>Ga0209913_1001665_pt1 | contig 11436 bp, 12 predicted proteins | sample PersoiDNA2013203_FD_185805 | JGI IMG/M metagenome (GOLD analysis project Ga0209913, IMG submission 185805) | Permafrost soil microbial communities from the Arctic, to analyse light accelerated degradation of dissolved organic matter (DOM) -... | ecosystem: Environmental > Terrestrial > Soil >... | reverse complement strand
CCGAACATGAACTGGCCGTGCGCAGCCGCCACCTGTCACCCACCAGCCTGATCGAACAACTGCGTCACCTGGGCCGCCAGCCCAGTTTCCCGATCCACATCACCCACACCAAGCCCTCCGAGACCGCCGACATCGCGGCCCAGCTTCAGGCGCTGGAGCAACAGGCGGATCACCCCGTGGGCTGGCCCTTGACACTGCAGTGGCTGGCCTCGGGCGATGAGTTCGAGATCTGAAGCCGCATGGCCTGACAATTTTGTTCTGACAAATTTGTCCGCCCTGCTGCAGCAAAAATACACATATGACACCTTTGCTCGCATATGAGCCTGCGCAAGGTATTTGCCAGCACAAATCCGCTTGAACTGCGTGGCACGAAAGCTGCTGAACTCGACCGCTCTTCCCCTTCATTTCAGGAGTTTTCACATGAAGCGTACCGTCCAACAGGGTTTCACCCTGATCGAATTGATGATCGTGGTTGCGATCATCGGCATTTTGGCTGCCGTGGCTCTGCCGGCTTATCAGGACTACACCGTGCGTGCCAAGGTGTCGGAAGTGATTCTGGCCGCATCTGCATGCCGCACCTCGGTTACTGAGGGTTATCAAACAGGCTCTACGCTCCCTGCTGCTAACGGCTGGGGTTGCGAAAGCACGACCGCAACCAGCAAGTATGTGGCCACTGTGGCGACTGACTCGACCGGGATCATCACCGTCACTACACAAGCACTCGCAGCGAACGGTAACGTGACTCTGCAGCCCTGTGCAGCCGGTTCGACCGTGGCCTCTCAAGGTTGGGGAAGTAGCAAGTGCGGTACTGCCCCGACGTTGGGTAGTTCCGTTGGTAGCTGGATCTGCGGTGGCGACAAGACCACCCTGCTATCCAAGTATCTGCCAAGCTCTTGCCGCGGCTGATCGTCGGCTTGAAATGGGAAGCGGCTTCGGCCGCTTTTTTTCTTTGCCTATGGAATTGACGATCTTGATGCCTTGCCTCAATGAGGCAAAGACCGTGGCAGCCTCTGTTGCTGAAGCTAAGGCCTATTTGCGCCAGTCCGGCGTGGAGGGAGAGGTTCTCGTCAGCGACAATGGATCCGATGACGGCTCGCAAGCGTTGGCTGTGCAAGCGGGAGCCCGGGTGGTGCACGCATCGGTCAGGGGCTATGGGGCAGCGCTGATCGAAGGCATCAGGCAGGCCAAGGGTCGTTTCGTCATCATGGGCGATTGCGATCTTAGCTACGATTTTTCTCAGCTCGACGGGTTCATGACCCAGTTGCGCGCAGGTGCTGCGCTGGTCATGGGCAACCGATTTGACGGCCAGATCATGCCTGGGGCCATGCCTGTCCTCCACCGATACCTGGGCAATCCTGTCTTGAGCTTCATCGGGCGCCTTTTTTTTCGAACTCATATCGGTGATTTCCATTGCGGACTCAGAGGGTTCGACAGGGCGGAGATACTCAAGTTGAACCTGGTTCTGCCGGGGATGGAGTTTGCCAGTGAGATGGTGGTGAAAGCAGCTTTGGCCAAATTGCCGATGACTGAGGTGCCCACCACCCTGCGACCGGATGGGCGGGATCGACCGCCTCATCTGAGGACCTGGCACGATGGTTGGCGACATCTGAGATTTCTTCTGCTTTTTTGTCCGCGTTGGCTGTTTCTCTACCCTGGCGCCGTGCTGACATTGATCGGCCTGCTGATCGGCGGGCTGGTGCAGCAAGGCCCGTTTCAACTGTTCGGACTGGGACTGGGAATCCATACCCTGCTCTACATGGGCGGTGCAGTGGTCCTGGGTGTTCAGATGATTTTTTTGGCACTGATCATCAAATGGGTCGGCGTCTTGAGCGGTGTCGTGCCGGCGCCCTTCTGGATACGTGCGTGGCCACGTTGTTTGGGAGTCGAGGCAGGTGTCTTATCAAGCATGCTCTTGTTTGCGATGGGCCTGTACGGCTCTGCTACCGAGTTCCTCTTCTGGCAGCAACAGGGTTTTAGCGGGCTTGATCCCGCAGTGATGATGCGGCGAACCATCCCGGCGGTGACTTTGATGATCATCGGTGGCCAGATGGGAACCTCTACTCTGCTGGCCGCGGCGCTTCACTCGCTGTGGATGTCAACCGGACGGACAAGCCGGCCATGACCTACTTGGATCGCCCCCTGTCCAACGCTTACAGCCGCCTGGAAGCATGGTTGCTTATCGGGGGGGTCTGGGTGGGCCTGATGGCTATTCCATTCATCCAGGGTGGGGTCGGCTTGGGCTGGGATTCTTTGAATCACCACATCTACCTGGGCTGGACCGCCGAACACGAACGCTTTGGCGTGGATTGGCGAGCAGCAGCAAGCCAGGTTTATCAATGGCCCTACCTCTACTGGCCGGTCTACGCGATGGCGGTTCATGGCTTTTCAGGGCTCATGGCAGGGATGGTGCTTTCAACTCTCAATGCCACCACTGCCTGGCCGATCTGGATGGTTGTGAAGTCTTGCATACCAGGAACGAGCCGGGCCGATGGAATGGCCAGGGCGATGGCGATGTTGATGGCCTATGCCTCAGGTGTGGTGTTGTCCCAACTTGACACCACACTCAATGATTTGCTGGCTGCGCAGCCATTCCTCATGAGTGTGGCACTCACGATCAGCGGCAGGCATGTGGGCGCCTTCCCGCACCTTAAGGGGCTTGATCAGGCATGTTTACCAGGACTTCTGGCTGGTGTGTCTGTGGCGTGCAAATTCAGCAATGGGCCACTTGCGCTGGTCTTGCCCGTCCTCTGGATGATCGCCGCCGCAGGCTCACTGCCCAGGCGTTTCATGGTGGCATTGATCGGCGGCATCAGCGTGCTGATCGGATTTGGGCTGGCCTATGGGCCGTGGGGATTGACGCTTTGGCACTATTTCGGCAACCCCTTTTACTCATTCATCTAAGATCGATTGCAGGCGCCACATTTGCTGAGACGATTCATTCCCGACACGCTGCTGGAGGCCTTGGTCCGACCAATAGCGATGGCTTTTCCTGATGCAGGCGTCTATGTTGAATTCATGGCGCCTGATTTGCGGTTCCTTGTTTTTTTTGTTGTTTTAATACCCTGGCTCGGTTTGGTTGCGTGGCGGCGCAAGGAATGGTTGCAGACGCCACTGCATCGAATCCTCCTGCTCGGTCTGTTGATCGTGCTTTCTTTTCCTCTGTGGCTGCTAAGCTCGGGAAACGGCCGCTACCTGATGCCGGTGGTCATCTTGGTAGGTCCCTTGTTGATCGCCGGCTTGATGTATTTGATGGTGGACAAGGCCAAAGCCTTGTTTGCGTCGGCCATTTTGTTGTTGGCGCAATGGGGCATGGTCTTGACTGCAGATCCATTTGGTGTCTGGAGCTTGATCCCTTGGCGTGGTGACGGTTATTTTGATATTGAAGTGCCAGCTGAATATAAAACAGGCCCTCATATTTTTGTCACCATTTCGGGAATTTCATATTCATTGATGGCTCCAAAGTTCGATCCTCATTCCAGCTGGATCCATCTGGATGGGTCGCCCGTAGATCGACAGCATATGGATAGATTTGATGCACGTCGACGACTTTGGGATCCCGCTGAGAAACCCATATTAATCGTTCCAGTGCCCATGAGATTTAAAGTGAGCCAGCCTGAACCGAGTGTCGAGTCATTGGGTTCCATGAACCGAATGATTGAAGTCCATGATCGCGTGATCGATAACCCAAGTGATTGCTCTTTTGCCCCCTCCAGTGCGCTCAGCGCATTTGGTGAGCATGCGTCCGATAATCGATACGAATCCAAATTTAAGAAGGGGTTCTGGTTCTGTAAAATGACTTTTCGGAGCTATCAACCGCCGCTTGTCAAGAATGTGGATCTGCACGAGTACGAGTTGGCATTCAATTTTTTTGAGCAGCGGTGCCCGAGTCATTTTCCTTCCGGCCAGTCGAGGATGGAGCGGCTTGATGATGGTTATAAAAAGCACTATCCACAATCGGATACGGATATATATGCGCTTAATTCAGGGCAGGTCTATCTGAAATATTTCAGACGACTCAATCCGCAATACATTGGAACCATCGATCAGTTCAAGGCTAATGCCATTGAATTTTCGTGCTCTGATATCAAAGGTCGAGAGCCTTTACCTTGGCAGCGGCATTGAAAATAATGTTGCCAAGCCAGGATTTTCATGAATTTTGATATCAATCATCCGCGATATTCAATGCCGGGCTTCTATCTGTCCCAGGTATTTGTTGCTGTGCTGGGTTTGTTGATTCCTGTTTTGCTTTTGCGATACCAGGGTGTTGGATTTTTGGCCGTTGTCGCATTTTTCAATGCACTGCAAGCCTGGTTTCAGTTGATTGATTTTGGGTTAGGGTCGGCCTTGAGTCGAGCCTTTGCCATGTGTAATCAGCCCATCCAGTATTCTCGACAGGAGTTGAGCGTGAGGCGAGGAGAGCGCTTGTTGCTGGCGGCTGGATTTCTTTTGGCTATTTTTTCAGCTTGGCCCTTGGTTGTTATTTATCCTGAGTGGCTTGGCGATCATTCTGATAATCGTTTTTTTATGGGCGATACCCTGCTCGTAATGCTGCTGGCCCTGCTGTCGAGAAATCAGCTTGAATTTTATCGGGCGATCTTGGTCGGTTGTCGTCAACTCGGTTGGTTAGCCTGTGTTGTATTGGGTATGACGCTGCTGCGCGTGGCTTTGTTGCTGTTGTTAATCTATTTGAATCGGTTGTCTTTGCCGGTTTTTTTTGGTGTGGTCGTGGCGTTCAATCTTGTCGAAGCCATTTGGTCAAGGGGGCGAATTTTTGGATTGTTCCGGCGAAGTTTGCCATATGTGCAAGATGCAGGCGATATGGCACCCTTGCCTTGGAAATTTTCTCTGTCAATGGCTCTGGCCAGTCTGCTCTGGATTGTATTTTCTCAATCGGATAAATTGTATTTGTCCCGGGCACTATCTACCCATGATTTTGCCCAATTCAGTGTGGCGACCATGCTGGCTGGAGGAATATTTATCATCATGGGGCCCGTCCAAAATATTGTTGCCAGTCGACTGTCTGCTGTGTACTCAGTCGATCAAGAGGATCGTTTGACTGCAACTTACCGACAGGCCACGCATTGGATTTGTTTGCTGATTTTTCCAATATGCGCCATGTTTACCTTTCGCGCGCGTGAGATTCTCTGGCTATGGACCGGTGAAAACGATTTGGCAACCCATGCTGCCTCCATTTTGGTGGGTTATTCTCTTGGCAATGGACTGATTGCCGTCAGTGGACTTGTCTTCTATTTGCAATTTGCCTTGGGCCGATTGCGATGGCATATTTTGGGGGCAGTCCTGTTTTTGCTTGTGCTGCTTCCCAGTATGAAGATCGGTGTCAAGTTGCTCGGTTTTGATGGTGCCGGAATTGTTTGGTTCCTCATCAATCTTCTCTACTTCGTGGTCTGGCTCCCTTGGGTTCATCGCCGCTTGCTGCGGTATTCCTATTTTAGTTGGTTGTCGAACGATGTGTTGCCCACAGTCTTGGTGGCATTTTTGATTTGCTTTGTTTTTTCTTGTCTCGAGATTCCTGTGCCTAGAGTGGCTGCCGCTGTTCAGTTGAGTTCTGAATATCTTATTTGTCTCATTTTGACCGCCCTCATGACCCGAGATGGCCGAGCCTTGGCGAGTCGCGCCTGGTGCAGTTTTATGAAGATTTTTGAGAAAGCATGATATGACCATCCAGGTAATTCTTATGTCACTGATTCGGAGTGTCTGGAGACGTTTGGCCCGAATTCCATACGGTGCGAAACATCAATGTGTAATTTGTGGGAGGCGCGTTCAAAGCTTTCTGCCGTATCTTGGTGGCAGTCGCTCGGTGCCTGTACTGCAGAGGGAATTGAAGACTGTAGGCAGTGATCCTGATCACTTTGAATGTCCTGCCTGTGGATGCCATGATCGTGAGCGCCATGCTTGGATGTATCTCTCTGCCTTGGATCTGGTTCAGTACTGGAGAGGGAGAACGATCCTGCATTTTGCACCTGAGCGAAGCTTGAGGACATTGATCACCGCGCAGCGGCCTGAGAGGTACGTGTGTGGTGATCTCTATCCGCATGAATCAGGCGTGTCGCAAATGAATATTGAAGCTATCCCCTATGCGGATGAAACATTCGATTTCATTATTGCGAATCATGTGCTGGAGCATGTAGACAGTCCTATCAAGGCCTTACATGAGATTACTCGATGCCTGAAAAATGGTGGGTATGCTTTACTACAGACACCTTATTCAATTCGTTTGACCCACACCCTGGAAGATGCTGGTATCGAATCACCAATGGCACGCCTTCATGCCTACGGGCAAGAAGATCACTGTCGATTGTTTGGCAACGATGTTTTTGAAGTCTTGACTTCAACAGGATTGATTTCCCTCCAGCGCACGCATGACGAATTGCTGTCGCATCTAGATCCAGTTCGTCTGGGTGTCAATGTGAATGAACCATTGATGCTCTTTCAGAAGAAATGACAGAAACAAGTGACATGAATAACGAATACTCCTTGCGCCAGCTCCCTTGTGTCTCAGTGTGTATCACCACTTATAATCAGAAGGAATATATTGTTCCAACTGTTATGAGTGTCTTGGCACAGGCGGGTCAAGGGGTTGATTTTGAACTTGAAGTGATCCTTGGCGATGATTGTTCGACCGACGGCAGTAGCGAGATTCTCTCCGAATTGGCTGCTCGATATACTGGGATATTGAAGTATCATCGCCATTCAGTCAATCTTGGCGCCAATGAAAACTTCAAGTATTTAATTCGGCAGGCGATGGGTGATTTTATTGCTCACTTAGATGGTGATGATTACTGGTTGCCTGAGAAGCTGAGTCGCCAATTGATCAGGATGAGCGAAAATGCTGAGCTGGCAGCCTGTTATGCAAATGCAATTGTTCTGGATCCTGGCGGGCAGTGCGTCGGAGTTTTCACGGGACACCAGCCTGACATCATTGAGTTTGAGTACCTGGCCTCACGTGGAAATTTTTTGAATTTCAGCACGTTGCTCTATCGTGCTTCTTTGAAGGAGCAGATGTTGGCATTGGATACGCCGATGATTGATTATGAAGTGCACCTCACCCTGGCTCGTGTTGGTCCTCTGGCCTTTATCAATCAACCACACGCCTGTTATCGCTGGATGAGCAGCACTTCGATGCTGAAGAATCAATTCACTGCCTATGACCAGGCCTATCTGGCAGCACTCACGAGATCCTTGACAGCTTCGCCAGTCTCCGTCCGTAGCCAAGCTGTTGCAGCATATGTTGTGACGACATTGCTCAGCCATAGGCACTGGATTGGTCAAGGTGAATTTTGGCAGCGGGTCAAGCTCTTGAAGAATTCAATTTCAGTTTCCAACACCCAACTGTTGATTCCCTTGCTGTCTTTGTCGTTAGCTGCACTGAAAATGAAGATGAAAAATCTGCTGGCAGGCTTCCTCATGGGAGAGCGACCCGTGGCTGCTAGATTTCCTCGTCTCTAAAAAATTCCAGCCAGCAAATCTAGGCCTGGCCGGTCAAGAAGAGCTTCCAATGTGCGGCGGGGAGGTTGGCAGTAAGCCACGCCCGAATGTCCATTCGAATGCCAACAGTCCCCTCAGCAAAAATTCACCGAACAGACTTTGCCGAAATCGTTTCATCGAAAATATCAGCCGGATGACGGATCTTCTGTCATTCGGATTGAAAAAGCGCTTGATGAACTTTGATTGCTCATCGCTTAATATTTCAGAATAGGTGAGTTGGAAGGCTTGGATCTGTTGGTACATGATGTGGATCCAACTCTTCTTTCTCAAGAATTTAATTATTTCCAAGTAGCGAGCCATGCCGGCACCACGGCCGATCGCATTTTGACTGTGTTGTCTGTATTGAATGTGGGAGTGGGTGTCGAAAAATACGTTACCAAATGTTGTGGCTACCAGGTAAAGCCACCAATCGTGAAAATAAACAAGCTGTGAGTTTTTTAATAGGATGACAAGTCGCAGCAGATCGGGATTGAATGCTGCGGTGCAGCCTGTGACGATGTTTTCAGTCAGTGCATTCTCAAAACTGGGGCGGCGTTTGAAGTTCTCAGAGAGGGCGATGGCTTGTAGATTCTCATCCACCAGATACTGACGTGAGCAATAAAGAGCAGGTACACCTTTGTGCAACTTTATAAAATCCCATGCGCTTTCCATTTTGCCTGGTAGCCAGATATCGTCTTGATCGGCTAGCATGATCATGTCAAAGCCACTGGGCACTTGGCGCATTAGCTCCATGAAGCTGCGCGAGAAACCCAAATTCTGCCCTTTCACACATTGAATTCGCGAGTCATCGAAAGATTGAATTCGCTCGATGGTTCGGTCAGTTGAACCATCGTCACGAATCAGTAACTGATCACCCTGTTGCATGCATGCAAGAATGGATGCGATTTGATCGACGACAAAATTTTCACCTTGATAGGTTGACATGAGAATGATGGTTCGCATGACATCAATGGGACCGGGTCGATGAATGGGCTGCAGTTGATCACTGATCCGCAAAATAGGCGCCCGATTGTCCACCTTGTTTTTCTAGCAGGCGGGACTGGGTCAGGACCATGCCTCTGTCCACCGCCTTGCACATGTCGTAGATGGTGAGTAAACCGACCTGCGTCGCCAGCAAGGCTTCCATCTCCACCCCGGTCTGCCCAGTGGTTTCCACTCGCACCGTGCATGTGACCGCCGCCGATCTGTCCATGTCGGACTCATGGAGCTTGAACTCCACGGATACGTGACTCAGTGCCAAGGGATGGCACAGGGGGATCAGGTCACTGGTTTTCTTGGATGCCTGAATGGCGGCAACACGAGCAATCCCCAGGACATCCCCTTTTTTGGCGGTGCCAGACCGAATCAATGCAAGCGTGGCCGCTTGCATTTCAATGCGCCCTGTCGCGACGCCAACACGTCGAGTGATGGGTTTGTCTCCGACATCGACCATATGCGCCTGACCCTGGGAGTCGAAGTGGTTGAGTGAGTTCATTGTGAGCTGTCCCTTGGGGTGGGCGTAATATTCACGCGTCTTTGACGTTCTCGCTCCATCATAAGGTCATGAGTTCATTGAAATTTCGACTGCGCGCCTTCGGTGTTCATCTGCTTGTCAGCTTGGGATTCGCGGCATCCGCTGCCTGCCTGGTTTTCGGCATCTGGTATCCCTACCCCTACGTGGAGGTGTCCGGAGGACGTGAGCTCTTCATGTTGCTCATGGGGGTTGATGTCATGATCGGGCCTACCATCACGCTGCTGATCTTCAATCCTTTGAAGAAGGGGCGTCGCGAGCTCTTTTGGGATTGCGCCGCCATCGCTGCCTTGCAGTTGGCCGCGCTGGGCTACGGCGTATGGTCTGTGGCCGCTGCGCGTCCTGTGCATCTGGTCTTCGAATACAACAGATTCACCGTGGTGCATGCCAACCAGATTCCGGATGTCCTTCTTCGATTGGCTCCGGAGCATCTTAAACCCATGCCCTGGACAGGGCCGACCCTGCTCAGCCTCAGACCGTTCCGGAGCAGTGAAGAGCAGATGAACGCCACAGTTGCCGCCTTGTCGGGCGACCTCTTGGCAGCCCGTGTCGACCTCTGGCAACCCTACGACGATGCCAAGGAGACCGTCTTGCATCAAGCCCGACCGCTGGTTGAACTGAAGACGCGACATCCCGAAATCGAGGGCGCCGCCGGCGCGCTATTGGCGCGGTTCAAACTGCCCTGGGATGGCGTTGGATACCTGCCCATGGTCGGTCGTAAGACCTTCTGGACCGTACTGGTTGACCGTCAGACCGCAGAAGTGCTCGGATTCATTCCGGTCGACTCATTCTGACTGGCGCCAAGACTTGGCAAGCAAATGCAAGAAAGTGCTCTAACATGCCCCGATTCACCACACCATCGCACGGCATGATCTCAATGGCTGCGGCCTTTCTGCTCAGCCTTGCCTGTGTTGTACCCGCCCCGGCCCAGCTCCCCGCCCTGGGCGACGGCGAAGGCATGACCCTGGGCGCTGAACGCAGGCTGGGCGACCAGATCGCACGTGAGCTTTACCGCGACCCGGACTACATCGATGACCCGGTGCTGCAGGAGTACGTGGAGGGCATCTGGCAGCAGCTGATGCAGGCGGCGCGCCAGCGGGGTGAACTCACCCCCGACCAGGACGAGCGCTTTGCCTGGCAGGTCTTGCTGGGCAAGGACAGGCAGGTCAATGCGTTTGCCCTGCCGGGAGGCTACATGGGGGTGTACCTGGGGCTGATCGCCATTGTGGCCAACCGCGACGAGCTGGCCTCGGTGCTGGGGCATGAACTCAGCCACATCACGCAGCGCCACATCTCGCGCATGATGAGCAAGGACAGCCAGCAGACCCCCTTGCTGGTCGCCGCGCTGATCCTGGCTGCGCTGGCCGCCAGCAAAAGCCCCGATGCGGCCAGCGCCCTGGTGGTGGGCGGGCAGGCCCTCACAGTGCAGAACCAGCTCAAGTTCTCGCGCGACATGGAGCGCGAGGCTGATCGGGTGGGCTATGGCGTGATGACCCAGGCTGGTTTTGATGGCCAGGGCTTTGTCACCATGTTCGACAAGCTGCAGCAGGCTTCGCGCCTGAACGACAACGGCGCTTACCCCTACCTGCGCAGCCACCCGCTGACCACCGAGCGCATCGCCGACATGCAGGCCCGTCAAGAACTGCGCCCCGGCAGCAAGGCGGCGGTGCCGACCACGCTGGAGCACGCGCTCATCATGGCCCGGGCCCGGGCCATCAGCGCTGACAACATCGAATTGCAGCGCCAACGCCAGGCCGAGCCCGACGGGGCTGCCTTCCGTCAGCAGCCGGCCGTGCGCCAGGCGCAGGCCTTGTACGGCGCTGCGCTGGCCTCCATGCAGCTGCGCGACTGGCCAAAGGCCCGTGATGCGGTCAACCGACTGCTGCCCCTGGTGCAGTCCAGCCCCGAGGCCCTGCGCCTGCACCGCCTGCTGGTGGCCGAGCTCGATCTGGCCACAGGCAAACCCGCCACGGCAGCAGCCCTGCCACAGGGCGCTGAAGTGCGGCGTCCGGAGTTGTTGCTTGGCACCCAGGGCCGGTTGGCCATGGGTGGGGTGGATCAGGCCGAACAGACGGCCGAAGCCCTGCAGACCTGGGTGACCATGCACCCCCACGATGGCACGGCATGGCAGTGGTTGTCGCGCGCCTGGGCAGCCGCCGGCAAGCCCTTGCGCGCCCTGCGGGCCGAGGCCGAGGTGCAGGTGGCGCACTTCGACTACAGCGGCGCCATGGACCGTTTCAAGGCCGCGCAAGACATGGTGCGCCGCGGCGGCAGCGCCGCCGCCGACCATGTCGAGGCCTCGATCATCGACGCCCGCACCCGCGAGGTGGCCTCACTGCTGCGGGAACAGGCCGCGCAGCGCTGAGTCGATCACCATGCCCAGGGCTGAGTAGATCAGTGAGCCGATCAGGGCCGCGCCA
>Ga0209913_1001664_pt1 | contig 11441 bp, 8 predicted proteins | sample PersoiDNA2013203_FD_185805 | JGI IMG/M metagenome (GOLD analysis project Ga0209913, IMG submission 185805) | Permafrost soil microbial communities from the Arctic, to analyse light accelerated degradation of dissolved organic matter (DOM) -... | ecosystem: Environmental > Terrestrial > Soil >... | reverse complement strand
GAACATGCAGCCATCCCACAAATTAAGCGTGCTGGTGAACCGGAAGCGCTAGAATGAGTATAACAAATATGCAAGGGCAAGGCCCATGCGCGCCAGGCGCGATATGGTGCGTGTTTTCCCCGCGACAAAAGCCTGTGGCCAGCGCCTGGCGCACCGCAGATACCGACTTCGTTTGTGAGACTGGCAGCACATGGAATTGCGTCAACTTCGATACTTCGTCGCCATCGTCGACCACGGCTCATTGTCGCGCGCGGCGCTGAACCTGCACGTGGCGCAGCCAGCGTTGACGCAGCAGCTGCGCCAGCTGGAAGAAGAACTGGGCGTGCAATTGCTGCACCGCTCGGCGCAAGGCGTGCTGTCCACCGACGCGGGCAAGATTTTTTATGAGCATGCGCAAGCGATCCTGAAACAGGTGGCCGACGCCCGCTCTGCCGTCACGCAAAGCGCCACCCGGCCATCGGGCAATGTGACTCTGGGCCTGCCGCACAGCATCTCTGGCGCCCTGGCCCTGCCCCTGCTGCTGGCCGCGCGCGCGCGTTATCCCGAAATCACCCTGCAATTGACGGAAGAGATCACGGGCAACCTCAATGAACAGCTGAAATCGGGCCGCATCAACCTGGCCGTGCTCTTCGATGATGGACAGCTGACGCCGTTTGCCTGCAGCCCGCTGGTGGAAGAAGAGATGCGCTTCATTTGCCGCGCCCATTCGGCGTTCGCGCCCGCCGGCAACACGCTGTCGTTCCAGCAGGCGCTGGCAACCACCCTGATCTTGCCCGGCCTGCAGCATGGCGTGCGCCCGCGCATCGCCAGCCGCGCCCGCGCAGCTGGCTTGACTACCAGCAAGGTGATCGAGATCAACTCGATCGCCATCCTGAAATCGGCCATCCTGGCCGACATGGGCGCCACCATCCTGCCCACCGCGCCGCTGCTGGCCGAACTGGACAGCGGCGCCATGCGCAGCTACGCCATCCACAGCCCCGCCCTGTCGCGCACGGTAGCCCTGTGCGCCTCGAAAAACATCCCCCTCACCAATGCCGGCACGGCCGTGAGAAACCTGGTGCTGCAAGTGGCTGGCGAGCTGTGCGCCAGCGGACGTTGGGTAGGCGCGCAAATGCTGTCGGCCTCCAAGCCGGAAAGCTGAGGGCAGCCTGGCTGAGCCCGGCAAGGCGAAACCGCCAGGCAAACCGCACCACGCGCAGTCATTCTTCAGCAGGGACAAAATCGTACAGGACTGTGCAGCCGGGCGGGTTTGATGGCGGCTTGCAGCACCGCCGCCGGACGATGGATGCGCAGGCCGGGTCAGCGCGCATGTGTAGCCATGTGATTGCGTGAACCATCCGAGCGGTGAGTGATCCCGACTTCCGGCAATTGCGCCACTACGCAATATGTACATCAATCTGATTGCCATGAATCAAAGCAATCAATTAAAATGCGCATTGTGTATATTTATATGGTGCTGGCAATGAGTATTCAACAACAGAGTTTTCTACGAGATACAATGCGTCGGCTGAACCTGACGCGAGAAGCATTTTCATCACGGATAGGCGTCAGCCGGCGTGCACTCGATACGTGGCTACTGCCAACCGAGTCGCAGGAGTTTCGGCGCATGCCGGAAATCGTTGAACGCTTTGTGAGTGAAATCCTCGCATCCACCACCCATGCAGCTACGCAAAGCGTATACTCCACTTCGGATTTAAGCATTACTCACGAAGGCAAACCCTGCCTGCTTTCCGTCGATCAATTCTCGCGCGGCTCAGTGGAGGCGCTCTTTCGATTGGCGGATGTGATGCAGCCCATCGCCCGCAGGCAGAAAATTTCACGGGTATTGGAAGGCGCGGTGCTGGGGAATCTGTTTTTCGAAGCCAGTACCCGCACGCGTGTGAGTTTCGGAGCGGCCTTTTGCCGGCTTGGCGGTTCCGTATGCGATACCACGGGCTTTACTTTTTCCTCGATGGCAAAGGGAGAGTCGATCTATGACACCAGCCGCGTGTTGAGCGGCTATGTTGACGCGCTTGTCGTGCGCCATCCGGATCAAGGGTCCGTCGCGGAATTCGCGCGTGCCACCAACATTCCCGTCCTGAATGCCGGAGATGGTCCCGGTGAACACCCCAGCCAGGCACTGCTCGATCTATACACCATACAGCGCGAATTCTCCCGATTAGGGAAAATTGTCGACGGCGCCCACATTGCGATAGTTGGCGATTTGAAATATGGCCGCACGGTGCACTCACTGAGCAAATTGCTGGCGCTGTATAGCGGCATCAAGTTCACCCTGATCGCACCGGCAGAATTGGAAATGCCGGCACATATCATCGAACGTATCGCGGTCAATGGCAACGTTGTGGAACAGACGTCGGATCTCGTCAATGGGCTACGTGGCGCCGACGTTGTGTATGCCACACGCATACAAAAAGAACGCTTTGCTAACGAGACAATTGAAGGCTACACCCCGGAGTTCCAGATCAATCAAGCCCTGGTCAATTCTGTTTGCGGACCAGACACGCTGATCATGCACCCCCTGCCGCGCGATAGCCGTCCGGGTGCCAATGATCTTGGCACGGATCTTTTGCACGACCCTCGTCTGGCGATCTTCCGCCAGACCGATAATGGCATCCCCGTCCGGATGGCGCTGTTCGCTTCTTTATTAGGCGTCGCTGATCAGGTACCGCATTCGCTGCGTGATGCAACCTGGAAAGCACCGCGCTTTATCGGACCTGACGATGCACTCTTTCACGGCATGGATGGTTGAACAAGCCGCCGTATACGCGCATTACCGGGAAATGCGCCATCTAATGCTGACCCCGGCGCTGGACGGCCTTTTTCGGATGCCAGCAGCCACCTTGCCAACGGCTGGTCTTTACGCAGTCCTCCTCCCCGGAGCCAGCCGGTCCGTCAATCTCAAGTGAGATTCAAGCCCCCATCGGATAACAGGATTTCTCCCGTCAGGTAGTTCGATGCGACCAGCATGGCCACCGCCTGGGCGATGTCTTCCGGCTGCGCGGCGCGGCGCATCGGCGAGCGCTCGCGCCACAGTTGCTGGGCTGCTGTCCAGTCTGCTGTCAGCGGCGTGTCCACCAGGCCGGGCGCGACGGCATTGACGCGGATATCGGGCGCCAGCGAGACGGCCAGCAAACGCGTCATGTGGTTCAGCGCCGCCTTGCCTGCCGCATAGGGTATCGATGCGCCTTTGGGCCGTACGCCTGCATGCGAGCTGATATTGACCACGCAGGCGGGGCCGCCACGCCGTGCCGACTCGCGCAAGGCCGCTTCCGCTTCAGCGATCAGCCGGAACGGCGCGATCACGTTGATCTCGTGCAGTCTTTGCCAGACTGCCGGGGTGGCCGCCGCCAGGTCGGCATGCGCGATGACCTGGCTGATACCGGCATTATTGACCAGCACATCGAGCCGTCCCCAATGCGCCACCGCCTGCTGCACCAGCCCGACACGCTCCGCGTCTATCGCCAGGTCCGCCTGCACATACGCCGCCCTTCCCAGCTCGGCAGCCAGTGCCTGGCCAACCTCGTGCGAACTGCGCGAGTGCAGCACCACGGCATAACCGTCATGCGAGAGCCGGCGCGCAATGGCGGCGCCGATGCCAGAAGTGGAACCGGTGATCAGGGCAACAGGATGTGTCATGGCTAAACTCGCAGGTATGCGTCATCAATCGAAGTGCCAGTATGCGTCTAGATGGACCCTGTATCAACTGCCGGCATGCCGGCGTGAAGTAAAACCATGCGTCCTGGCCTGCCAGGCGATGAACAGCGCCAGCAGCAGCAACCCCAATAACACCCAGGGCATGGGTGCAGCATCCGCTGTTTCCAGCAGCAGGCCACCGAGCGCGCCGCTGCCGGCAAAGGCCAGATTGAAGACGGTCACCAGCATCGACTGGGCAACATCGGCGCCCTCGCCTGCAGCGTCTGCCAGGGCTGTCTGCAGCAGAGTCGGGGCACCACTGAAGCTCAAGCCCCACACGGCGACACTCAGATACACCACCAGCGGCGAAATATTACCCAGTCCCAGCACCAGGGCGGCCACGGCGAATGCGCCCAGGCTGAGCAGCAGCCGCGGATATCCGTGCCGGCAAGCTGAAAGTGCTCTTGCCTAGCTTTAGCGCCAGCGAGGCCGGTGTCCACGCCGTATTTCACAGCAGCAAATACATGGCGCCCCGAGTGCGGCTGCTGCTGGACTTTTTGATCGCGCGCTTTGCCCACGCCACCGAAACACTGCTGCGCGAGATCGCGATGCCGCAGCAATAACGCTATACCATCATTTTTTCTTATACCCCCATCGGCAAACCGTATTAGCCACCACCTCCCCTTCGCCCTACACTGACCTGGCCGCCCACACGCGGCAATTCCGCCTGCACCAGGCGCGCCTTACCGGGCGCCGTTTTGTGCAGACGTCATCTGAAACACCCTTTTGGAGACAGCCATGTCCGTAACCACGGAAAACGGCTCCGCAGCGTTCGCTAGAAACGCCGGTGCCGCGCCATCTACGCCCCCCGACACTTCCCGTTTGACCACCGTCAGCCTCGACGACAAATATACGGCCACTTCCGGCGCCATCTTTTTATCGGGCATCCAGGCCCTCGTGCGCCTGCCGATGATGCAGCGCCTGCGCGACCAGGCCGCCGGCCTGAACACGGCCGGCTTCATTTCCGGCTACCGGGGTTCGCCCCTGGGCGGCCTCGATGAAAACCTGTGGAAAGCGAAAAAGCAGCTGGAAGCGCATCACGTGCAATTCGTACCTGGCGTCAATGAAGACCTGGCCGCCACCGCCGTCTGGGGTTCGCAGCAAGTGGATTTGATCGGCCCGGCCAAGTACGACGGCGTGTTCGCCATGTGGTACGGCAAGGGCCCCGGCGTGGACCGCTGCGGCGATGTCTTCAAGCATATGAACCATGCAGGCACCTCGAAACTGGGCGGCGTGCTGCTGGTGGCCGGCGACGACCATGGCGCGTATTCCTCGACCCTGCCGCACCAGTCCGACCATCTGTTTTCGGCCTCGATGATCCCCGTGCTGTACCCCTGCAATGTGCAGGAATACCTGGACCTGGGCATCCACGGCTGGGCCATGTCGCGCTTTTCCGGCTGTACCGTGGCCTTCAAGGCGCTGGCCGACACGGTGGAATCGTCGGCTTCCATCGACGCCGACCCGTTCCGCGTGGAAGTGAAAATCCCGCAGGATTTCGTCATGCCCGAAGGCGGCCTGAACGCGCGCCTGTCCAGCATTCCGCTGGGCCAGCAAGCCCGCAACCAGGAAGCGCTGATGCAGGACTACAAGATTTATGCGGCGCTGGCTTATGCGCGCGAGAATAAGCTGAACCACACCACCATCGACAGCCCGAACGCCAAGCTGGGCATTATTGCCTCGGGTAAATCGTATCTGGATGTGCTCGAAGCGCTGGAAGAACTGGGCATCGATGAAAAGATGGCGGCCGAAGTCGGCATGCGCCTGTTCAAGGTAGCCATGCCGTGGCCGCTGGAACCGGACAGCGTGCGCGAATTCGCGCAAGGCCTCGATGAAATTTTAGTGGTCGAAGAAAAGCGGCAAATCGTCGAATACCAGCTCAAGGAGCAACTGTACAACTGGCGCGACGACGTGCGTCCCAAGGTGATCGGCAAGTTCGATGAAAAAGGCGAATGGGTAGCGCCGCGCGGCGAATGGCTGCTGACCTCCAAGGCAGATTTTTCCGTCTCGCAAGTGGCAAGAGTGATCGCCAGCCGCATCGCGCGGCTGATTTCCGACCCCGTCACCTGCGACCTGATCAAGGCGCGCCTGAGCTTTCTCGACGCCAAGGATGCGGTCCTGAAGAAAGCCGTCAACACGCCGTTCCGTCCCGCGTTTTACTGCTCGGGCTGCCCGCACAATACCTCGACCAAGGTGCCCGACGGCAGCCTGGCGCTGGCCGGCATCGGCTGCCACGTGATGGCAACCTCGATCTATCCGGAAATGAACAAGCTGACCACCCACATGGGCGGCGAAGGGGCGCCGTGGATAGGCCAGGCGGCGTTTTCCAGCATCCCGCACGTGTTCCAGAACTTGGGCGACGGCACGTATTTCCACTCGGGCTACCTGGCCATCCGCGCCGCCATGGCGGCCAAGGTAAACATCACGTATAAAATTTTGTACAACGATGCCGTCGCCATGACGGGCGGCCAGCCGGTCGACGGCCTGATCACCGTGCCGATGATGGCGCAGCAGGTGGCAGCCGAAGGCATACAGCGCATCGCGCTGGTGACGGAAGATCTCAGCCGCTATGCCGACCGCAGCAATCTGCCCGCCCGCCTGACCTTGCACGACCGCAAGGACATGGATGCCGTGCAGCGCGAACTGCGCGAAGTACAGGGCGTGTCCGTACTGATTTACGACCAGACCTGCGCGGCGGAAAAACGCCGGCGCCGCAAAAAAGGCGAATATCCTGACTTGCCTAAACGCATGGTCATCAACGACGCCGTCTGCGAAGGCTGCGGCGATTGCGGCGTGCAATCGAACTGCGTGTCGATCTTGCCGAAAGAAACGGAATTCGGCCGCAAGCGCACCATCGACCAATCCTCGTGCAACAAGGATTACTCGTGCGCCAAGGGCTTCTGCCCGAGCTTCGTCACGGTCGAAGGCGGCAACCTGAAAAAGACCAGGACCGGTGCCGGCAAGAAGGATGAAGTGGATAACTTCGGCCCCCTGCCCGAGCCTGTGCTGCCCGTCTGCAATGCGCCCTACAACATCTTGATCAACGGCATCGGCGGCACCGGCGTGATTACCGTCGGTGCGCTGATGGGCATGGCGGCCCACCTGGAAGGCAAAGGCGCGTCCGTGCTGGACATGACGGGCATGTCGCAAAAGAACGGTTCCGTCACCTCGCACGTGAAAATTGCCGGTTCGCCAGAGCGCATCCGCGCCCAGCGCATCGCCACCGGCGAAGCGGACCTGATTTTAGGCTGCGACATGCTGACGGCCGGCGCACAGGATGCCGTCTCGAAAATGCGTCCGGGCCGCAGCCTGGCCGTGGTCAACCTGCATGAGCAGCCACCGGGCACGTTTGCGCAAAACGCCGACTGGCAATACCCGACGGCCGAAGTGCGCCAGCTAATCGAAGAATCCGTGGGCGGCGCCGACGCGGCCGACTTTATCGACGCGACCAAATTAGCCACCGCGCTGATGGGCGACTCGATCGCCGCCAACCTGTTCATGCTCGGCTACGCCTGGCAAAAGGGCCGCATCCCGTTGACGCAAGCATCCTTGCTGCGCGCCATCGAATTGAATGGCGTGGGGATAGAGTCGAACAAGAAAAGCTTCCTGTGGGGCCGCCGGGCCGCGTTTGACGTGCGCAAGGTGACGCAAATCGCCACGCCGTCGCAAGCGATCATCGTGCAAATGCCGCAAAGCCTGGACAGTGTAATCAAGAAGCGCGTGGAGTTCCTCACCAGCTATCAGAATGCCGCGTATGCCGACGGCTACCTGACCTTGGTGAAACAGGTGCGCGACCGCGAAAACACCCTGGGACTGGGCCAGAAGCTGTCGACCGCCGTCGCCAAGTCCTACTTCAAGTTGCTGGCCTACAAGGATGAATACGAAGTGGCGCGGCTGTACACGGATGGCCGCTTCGTGGAGCAATTGCAGCAGCAATTCGAAGGCAATTTCTCCGTGAAATTCAACCTGGCGCCACCGCTGTTTGCCAAGAAAGACGCCAAGGGCCACCTCGTGAAAGCGGAGTTCGGTTCCTGGATGTGGCGCGCATTTAAACTGCTGGCGAAAGCCAAGGGCTTGCGCGGCGGCACATTCGACATCTTCGGCTACACGGCTGAGCGCAAGATGGAACGGGCCCTGATCGTCGAGTACCGCGAAATGCTGGCTGGCCTGCTGGCCAATATGACAGCCGACAACCACGGCACGTGCGTGGAACTGGCCAGCCTGCCCGAGAAAATCCGCGGTTTCGGCCACGTCAAGGAAGCGGCCGTCGCCACCTACCGCAAGGACAAGGCGAGATTACTGGCCGTATTGGCGCAAGGCAGCAAGCATGCAGCCTAATGGCATAGCTTGAAAAGCAAAACCGCAGAGCCTTGGCTCTGCGGTTTTTTATCAAGATCAATCCAGGCAGCGTCCCACCGTCGCCCCCGGCAACAGCACCGGCTGCCAGATTTCCTGCAGTTGTACGGGCGGCGTGCCGGCCAGCAGGGCTTGCAGCATTTCGACCATCTTGGCGCCCGCGCGCGGCAGGTCGGGTTGGTCGATGGTGGTGACATTGATGCCGATCAAACTGTCTTCCAGGCTGCCCCAGACGATCACGGAAATTTCCTTGCCGATCTCGATGCCGGCATCCATCAGCGCACGCACGGCGCCCATGCCGGATAAATGGTTGTCGACTATCACGGCCGACGGGCGTGGCGAGCACGCCAGCAATTGCTGCATGGCCTGATAACCGCTGCGCCGGTCGAAAGTGTTGTCGAGCATGTAGCGGGAGTCCGGCAACAAGCCTGCTTGCGTCATGCCACGCATAAAACTTTCCTTGCGCTCCAGGGCGAAATGCAAATCCAGCGGCGCACTGAGCAGGGCGATGCGCTGGTGGCCGTGCGCCAGCAGAAACGTCAGCGCCAGGTCGATGCCGGTGTCGTTGTCATAGTCAAAATACGCATACGGCGCATCGACGCGCGTGCGGCCCTGGGCCACGAAAGGAAAACCCACGCGTGTCAGATAGGCGATGCGCTCGTCACGCACCTGGGTGCGGCAGACCACCAGGCCATCAACCTGGCGGCCCAGCACCAGGGTTTCATAGGAAGCCAGTTCATTCGTCTGCGATACGGGGGCGATGATCAGGCTCATCTTTGCCGCTTCCACGGCGCCCGACATGCCATTCACAAGGGACAAAAACAGGCTGTCGCCCAGGTCGCCGGGCAGCAAGGGATAAATCATCCCCAGCACATTGCTACGGCCGACCGCCAGGCTGCGCGCCAGGGGATTGGGCCGGTAACCCACTTTTTTGGCGGCGGCCAGGACAATTTCACGGGTGCGGGAATTGACTTCCGGATAGCCGTTCAACGCCCTGCTGACTGTCGTTTTCGACATGCCGAGGGCAATTGCGAGGCTCTTGAGATTCATGTATTAACTACCTGTCTGTCTGACAAATAAAACCAACTATGACCCGAGATTATAGCCGAGCTCGTCGAACAAGCCACGCCTCAGCAGCTAGCAGATTGGTAGGAAAACAACGATTTAAATGCGATGGGAAAGGACATTTTATGACGACAATTACTCTTGAGGCCACATGGCGGGCCATCGTGCATGAATGGTTTTCATAGGGAGCAAAAACGAAGCAAACACTTACTGTCGCCACGGGACCTGTCCAGTGTCGCTACCAGGATGGCAACATTTTCTACACACGATGGAGTTATCAATAAAGCATAGTTTACTGGAACTATGCGAGAATTTATCCTAATCTTGATTTTGGTAAAGTAAGCAGGCTGCTGTTCCGGCCGATCAGCACGCGCTTGCCGCTCCCGACCGCTTTCGCCCCACCCTCTACTAAGGTGACCAATGTGGTATCGCTAACTTCCGTCAACAATCTACAGGCATCGCTGGCGACAGCGCAGCGGCGCGTCGAGCAAGGACAAAACCAGGTGCAGCGCGACAGCGAGCAACTGGCGCAAAGCCGTCAGCAACTGGTGAAAGAACAGGAGCAGTTGCGCGATACCGAACGCAGCAGCCAGCAAGCGCGGGCGGACGCCACACCGGCCATCAAGCAGCCGCAACTGGACAGAGCCATCGAGATCCCCGTCCCGCCGAAACCGGCGCAGACTACGGGCGGCCAACTCAACAGCATCGGCCAGACCATTGGCCGCCTGATCGACGTGACTGCGTAGTTTATTCGCTCAATTCTTGTTGCAACACCGGCAACCACCATTTCTCGCCGCGGTGCGGCTGCTTCAGATTGAGGGCTTCACCCATCTCTGGCGTCGTCATGTCCACGCCCTGCTTCTCGGCCAGGCCGGCGATGCGGTCGAACGGCTCGTGCCATACATGCAAGCCCAGGTCGAAGGTGCCGTTATGCACGGGCAGCAACCATTTTCCCTGTAAATCGAGGTGCGCCTGCAAGGTTTCTTCGGGCTGCATATGGATGTCAGGCCACTGTTTGTCGTAGGCGCCCGTCTCTATCATGGTCAGGTCGAACGGACCATATTTTTCGCCAATCTTCTTGAAGCCATCGAAATAGCCGGAGTCGCCGCTAAAGAACACGCGCACTTCGGGCGCTTCGATGACCCAGGACGCCCACAGGGATTTGTTGCCGTCAAACAAGCCACGGCCCGAGAAGTGTTGCGATGGTGTCGCCACCAGTTTCACGTCAGCAATCGTTGTGCCTTGCCACCAGTCAAACTGCTGCACCTTCTCCTTCGGTATGCCCCATTCCACCAGGGTATCGCCCACGCCCAGCGGCGCGACGAAATGTTCGGTCTTGGCCGCCAGTTCCAGCACGGCCGCATAGTCCAGGTGGTCGTAATGGTTGTGCGACAGGATCACGGCCTTGATCGGCGGCAAGTCTGCAATGCTGATCGGCGGCTGGTGAAAACGCTTCGGTCCGGCCCACTGCACCGGCGAGGCGCGCTCGGAAAAGACCGGGTCGGTCAGGAAGAACTGGCCATTGAGTTTCAGCAGCAGGGTCGAGTGGCCGAGGCGGAACAAGGTATTGTCGGGTGCGGCCAGCAGTTGCGCCTGGGTCAAGGCTTGCACGGGTACGGCCTTGGTCGGCACGGTGCCATCGGGCTTGTTGAAGAAGAAAGTCCACATCAGCTTGGCGGTATCCGCCGTGCCCAGCTTGAACATGGGCACGGGGTTGCGGAATTTGCCTTCATGCTGCTGTGCCGAAGCAAGGGTCGCCGCAGGCTGGTCGCGCAGGGTGCAAGAACTCATGATGATCAGGATTCCCAGAAATAGAATATGGTGCAAGAACATATGGTGCCCAGTGGTTGGAAAACAAGATGTAATTTACACTACACAGTGTAGTTCCTATTTTAAGCAAAGTAAACCAAGAGGTGTAAAATATTGTTTTTAAAGGAGATTCACTACCATGTCCTCACCGCAACGCTTGACCGACCGCAAGCGCGTAGCCATCGTCGATGCCGCCATCGCCGAGTTCCGCGAAAACGGTTTTGATGCGACCAGCATGGACAAGATTGCCGCCACGGCCGCCGTTTCCAAGCGCACTGTGTACAACCACTTTCCCAGCAAAGATAGTCTATTTGCAGAAATCTTGCAGCGCATGTGGGAAGGCAGTGCGGCACAGCCGGCAGTCGCATATCAGGCAGATCAGGCATTGCGGCCACAAGTGATGGAACTGGTGCAGCAAAAAATGGCCTTGCTGGCCGATGAGCATTACCTCGACCTGGCCCGCGTGGCGATGGCCGAAACCATCCATTCGCCGGAACGGGCACAAGCGATGGTGGCGCGCA
>Ga0209913_1001663_pt1 | contig 11444 bp, 11 predicted proteins | sample PersoiDNA2013203_FD_185805 | JGI IMG/M metagenome (GOLD analysis project Ga0209913, IMG submission 185805) | Permafrost soil microbial communities from the Arctic, to analyse light accelerated degradation of dissolved organic matter (DOM) -... | ecosystem: Environmental > Terrestrial > Soil >... | reverse complement strand
CGCGATTGGCCGGCCATCCCCGGCCACCTCGGGCCGCCATGGTTCCTGCCCCTGATCGGCATGTACTACCAGCTCAAGGACAAGCTGGCCTGAGATTATCTTTTTTAGTTAATTGAATTCAAGGCGCAGCCATGAAAAACAGTTTTTCCATCGCATTAATCGCCGGCGACGGCATCGGTAAGGAAGTCATGCCGGAGGGCCTGAGAGTCGTACAGGCCGCCGCGAAGCGCTTCGATATCCAGCTCGAATTGAAGGTAGTCGATTGGGCCAGCTGCGACTATTACGCCACCCATGGCCAGATGATGCCGGATGACTGGAAAGATCAGCTCGCCGGCTGCGACGCCATTTACTTCGGCGCGGTAGGCTGGCCTGCCACCGTACCTGACCATGTCTCGCTGTGGGGCTCGCTGTTGAAGTTCCGCCGCGAATTCGACCAGTACATCAACCTGCGCCCGGTGCGCCTGTTCGAAGGCGTGCCTTGTCCGCTGGCCAATCGCAGGCCGGGTGACATCGACTACTACGTGGTGCGCGAAAACACCGAAGGTGAATACACTTCACTGGGCGGCACCATGTACGCCGGCACCGAGCGCGAGATCGTGATCCAGGAATCGGTGTTCTCCCGCTTCGGCACCGACCGGGTATTGAAATATGCATTCGAGCTGGCCAACAGCCGGCCGCGCAAGCACCTGACGGTGGCCACCAAGTCCAACGGCATTGCCATCAGTATGCCGTGGTGGGATGGCCGCGCCGACACCGTGTCCGCCGGCTATCCTGAAGTGACGATGGACAAGCAGCATATCGACATCCTGTCGGCGCGCTTCGTGCTGCAACCGACGCGTTTCGATGTGGTAGTCGCCTCCAATCTGTTCGGCGACATCCTGTCCGACCTGGGACCGGCCACGACCGGCACCATCGGCTTGGCACCCTCAGCCAATCTCAACCCGGATCGCCGCTTCCCGTCGCTGTTCGAGCCGGTGCACGGATCGGCGCCTGACATCTATGGCAAGAACATCGCCAATCCCATCGCCATGATCTGGTCCGGTGCTCTCATGCTGGACTTCCTCACGGCAGGCCAGGGCGCCGGCCGCGCCGCCCATGACGCCATTGTCGCTGCGATCGAAGACGTTCTCAGGAGCGGCCCGCTGACGCCGGATCTTGGCGGCGACGCGTCGACCACCGCACTGGGTGAAGCGATTGCCCGCCATGTCGCCAAAGGCGCAAACCACCTCTCACTTTGACATTTACTTTTGCCATGACCATCCTGGAACTGCAACATCCCCACCTGATGCCCGGCGCGCAACTGATCGGCGCCGCATGGACCGACGCCAGCGATTTCCGCCGCCTGGAGGTCAGCGATCCTGCCACTGACCAGGTGTTCGCCACGGTGCCCGACGGCAACGCTGCCGACGCGCGTGCCGCCGTCGATGCGGCGGCTACCGCCTTCCCGTCCTGGCGCGCCACGCCGGCCAAGCAGCGCGCCGGCATTCTCAAGCGCTGGAACGACCTGCTCATCGCGCACCAGGATGACCTGGGGCGGCTGATCTCGCGCGAACAAGGCAAGCCGCTGGCCGAGGGCAAGGGCGAAGTCGCCTATGCCGCCAGCTATGTCGAATGGTTTGCCGAGGAAGCCACGCGCGCCAACGGCGACATCATCCCGGCCCCGGTCAGCGGTCGCCGCATGATGGCGCTGAAGGAACCGGTCGGTGTGGTGGCCGCCATCACGCCGTGGAATTTCCCGGCGGCGATGATCGCACGCAAGATCGCGCCGGCGCTGGCCGCCGGCTGCACCGTGGTGTGCAAGCCGGCCGAAGACACCCCGCTGACCTCGCTGGCGCTGGTGCGCCTGGCGCAGGAGGCGGGTGTGCCTGCGGGCGTCATCAACATCGTCACCGCCTCGCGTGAACGCACGCCGGAGGTGGTCGATGTCTGGCTGTCGGACAGCCGCGTGCGCAAGATCAGCTTCACCGGCTCGACCGCCGTGGGTAAGCATCTGGCGCGCCACTCCGCCGACACGCTCAAGAAGCTCTCGCTGGAACTGGGCGGTAATGCGCCCTTCATCGTCTTCGACGACGCCGACCTGGACGCCGCCATCGAAGGCGTGATGGCGGCCAAGTTCCGCAATGGCGGCCAGACCTGCGTCAGCCCCAATCGCATCTATGTGCAAGACGGCGTGCATGACGCCTTCGTCGCCAAGCTGGGGGCGCGCGTGGCGGCCCTCAAAGTCGGCCCGGCCACCGACGCATCCTCGCAGATTGGTCCGATGATCAATTCGCGCGCCATCGCCAAGATTGAACGGCATGTGCGCGATGCAGTCGAGCGCGGTGCGAAGCTCATCACCGGCGGCAAGCGCCTGCAGGGCGAGGGCTATGCCAGCGACAATTACTATGCGCCTACCGTATTGTCCAATGTCGGTCCGGACATGCTGTGCAGCGGCGAGGAAACCTTCGGACCGGTAGCGCCGGTGACCCGCTTCACCACCGAAGCAGAAGTGATCGCGGCGGCAAATGCCACGCCGTTCGGACTGGCCGCGTATTTTTATTCAACCGATGTGCGCCGCGTCCACCGCGTCACCGATGCGCTGGAAAGCGGCATCGTCGGCGTCAACGAAGGCGCACTGGCGGCCGAGGCTGCTCCCTTCGGCGGCGTCAAGGAATCGGGCTATGGCCGCGAAGGCTCGGTGCATGGCCTGGACGATTATCTGCACACCAAGTACGTCTGCCAGGGCCAGCTCTGACGCAGTCCGACATAATACGGAAAGAACCGAACAGGAGCCATCATGCCAGCGCCGTCGCCCGCCTCATCATCATCATCCGCACCAACGCCGATGCCGGCGCTGATGCTCAGGCCCATGGAACAGGATGACCTGGGAGCCTGCCACCGGCTCTCGCTGCAGTTCAAGTGGCCGCACCGGCTGGAAGACTGGAACTTCCTGTTGCAGATGGGTCAGGGTTATCTGCTGGAAAACCAGGAGCCGGATGCCACGCTGCGGGTGGTCGGGTCGGTCGTTTGCACCTGCTTCGGCCAGGCCCACGCGGTCATCGGCATGCTGCTGGTGCAGGCCGAATTGCAGCGGCGCGGCCTGGGACGACGGCTCATGCAACATGTCGCCGAGCAGGTCAACGGTCGCAGCCTGATGGTCAATGCCACCGCGGCGGGCATGCCCTTGTACAAGCAATTGGGCTTTGTGCAGGAAGATGTTCTGCATCAGTTCCAGGGTGCCTCGGCGCAACCGGTGCTGGTATCGTTGCCGCCCGGCGAGCGTGTGCGACCGATGGGCAAGAGCGATGTGCCGACCCTCCTGGCGCTGGATGCGCAAGCTACAGGCATGGATCGCAGCAAGTTGCTGGTGGCGCTGCTGGAGATATCCGATGCGGTAGCGCTGGATCGCGATGGCGAGATGCTGGGTTTTGCGCTGGTGAGACGCTTCGGCCATGGCCGCGTGATCGGTCCGGTGGTCGCGCCCGATGCCGAGCGCGCCAAGGGATTGATCGCACACTGGATCAATACCTATTCGGATTCCTTCATCCGCATCGATGTCTTCGCCTCCTCCGGATTGCAGGACTGGTTCGACAAGCTGGGAATGACCTGCGTGGACCGCGTCACCCGCATGCGCAAGGGACCGCCGCCACAAAAGAATCCTGGCATGCAGCTGTTTTCCATCGTCAACCAAGCGCTGGGCTGAGGGGCGCATACGGATTGCACTACGGGCGCCGCAGAAAATGCTACAGCCGCCCGCAAATCGCATCAAGATGCTTTTTGGGACCCGCATCTTGCGCAAATGCCGCGATCAACGAGGCATAGCATTGAATCCATGCCGGTTGTCCCGCCCGTACGGACGACCTTGTTCAACGCCATCGTCAGCGAGTCCTCCTCTATGCAAACATCAACCCTGGCTGCCCTTGACCGCAGCCACCTTATCCATCCCGTCGCCAGCTTCCGCGAACACGAAGAGCTCGGCCCCATCATTCTCAAGTCCGGTCGCGGCGCCTACCTGACCGACCATCAGGACAAGGAATTGCTGGACGCCTTTTCTGGCCTGTGGTGCGTCAACATCGGCTACGGCCAGGAAAGCGTGATCCGCGCCGCGACCGAGCAGATGCAGCGCCTGCCCTATGCCACCGGCTATTTCCACTTCGCCTCCGAACCGGCCATCCTGCTGGCCAAGAAGCTGGTGGACATCAGCCCGGCTTCGCTCAAGCATGTCTATTTCACCCTGGGCGGCTCGGATGCGGTCGATGCCGCCATCCGCTACATCACGCACTACTACAATTCGATCGGCAAGCCGGCCAAGAAACATTTCATCTCCCTTCAACGCGGCTACCACGGTTCCTCGTCGGTAGGCGCCGGCCTGACGGCGCTGCCCAACTTCCATTTCAACTTCGACCTGCCACTGCCGACCCAGCATTACATTCCCTCGCCCTATGCCTATCGCAGCGAACTGCCGGACGATGCCTCCATCATCGCCGCCTCGGTGCAGGCGCTGCGCAACAAAGTGGCCGAGCTGGGCACAGACCAGGTGGCGGCCTTCTTCTGCGAACCGGTCCAAGGTTCGGGCGGCGTGATCGTGCCGCCCAGGGGCTGGTTGAAGGCCATGCAGCTGGCCTGCAACGAGCTCGACATCCTGTTCGTGGTCGATGAAGTCATCACCGGTTTCGGCCGCACCGGCCCCATGTTCGCCTGCCTGGATGAAGACGTGCAGCCGGATCTGATGACCATGGCCAAGGGGCTGACTGCCGGCTATGCGCCCATGGGCGCCGTGATGATGTCGGATCGCGTCTATCAAGGTATTGCCGATGGGGCGCCGCTGACCACTGTGGTCGGCCATGGTCAGACGTATTCAGCCCATCCGGTCAGTGCCGCCGTCGCGCTAGAGGTGCTGCGCCTGTACGAAGAAGGTGGCTTGCTGGAAAACGGCCGAGAGATGGAACCGCATTTCGCCGGTGGGCTGCGCGCCCTGCTTTCCCATCCGCTGGTGGGCGATGCCCGCAGCCGCGGCCTTCTGGGCGCGCTTGAATTGGTGGCCGACAAGGGTAGCAAGGCGCGTTTCGCCCCCGAGCTGAAACTGCACGACAGGATCTTCCAGGCGGCTTACCGACACGGTCTGGTGTTCCGCGCCTTTGGCGACAACATCCTCGGCTTCGCGCCGGCCCTGTGCTTTACCCAGGCCGACTTCGAACTGATGTTCGCGCGCCTGACGGCCCTGCTCGATGAAGTGCTGAAACAACCCGAAGTACGCCAGGCCCTCAAGTAAGGCTGTTCGCTCATGTAAAGCGGACCAGCCGGACGTGGCAACAATGGCCGGAGAGTATAAAATGCTCTGCAACATCAGGCCTGCCGGCTTCGGGATGAACCCGGGCAGGCCAGATGAGTTGAATAACTCGAGACAACATGATGACTAACGGCGCGTTAAAACTGGACCGGATCGACCTGCGGATCTTGTGTCACCTGCAGCAAAATAGCCGCATTACCAACGTAATTTTGGCCGATGCCGTGGGCCTGTCGCCCAGCCCCTGTCTGATCCGTGTAAAGCGTCTGGAAAAGGCCGGCTACATCAGCGGCTATGGCGCCTATATCAAGCTGGAAAAGCTAGCCGATGTACAGATCGTCTTTACCGAGGTAACCCTATCGGATCACCGACGCGAAGACTTCGCCAAGTTCGAGGCCTACCTTCGCAACGTCGACGAGATCATCGAATGCCATCTGGTCAGCGGCGGCTACGATTACCTGCTCAAGTTCATGACCCGCAGCGTCGTGCATTACCAGAGCGTAATCGAATCACTGCTGGAGCAGAACCTGCGTATCGAAAAGTATTTCAGCTACATTGTCATCAAATCGCCGTTCATTAAGCATCACTATCCACTTGAGAAGTTTATTCAGACCTAAGCTTTTTCCAGGATCATGGCTTGGCCACCGCGAGGCCTTGCGTAAAGTGGGCGTTTTCCAAATGACGATTCGTTGCGGCGAGAAGTTACTTCGGGTTCTTGTTCTGCCTATGTGGCCGCCTGTACCAGCCCCGACCTGCTATGGCTCTGAGCAGCCCGAAGTATCTATGCCAACCGAATTGAGAGTTTAATGATCTGATGAGGTGGCTGGTCTGGTCAATATTTTTGCATAGGTCTCCCCAAGTCTGATGGCAAGGTGACCAGAGGCGCGGGTGGCTTGAACCCCAGGCTGCCATGCGGCCGGACATGGTTGTAGTGGTACCGCCAACGCTCAATAAGAATCATGGCTTCCTTGAGGCTGTAGAAAATTTCTCCGTTGAGAAACTGATCTCGGAATTTGCCGTTGCAGGACTCGCAATAGCCATTCTCCCAGGGACTTCCTGGTTCAATATAGGCGGTTGCACACCGATCTTCGCAAGCCACTGTCGCAGCGCGATGGCAACGAATTCAGGGCCGTTGTCCGAACGAATGTAAGCCGGTACGCCCCGGGAAATCATCTGTACAGAGAGCGCTTCGAGCACATCCACGGCCTTGATATGACGTGCCACAGCCCCGACGGCGGTAAGCATGCGTCAGGTGCGCACCCGCTGGCATCTGGTCTTCAGGTCCAGAAATGGGAAAGTCCCCGAGCGGTGCGTCACCTCTCTCGTAGCGGCCGCGCTGCCAGGGCAACGCTGTGCTCGGATGACCACGAAGATTCATGCTCCATGCCAGTCAGATTGTCTCCGACCAGCAACACATACCCGATCGACTTTACCGTGCGTCTCACATTCCCTAAAAAATATCTCGGGACTCTCTCAAACGGCTACGTGATCACTTAAATTTATCCTCGCAACGCTTTTGCAACTACACCAACAAGAGGACGTTATGACCGACAGTAATAAAATATCAGATACTTTATCTACACCACCGTTGGAAAAAGGTTCCAAAGATATGGATGGATATTTCTTCCATTGGCGTCCCGGTAATAGAGCCAGTTATATTGTTCAGATATCCAAGACAAAGGATAGCGACCGCGGCTCCGCATTTTCTATACAGCGGGGAGGCGAATTGAGGATCAGTACTCCAGTGCAAACTAGTGTCATCTTTCTACATTCATACGCGAGCGGTGGGAATACATACGGCGTGATATATGCAAGCCCCGAGGAGACCGATGACTTTCGACCTGAACACCCCATTGACCACCCTTCAAATCGTGTGAATTGAGGATCAGTTACAAAACGAAATCGCATGATTTTTCATTGGACGACATTATCGTGGTGGCAAGCAATTCGCCATCTCAAGATGTTCCGACGGACGGATATTTCCAATGAATTACCAAGGGAGAAAATAAAAAAAGACCGCCGACGCGGTCCATCGATAACTACCCATCTAACGTAGTTGCGCAGCAATCGTTCAACTATCTCAAAATGAAGGCACTATGACTGATAGCAACGAATCATCAGAACCCGCTCTAACGAACGCTTCAATTTTTGAGTCGGGTTCGATTACCTTAGATTTGATGACGCTGGAGTGGCGTCTACAACAACTCAATGAGTATAAAATAATCTTAACGCGCAACGACGGTAGTAAATACAGCACACAGGTGCGCCCTGGCCAAACGAAAGAAATGCCAACGGAATCGAGCTTCCTTGTCGTTAGCTACGAAAAAAACGCGGTCCCCCCCTCAAACATAAGAAGGTTATATGCCTGCCATGGGACTCGCGAATATTCTCTGAATTGTGAATAAGCCAAATAAAAAAACCGCCAAGGCGGTCTTTCGAGAGCTACAGCTCATTGAGGCCATTTTCAGCACCCAGGCAAATCTGAGCATCTCAGAAACTTCAGCTGGAGTTACCAGGATTTAGTAGACGGAGTTAGTATCCAACCTGTGATTGAGGGTGGTGACGATGTCCAAAATCAAGGCTCCCAGCAAGGTAAGGCAAGCATACAAATTCATTGAATCACATAGTAATTAATGAATTCAGTGTAATGAGCATGTCTCGGGTTCTCGATATTGAGCGATCCGGTTACGACGCGTGGCTTAAAAATCCTTTGTCAGATCGTGCCCAGGAAGATGCCCGACTTCTTAAGCTGATCAGGGCTTCCTTCATGGCGAGCCATGGTATCTATGGCGCTCCGAGGGTCTTTCAAGATCTGCGTGAACGTGGCGAGGTATGCAGTAAGCACAGAGTTGCACGTCTCATGCGAGAGAACGGGCTGCAAGCGCTACACGGATATCGAATACGGCATATCCCAATTTCAAAGCCATCAGCATTGATCCCCAACCTACTGCAGCGTCAATTTACGGTAGCGAAACCAAACGAAGCTTGGGTAACAGACATTGCTTATATTCGAACCTGGCAGGGCTGGCTTTATCTAGCCGTGGTGATGGATTTATTCTCAAGAAAGATCGCTGGCTGGGCTGTCCGGCCGACCATTCACCGCGAATTAGTCATCGATTCCATTGCTAAAGCAGTACAAAGCCGTCGTCCTCGAAATACCTTGATTCATTCAGACCAAGGAACGCAGTATGGCAGCGATGCCTGGCGCCGCTTTTGCAAGACCAATCATATAGAACCGAGCATGAGCAGGAGAGCGAACTGTTGGGATAACGCAGTAGCTGAGTCCTTCTTTAGCAGTTTGAAGAAGGAGCGCATCAAGAAACGTATTTACACCGACCGCGAAACCGCTACGCTTGACTTGGCCGAATACATTGATGATTTCTACAATAAAGTACGAAGACACAGTTATCTTGGCGGTGTCAGTCCGAACGAATTTGAAACCGTACATCGCAAGCGAAAATGAGGCGTCTACTAAATCCTGGTAACTCCACGACAACGGATTGCGAGTCAAAAGAGCATGCGCGCGGCAAGCCACAAAGACAGGCCAAGCAAGGAGCACTGACTGCGCATATTCACTTATCGTCGAGGTGCCATTCGAAACCCCAAGTGCACCCAAGGCGCGCTTCGCGCACAAGCATCCAGAGATTGTGTTCACACTGGTACATAGCAACTTTCCCTGTGAAATGCAAAATTTTTGCAGCATCATCTCCGCTACATGATGAGACAATGACACGCACACCATAAGTTTTCAGTGCCCGCCTCAATATTTCTTCTGATGGTACCGGCAGGGTTCTTTTGGACACCACAACGTAGCTCATGACTGCTCCTATTTAGGAAGCGGCCTGGAGAGGCCGCCTGAACGATTCTAGTTTTCGAGATTGTTTTGCAAGCGTGCCACACAATTCCACGACTACTTGACCGCCCGTCTCGCCTTTTGACGTTTTTTGTGCAGAGGCATTAGGAACGTCTCTCGCGTGCGTCAAAATGCGTCAAAATCGACGCCCATCCGCCGGGCATCAAAACCACGTCCGGTGGGCTTCGTCGGCGAATGCATTTTTGAGTAAAAACAGCCCTATGTAACCGGCAGGCGCGGGGTGGGGGCAACTGCGCACCGGCGGTCTTGAATGGTAAAACATTGTTTATTTATACATACTTATTGCGCAAAGGAAATTTTCCAAATCTGCGCCCGCACATGCGCGCCTCTCCCGCCTGAGCAAGCTGAGAAATGCCTCCTGGGCTCATTCAAGCAACGCCGCAGCTCTTTTAGCTTCACATAGAAAATATTTATTGTACATACAGCAATTGGATTGACTGCCACATTTATTGTGCATACAATAAATAAATGGACATTACTCACGACCCCAACAAAAACAATCGCAACATCACAGAACGCGGACTGTCCTTTGATCGTGTAGCAGACTTCGATTTTGAGACCGCGTTGTATTCCGTCGATGATCGTCATGAATACGGCGAGTTGCCATCGGCTATTTAGAAAACCGTCTGCATGTGCTGTGCTTCGTTGAAACTGAAAATGGCGTCCGCGTGATCAGCTTCCGCAAAGCGAACTCAAGAGAGGTAAAACATTATGAATCGCAATAAACCAATGACCGATAAGGACGGCGAAGTCCGCTCGCTGGGCAAAGGCGACATCGCCGGTATGAAGAAGATGACGGCACTCCCGGCATCGCTGCAAGCCAAGTTGAAGCCGCGCGGCCGTCCTGTCGCGGAGACCACGAAAGAGCGCATCACGATTCGCCTGTCGCCTGACGTGGTCGACAAGTTTCGAGCAACAGGGCCGGGTTGGCAAACGCGCGTCGATGCCGCACTGACAGATTGGCTAAAAGAACATTCGCCGCAAGACGTGGCCGCATAGGGAAAGAGACATGCTTGTCGAAAGATTGAAAGTCACATTGGCAGACCTGCTGCCGGAAAAAGGCATTGCTGTTTCCCTGGTTGGCGAAGCCTCGCCTTACAGAATCAGCGAACGCCTGCACGCTGCGTTGAAAGAAGTCGCGGAACATAGAGGCGCACCGATCTCTACTGTGCTCCACGCGTTACGCGAAGAAATACAAGCATCACAATAAAAAAAGCCGCATGCTCATGCGGCCTTTCTCCTATCTCCCGTTACGAACCCTCGCCGCCTCTTCCCTTTCGTAGTCGTCCCTGCACTCAGCATTGCAGAACAAAATCTCAGGCTGCAACTCTTCACCACAAAAATGACAATGGCAATCCGCCAGCAATACAGGACGGCGGCGAACGGCGGTTAGGACGCCTCGACGCGTAGTCGGCTGGCGGGCACCTCTGTCGTCGCCCAGTTTCCCGAAGTCGTGATAATTCGTTCGTCCTTGCGGGCTAATGCCTCGTCGGCTTTTAACCGATACAAATCCCGCAAATATTTGTAGCGTTCAAATAGGGCAAAGCTATTGTTTGTCACGTTTACGGCGGACTGCTTCATCGCTACCGCCGCGACCCAATCGAAAAATGGCTGTGCTGCCTTTGCTGCCTTCTGAATGCGGATAGCGATTTCGCGAGCGGCAGGTTCGTCTTCTTCAGCATATTGAACAAAGATGCCCACTCCGAACTTCGGTGCTCGATCAAGAAAGCTTTGCCGTCATAATCCACCGGCACAGACCAAGAGAGCTTTTCGAATTTGCCGAGGTCGCGGAACTCTAGAAGAGTCAACCAGCAGAAAGTAGATTAGATAGTACGGAGGAAGAAGCGTGCTTGCATTGCTCCGTTTCGCCTTGAATAGGAATGCTTTTGTGGCTCGTGTGGGGACGTCCGGTGGGTTTGACTTTGCCCAACGCGCGAAGCGCCAATGCCTTCGTAGCCTGCAAGTGTTCTGGAATAACCATCTACATCTCTCCCTCAACGTTTTTCCGTCGCTCTGCTCAGCGGATTTCTGGCTGAAATGTTGGCATTAATGTTGTCATTCCCATGCCAATTTAGCCCTATTTGAGCCTATTCGAGCCCACAAACAAAAACGCCTAACCGTTTAAATCAACAGGTTAGGCGTTAGTATTTGGCGGAGAGAGGGGGATTCGAACCCCCGATAGGCTATTAACCTATACACGCTTTCCAGGCGTGCGACTTCAACCACTCATCCATCTCTCCGGAATTTGGCTTCGTTTTTAGCGAAGCCGCTGATTATAGCAACATTTTTCAGAAAATGAGATGG
>Ga0209913_1001661_pt1 | contig 11448 bp, 9 predicted proteins | sample PersoiDNA2013203_FD_185805 | JGI IMG/M metagenome (GOLD analysis project Ga0209913, IMG submission 185805) | Permafrost soil microbial communities from the Arctic, to analyse light accelerated degradation of dissolved organic matter (DOM) -... | ecosystem: Environmental > Terrestrial > Soil >... | reverse complement strand
GCCATGCGTCGCTTGCTATGGGTTCTGATAGTACGGGGATAAAGCTGAGATTTTGGTTTGCATCCTGCCAGGTTTGGGGCAATACGAGTGAATATAAATCCTTCAGTGCACGGGCACCCCAATACAACAGCACTTTGCGTTTTGAGCCCACATGCAACAGATGCTCAATCATGCCCTTAATCGGCGCAAACCCTGTACCGCCAGCGACAAAGATGATGGGTTTTTCGCTGTCTTCGCGCAGGTAAAAACTGCCGAATGGGCCTTCAAGCCGCAAAATGGCCTTTTCCTGCATCTGCGTGAATACATGATCAGTAAATTGGCCGCCTGGCACATGGCGCAAATGCAGCTCAAGCAACTCATCATCATGCGGCGCGTTAGCTAGTGAAAATGCCCTTCTTTGACCATCTTTCAGCAAAAACTCGATGTATTGGCCAGCCAGGAATTGCAGGCGTTCATTGCTTGGTAATTTGAGTGACAAGGCAATCACATCATCTGCCAGCCTTTCAATCTTTTGCACCCGGGCAGGCATGATGCGTGGGCGTATGCCGTTGTTAGTGCTAACTTCACGGCACTCTATCACCACATCACTTTGTGGAATCGCACAACAAAACAATGCCAAACCTGTGTCTTTTTCTGCTTGAATTAGCGTGCTGAATTGATGTGCCTCATGCTCAACACTGCCTTCCAGCACCCGGCCTTTACAGGCCCCACATGCGCCGTTGCGGCAACCATAGGGCAGGTTGAAACTAGCATTAATAGCGGCATCCAGTATGGTCTCGCCTGGGGCAACCTGAAACTTGTGGCCGCTGGGCTGGATAGTGACTTGATAAGACATTCAGAATTTCTCTCGTGAATTGATGACAGCAAAGCTAGTTGGTGTAAGTAAAAGGTTCGATTTTTAAGCTTTTAGCAGCAAAAATCAATCCTCACGCCTGAACTCACCTTCGATCACATCATCATTAGCTGCGCGTTTATTTGTGTTTTTTGGCGCATTGGGCACATCGCCAAGTATGGGCTTTGGGCTGGGTATCAACAATAAAATCACGGCAATCGCATCACTAATGACCCCAGGGATGATCAGTAATATACCCGCCACCAAGTTTTTTGCCGTACCAAATATCGCTCGCAACGGCGTACCTCCCTGGCTGATGCTCTGTATAAAACGGCCAGCCATTACCTGCTTTTCTTCGCGAATCAGGCGGATACCCAAGATAGCCATGAGAACAAGATAGACCAGCAACCAACTACCATAGAGGTTGCCCAGCTTGATCAAGAGCAGGATTTCGAGTGTAGGAAAAGCGAGGAGAATAAGTAATATAAAAATAAGTGGCATAGCATCGCTAACGAAGATAATGTTTTGTAGATGGCGTGTTTGGCAGATTTTTCAAGTATGCCCTTTTACAGCTTAGCATTTCTATAGGGTCATGATAAATCCACGCTAGCATGTAAGATTAAAATGCCTGAAACTGGATTAAACTGCCTGACACTGCAATTCAGTCTATGCATTTCTAAGAGCTTGCTAAAATTAAGAACTTCCGAGATAAGAACTTCCGGAAATCATCCATGTCAGTATCAGTGACTGTCTGCGCGGCCTATTCAGCCTATCAATATTAATACAAAAATAAGCTATTCAAGCCAGCATTACATCATCAACGTATTATTGGGGAAATTACCATTGGTCATCAAAAGTAACACTAAAGCTGGCTTACTCGGACTTGTTATCGCTATTTGCAGCTTTTTGACTGTATTGGTGAGTAATACTGCATTGGCAGAACCCTTGTCTGTTAGCCGTCTTTTTACCCAAGCTGGTGATGATGACCAGATTCTTAGCCCAGATGAGGCTTTTAAAATCGCGGTTGAAGCAATAGACAGCAATACCCTGCGCGCGGTTTTTCAGGTGGCGCCTGGCCATTATATTTACCGCGAACGCATCAAGTTCGATATTGCACCTTCCACTGGCCAGTCACCAGCCATCAGTATCAGCAGCGTAGAATTGCCACCTGGCGATATCAAGCAAGACCCAAATTTCGGTGAAAGTCATGTATTCCACAAAAATTTTGAGGCGCTGATACATCTCAACACTGCTGGAATCAATACACAAAATAGCAACCCGATCAAACTTTCATTGCTCGCCACTTATCAGGGTTGTAGTGAAAAAGGCTTGTGCTATGCACCAATCCACAAAACAATCGCAGTAACATTACTTACTGATATTTCAGGCAATGCAAGCAGCAATATCTCAGACTCTGCTGCTATCCAGTCAAGCAGCGACCATGCGACAGTCTTGTTGAAAAGTGGCAAGCTGTGGTTGATTGCTATTGGCTTTTTTGGCTTTGGCTTATTGCTGTCATTTACCCCTTGCATGCTGCCGATGATCCCCATTCTGTCTGGCATGATCGTGCGTGACGCCCAAGCGCAAGGCGCAAACTCAAAACCCAGCCGCCTGCGCGTATTTAACTTATCGCTGGCTTACACACTAGGGATGGCGCTGACTTACACCCTGGCCGGCATTGGCGCTGGTTTATCTGGTCATTTATTAAGTAATGCGCTGCAAAATGCCTGGGTACTTGCGGCATCTGCGCTGGTTTTTGTTGTATTGGCTTGTTCCATGTTTGGCTTTTATGAATTGAGATTGCCTTCAAAATTTGAAAGTGCCATCGTGAATACCTCCAACCGTTTTAACGGCGGACGATTGATCGGCCTGTTTATCATGGGTGTCTTCTCCGCTTTAATCGTCAGCCCCTGCGTCGCTGCGCCTCTAGCTGGTGCCTTAATCTATATCAGCCAAACACGAGATGTATTGATAGGTGGGGTTGCGCTGTTTTCAATGGCCATAGGCATGGGTGTACCTTTATTATTAATTGGTTTATCCGCAGGCTTTATCCCAAAATCAGGTGCCTGGATGGTCAATGTGCGTCAATCATTTGGGGTAATCATGCTGGCAGTCGCGGTGTGGCTGATTTCCCCCGTGATTCCAGTCAGCCTGCAATTATTGCTTTGGGCAACATTACTCATCGCTTCTGCTACATATATAGGCGCTTTCAACAACCTTGACGCAAGTGCGACTGGCTGGACAAAATTATGTAAAAGCCTGGGTATTATCATGCTGTTATTAGGCGCAACCTTGATCGTAGGCGCGGCATCTGGTGCTAAATCTGCCTTACAACCTCTCTCGGGCTTAAGCGTCTCATCTGCTAGTGCTGAAAATAAATTAGCTTTTCAGCGAGTACGCGATGTTACTGAACTAGATAACGCTATCAGGAGTTCAGCAGGCAAGACAGTCATGCTGGATTTCTACGCTGATTGGTGTGTTGCCTGCAAAGAATTAGAACAATTTACGTTCAGTAACCCAGCCGTTGCTAAGGCATTGCAAAATATCGTGCTATTGCAAGCCGATGTGACCCAGAATTCCGCTGAAGATGCTGCATTATTGAAACGGTTTAAGCTGTTTGGGCCGCCAGGTGTCATCTTCTTTAATGGCGATGGAGAAGAAATTACGCATGCTAAAACAATAGGCTACAAAAACTCAGATAGCTTTCTTGCCGTTCTAAATACACTTAACTAAATATACTTAATATTAGACAAGCTTAATTGGCTAGCAAACTTCTTTGAGTCACTAAATTCCTATGCCACAAAATAAACTGAAAAAAATCTTGTTATGCGTATTGGCATGCGGCGCATTATTGCTGGCTGGTGTTATTTATTTGGAGATATCGGAAGATGGTGCACCGAATCTCAACTCACTCTCTACTCACTCTTTTTATGCCTCGGCCTGGCCTGACGCACAAGGTAAAACACAAGCCCTGAGCCAGTGGCAAAACAGGGTGAGCGTCATCAACTTCTGGGCATCCTGGTGCCAGCCGTGCACAGAAGAAATGCCAGATATATCCGCCATCTATGATAAATATGCAGCTAAAGGCCTGGTAGTTTTAGGTATCTCAGTGGAAGATCAAGACAAAATGGCAGCCTTTGCCAGTAAAAACAAAGTCAGCTACCCCCTTCTGGCGGCAGACATACAAGGGAGTGACATGAGCAATACGCTGGGCAATGACAAAGGAATTTTGCCCTATACAGTCATTATTGATGCACATGGTAAAATCGTTAAAACATTTGCTGGCAGACTCGATCAAGCAAGCCTGGAAGCCGCCGTGCAGCCACTGTTAACAGCACCATAAGCAGCCAAAGCAATGCCTAAAAATTAAGTACAAAAACGCTTAATTTCTTTAAATTTCCTCAATTCACTGGACAATATCCCCCTATTTGCGGCAAACTTGCGACCATGAATTACAGCCTATGGTCACAAAAAACTGTCTGATATGGTCGCTAAAAGCATAAAATCTGTTTTGGTGTTGCACGGCCCTAACCTCAATTTGTTAGGTTTGCGCGAGCCACAGCATTACGGAAAAAATACGCTAGCGGATATTGATAAGCAGCTGGTAGATAAAGCTAAAACTGCAGGTATTACACTAGATACGTTTCAAAGTAATGCTGAAGTTGAGCTTATTAACAGGGTGCAAGCTTTGGCAACTGCCCCCGTAGATTTTCTGATTATCAACCCCGCCGCTTTTACCCATACCTCGGTGGCTTTGCGTGATGCTATAGCTGCTGTCAGTATTCCATTTATAGAAGTACATTTATCCAACGTATATGCTCGCGAAGCTTTTCGTCATCACTCCTACTTTACAGATATTGCCGTTGGCGTGATTAGCGGACTTGGTTCTCAGGGCTATTTATCAGCGCTGGATTACGCAATCAGTTATTTACATTCTCCATCAATACAATAATCAAATCCGCGCAATTTTTAAAAGCGCGCATATAGAGGTTAATCATGGATTTACGCAAACTTAAAAAATTGATCGACTTAGTAGAAGAGTCTGGCATTTCAGAACTTGAACTCACGGAAGGTGAAGAAAAAGTACGCATCAGCCGCAATATTCCTGGCGCGCAAGGAGTAGTGCAATACGCCCAACCTTATTATCAACCTGCCCCTGCAGCCCCCGCACCTATTGCTGCAGTAGCACCAGCAGCAGATACACCGCCAGTGATTGAAGGCCATGTGGTCAAATCACCTATGGTTGGCACTTTCTACCGTTCACCTTCGCCAGATTCAAAAGCTTTTATTGATATTGGCAGTACTGTGAGTACAGGCGATACACTGTGCATTATTGAGGCAATGAAACTGCTCAACGAAATTGAAGCTGACCACAGTGGCGTCATTAAGGCGATTATGGTTGAAAACGGCCAACCCGTTGAATACGGCGAACCACTATTTATAATCGGATAATCGCTTACTATGTTTGAGAAGATATTAATAGCTAACCGCGGCGAGATAGCCCTTCGTGTGCAGCGCGCTTGTCGTGAACTCGGCATCAAAACCGTTGCCGTGCATTCCGAAGCCGACCGCGAAGCCAAGTATGTAAAACTTGCAGATGAATCGGTTTGTATTGGGCCTGCACCTTCTGGTCAGAGTTATCTCAATATTCCAGCCGTGATTAGCGCGGCTGAGGTCACGGATGCCGAGGCGATACACCCTGGTTACGGCTTCCTTTCTGAGAATGCAGATTTCGCTGAACGGGTTGAGCAAAGCGGTTTTGTATTTATTGGCCCACGTGCCGAGACTATCCGCCTGATGGGCGATAAGGTCAGCGCCAAAAACGCGATGAAAGCCGCTGGCGTGCCTTGTGTGCCAGGCTCAGATGGCGCGCTGCCTGATGATCCTGAAACCATTATCCAAATTGCCAGAAAAATAGGCTACCCAGTCATTATCAAGGCCGCTGGCGGCGGCGGTGGCCGTGGCATGCGCGTAGTGCATACCGAAGCGGCATTGATTGCCTCAGTCAACATGACCAAAGCTGAAGCACAAGCTGCCTTTGGCAACCCTGTGGTGTATATGGAGAAATTCCTGGAACAGCCACGCCATATTGAAATACAGATTCTTTCAGACCAGCACGGCAATGCCGTCTATCTGGGTGAACGCGATTGCTCCATGCAACGACGCCATCAAAAAGTATTGGAAGAAGCCCCGGCACCTGGCATCAGCCAGAAATTGAGGGATAAAGTTGGCGAGCGCTGCGCTGATGCTTGCCGCCGTATCAATTATCGCGGTGCTGGCACCTTTGAATTTTTATATGAAAACAATGAGTTTTATTTCATTGAAATGAATACCCGCGTACAGGTAGAACACCCTGTTACCGAGATGATTACTGGCATTGATATCGTTCAGCAACAAATAAAGATCGCTGCGGGCGAAAAACTGGCTTTCCGCCAACGGGATATTAAATATCACGGCCATGCCATTGAATGCCGTATCAACGCCGAAGATCCATACAATTTCGTACCTTCACCAGGCCGTATCACCACATTCCACATGCCTGGCGGCCCTGGCATTCGCGTGGATACACATGCTTACCAGAATTATCTGGTACCGCCGCATTACGACTCAATGATAGGCAAACTGATTGCTTACGCAGATACGCGTGAACAGGCGATTGCAAAAATGCGCATCGCATTATCTGAAATGGTGATTCAAGGGATCAAAACCAATGTGCCACTGCACACTGATTTAATGAACGATGCCGCTTTTCATCGAGGCGAAACCAGCATTCATTACCTGGAACACAAGTTGGGCATCAGCTCCAAGTAAGCGGAGTTAACACCGCTATGGCCTGGTTATCGCTTAAAATTGAAGCCAAAGACAATACTGCTGAGCTGATTAGTGATGCACTCATGGATATAGGCGCACTATCGGCCATTATCGAAGATGCCAATGCTGAAACACCCGATGAGCAACCCATATTCGGCGAGCCAGGCGACCCTCCCCCAGGTATTTGGCAGCAGAATATCGTCAGTGCTTTGTTTGATGAGCAGATCATCGTTAAAGAGGTCATGCAGTCACTGGCTAAGCTTACTGGCTTGAATGACCTGCCTTACAGCACCGAAATCATTCAGGAGCAAGATTGGGTACGCGCCACGCAATCCCAGTTTGAACCGATTCGTATCCGTGATGATTTATGGATAGTGCCTACCTGGCATAGTGCGCCTAACCCAGAGGCACTCAATATCGTGCTTGACCCTGGCCTGGCATTTGGCACGGGTAGCCACCCCACCACCCATCTCTGTCTGGCCTGGCTGGCAGATCACATCAAAAAACAGGATTCCGTACTTGATTACGGCTGCGGCTCGGGCATTCTGGCAATTGCGGCAAAAAAACTGGGTGCAGGCAAAGTCATCGGTACCGATATTGATGAACAAGCCATTTTATCCAGTGGCTTAAACGCACAGCAAAATGCTGCAGATGCCAAGTTTTATCTGCCTAAAGACCTGCCTGTAGGTGTTTACGACATCGTGGTGGCTAACATCTTATCTAGCGCCTTATCGGTACTTGCTCCCGCATTGGCAAAAAGCTGTAAAGCGCAAGGCCATATCGCGCTGTCTGGTATTTTGCGCGAACAAACCGAACAGGTTTCTAGCATTTATGCACAATGGTTCGATATGCACCCGCCTGTTTTCATGGATAGCTGGGTATTGCTGACAGGCAGCAAAAGATGAGTCTGGTCACCACTTGCCCTGCCTGCGCAACCAGTTTTCTGCTTAAGCCAGAACACCTGGCAGCGCATCGTGGGGATGTGCGTTGCGGTCAATGCGATTTTGTTTTTAATGCGTTGGATAAACTGGGTGAAACGGTAGCCCCAGAAATCATTAAAACAACGGAGAACAGGGAACCCTTAGCAGAATCCATCTCAGAAAACCAAAACATAACAGAGCCAAATACAGAGGATGAATCAGAAATCACCAAAGCAGGTGTGATAGCAGAATCAGAGATTAAAAGCCCCGAAATAGCAGCGCCTCAAGCACCCGTTCAGACAGAACCCAATAGGGATATTAAGCCAGAGGCAGCACCTGAAACCCCTGCAATCAGGGTATATGATGCACCTTTCGATATCTCCACTTTCGACATTTCCCCTTACGATGAAACCTCATTAAAACCTGCTGAAACGTCTCTTTCTGAGCAGCGAAACTATGCTTTCGAGCAAACAGATTTCAGTCTTCCAGACTCGACCGCTGAAACGAGAATCAGCGATACGCCAATTGCATTAGCACACGCCGATCTGGTCGATTACAGAATAGAACCTGCAATAGCTGTTAAAGTTGTTGATGTTGAGCCTGAAAAAAGCAGCTATATTGCCGTGGCAGATAAAGCAATCTCCGCTGCTAAAGCCTATGACGAATCAAGTAGCTTCATTGATCGTATTTCCAAAGTAGATAAATCCAGCCCTAAAAAATCAAAACTTAGCAAATGGCTTTCAATATTACTTGCCATGCTTTTAGTCATTGCTGCATTAGCGCAAACCACTTACTACCTAAGAACTCAGCTTTCTACCACACTGCCTGGGCTCAAACCTTATCTGGTAAAAGCTTGCGCCAAACTTGGGTGCGTAGTTGAGCTACCAAAAAATATCAAGCTACTGGTCATCGATGACTCCAGCATTGAAGAAGATAGCGAGCATGAAAATGTTGTTCATCTTTCCAGCACCCTGATCAATAACGCCGAGTTCGCGCAAGCCTACCCCATGCTTGAATTAACCCTGACGGATGCTAATAATGCGCCAGCCTTGCGGCGCACATTCAAACCCAGTGAATACTTAACGCCTGGCACAAAAATCGCAGACGGCATCCCTGCTGGTGAAGAGTTGCATATCAATTTGGCACTCACCACCAATGGTCAAAAAGTCTCTGGCTATCGCGTTCAAGTCAGTTACTAAATAGTTGCTCTGGTAGAGATTGCTACCCCACTTTCAGCATCATAAGATGCTCCGCAGCATCCACCTCGTTCGGAAAAAATTTAATGTTCTTTAACTCAGGCTATTCCTTGACAACCATATTGACCAACCATATTATTTAGCAGCATTAAATGAGTTATAAAAAGATAACTTAGCAATTAGGTAGCCTCAAAATCAAGCCTAACTTTTCAAACTATATCAGGGGAATTTCAATGGTAAAAATAAAAAACAATCTACTAGTCTCTGCACTTTTTATCGGTATGGTTGGCCTTAGTTCAATGGCACATGCTGACGATACCAAAAAAGCAGGTTCGGGCCCTAACCCTTATTCTGATTGCGGCATTGGTGCTGCATTATTCTCTAAGACAAACTGGGCAGCGGTTACTTCTAACGTCATATGGGATTTAGGAACAACAGCAATTACTTCTGCCACTGCTTCACCTGAGACTTGCTCTGGCAAGAATGTTAAGACTGCTTTATTCATCCGTGATACTTATCAGCAACTTGTTGAAGAAGCAGCCAAAGGTGAAGGTACTCACCTTACAGCAGCACTAACCCTTATGGAATGCGGATCAGCTCAACAAGGCATGGCTATTCAATCTGTACGTGAATCTATGAGCCACGTCATTGCTCAGCCAAATTACCAAGATCAAACTAACCTGGAAAAGTCTGCTGACTTTTTTAAAGTGATCAACAATGCAGTAGCAAGCAGCTGCAGCGTCTAATCTAATTATTAACTTGGATGCAGAAAGCAGGCCTAAAAGCCTGCTTTTTTTATTATGTACAAAATTAATTGGATGTTCGCTCTATTTATTGCTTTACTTAGCATTAACCCCCTCTCTGCTTATGGCCAACTTCTGGATGAGGGAACCATATCACGCATGGCTTCTGACCCTCTGTGGTTAAGACTTTTGCATTACGAAAAACCTGTAGCTATACCTGGCAAGTCTAAAAGTGCCATTCATAGCGAAGACTTCTTTCTGTCTCCATCTGGCTCAGATGACCCCAGAAAAGAACTTGAAGCGGCTCTGGTAGAGATGCAAAGCATCAATAATGAACCGGATAAAGATATACGTTGCCGTTTTCCTGCGCGTGTTTCATGGATTGAAACGCAAACGGACATGAAGCATGATTTTGATTACAAACAGCTTTGCCCCGCATTTTATACATGGACACATGGCAACAGCGGTGTAGCCACTGATATGCGTATTACTTCTATCAGCATAGTGCTGGCGACAGGCTATCTTGGAAATCCAGCGTCGTATTACGGCCATACGCTACTGAAATTCAATAGCCATACGTCGGATAACTCTTCAGACCTGCTGGATAAAACCGTAAATTATGGCGCATTTTCAACACGCGGGGATAATCCTGCAAGCTACATCATCAAAAGCATACTCGGCGGCTATGATGCTGGCTTTAGCCAGATCGATTTTTATTTCCACGAGAATATGTACGGCGAGAATGAAAACCGTGATCTTTGGGAGTATCAGCTTGATTTACCGCAAACCGATGTCGATTTTGTTGTAGCTCATGCGTGGGAAGTACTGGGGAAAAAATATACGTATTATTTCTTTCGCCAAAATTGTGCCTATCGCATGGCTGAAATTGTGCAAGTGTTGCCAGGGTTGGATATTATTCCCCACGAGCGCCCTTTTACTATCCCGCAAACGCTTACTCAAAAGCTTGTTCACGCCACTTATGCAGGCCACCCGCTCATTGCTAAGGTTGTTTATTACCCGTCACGCCAGTCACGCTTTTATGAAAAATACTTAAAGTTAAAACCGCAACAAGCAGCACTTTTGAAGCGTATGGTACGACAAGGCGTTGATATCAACATTGCTGATGTTAATGCATTGCCTGTTGATACTAAGCAACAAATTGTTGATGGTGTCATCGACTACTATCGATTTACCAACGAAAACCCGCAGGCGCCCACCTCGCAATTAGACCCGAATTATCTTAAGGCAGTGGCCGCACGTTTTGTGCTGCCGCCAGGCGGCGCCCAAGAAACAATACAGCGTGAGATATCGCCAGATATGGGCCGTCCACCAAGCTGGGCACAAATTGGTGAAATGTATTCCAGCCACGATGGTAATGCTATCAGCTTGAGAATACGCCCTGCTTATTACGACCAATTAGATGGCGATGGTAGCCATATACGTAATGCATCACTGACAATGGGAGATACCCAGCTTTCAATAAAAGAAGGCAATATCAAACTGCATCGTTTTGATCTCGTTTCTGTGGACTCCGCTAATCAGGGCGTATCTGGTTTAGCGAATGACCGTGGCTTGGCTTGGAAGGTGCGCGTAGGTGCTGAGCAGGCCTTCACTGGATGCCTTAATTGCTTGGTAGCGCGTGGCCAAGCAGATATCGGCATGGGCAGACAAGTCACTCAGCATACATTTCTGGCTGGCTATGTAGGTGGCGGACTTCAAACTGACAAGTATGACCAAGGAGTCGCATTTGCCAGAGCTTCCCTAGAAGTCATTTCGCGTTTTGATGAATATGGGTTGGGCATGAAAGCTAATATCGAACATCGACAAGGGTTAGAATCTGGCATCCAATCTCAAATATTTTTTCGGGGCGAAATCCGCTGGGTAGTATTATCAGGATTAGATTTAAGGCTTGATTACGAACACAGTGACGGGCCAGGTAGTGGAGA
>Ga0209913_1001660_pt1 | contig 11470 bp, 11 predicted proteins | sample PersoiDNA2013203_FD_185805 | JGI IMG/M metagenome (GOLD analysis project Ga0209913, IMG submission 185805) | Permafrost soil microbial communities from the Arctic, to analyse light accelerated degradation of dissolved organic matter (DOM) -... | ecosystem: Environmental > Terrestrial > Soil >... | reverse complement strand
GCGGGCGGCAACCACAAGTGATACGCGACGTTGGCGCCGGCAGCGGCCAGCAAGAACGTAAAACCGATGCCGATCTGGCGCGCAAACGTCATGCGGCCGGCAAACCGGTTGGCGGCCAGCGCGCCGAGGAAGATGCCCGAGACGGTGGGCACGAACAGCCAGGCGAACTGGTCAGGTCCCAGGTGCAGGTGGACCGGCAGCATCACGGGCGCGGCCGTGATGAACAGGAACAGACCCGCAAAATTGCACGCGATGACGCCGGACTTCAGGTGAAACAGGGGCGACTTGAAAATGTCCGAATAATTGCGGGCCAGGTAGCCGGGATTGAAGGCCTGCCGTTGATCCACCGGCAGGGTCTCCGGCAGATAGCGCCAGCACACCAGGAACAGCAGCAGGGTGTAGACCAGCAAAAAGTGAAAGATCATGCGCCAGTCGGTGTACTTGACGATCAAGCCGCCCAGCACGGGCGCCACCGCGGGCGCAATCGAAAAAATCATCGTCACCAGCGAGAGCAGGCGCGCCGCCGGCGCATCGGTATATAAATCGCGGATGATGGCGCGGCCGATCACCACGCCTGCCCCGGCCGACACGCCCTGCATGATACGGAAGACCCACAGGTAGTGCACCGAGTGGGAAGCGGCGCAGCCGAAGGTGCCGATGGCGAACACGATCAGGGCCACCAGGATCACATTGCGGCGGCCGAAGGCGTCGGCCAGGGCGCCATGCCACAGCACCATGCCGGCAAAGGCCAGCATATAGGCCGACAGGGTCTGCTGCACCTGGATTGCCGAGGCATGCAGGTCCGCTTCGATATTCGGGAAGGCGGGCAGGTAGGCGTCGATCGAGAAGGGGCCCAGCATCGACAGCCCCGCCAGCAGGGCGGCCAGCGCGCCCGAACCGAGCAGCGCGATGCGGTGCACGGGCGGCAGGGGAATCGGAAGGACGGGATCCTTGGGCAGGCTGGCGGGCGGCTCCGGGAACATCTGTTTTTTAACCTTCCGCGGGCTTCGGCTTGGCCTCTTCGCGGCGGTTGTAGCCGGCCACCATATCGAAGCGGAACAGGCGGCACTCCAGGGCGCCATTGAAGAACGGCGTTTTACGCGCTTCCTTCAAGCGCAGCAGCTTGGGCAGGGACAGGTCGGCCGTGAACAGGAACACGGTCCAGCCGGCGAAGCGCTGTTTCAAGGTCGTGCCCAGCGCGGCGTAAAAGGCCGTGGCCATCTCGTCGGGCGCGATGGTGCTGTCGCCGCGCACGCCGATGCGCTCACCGTAAGGGGGATTGGTGAGCAGGATGCCGGGATGCTCGGTGGGCGGCTTGACCTCCTGCGCCTCGATCTGTTTCAACGGGACCTCGAACTCGATCCCCGCCACTTTCAGATTGTGGCGGGTCATGGCCACCATGTCGCCCGAGATGTCGCTGCCAAAAATGGTCGGCGATTCAGGCACAGGATTGCGCTTGACGGCATCCTTCATGGCTTGCCACGGTGCGGCCTTGAAGGCGTTGAACTTTTCGAAGGCGAAGCTGCGGCGCGCACCCGGTGCGATGCCGGCCACCATCTGGGCCGCCTCGACGAGGATGGTGCCGGAGCCGCACATGGGATCGAACAGCACCGTGCCCGGCTTCCAGCCCGATACGCGCAGCATGCCGGCCGCGAGGTTCTCGCGCAGGGGCGCGTCGCCCGTCTCTTCGCGCCAGCCCCGCTTGAACAGCGCCTCGCCCGAGGTGTCGAGATAGATGGTGAAATTGCGCTGGTCGAGGAAGCCGACGATGCGGATGTCCGGCTCGCGGGTGTCGACCGAGGGGCGCTTGTTGAACTGGTCGCGGAAGCGGTCGCAGACGGCGTCCTTGATTTTCAGCGTCGTAAATTCCAGGCTGCGCAGCGGCGATTTCACGGCGGTGACGTCGACCCGGATGGTGTGGTCGACGCCGAACCAGTCTTCCCAGGGCTGGGCCAGCACGAGGTCATAAATGTCGTTCTCGTTGGCGTAGCTCGATTGCGCCATGCGCAGCAGCACGCGCGAGGCGATCCGCGAGTGCAGGTTGATGAGATAAGTGTCGAGCAGGTGGCCGGACGCGTGCACGCCGCCCGGCACCTGGTTGTGCACCTTCATGGTGGTGGACAGCTGGGCGATTTCGACCAGTTCCTCGGCCAGCGCCGCTTCCATGCCGCGGGGGCAGGGGCAAAAAAATGAAGCCATGGGGGTACCTTTTATCCGTTAAAAAGTGAAGCGAAGGGGAAGGCGCCAGCGCCCTCCCCGCGTGGGGTTTATTTCAAAGTTTATTTCAGTGCGCGTTCGACGAAATCGAGGCGGTCCTGGCCCCAGAAGCCCTCGCCATCGACGATGTACCAGGGCGAGCCGAACACATTGGCGGCCAGCGCTTCGTCCGTGTTCTTTTCGTACTCGGCCTGCACCCCCGCCGTCTGCGAGGATTTCATCAGCATGGCGCCGTCAAAGCCGCAGGCGGTGGCGATCTGCGCCAGCACGGCGTCGTCGCCGATGTTCTTGTCGTCGGCCCACAGCGCATGCTGGATGGCGCCGGCGAGGGTCACGGCCGCTTCGCCACCAAGGCTGGTGCGGGCGGCGATGATGAGGCGCGCCGCCGGGTCGCCCGGCACGGGGAAATACGTGGGCTGGATCTTCATCGGCAGTTGCAGGAAGCTGGCCCAGCGCTGCAGCTCGATCAGGCGGTAGGCCTGGCGCTGCGGGGCGCGCTTGGCCAGCGGCAGGCCGCCCGAGGCGCCGAACACGCGGCCCAGGTCGAAGGGCTTGATGTCGATGCGGGCGCCGGTGGCGCGGGCGATGTCGACCAGGCGGGCGTGACCCAGATAGGTATAGGGCGACTGCGGCGCGAGGTAATACGTGACGGTCTTTGACATGGCGGCTTCCTCAGAACGGTTTGACGACGACGAGAATGACGATGGCCGTCAGCAGCAGGACGGGCACCTCGTTGAACCAGCGGTACCAGCGGTGCGAACGCTGGTTGACGCCTTTTTCGAACTTCTTCAGCAGCGAGCCGCAGGCATGGTGATAGCCGACCGCCAGCACCACCAGGGCCAGCTTGGCATGCAGCCAGCCGCCCTTGAAGCCGTAACCGAGCCACAGCCACACGCCCAGCACCAGCGCCACCGTCATCAGGATGCCGCTGAAGCGGTACAGCTTGCGCGCCATCAGCAGCAGGCGGGCAGTGGCCGCCGCTTCCGTCTCCATGGCGAGATTGACGAAAATGCGGGGCAAATAAAACAGCCCCGCAAACCAGGAGGCGACGAAGACGATGTGAAAGGCTTTAATCCAGAGCATGGGGTTCCGAGGGGGGCGTTGGTTTATGCGCGCACTTCGCCGTGGCCGAACACCACGTATTTCAAGGAGGTCAAGCCTTCCAGGCCGACCGGCCCGCGCGCGTGCAGCTTGTCGTTGGAGATGCCGATTTCCGCGCCCAGGCCATACTCGAAACCGTCGGCAAAGCGGGTGGAGGCGTTGACCATGACGGAGGCCGAATCGACTTCGCGCAGGAAGCGCATGGCGTCGCTGTAGTCTTCCGTGACGATGGCGTCGGTGTGGTGCGAGGACCAGGTGTTGATGTGGTCGATGGCTTCGTCGAGGCCGTCCACCACCTTGACGGCGAGGATGGGCGCCAGATACTCGGTCGACCAGTCTTCCTCAGTGGCCGCGGCCAGGTGGGGGTAAGCAGCGTCTTTTAAAATCGCCAGCGCGCGCGGGTCGGCGCGCAACTCCACCTGCTGCGACAAGTACAAGGGCGCGAGCTGGGGCAGCACACTGGCGGCGAGGTCGGCGTGCACCAGCAGGGTCTCCATGGTGTTGCAGGTGCCGTAGCGGTGGCACTTGGCGTTGAAGGCGATCGGCAGCGCTTTGCTCACATCGGCCTTGGCGTCGATATACACGTGGCAGATGCCGTCCAGGTGCTTGATCATGGGGACGGTGGCTTCTTCCATCAGGCGGGCGATCAGGCCCTTGCCGCCACGGGGGACGATGACATCGACATATTCCGGCATGGTGATGAGGGCGCCGACGGCGGCGCGGTCGACCGTGTCGACCACCTGCACGCCGTGCGCGGGCAACCCGGCGCCGGCCAGGCCCTCGGCCACCAGGCCGGCCAGCAGGCGGTTGCAGTGGATGGCTTCCGAGCCGCCCCGCAGAATCGCCGCATTGCCGCTCTTGATGCACAGGCCCGCCGCATCGACCGTCACATTGGGCCGGGCTTCGTAGATGATGCCGATCACGCCCAGGGGCACGCGCATCTGGCCCACCTGGATGCCGCTGGGGCGGAATTTCATGCCGCTGATTTCACCGATGGGGTCCGGCAGGGCCACCATCTGGCGCAGCCCTTCGACCATGGTGGCGATCGATTTGCTTGACAAGGCCAGGCGTTCGACCATGGCGGGAGCCAGGCCGGCGGCGCGGGCGGCCTCCAGGTCGCGCTGGTTGGCGGCCAGCAGGGCCGGCGCTTCGCGCTCGACGGCGGCGGCGATCAGCAGCAGGGTCTTGTTGCGGGTGGCGGTGTCGGCGCGCGCCATCTGGCGCGATGCGCTGCGGGCCTGGCGGCCCATGGTCGCCATGGTGTCTTGGATTGTCATCGTCGCGGCTCGTTCAGTAATCATTTCATTGGTGCCGCGCTGGATATTCAGCGCGCCACCGTCAGGGCCAGTTGCAGCATGGCGTCCCAGGCATCGCCCGCGAAGCCCTTGGCGCGCAGGCCCTTGACCAGTTTATCGACTTGCGCCGCATCTTGCAGGGCCTGCTCCAAAGTGGCGAGGGACAGGCGCCGCAGCGCCGGCTCCATCAGCCGCTCGCGGGGCCCCCAGATGCGCTGCTCCTTCAGCAGCACGCCCAGCGGGCGGCCCTGCGCCATCGCCGCCTTCAGCTTGAGCAGGGTGCGGATTTCCTCGGCCACCGCCCACAGCACCAGGGGCAGCGCTTCGCCCTCCCCCTTCAAACCTTCCAGCATGCGCACCAGGCGGGCGCTGTCGCCGGCCAGCATGGCTTCCGACAGTTTGAAGACGTCGTAGCGGGCGACATTCAGCACGGCGTCGTGCACCTGCTCGAAGCTGAGTTTACCCGGCTCGTGCAGCAGGCCCAGTTTCTGGATTTCCTGGTGCGCCGCCAGCAGATTGCCTTCCACCCGCTCCGCAATGAAATCGATGCTCTGGCGGTCGGCCGACTGGCCCTGGGCGGCCAGCCGGGTGCCGATCCAGCCTGGCAGGGCGCTGCGTTCGACCACCGGAATGTCGATGTAGACGGCGGCCTGCTGCAGGGCCGTGACCCAGGCCGCCTTCGCCGTCTGCCAATCCAGCTTGGGCAGGGTGATCAGGGTGAGGTTGTCGGGGCTGAGGTCCTTGGCATAGCTTTGCAGGGCAGCGCCGCCTTCCTTGCCCGGCTTGCCGGTGGGGATGCGCAGCTCGATCAGCTTCTTGTCGCCGAACAGGGACAGGGCCTGATTCGCCGCCAGCAGTTCGCCCCATTTGAAACTGCGTTCGACGGTGAGCACGTCGCGCTCCGTGTAGCCGTTGGCGCGGGCGGCGCGGCGGATGCGGTCGGCCGCCTCCAGCGCCAGCAGGTGCTCGTCGCTGCTGATGACGTAGAGGGGCGCCACCGCCTTGGCCAGGTGGGCGTCCAGGGCGTCGACCCGAAGCTGCATGCGCTATCCGCCCTGCTTCGGCTTGATGGCGACCAGGCGGCGCAGCACCTGCTGCACCAGGTCGGACTGCATGTCGCGGTACAGCAGGCCTTCTTCCGATTCCTTCGCCAGGGTCTGGTTCTCGTTGAAGGCGATCGAACGCTTCAAATTGATTTCCGTGGGCGGCAGCAGTTCGGCGTCCTTGGCGTCGCGCACCTTGAACACCAGGGTGTCGGTGAGCAGATATTCGCGCACCCGGCCCTGGCTGTTCAAGGACAGGATCACCTTGGCGCGCGTCTCCGACACGATGTCGATCTTGACCTCGGCGTCCTTTTGGTCCTCCACCACGCGCACGCCCTCGGCGGCGCGCAGGTTGCGGCGCAGTTCACTGCCCAGCGGGGAGTTTTCCGGCACGCCCAGCCAGACGGTGTGGAAGGGGATGCGGTACTCGCCGTTCGAGCCGCGCGGATGGAAGCCGCAGGCGGCCAGGCCCGCACCCAGGGCCAGCGCCAACAGAAGCTGGCCAGTAAAGCGCGTCATAGTCGAACGGGTCATCCTGCTTCCTTACACCACGATGTTGATCAATTTGTTGGGCACGACGATGACCTTCTTCGGCGGCGCGCCTTCCATGAAGCGCACGGCCGCCTCGCTGCCCAGGGCCAGCGCCTCGATGGCCGCCTTGTCGGCGCCCTTCGGCACCATCACCGAGCCGCGCAGCTTGCCGTTCACCTGCACCATCATCTCGATCTCGGACTGCTCCAGCGCGGCCGGGTCGACCTGGGGCCAGGAGACGTCGAGGATGTCGCCATCGCGCCCGCCAAAACCCAGCTCCTGCCACAGCACGTGGGTGATGTGGGGCGCGACGGGGTTCAGCACGCGCAGGAAGATCGACAGGCCTTCCGCGATCACGGCGTGCGAGGCCGCGCTGTCATCGAGCTTGGCCGACTCCAGCAAATTGAGCATCTTCATGCAGGCCGACACCACCGTGTTGTACTGGATGCGCTTCAAATCGTAATCGGCCTGCTGCAGGATCTTGTGCAGTTCGCGGCGCAGGGTTTTCTGGGCATCGTTGTAGCCGTCCTTCGAAGGCGAGGCCAGTTCGGCGGCGACGTTCGGCGCCTGCGCGACCGCATAGGCCCACACGCGGCGCAGGAAGCGGCTGGCGCCTTCGACGCCGCTGTCGGACCACTCCAGCGTTTGCTCCGGGGGCGAAGCGAACATGGTGAACAGGCGCGCCGTGTCGGCGCCGTACTGGCCGATCTGGGCTTGCGGGTCGATGCCGTTGTTCTTCGACTTCGACATTTTCTCGGTGCCGCCGATGGCCACCGGCTGGCCGTCGCCTTTGAGCACCGCCGATTGGGGACGGCCCTTATCGTCCATCACCAGGTCCACGTCGGCCGGATTGAACCAGGTTTTTTTGCCGGCGCCGTCTTCGCGGTAGTAGGTCTCGTTCAGGACCATGCCCTGGGTGAGCAGATTGGTGAACGGCTCGTCGAATTTGACCAGGCCCATGTCGCGCATGATCTTGGTCCAGAAGCGGGCGTACAGCAGGTGCATGACGGCGTGCTCGATGCCGCCGATGTACTGGTCCATCGGCATCCAGTAATCGTTGCGGGCATCGACCATGGCGTCGTTCGAGCCGGGCGAGGTGTAGCGCATGTAGTACCAGGACGAGTCCACGAAGGTGTCCATGGTGTCGGTCTCGCGGCGCGCCGGCTTGCCGCATTGCGGGCAATCGCACTGCAGGAATGCTTCGTATTTATTGAGCGGGTTGCCCGTGCCATCGGGGACGCAGTCTTCGGGCAGCACCACTGGCAGATCGCTTTCCGGCACCGGCACGGCGCCGCAGTCGGCGCAGTTGATCATGGGGATGGGCGTGCCCCAGTAGCGCTGGCGCGAGATGCCCCAGTCGCGCAGGCGGAAGGTGACCTTCTTCTCGCCCAGGCCACGCTCGGCCAGGTCGCCCGCGATGGCATTGATGGCGGCGATGTAGTCGAGGCCATCGTATTTGCCGGAGTTGACCAGCACGCCCTTCTCCTTGTCGCCATACCACTCCTGCCAGCCGGCCAGCGAGAAGCTCTCGCCTTCGACCGCCACCACCTGCTTGATGGGCAGCTGGTACTTGGTGGCGAACAGGAAGTCGCGTTCGTCGTGGGCCGGCACGCCCATCACGGCGCCGTCGCCGTAGGTGATCAGGACGTAGTTGCCGACCCAGACGGGGACCTGCTCGCCCGTCAGCGGGTGGGTGACGAACAGGCCGGTGGGCATGCCCTTCTTTTCCATCGTCGCCATGTCGGCTTCGATGACGGAGCCCAGCTTGCACTCGGCGATGAAGGCAGCCAGTTCGGGATTGTCGCGGGCGGCGTGGGTGGCCAGCGCGTGTTCGGGGGCGACGGCGCAAAAGGTCACGCCCATGATGGTGTCGGCGCGGGTGGTGAACACGTACAGCTTGCCCTCGTCGATCAGGGCGCCGTCAGCGCCGGTGATCGAATGGGGGAAGGCGAAGCGCACGCCCACCGATTTGCCGATCCAGTTGGCCTGCATGACGCGCACGCGCTCGGGCCAGCCGGGCAGCTTGTTGTCGACGTAATCGAGCAGCTCTTCGGCGTAGTCGGTAATGCGCGCGTAGTACATGGGGATCTCGCGCTTTTCAATGGGCGCGCCGGAACGCCAGCCTTTGCCGTCGACCACCTGCTCGTTGGCCAGCACGGTCTGGTCGACCGGGTCCCAGTTCACGGTGCCCGTCTTCTTGTAGATGATCCCTTTTTCCAGCATCTTGAGGAACATCCACTGGTTCCACTTGTAGTACTCGGGTTTGCAGGCCGTCATCTCGCGCGACCAGTCGATGGCCAGGCCCATCGACTCCATCTGCTGGCGCATGTGGGCGATGTTGGAGTAGGTCCACTGGGCCGGCGGCACCTGGTTTTGCATGGCCGCGTTTTCGGCAGGCATGCCGAACGCATCCCAGCCCATCGGCATGAGGACGTTGTAGCCGTTCATGCGCAGGTAGCGGTACATCACGTCGTTGATCGTATAGTTGCGCACGTGGCCCATGTGCAGCTTGCCCGAAGGGTAAGGCAGCATCGAGCAAGCGTAGTACTTGCCTTTGGGGAAACGCGGGTCGTGTTCGACGGCCCGGTAAGCGTCGATGGCTTTCCAGTGGGATTGGGCGGCTTGCTCGACGTCGGCGGGACTATATTTTTCTTGCATGATGTTCAAGGTACCAGGGAAGTTGGTTTGAACCGAACATTATACTGTGTGGACGCCCCTCGGGCGACCTCGTCCGCCTGCTTACCTGAGGACGAGTTTCAAGGCGGGCTTTTCGCCGTAGTCCTCGTAGCGCTCATTGATGCCCGCCACGCAATAGCTGATTTCTTCCAGCAAGTCCGGCAGGGCGGCCTTGAAGGCGGCGGCGTCCTGGATGACGATTTCCAGCATCTCGTTCGGTTTCAAATGAAACTTGCTCATGCCGTCTTCGTCGCGCAGGTAGCTGAGGCAATCGACCCAGGCGTCGATGGTGTTGCTGTACGTGTCGGGAAAGCCGAACGCGGCCTTGGAGGCGGCGTGGAAAGCCGCTTCGCTGTCGATCGCCGCGCCGTTCAGTTCAGCCCTTGCCATCAGAGCGCCTTCAGGTTCAAGACGTCCTGCATGTCGAACAGGCCGCTTCGCTTGTCGGCCAGGAAGCGGGCCGCGCGCACGGCGCCGTTGGCATAGCCGGCCCGGCTGCTGGACTTGTGGCTGATCTCGATGCGCTCGCCTTCTCCCGCAAACAGCACCGTGTGGTCGCCCACGATATCGCCGCCGCGGATGGTGGCAAAGCCGATGGTGGAGGGGTCGCGCGCGCCGGTGACGCCTTCGCGGCCGTACACCGCCACCTGTTTTAAATCGCGGCCCAGGGCATCGGCGATGACTTCGCCCATTTTCAGGGCCGTGCCGGACGGGGCATCGACCTTGTGGCGGTGGTGGGCTTCGATGATCTCGATGTCGTAGCCCTCGTTGAAACTTTTCGCGGCCAGCTCCAGCAGTTTAAACGTGACGTTGACGCCCACACTCATATTGGGGGCAAACACGATGGCGGTTTTTTCGCTGGCGGCGCGGATCGCTGCCTTGCCCGCTTCGTCGAAGCCGGTGGTGCCGATCACCATGGCGATGCCGTGTTCGGCGCAATAGGCCAGGTGGGTGAGCGTTGCTTCCGGACGGGTAAAATCGATCAGCACGCGGGCGCCTGCGAGGGCGGCGGGCAGGTCGGCCAGCAGGGGCACGCCGGCGGTCTTGCCGAGAAAGGCGGCGGCGTCCTGGCCCAGGCCGGGCGCACTGGCAATATCGAGGGCGCCGGACAGGCGGGCGTCAGGCGATTGGCTGATGGCTTCGATGAGCATCTTGCCCATCCGGCCGCTGGCGCCGGCAACGGCGATGTGGAGCGTAGTCATGGCTTACCGTAATGGCTTACTTGTTGGCTTACTTGTTGGCTTACTTGTTGACCTTGATGGTGGCCGCCGGGGCCTCTTCCTTCTTCGGCGCATCCTTGGCGACGACGCGGGCCGGGCCGGCGATGCGGGCGATGTATTCCCGTTCGGTGGGCAGGTTGCCGCCGTCGAAATGGTCGACCTTGTCGTCTTTAAAATAGACCGTCACGCGCGCCTTGGTCAGCTCGCCGTTGCCGCGCGCCAGATAGAAGGGATAGTCCCAGCGGTCGGCGTGGAAGGCGTCGGTCAGCAAGGGCGTGCCGAGCAGGAACTTGACCTGCTCGCGGGTCTGGCCCACTTTGAGCTGGGCCAGCATTTCCTGGGACACGAAGTTGCCCTGCTGGATGTCAGGACGGTAAGGCGAGAAGATCCAGAAGAATTTCTGCAGCTTGGTGACGGTGGTGGTCTGGGCGCCCGCATTGGCGGTTTCAGCGGCCTTGCTGGCATCCGCAGCGACTGCCGCCGGCGCCGTCGACACCGGTGCGGCCGGTTTGGTCTCGCGCCAGCTGGCGCAGCCGCCCAGGGTCAGGACGGCGCAGGCCGCCACGGCCAGCAGGACAGGACGGGCCGCAGGCAAGCACAACTCGCGGGGCAAAACGGCATTGGTGACACGCATAGGGAACCTCAAAACGTTTGAGCGCTAGCTCCAAAACGCTATATCATAAAGCACTACGCCCAACTTCGACCAACAAACATGAGTAACAACCCTAGCGACCTGAAGGCCAGCGGCCTGAAAGCGACCCTGCCGCGCCTGAAAATTCTGGAAATTTTCCAGAACAGCGAAGTGCGCCATCTCACCGCCGAAGATGTGTACAAGCAGTTATTGACGGAAAACCTGGACGTGGGCCTGGCCACCGTCTATCGCGTCATGAACCAGTTCGAGCAGGCCGGCCTGCTCAACCGCAATCACTTTGAATCCGGCAAGGCCATCTACGAATTGAATGCCGGCTCCCACCACGACCACCTGGTGTGCCTGGACTGCGGGCGGGTCGAAGAGTTCTTCGACGACGAAATCGAATCGCGCCAGAATCGCATCGCCACGGAGCGGGGGTTTAGTATTGCCGAGCATTCGCTGGCGATTTATGGCAATTGCACCAAGGTGGCGTGCCCCCACCGGACCTAAGGGGACTGGCACTTGCTGCCTGTCACCGGTTTGATGACAGCGTAAAAAACGGGGACAGGCAGCGAGTGCCAGTCCCCGGCTTCGTTCAGCCGTGACTCAATGCATTCGACAGCAATTTCGCCGTAATGTCCACAATGGGAATCACCCGTTCATACGCCATGCGGGTCGGGCCGATCACGCCCAGGGTGCCGACGATGCGGCCGTTGACTTCGTAGGGCGCCGTCACCACGCTCATCTCGTCCATCG
>Ga0209913_1001658_pt1 | contig 11486 bp, 9 predicted proteins | sample PersoiDNA2013203_FD_185805 | JGI IMG/M metagenome (GOLD analysis project Ga0209913, IMG submission 185805) | Permafrost soil microbial communities from the Arctic, to analyse light accelerated degradation of dissolved organic matter (DOM) -... | ecosystem: Environmental > Terrestrial > Soil >... | reverse complement strand
CTGTTGGCATTGGTGCTGGAGCAGGAAGGCGAAGAAGACGCCACCGACTTCAAGACTGACGCAAAAAAAATGTGGGAGGGGGCTTGCCCCCGATAACGGTGTGTCAGTCGACATCTAATTGACTGATACACCACTATCGGGGGGCAAGCCCCCTCCCACATTTGAACTGCGGCGCAATCAAGCACCGCACTCCATCACATCAATTCAGCACCGCAGCGCCGACTCGCTGGGCCTTGCGACGGCTCGAAACGAACAGCCCCGCCGCCACCACCAGCAAGCTCAGGACCCCGGTCGCGATGATCTCGACTCGATGGGCTTCCTGGAACAGCATGATAGTCAGCGTGCCAACGATGAACACCATCACCGCGTAGGTCAGGCCTGGAAACAGCCACATCTTGAAGACGAGCGTCTCACCCGCCGCAATACGTTTCTGACGCATGCGCAGTTGCGACACCGCGATCACCAGGTACACCAGCAACGCGATGGCACCGGAACTGGCCAGCAGGAATTCAAACACCGCCGCTGGCGCCACGTAGTTGGCAAAGACCGCCAGGAACGCTGCGCCGGTGGACAACATCACCGCCCAGTAAGGCGTGCCGCTTTTGTTGGTGCGCTTGGCCACGGCGGGTGCATCACCACGACGGCCAAGGGAGAACAGCATGCGCGAGGCGGTGTACAGCGCCGAGTTGAGGCAGCTGGTCACGGCAACCAAAACCACCAGGTCGACGATCAGCTTGGCGTTCGGGATGCCCATGCCTTCCAGCACGGTCTGGTAGGAACCTACGGCAGCCAGGGTCGGATCGTTCCAAGGCACCAGGGACACCACGATGAAGATCGACAGCAGGTAGAACAAACCAATCCGCCAGATCACCGAGTTGGTGGCCTTGGTGATTTGCTGGCCCGGGTCCTTCGACTCCGCGGCAGCGATGGTGACAATCTCGGTGCCCATGAACGAGAACATGGTGGTCAGGATGGCCGCCAGGACCGCGCCCATGCCGTTCGGCATGAAGCCCTGGGTGTCGAAAAGGTGCGAGACGCCGCTGACCTGGCTGTTCGGCAGGAAGCCGAAGATCGCCAGCAGGCCGAGGATCACAAAGCCCACGATCGCCACGACTTTGATCAGCGCAAACCAGAACTCGAACTCACCGTAGTGCTTCACGCTGAACAGGTTAGTCGCCGTCAGGAGCAAGGTGATGATCAGGGTAAACGCCCAGATGGCCACGTTGGGGAACCAGGCATTGAGAATGGTCGCAGCGGCGTTGGCTTCCAATGGAATCACCAGCACCCAGAACCACCAGTACAGCCAGCCGATGGTGAAACCGGCCCAGTGACCGATCGCCCGATCGGCGTAGGTAGAGAACGAACCGGTGTCCGGTGACGCCACGGCCATCTCGGCCAACATGCGCATCACCAATACCACCAGCGCGCCGGCAGCGGCATAGGCCAGCAGCACTGCAGGGCCAGCGGCGGCAATCGCGTGGCCGGAGCCGACAAACAAACCGGCACCAATGACGCCGGCAATCGACAGCATGGTGACGTGACGCGGTTTGAGCCCCTGTTCGAGGTCATTGGAGCTTTGCGTACTACTCATTGACACACCTTTACGAGGAATTGCGAAAACGATCCGCCCGGTGCGTGTCTTCCTCGTGAAAAGAAACAAACGGGGCGTTCTTTATTTTTTACGCAATTTTTGCGCCAAAATGTTACAGAGCCGCAATTGACGCGGGCTGTAGGACAATTCAACAGCCCTCGCAAGTCATTGAGAATCATGGCATTCCGCTATAGCGTTACCGAGCGACCCACTTTTACCCGAACTTGCGCACCATAAATACACACAAAAAGTACGTAACGCCCCATAAGAGGGCCGAGGAGTACCGTTTGCCCGGTTAACCCTTCCAACACCCGCCCAAAGCTGGCACCATCGCGCCCTTTTTCACGCGAAGCCTGCGGAATTTTCAGGTTAAAACGGCTGTTCGGTTGTTGCTGGCGCGACACGCTGCTGTGCCGATGCGACACCCTGCCGCAGACCACCTGTTGACCATCCGCCGCGCTGTTGGCTGCCATCCAGACGCTATGCTAGCTTGGCGCCTCGCCAGGAAGGCGACCCAACAGCAGGAACGCAACGAACACAATGAGGACCGCACATGGCTCTGGCCGCGCCCGCGCTTGAAATCCGCAACTTGCATAAACGCTATGGTGAGCTGGAGGTACTCAAAGGTATCTCGCTGACCGCTCGCGATGGCGATGTGATCTCGATCCTGGGTTCCTCCGGCTCCGGCAAGTCCACATTCCTGCGGTGCATCAACCTGCTGGAAAACCCGCACCAGGGGCAGATCCTGGTGGCAGGCGAAGAGCTCAAGCTCAAGGCGGCGAAGAACGGCGAGCTGATGGCCGCCGACGGCAAGCAGATCAACCGCCTGCGCAGCGAAATCGGGTTTGTGTTTCAAAACTTTAACCTGTGGCCGCACATGAGCATCCTCGACAACATCATCGAGGCCCCCCGCCGTGTGCTCGGCCAGAGCAAGGCCGAAGCCATCGAAGTGGCCGAAGCCCTGCTGGCCAAGGTCGGCATCAGCGACAAGCGCCACGCCTACCCCGCGCAATTGTCCGGCGGCCAGCAGCAACGGGCGGCCATCGCGCGCACCCTGGCGATGCAGCCCAAAGTCATCCTGTTCGACGAGCCCACCTCGGCCCTTGACCCGGAAATGGTCCAGGAAGTACTTAATGTGATCCGCGCGCTGGCCGAAGAAGGCCGCACCATGCTGCTGGTCACCCATGAAATGGGCTTCGCCCGCCAGGTGTCCAGTGAAGTGGTGTTCCTGCACCAGGGCCTGGTCGAAGAGCAAGGATCGCCACAGCAGGTGTTTGACAACCCGCTTTCGGCGCGCTGCAAACAATTCATGTCCAGCAACCGCTAACGGAGCAACATGCATGCAGAACTATAAAAAATTCCTTCTGGCCGCGGCCGTTTCGATGGCGTTCAGCGCCACGGCCATGGCAGAAACCCTGAAAATGGGGATCGAAGCGGCCTACCCGCCGTTCAACAATAAAGATGCCAGCGGTAACGTCGTCGGCTTCGACAAAGACATCGGCGACGCCCTCTGCGCCAAGATGAAAATCGAGAAGTGCGAAGTGTATGTGTCGGACTGGGACGGCATCATCCCGGCGCTGAACGCCAAGAAGTTCGACTTCCTGGTGTCCTCGCTGTCGATCACCGACGAACGCAAGCAAGCCGTCGACTTCACCGACCCGTACTACTCCAACAAGCTGCAATTCATCGCGCCGAAAGCCACAGCAGACTTCAAGCCCGACGCGGATTACCTGAAGGGCAAGATTATCGGCGCACAACGCGCGACGTTGGCCGGTACCTACCTGGAAGACAAGCTGCCTGACACCACCGCCAAGCTCTACGACACCCAGGAAAACGCCTACCTCGACCTGACATCCGGTCGCCTGGACGGCATCCTCGCCGACAAGTACGTGCAGTACGAATGGCTCAAGAGCAAAGACGGTTCCGCCTACGAGTTCAAGGGCAACCCGGTGGTCGAGAGCGACAAGATCGGTATCGCCGTGCGCAAAGGCGACCCGCTGCGCGAACGCCTGAACAAAGCCCTGGCAGAGATCAAGGCCGACGGCACCTACAAGAAGATCAACGACAAGTACTTCCCTTTCAGCATCGAATGATCTGAACGGTATGCCCGGCGCGCTCCCAGGGGCGCGTCGGCTTTCAGCCTTGCCTGCCGCGATATGAAAACACCATGAATTTCGATCTCTACGGATTCGGCCCGGCGCTCGCCGCTGGCGCGCTGATGACCGTCAAGCTGGCGCTCACGGCCCTGTGCCTGGGGCTGGTACTCGGCCTGGCCGGCGCTTTGGCCAAGACTTCCCCGTACAAGCCGTTGCAATGGCTGGGCGGTGCTTACTCGACCCTCGTTCGCGGCATTCCCGAACTGTTGTGGGTGCTGCTGATCTATTTCGGCACGGTCAACCTGATGCGTGCCCTCGGGGAGTTTTTCGGTAACCCCGACCTTTCTCTCAGCGCCTTTGCCGCCGGGGTCATCGCCCTGGGCCTGTGCTTTGGCGCTTACGCTACGGAAGTGTTCCGTGGCGCGATCCTCGCCATTCCCAAGGGCCACCGCGAAGCCGGGGTGGCATTGGGCCTGTCGAAATTTCGCATCTTCACCCGCTTGATCATGCCGCAGATGTGGCGCATCGCCCTACCGGGCCTGGGCAACCTGTTCATGATCCTGATGAAAGACACCGCGCTGGTATCGGTGATCGGTCTTGAAGAAATCATGCGCCATGCGCAGATCGGCGTGACCGTGACCAAGCAGCCGTTCACCTTCTTCATGGTGGCAGCGTTCATGTACCTGGGCCTCACCGTGCTGGCCATGACCGGCATGCACTTCCTGGAAAAACGCGCCAGTCGTGGCTTTGCAAGGAGCACCCAATGAGCGGCGACTATAGCTGGCTGTCCCATTTCGACCTGGGCCTGAACTGGGCCGTGATCATCAAATGGCTGCCCAAACTGGCCCAGGGCGCGACCCTCACCCTTGAGTTGGTGGCTATCGCGGTGATTGCCGGCCTGCTGCTGGCGATACCGCTGGGCATCGCCCGCTCTTCGCGCCGCTGGTACGTGCGTACCCTGCCCTATTGCTACATTTTCTTCTTTCGCGGCACGCCGTTGCTGGTGCAGTTGTTCCTGGTCTACTACGGCCTGGCGCAGTTCGATGCGGTGCGTAACAGCTTCATGTGGCCGTACCTGCGCGATCCGTTCTGGTGCGCCACCGCCACCATGACCCTGCACACCGCCGCCTATATCGCCGAGATCCTGCGCGGTGCGATCCAGGCCATCCCGCCGGGTGAAATCGAAGCAGCGCGGGCCTTGGGCATGTCCAAGCCGAAGACGCTGTTCTACATCATCCTGCCGCGCGCCTCGCGCATCGGCCTGCCGGCCTACAGCAACGAAGTGATCCTGATGCTCAAGGCCAGCGCCCTGGCCAGTACCGTGACGCTGCTGGAACTGACCGGCATGGCGCGCACCATCATTGCGCGCACGTACCTGCCGGTGGAGATCTTCTTCGCCGCCGGGCTGTTCTACCTGCTGATGGCCTACGTGCTGGTGCGCGGTTTCAAACTGCTGGAACGCTGGCTGCGAGTCGATGCCTGCCAGGGACGTTGAAGCGCGTTTCCGGGCGCTGGATGCGTTCCTCACCGAGCACCAGGGGCTGTGGCGACCGCGGCCCTTCACGCATCGCCAGTTACCCTGGGAACACCAACACCCCGAGCTCGCCCAGTGGCTGCGCCGGCGCTCGCTGGCCGACGCGGAAAGCAGCCACAACCAGCCCCATGAGCTGCCCGCCCCCGCGCCTTTTCCACAACTGGCCGCGCAGGCGCTGCGTCTCAGTGCTGTGGATAAGTTACCGACCCAGCCCCTGGCACCCGCCCGCCACCGCCTGAACGTCGATGTGCCCGGCCGCAAGTGGCAACAGATCGAAGCCTTCGGCGCCGCCCTGCGGTTCGCGCAAACACCCAGGCACTGGTTGGACTGGTGCGCCGGCAAAGGCCACCTCGGCCGCCGCCTGCTGCACACCGGGCAACAGCTGACCTGCCTGGAATACGATCCGGCCCTGATCATCTCCGGCCAGGCCTTGAGCGACCACCATCAACTGCCGGTCACCCATCGCCTGCAAGACGTGCTGGCCGATGTAACGCTCAGCGCCGAACACACCCCCGTCGCCCTGCACGCCTGCGGTGACCTGCACGTGCGCCTGCTGCAACTGGCCAGTGCTGCTGGCTGCAAACAACTGGCGCTGGCGCCGTGCTGCTACAACCGCATCCACGCCGACCGCTACCAGCCGCTGTCGGGCGCAGGCCGCGCTTCGGCGTTGCAGTTATCGGTCGATGACCTGGGTCTGCCCCTCAGCGAAACCGTCACTGCCGGCAAGCGGGTACGCCAGCAACGGGATACGTCCATGGCCAGGCGTCTGGGTTTCGATCACCTGCAGCGCCAATTGCGCCATAGCGACACGTACTTGCCCACGCCTTCCCTGCCCGCAAGTTGGCTGGATAAACCCTTCGCCGACTATTGCCGCGAGTTGGCCGGCCTCAAAGGTTTATCCACAGGCGAGCAGGATTGGGCAGTGCTGGAGGCACACGGGTGGCGGCGCTTGGCCGAGGTCAGAAACCTGGAACTGCTGCGAGGGTTATTTCGGCGCCCGCTGGAGCTGTGGTTGGTGCTGGATCGGGCACTGTTTCTGCGAGAACAAGGCTACAAGGTTGACGTAGGCAGCTTCTGCGAAACCACGCTGACCCCGCGCAACCTTATGGTGCTGGCTGAGCGCGATTAAGGGGCGATTTTTTCTGCACTCGCCCTGTGGATAACTCTGTTGATGAAATCTTTACAGGGGATTTAAACGTCCGCGCTACAGGCAAAACGCCACATTGGTCATTTTTTGTTCACAGCATAAAACGCACGCAAAACAGGCAGTTGCGACGTGTTGAGAATGGCTCCGCCCAGGGCCGGTTCCCGGGCGCTGCCAACCTGCCGATTGTGCATAAGCATTTGGCGTTGAGCGCATAAAGCGTGATTTAGCGGGCTTTTTTCCGGGCGATCAATAACCGGCACAGGTCGTTGATATCGTCGCAGGCCACGCTCGCCGCAAGTTTATCCAAGGGGTCCGTCGCAAAGGCCAGCGCTTCGCTGATCGAAGGTTCGCGATGCACGACTTCCAACGGGCGGTCGCCCAGGCGCAGTTTGAATGCGTCAACCATGTCCAGGCTGAACGCCGAGCGCTCGTCCAATTGATTGATCACGTAGAGGCGTTGTGGCGGGTGCTCACGCTCAAGGTAACCCGCCAGCACGGCGTCCAATTGGTCCAGCGTACCGAGACAGGCGGCATTCGGCTGGACGACGACCAACACGAAATCAGCCACGCTCAACGCTTGATGCAGATAGACGTTATCGCCGGCCGGGGTATCGATGAGCATGATCTGTCGTTCACTCAACCCCAACGTCGACAGGTGCTGTGCCAGCCACTTCGGCTCCCGCGTGAGCCAACCCTGCAGGTTGTCCTTCTGCTGGATGCCGGTGTTCCCAAAGGGAATCACTTGGCAACCGGCGAACCCTGCTTGCAGGAGCGTCTCCCATCGCGTGTTGAGCAAGCTGGCACCGCCGACGCCAAGGAGTTCAGGGTCCACGCCGAAGTGCTGGCGCAACGCGTTTTGAGGGTCGAGGTCCAGCGCCACCACCGACTCGCCCAGGCGCTGCAAGCCGCTGCTCAACGCCGTGACCAAGGTACTGCGGCCGACGCCGCCATTGACCGAGACCAGTGCCACCACCGTTGGGCACGGTGCGCTCAAGTCGTAAGGCTGGGGTTGCTCATTGGCCGATGGCGCATGGGTGGAAAAGCGCGAGCCGTCTTTCTGGTTCACGCGGGTGCCATCATCGAACGGAAGGGTGCCGAAAAAGTGCAGCCGTGCGTTTCGCCCCTTGGGGTCGCGGGTGCGGCTATTGCCGCAGAGGGCAAATAGATCATCGGTACGACTCATGACCAGAGCTCCTTCACGGCACGATTAAAGACGTGAACGGTCGGCAGATAAGGCTGACCGCAGGCCTTTTTTGTCGGCGCTTTCGTTGCGACATTCTGTAGCAGGCGGTATGAGGTGTCATTATTTTGATGGTATTGGCGCATTCCTTTCAGACGAGCGGAAAATAGCCAATTTACCGGCACTCAATTTGGGTAAATTGCTGCAAAGTGATTTCATCGTGCCATTGTTTTTTACCCGGTATCACCGCACCATTGCCGCACCTTCAATGCTGCAAGCTTGGGTAATCGCAGTGGCGATACGCTTTAACTTCCCTCGGTTCCTGTACGGTCTGGCCATCACGCTGTTGCTGGGTGGCGGCCTGCTGGGCAATCTGCTCGCCGATTGGGATTTCAGCCAGATCAGCCGCCGCGCCGAGGCGCTTTACGGGCCCCTGGGCGCGGGGCGCCAGCGTATCGATGCCTGGCAGCAACTGCTGGCGACGCAAAAGCAGGTCAGCGAGACCGAACAACTCACCGTGGTCAACTTGTTCTTTAACCGCCAGTTGCACTACGAGGAAGATATCGACCTGTGGCACGAGATTGATTATTGGGCGACGCCCATTCAATCCCTGTGGAAAGGCGCCGGTGACTGTGAAGACTATGCCATCGCCAAATACTTCAGCCTGCGTCACTTGGGTGTCCCGGCTGAGAAGCTGCGCATAACCTACGTCAAGGCCTTGCGCCAGAATCGTGCGCATATGGTACTAACCTACTATGCAAGCCCGGAAGCCATGCCGTTGGTGCTGGACAGCCTGATGGACCCCATTCTGCCGGCCAGCCAGCGTCCCGACCTGCTGCCGGTCTACGCGTTCAACGGCGAGGGGCTGTGGCTGACCGGCGCGGCGGGCAACAAAAAAGTCGGTGATACCAAGCGCCTGTCACGCTGGCAGGATGTCTTGAAAAAAATGACCGCCGAAGGGTTTCCGGCCAGTTCGGATAATTAACAGGAGCTACGATGTCACTGTTCAAACAATTGCTGATCGCTATCTGTGTGTTTCTAGTGGTTGCCTTCAGCGGTAGCTTCATCGTCAGCCTGGAAAGCTCCCGTGCGCAGTACGTCAACCAGTTGCGTTCCCACGCCCAGGACGCGGCGACCGCACTGGCGCTGTCGCTGACGCCGAACATCGATGACCCGGCGATGACCGAGCTGATGGTCAGCTCGATCTTTGACAGTGGCTACTACGCGAGCATCCGCGTGGTGGACCTGAGCAATAACCAGGTGCTGGTGGAGCGTGCCGCCGAGCCTGATGCCAGCAGCGTACCGGCCTGGTTCGTGAAAATGATCGGCCTCGCGCCGGCCGGCGGCGATGCGATCGTCAGCCGTGGCTGGCAGCAGGCGGCACGGGTCGAGGTGGTCAGCCACCCGATGTTTGCCCTGGCCAAACTCTGGCAGAGCGCGCTGGGCAGCCTGGGCTGGTTGCTGATCTGCGGCGCCGCGAGTGCGGTGCTGGGCGCACTGTTGCTGCGCCGTCAGTTGAAGCCGCTGGACTATATGGTCGAGCAGTCCCACGCCATTGCGCGGCGCGAATTCATCAGCCTGCCCGACCTGCCCCGCACCCCCGAATTGCGGCGCGTGGTGCAGGCCATGAACCAGATGGTCGAGAAGCTCAAGGCGTTGTTCAATGAACAGACCGAACGCAGCGAGAAACTGCGCGTGGAGTCCTATCAGGACAGCCTGACCGGGTTGGCGAACCGGCGCTATTTCGAAATGCAGCTCAACTCGCGGGTCAGCAACCTGGAGGAAGCCAGTTCAGGCTACCTGCTGATCTTGCGGGTCAACGACCTGGGCGGTCTCAACCAGCGCCTGGGCGGGCAACGCACCGACCAACTGCTGCAAGCCGTCAGCCAGCAACTGGTGCGTACCTGCGCCAAGTACCCGGAAACCCATAACCTGATCACCCGCAGCCGTGGCGGCGAGTTCGCGGTGCTTGCCCCGGGCCTGGTGCGTCACGAAGCGGTGCAACTGGCCCAGGCGCTGGAAATCATCCTGCAGAGCCTGCACGAAACGGGCGCCACCGACATGTCGATCGTGGCCTACATCGGGCTCGCACCCTACAACCCCGGCGATGCCTCGGCCGACCTGCTGATGCTGGCCGACCAGGCCCTGGCCCAGGCTGAAGCCGGTGGCGGCCAAACCTGGGTATGCCTGGAGCACCAGACCCCGGGCACCGTCAGCGACGACCCGCACAGCTGGCACACGCTGCTCGACGATGCCCTGAATCAGGGGCGCTTCCGCTTGTTTTTCCAGCCGGTGGTCAATAGCAGCGATACCCGTCAGGTGCTGCACTACAAGGTGCTCTCACGCCTGCTCGACAACCAGGGCCAGACCATTGCGGCGGGGCACTTCCTGCCCTGGCTGGAGCGCTTCGGCTGGACGGCACGGCTTGACCAACTGATGCTCGACCTGGTGATCAAACACCTGACAGAGCACAACCAATCGGTGGCATTGAACCTCTCGGCGGCGACCCTGAATGACCCGCAAGCCCTGGAGCGGATGTTCGAGCGATTGGCGCAACACCCGACACTCGGCGCGCGCCTGACGCTGGAGATCGGCGAAGAGCAAGTGCCCGAGCAACTCCAATTGGAGCGTCTCACCCGGCGCATGCGCAGCCTGGGATACAGCCTTGGCCTGCAACGTTTCGGCGGGCGTTTCAGCATGATCGGCAACCTGGCAAAACTGGGCCTGGCGTACCTCAAAATCGACGGCAGCTACATCCGTGCCATTGATCAGGAAAGCCACAAGCGCTTTTTTATCGAGGCGATCCAGCGTGCCGCCCACAGCATTGACTTGCCGTTGATTGCCGAGCGCGTGGAAACCGAAGGTGAGTTACGCGTAATTCGCGAGATGGGTATTGAAGGGGTGCAAGGCCAACTGGTCGGTGAACCCGCGCCCTGGAAGTGGAGCGACGAGTAATCATGCCTCCTTGACGCTCATGCCGTTAAGGAGGGGCGCTCGCCTCAGATCAAACCGCTTTCATCGTCATTGATCAGCTCACTCAACCCACCCAGCGCCGTCCGTGCATGGGTACGCTCCATCACCTTGACCTGCGCGGCGGGCGGCAAGTCAGTGATGCGGATCACGCCCTTGGCGGTCAGCACCTGGATCAAGTCATCGAGCACTCGAATCATCTCGGAGTCGCTCTGTTGGAGCTGCTTGAGGCTGTTGTCGATCACATCCGAGGCAAACCACGCCTGAATGTCCTGATGGTCCGCCGGTAGGGTCCCGGTGGATTCGGCGAAGGCCTGCGCCTCGACGCGAACCAAAGCGTTGTATTGATCGCGTTGCACGTAGAACATCAGCGTTCTCCCAATAAAAAATCCCTGCAGGCGCCGCACACGGCTCCCACAGAGATTACACACATTTTCCCGAAGCTGGTGCCCGTGGAGCGCCAATCCCGAAAGATTGGCGCTCCAGGGTGATCAGTCGTGATGCTTGACGGTCAGGTCACCACCGGCGATCAGGCTGTTGATCGCGGCACTGCCACTGCCCCAGCTGACGCCATCGACCTTGATCGTGACATCGGCCGTACCGCCGCCTTGCGCCGTGAACGTACCGGTGCTGCTGACACTCAGCGTCGAGCCTGACGAGTCGGTGGTCAACTTCAGGTAGCTGGACAGGTTGGTGTCGTTATTGCCTTGCAGCAAATCGGACAGGTCCAACTTATCGCCGTCGCCGTGCTTGAAGTCGGTGACGGTATCGACGCCAGTACCGGTGTTGGTATCCCCTTTGAGCCACACGAAGGTATCCGCCCCCGCGCCGCCGGTGAGGGTGTCGTTGCCCTTGCCGCCTACCAGGATGTCGTTACCCGCACCGCCGGAGAGCACATCGTTACCGCCTTGGCCGAACAGAATATCGTTGCCGGCGTTGCCGATCAGGCTGTCAGCACCATCGTTAGT
>Ga0209913_1001657_pt1 | contig 11495 bp, 10 predicted proteins | sample PersoiDNA2013203_FD_185805 | JGI IMG/M metagenome (GOLD analysis project Ga0209913, IMG submission 185805) | Permafrost soil microbial communities from the Arctic, to analyse light accelerated degradation of dissolved organic matter (DOM) -... | ecosystem: Environmental > Terrestrial > Soil >... | reverse complement strand
CCGGGTCATTTCATCATTGCCGGCCGCGGCTACCAGATTGGTGTGAAATTGTTCATCGAATTCGGCGACGCGCACCGCTTCGCTTTCGCGTTGTTCTTCCGGCACTAGCCAGATGGCATTGAGCGCCTCCAGTTCGGGCGAGGGGTCGGCTTTCTGACACAGGCGCTCCAGCGAGGCCATTTCCAGCACGATGCGCAGATCATAGAGATCGTCGAGCCGGTCGAAATCGATCGGCCGCACCCGCCAGCCACGACGGAAGCCGACTTCCAGATAGCCTTCGCGCTGCATACGGAACAGCGCATCACGTAGCGGCGTGCGCGATACGCCATAGCTCAGCGCCATTTCGGTTTCGGTGAAATTGTCGCCCGGTAGCAGACGGAAATTGAAGATGTCGTCCTTGAGTCGGGTATAGACCTGTTCAGCAAGTGGGTTCGCAGCAGTTACGGTCATGGCAAGACGTCTTCAACAAAAATCCAGGAAAGAAGGGGTTTGCAGCGCAGTGCTGCAATGTGGTGTTGGTGCAGATTCATGGCATCAGGCTGACATGGGCGGCGACAATGCGCCAACCGGTTTCCATGCGCACCCAGGTTTGCATCTGCCGGCCAATTTTATCGATGTCATCGGCGCTGAATTCCGTGCTGACAGTAGCATAGTCAAGGCCAAACGTCGTCACCACCGTACGCTGCAAGCGCCGCGACGGATGCACTGGTGCGCAACTCTGGCGGTATTGGCGGATCGCTTCGCCGCCGAGCAGGATTTCTGCCACGCCATAGCGCACGGTTTGCGGGTCATACCAGAACCAGCGGTCGAGCGTGACGATATCGTGGATCAACAGGGCGCGTTCATAGTCGGCGAACGCCTGTTCGACTTCACCGACAACCTCGGGCAAATTGACTTGCATGGTGGCTTTCTCTGGTTCAAATAGTTAAGTTAAGCAAAGGCAGCTTGGACCGTGGCTAGCGGCGCCTGCCAGCCGACGATGCCGCCTTGTGCGGTCAGCATGGCCAGCGTGGCCTGATGAAACACCGGAAAGTAACTGGCGCAGGCATCGGCGACGATCAGGCATTCATAGCCGCGATCATTGGCTTCGCGCATCGAGGTTTGCACGCACACTTCGGTGGTCACGCCAGCAAATAGCAGGTGGCTGATGCCGCGCTGCTGCAATTGCTGATGCAGGTCGGTGGCATAAAACGCGCCTTTGCCGGGTTTGTCGATCACCAGTTCGCCAGCCAACGGTGCCAGCAACGGCAGAATCTGATTGCCCACTTCGCCGCGTACCAGGATGCGCCCCATCGGCCCGTTGTCACCGATGCCCAGCGTCGGATTGCCGCGCCGCAGCTTGGCCGGTGGACAGTCGGCCAGATCAGGCAGATGCGACTCACGCGTATGCACTACCAGCAGCTCTTGACTGCGTGCCAGCGCCAGCAGGGCCGCCACGGTCGGTACGATCTCAGCCAAGGGCCGCACGTCATTGCCGAGCACGCTGCCGAAACCACCTTCTTCGATGAAATCGCGCTGCATGTCGATCACCACCAGCGCGGTATGGCGCGGGTCGCATTGGTAAGTGTAAGGGTTGGCATTGATGCTGATCATGCGGTCTCCAATTGGCTGGCCGGGGCGCAGTGTTCGTGATGGCCGGCCATCCAGCGCCCCAGTGCGGTGCGGTCGGCGTTGGCGGCGTCGGTACTATGGACGATACAGCCATCGGTCATGACCAGGATGCGGTCCGACAATTCAAGTAACTCATCGAGATCTTCACTGACCAGCAGTACCGCCGCACCAAGGCTGCGCGCCTGCAACAGGCGCGCATGGATATCGGCCACCGACGCGAAATCGAGTCCGAATACCGGGTTGGCGACGATCAGCACATTGACTGCCGCCGCCGTGGCATCCCCCAGTTCCCGCGCCAGCACGGCACGTTGCACATTCCCGCCCGACAGCGTGCCGATGGCGCGTTCCGGTAGCGGTGGCTTGACATTGAAGGCGGTGATCAAGGCCTGCGCACGGCGCCGCATGGCGCTGCGATCAAGGCACCAGGATAGCCAGCCACGGCGCTTGAACGGTGCCACATCGAATGCACGCAAGGCCATGTTTTCGGCCACGCTCATGCTGGCGATGCAGGCATTGCGCAGCGGTTCTTCGGGCAGTGCAAAGACCCGCTGCTGCCGCATTTCGGCACGGCTGGCATGGTAATCGGCATCGTCGATACGGATGCTGCCGGACAGCCGCCGACGCTGGCCGAGCAGACTTTCGACCAATTCTTTCTGACCGTTACCGGAGATGCCGGCCAACCCGACGATTTCGCCGTGCCGGACCTGCAAGGACAAACCGTTGACGGCGATCACGCCACGGTCGTTGTGTACCAGTAGTTGATCCACTTGCAAACCGACCGCGGCTTGCGGAGGTACGGGGGGGCGCGCCACAGCAGCGGTTTCGACGCGCGCCTGGCCCATCATCCAGTGCGCCAGTTGTGCCGGGGTGGTGTCAGCAACTGCGCAGCTGCCGACCAGACAGCCCTTGCGCAGCACCGTGACATCGTCGGCATAGGCCGTCACTTCGTGGAATTTGTGGGTGATCATCAATACCGTCAATTGCTGCTGGCGCGTCAGCTCGCGCATCAGGCCCAGCACTTCATCGGCTTCCTGCGGCGTCAACACCGAGGTTGGTTCATCGAGAATCAGGAAACGGCGACGCAGGTAGAGTTGCTTGAGAATTTCCAGTTTCTGTTTTTCACCGGCCGACAAGCCGCTGATGGCGCGCTCCAGATCGAGCCGGAACGGCATCGTCTGCATGAATTCCTGCAAGGCGGCACGCTCCTGCTGCCAATGGATGCGCCAGGGCATACGGCCGCGCGCCAGCAACAGGTTTTCGGCCACCGACAGATTCGGTGCCAGCGTGAAATGCTGATACACCATGCCAATGCCCAGCGCATTGGGCACGCGGGCACCGCGGATATCGACTTCACGGCGATCGGCCATGATCATGCCCTGGTCGAGCGGACTATAGCCGACCAGGCCCTTGACCAGCGTGCTCTTGCCAGCACCGTTCTCGCCCAGCAGCGCATGGATGGTGCCGGCCTTGATGTGCAGCGAGACCGCGTCCAGCGCCCGGAAGTCGCCAAACGATTTGCCCGCGCCGATGATCTCCAGCTCAAGCGCATGCATGGCTATCTCCCTATCACATTGATCAAGGCGGCAGAATCGGACACCGCACCGAACACACCGCCCTGCATCTTGATCATGGACAGTGCCGCCAGATGGTTGTCGTAGTCGGTGGCGCCACAGCAGTCGGCCAGCATCACGCATTCAAAGCCACGGTCATTGGCTTCGCGCATGGTGGTGTGCACACAGACGTCGGTGGTGATGCCGGTCAGCACCAGATTGCGGATGCCGCGCGTGTGCAACACCAGTTCCAGATCGGTGGCGCAAAACGAGCCCTTGCCGGGTTTGTCGATGATGATTTCACCGGTAATCGGTGCCAGTTCCGGAATGATTTCCCAACCCGGTTCGCCACGGACCAAGATCTTTCCGCAGGGGCCATCGTCGCCGATGCCGACGCCATTGCTGCCGATCTGGCGCGAGCGCCAGCGCTTGTTGGCGGGCAGGTCGGACAAGTCGGGCCGATGGCCTTCACGCGTATGGATGATGGTGTAGCCGCCGGCACGCATGGCAGTGAGCACATGTTTGATCGGAGTAATCGGCGCGCGCGTGAGTGACAGGTCATAGCCCATCTTGTCGACGTAACCGCCGATGCCGCAGAAATCGATCTGCATGTCGATCACGATCAAGGCGGTATTGGCCGGCGTCAGGGCACCGTCGTAAGGCCACAGATAAGGTTCAGCCTGAATGAACAAGGACGTTGCAGTGGACATGGCAGGGCTCCGTAATAAATGGTTAGCGTGTCAGGCTCAGCTCGCCGGGGGCGTTGCCGAGGGTGCGGTCAGGACGGCAAGTCACGACCATGATGAGTAAGGTCAGCGCATACGGTGCAGCATTGAACAGGTAATAGCCGGACGTGATGCCGACCGCCTGCAAGGCAGGACCGAGTGCACCAGCAGCGCCGAACAGCAAGGCTGCCAGCAGGCAGCGCAATGGTTGCCAGCGGGCGAAAATCACCAGCGCCACCGCCATCAGGCCCTGGCCGCTGGACAAACCTTCATTCCAGCTGCCGGGGTAATACAGCGACAGATAAGCACCACCAACGGCCGCCAGAAAGCCGCCGCAGGCAGTCGCCGCGATGCGAATGGGATTGATGCGGTAGCCGAGCGCGCGCGCAGTTTCGGCATGGTCGCCGACCAGCCGCAAGACCAGCCCCCAACGCGTACTCGATAAGCCCCATTGCAGCACGCCCGCCAGCACTACACCGATCAGGAACAGCGCATTGATCTGCAAGGCGTGGTGTAGTTGCGCATGGCTGCTCCAACTGCCCAGATCGATCGATGGCAGCATGGCCGCTTGCGGCTGGATGAACGGTTTGCCGAGGAAAAAGGCCAGGCCGGTGCCGAGCAGCATCAGCGCAATTCCAAACGCGATATCGTTGACGCGCGGCAGCGAACACACCAGACCATGCAGTGTGCCCAACAGCAGGCCGGAAGCGCCCGCCGCTAGCACGCCGAGCCAGGCCGAGCCGGAGAAATACGAAGCGGCGTAACCGGTCATGGCGCCGCACACTAGAATCCCTTCCAGGCCCAGATTGACGCGTCCGCCTTTTTCGGTCAGGCATTCGCCGAGGCTGACGAACAGGAACGGCGTGCCGACCCGGATGGCGCCGGCAAACAAGGCCAGCAACAAGGTACTGAAATCGATGTTAGACATGGCTGGCCTCGCTGGCAGAAATGTGTGGTGCGACTTGCACCTGTTGTTGCCAGCGCAGCCGCAAGGCAGTCAGGCGGCCGGTAATCGCTTCCCAGGCCAGCAGATTGCAGAACAGCAGTCCTTGCAGCACCAGCGTGGTGGCGTCGGGCAGATCAAGCCGGCGTTGCAGCAGACTGCCGCTGGCTTCGACACCGCCGATGACGATTGCGCAGACGACGATGGCGAGTGGATTCTGGCGCGCCGCAAATGCCACCAGAATGCCGCTGAAACCGTAACCCGCCAGCAAGGCGCTGCTGGCGCTGCCTTGCACGGCAGCCACTTCGAACATGCCAGCCAGTCCCGCCGCCGCGCCGCCGAGCGCGCAGGCTAGCAACACCAGTCGATTGACCGGCAAGCCAACCAGTTTGGCCGTACGCACATTGCCACCGACGATAGCCATGGCGAAGCCGGCCACGCTATGGCGCAGAAACACCCAGGCTGCGATACAGGCCAGCACGCCCCACACCAGACCCCAATGAACTTCCAGGCCGGGCAGGGCATTGATCAGATAAATATCTGGCAACGGCGTCGTCGAGGGCTTGTTGAGACTGCCCGGGTCGCGCAGCGGTCCTTCCACCAGATGCTTGAATAGCGCCACCGCCAGATACGACAGCAGCAGGCTGGAAATGGTCTCATTGACACCGCGCCACTGGCGTAATGCACCACACAGGGCAATCCAGGCACCGCCGGCCAGCATGGCCGCGATTGCCATGGCGGGCAACATCAGCCAGGCTGGCCACAGCGGCAAGCACGAGGGCAATACTGCTGCGGCCAGACCGCCCATGGCCAGTGCGCCTTCGCCACCGATGACGATCAAGCCGACGCGCGCTGGCAAGGCCACGCACAAGGCGGTAAGCAACAACGGTGCCGCGCGTTGCAAGGTGTTTTGCCAGGCGAACATTGAGCCAAACGCGCCTTCGAAAATCAGCAGGCAGGCATCCCCGGCCGGTTTGCCCTGCACCGCCAGAAACAACACGAACAACAGCAACGTACCGCACAAGGCGGCCAAGGTCGGCAGCAGCGGCGTCAAGCCGATGCCCAAGCGCAGTCCCAGGCGGCGAGTCATTACGGGTGTCATCGCAGATTCCGAACGGTAAGGTTGACTGGCCAACAGCGACGGCAGCGCAGGCTGCCGTCAACTGGTCATTGTGCTGTAGAGGCTAAAGCAGGTTTCATACCTGGCCGACGACGCCGGCCACCAGGTAATTCATCTTCTCCAGCGCGACATCGGTCTGGACTTGAATCGTACCGGCCGGGATCACTACTGCACCCTTGTTGTCCTTGATCGGGCCCTTGAAGATCTGGAATTGTCCGGCCAGCATCTGCGCCTTGACCGCGTCAGCCTTCTTCTTGGCGGCCGCGCTGACATTGGCGCCATACGGCGACATCTTGACGAAGTTGTCTTTCAGACCACCGCGCAGGAAGTTGATCATCGGCTTGCCATCCACCGTGGCCTTGACGATCTCGGTGTAAGGCGTAACCCAGTTCCATTCGGCGCCGGTCAGATAGCCCTTGGGCGCTAATGCGGCCTGGCTGGCGTGATAGCCACAGGTCATGATGCCGCGTTTTTCAGCGGTTTCAACGATCACTTTAGGACCATCGACGTGGCAGGTGATGACGTCGCAACCCTGATCGATCAGGCTGTTGGCAGCTTCGGCTTCTTTCACCGGCAGCGACCAGTCACCAGTGAAGATGACATGCGTGGTAATCGACGGATCAACCGATTGCGCGCCCAGCGTGAACGCATTGATATTGCGCAGTACTTGCGGAATCGGCTTGGCGGCGATGAAGGCCAGCTTCTTGCTCTTGCTCATGTAACCGGCCACCACGCCGCTCAAGTATTCGCATTCTTCAATGTAGCCGAAGAAGCTGCCGACATTCATCGGGTGCTTGCCGGCGGTCCACAGGCCGCCGCAGTGGGCGATGCGGACCTTGGGATATTTTTCGGCGATTTTCAGCACATGCGGATCAAAGTAGCCGAACGAGGTCGGGAAGATCAGCGAGGCACCATCCTGCATGATCATGGCTTCCATGGTTTTTTGTACCGCCACGGTTTCCGGCACTTTCTCTTCTTCGATCACTTTGATGCCAGGCATCTTCTTGATCATCGCGGCAGCCTGCGCATGCGATTGGTTGTAACCGAAGTCGTCGCGCGCGCCGACATAGATAAAACCGACCGTCAACGGGGTGGCAGCCAGCAGGTCGAGCGGCAGGGCGGCGCCGAGTGCTGCGGCGCCAGTGTATTTGAGAAAGTCGCGACGGTGATTCATCTTTGGCTCCTGGAAAGGGAAACGTTGGTGTGTTGTTGTCAAAGTAATGCGGGTCAATCAGGTGGCAATGCGGTGGCCGGGCGGCGCACCTCACGCTGGAAAATTTCCATACTGTGTTTTTTTACTTCAATGAAACGCGGTTGCGACAAGGTGGCGACCGTGCGCGGACGCACATCGTCGTAATGCAAGATTTCTGCCACCTCGGTTGGACGTTTGGTCAGCAGCAGGATTTCATCGGCCAGATACACAGCTTCTTCCAGATCGTGCGAGACCAGCACCATGGTGGTGCCGGTTTGCATGAACACTTCCTGCAGTTTTTCGCGGATGAAGAGGGTCATCTCGAAATCGAGTGCCGAGAATGGTTCATCCAGAAACAAGACTTCCGGCCCTGGCGCCAGTGCCCGCATGATCGAGGCAGTTTGCTGCTGGCCGCCCGACAATTCGTAGGGATAACGCTTGAGATCGAATTTGACATCGAACGACGCGACCAACTGCTCAACCCGATGGGCGATTTCGGCCTTCGATTTGCCTTCCAGCTTGAGTGGATAAGCGATGTTGTCGATCGTGCGCAGCCACGGGAACATGGCATCGCGGTAGTTCTGAAACACATAGCCGATCTTGGTCTCGGCCAGCGATTTTCCGTCAAACAGAATCTGACCGGCATCGATAGGCGTGAGGCCCGCAATCATGTTGATCAGTGTCGACTTGCCGCAGCCATTGGGACCGAACACCGAGACAATCTTGTGCTTGGGAATATCCAGGTTGAAGTTTTCGTACAGCGGCCAGCCGGCGAAATACTTGGTCAGCCCGCGGATCGTGATATGCGTGCCGGGCGGGCCAGGAACAAAGGGCGTGGAGGGTTCTTCCAACTTGAGGGTGGGGCTGATGACTTTGCTCATCTTCCGCTCCAGTGAACAATCCGTTTTTCAATCACGATGAACACTACATTCAAGGCATAGCCGAGTGCACCGGCAGCCAGAATCGCGGCGTACATTTCGCGCACGTTGAGAACTTGTTGGGCATCGATGATCTTGTGGCCGAGACCACTTTCGGAACCGATGAACATTTCTGCCACGATCACAATCACCAGTGCCATCGAGACGGCGCTGCGCAAGCCGACAAAGGTCGGTTGCAGGCTTTCCCATAGCAGCACATCCTTGAAAATCTGCCAGCGCGAAGCGCCCATTACCTTGGCGGCCATGACGCGCTGCTTGCGTGCGTTGAGCACGCCATAGGCACTATTGAACAAGACAATCAGCAGTGCGCCGAAGGCAGCGATGGCGACCTTGTTGATATCGGATACGCCGAAAATCAACAGGAACAGCGGGATCAAGGCCGAGGATGGCGTGGAGCGGAAGAAATCGATCAGGAATTCGACACTGCGGTAGGCGCGTTCATTACTGCCTAGCAGTACGCCCAGCGGCACTCCAACCACGGCGGCGATCAAGAACGCTTCCAGCGTGCGCGCCACCGTGACCAGAAAATCCATCAGCAACGGGCCGCCCGCCAGACCATTGACTAGCGTGATCAAGGTGGCCGAAGGCGGTGGCAGCAGGATGGCCTTGATCCAGCCCGCACGCACGACCAGATCCCAGACGATGAACAGCGCCAGCGGTCCGAGCATGGGCAGCAATTTCCTGAACGCGCGTTGCCAGGGTGAAGGTCTGATCGGCGTGACGGTCCTGGGCATGCTGGTTGGCCGGATGCCGCTACCGGTGTTGAGATCGGTATCGGCACTTGCATTGGCATCGGCATGAACAACGGTAGCGCTAAGCGTTTCGGCCATGATTATTACCCCTTGTAGAGCAGCGATTCGACCATCACGCGCGAGGCGAAAATGCCCTTGTCGACGAACAGGTCATAAAACTTTTGGAAGTAGGCGATATCGCTTGGCTTGAATTCGTTGTAAAGCATGTAGGATGCCAGCGGCACTTCATTGGTCAACGCGCCCTCGATGGCGGTATAGCCTTTCAGATAGGGGCGGGCCAGGTTCGGATTGGTGCGAATCAGTTCAATGCCGCGGGTGTAGGCGGCGATGTATTTTTTGGTTTCGATCGGATGCTTCTTGATGAAGTCAGTGGTCAACGCTGCGGCGCCACCATGCCACGGTGCCTGGGGGTCGCCGAGGATGTATTTGGCAATCACACCGGATTCCAGCACCCGCGTGACATTGCTCATGCGCCCGACGGTGCCGGTTGGTTCCAGCGTATAGACCGCATCCACCTGACCGGCAGCCAGTGCGGCGACGTGCTGGCCGATCGGCAATTCAATCACGGTGGCACCGGTGGCGCCGGCGCGTTCGAGCACAGTTTTGGCCAATGTAACGTTCTGGATGCCAGGACCAGACGCGACTTTCTTGCCTTTTAATTCGGCAATGGATTTGATGGCGCTATCTTTCGGCACCAGGAATTCATCGAGCACGTAACGCGCATTGCTGGGATTGGTGGCGAAGATCTTGAACAAGCCGGGCTGGGCGATTTCGCCAATCGCCAGATTGCCGGCACCGGTACCATTGGCCGATCCATCAGCGCGACCCGACAACATCGCTTCCATGACTTGTTGTGCGCCGGCGAACTTGATCGCCTGCACATCGAGGCCGGCTTGCTTGAAATACCCGGCTTCGATTGCAGCATAGAACGGCAGGCCGGCGGCGACCGGCCAATAGCCAATGCGGATCGGTACCGTTTGTGCGCGCAGGATAGCTGGCGCGCCTGCCAATGCAGCGCCGGCCACGAGTGCACCGGCCTTGCCGGCACTGGCGAGAAATTGACGACGGCCAGAAGCTGAGGGAGAAGGCGCGTCAGCAGTGGTGCAGACGTTGACATCGGGGCGGACGGTAACTGGGTGCTTCATGCTGACTCCTTGAGGACGAATCTGGGTTAGATTTTGGTGGCAAGGTAGGCGCTCCAGCCGCCGTAGCCAGTAATGTCGCGCGCATGGTCGAGTGCCGATGGTTCGCAGATGAAGCCTTTTACGCTGCTGCCGTCCGCCAGTTCCATGGTGCCGATGCCGAGCGGCGCGGGAATCGCGGCGACGAATGCGCCAAAATTGCGTAAGGGCATTTCCCAGATTTCGGTGACGATGGCGGCACCGCCCGCATTGGCTGCGACCCTGACCAGGCCGGGTTTGGGCGGTGTGGTGTTGGCCAGCGCGTAGAGCCGGTAGTGGTGGCTGGTGGTGGTGCTGGCAGACAGTCGGGCACCGGCCTCCAGCAATTGCCAGTTGAGCGGCTGGCCGCTTAGATGCGCGCCGACCACGCCAACCTTGATCGTGGCTTCATTGAACGGCAACGGTGCCGCTGCGACTGCGTCGGCTTGCGCGGCACCGCCCAGCGCTTGCTGGAACTGTGCGCCGGCTTCGGCCAGTAAATGATCGGCACCGGCCGGGCCGATCAGCGTCAGGCCGGCCGGCAAGCCATCCTGGCGCCATAGCGCAGGAATCGCCAAGGCCGCCATGTCCATCAGATTGACGAAGTTGGTGTAATAGCCGAGCTGCGAATTGCGGCTCACCGGATCGGCTTCGACTTCGGCAATGGTCGGCATGTTGGGCGTGGTTGGCAGCAGCAACAGGTCGCTGTCCTGCAATAAGGTTTCGGCCTGGCGGCGCAGTTCGGCCAGCCGGTATTGGCCGTTGAAAGCATCGACCGCGCTATAGAGATCGCCTTGCGCGGTGATGTCGCGGACCACCGGGTGCACGTCAGCCTGATGCTGTTCAAAGAAATCGCCCATGGCCGCACGCCGTTCGGCAATCCACGGTCCTTGGTACAACAATTGCGCAGCAGCGGCAAACGGTTCGAACGAGATTTTGGTGATGCTCACGCCGGGCAGGGCGCTGAGTTTGTCCAGCGATTGCTGGTAAGCCAGCTGTGCTTGTTCATCGCCGAAGAACTCCGGTTTCTGCAATGCCGCGATGCGATAGCCGCGCCGTTTCACCCCCAGCATGGCCGGCTTGCGTGAATAGGCGTCGGCGGCATCGAAACCGGCTGCACTTTGCAGCACACGCCAGGCATCGGCGACATCGTGGGCGAAGATAGAAACGCAATCGAGCGTGCGGCAGGCTGGGAACACGCCCTGGGCGCTCAACAAACCACGCGTCGGCTTCATACCGACCAGATGATTGAAGCCGGCCGGCACACGACCGGAACCGGCGGTATCCGTGCCGAGTGAAAACAACACCTGGCCGAGTGCCACAGCGACCGCCGAACCGGAACTGGAGCCGCCCGAGACATAGCGGGGGGCAATTGCATTGCGGACCGCGCCATAGGGCGAGCGCACACCGACCAGGCCAGTGGCGAACTGATCGAGATTGGTCTTGCCCACCAGTAGCGCACCTGCTTGCTGCAAGCGTGCCACCACGGTAGCGCTACTCGATG
>Ga0209913_1001655_pt1 | contig 11501 bp, 13 predicted proteins | sample PersoiDNA2013203_FD_185805 | JGI IMG/M metagenome (GOLD analysis project Ga0209913, IMG submission 185805) | Permafrost soil microbial communities from the Arctic, to analyse light accelerated degradation of dissolved organic matter (DOM) -... | ecosystem: Environmental > Terrestrial > Soil >... | reverse complement strand
CCGGGCTGGATGACGATCAACGAGATCCGGAAGACGAAGAACCTGCCGCCTATCTCGGGCGGCAACGCCCTCTACCGCCCCGAAAAGGCGAGCAACTCAGAATCGAAAGGAAAGGCCAACGATGAAACAGCTGGTGCAACTGATCCGGAATAACGCACGGCGCGAGCCGGCGCGGGTCGTGGCCGAGAGCGAGCCGGAAACGCTCCTCCTGTACGACGTGATCGACTCCTATTGGGGCGTCAGCGCGACCGATTTCAACAAGGAATTGGCCGCGATGGCCGGCAAAAAGGTCACTTTGCGGGTGAATTCGCCCGGCGGCGACGTCTTCGACGGCCGCGCCATGGCAGCCGCGATCCAGCAGCACGGCAACGTGCACGCCGTGATCGAGGGCGTCGCCGCCAGTGCCGCCACCTACGTCACTGCCGCGTGCGCATCGGTGACCATCGCCCAGGGCGCCTTCTACATGATCCACAACGCCTGGACCATGGCCTACGGGAACAAGGACGACCTGCGCAGCACGGCCGGACTGCTGGAAAAGATCGACGGCTCGATCCTGGACGACTACGAGCGCCGTACCGGCCAGCCGCGCGACCAGCTGGCCGCCTGGATGAACGCCGAGACCTGGTTCACGGCGGCCGAGGCGGTTGAGCACGGCTTCGCCGACTCCGTCAGCGAGACGGGCGGCGCGAAGAACTCGTGGGACCTGTCCGCATACAAAAACGCTCCCAAGCCGGCGCCGCCGGCCGAGAACGACCCGCAATGGGAACTCCTGCGCCAACGCAACCTGAACCGGCTGCGACTGCACGAAATCGGATAACGCGCTCGCGCAATCCACCACCCGCCGCCCCCGAGCGGCTTTTTTTACGCCTGTCACAAAGGAAAATCGAATGAAATCCATTCAAGCATTGCGCGAGCAGCGTCAAAACCTGGCCCGCGAAGCACGTAACCAGCTGGAACAGAAAGGCGACCGCACCTGGTCGAAGGAAGACCAGACCATCTTCGACAAGCGCTCCGACGAAATCGACGCCATCGAGAACGAAATCGCGGCCGTCGAACGCGTGATGGCGATGGAAGTCGAGAAGGACCACAAGGACGTCGAGCAGTTCCGCCGCAACCCTGAAAACCGTGCCGAAGCCGAAGGCCGCGCCGTGTTCGCGAAGCTGGTGCGCCACGGCCCGAGCGCCCTGTCGTCGGAAGAGCTGCAGAAGATCCGCAACACCATGTCGACCGGAACCGGCTCGCAAGGCGGCTACACCGTGCAGACCGACGTCGCGAAGGAGCTGATCGACGCCCTGAAGGCCTACGGCGGCATGCGCGGCACCGCGAGCAGCATCACCACCAGCCAGGGCAACCCGCTGGGCTATCCGACCTCCGACGGCACGACGGAAGAAGGCGAATGGGTTCCGGAGAACCAGCAGGCATCCGCTGGCGATCCGAGCTTCGGTACCGTGGGCCTGAACGCTTTCAAGGCGAGCACGAAGATCATCACCATCCCGTTCGAACTGCTGCAAGACAGCTCGATCGACGTGATCGCCATGGTCAACAAGCGTCAGCGTGATCGCCTGGGCCGCACCATGAACAAGGGCTTCACCGTCGGTACCGGCTCCGGCCAGCCGACCGGCTTTGTCACTGCTGCTGGCGTTGGCCGCATCGGCGGCACCGGTAGCGCGGTCACGATGACCTGGGAAGAGCTGGTCGACCTGCAGGAATCCATCGACCAGGCCTACAAGGACGCCGGCACCTGCCGCTTCATGATGCACCAGCAGACCCGCAAGGTCGTTCGCAAGCTGAAGGACGGCGCCGGCCGCCCGATCTGGGCGGAGGCCTACGAGGCTGGCATCAAGTCCGGCATCCCTGCACAGCTGCTCGGCGAGGACGTCACGATCAACAACGACATGGCCCAGCCGGCCGCCAACGCCAAGACCATCGGCTACGGCGACTTCTCGAAGTACATGATCCGCGACGTGCTGGACCTGATCATGTTCCGCTTCGAAGACTCCGCATTCGCGACGAAGGGCCAGGTCGGCTTCCTGGGCTGGGCGCGCGCCGGCGGCAATCTGCTGGACCTGAACGCCATCAAGACGTACCAGCACTCCGCGGCCTGATCGTAACCGGCGGCCGGCTCACCCCGGCCGCCATCACAAGGAATACCTGATATGGCAAAAGCAGCAAAAACCGAAGAGGCCGCAGCTGTCGCGGCCGACCCCGCCGACCTGGCGCCGGCCCCGGTGGAGCATCCGGACGCCGACGCCCCGGCCGCGCCGCGTACCGTGCGCGCCCGCGTGCTGGTGCAATGCGCACTGGGCGCCCCGAACGACGTCGTCGAAGTCGAGGCCGACAAGGTCAAGACGCTGGGCGACGTGATCGACACCGACCCGGCGGCCGTGGCCTACGCCGAATCGCAGGGCCGCTGACATGACGGCCGTATGCACCACGCCGCCGGCGGTGCTGGCCGTCTCGTTGGACGACGCGCGCGAGAAGATCCGCGCGGCCGAGGATGACGGGCTCGACAACCAGCTCACGCTGTCTCTGCAGGGCCTGGTCGGCGAAGTGGAGCACGCCACCGGGCATTGCCTGATGGAGCAGGGCTGGACGGTGACGCTCGACGCCTTCCCGGTCGCCTGCGCCGGCGCCGAGCCCATCATCCGCCTGCCGCACCCCGTGCTGGCCGTCCAGTCGGTGACGTACATCGACCAGGCCGGCATCGAGCAGACGCTGGCCGGCACCGCCTACGAGATCGTCGAAGAGCGGTACCGGTCGTTCTTCGCGCCCAAGCCCGGCACGGTCTGGCCGCCGACGATGTCCCGCCGGCGCGCCGTGAAGGTGCAGTGCACGGCCGGCCACGGCAGCGACGCCAGCAAGACCCCCGCGCCGGCGCGCCAGTACATCCTGGCCCGCCTGGAGCTGGAGTACTGCCCGCCGCTGCGCGCGCCGACGCTGGAGCAGCTGGACGGCCTGCTGGCGCCGCTCAAGGTCTACGGGTGAGCCATGGCGAAGAACAGCAAAATTCTGATCCAGCGGTCCGGCGAGGGCCAGGCCAGCGACGGCCAGCCCATCGAGGCCTGGACGAACGTGACGCCCACGAAGGTGTGGGCCGAGATCCGCGACATCAGCGGCCGGGAGTTCGTGGCCGCCGGCGCGGGGCAGGCCGAGGTGACGACGCGCATCCGCATTTGGCGGCGCGACGAAGTGACCGCAGCGATGCGCGTGCTACACGGCGCCGTCGTCTACGAAATCAAGTCGGCGCTGCTGGAAGGCACGGACACCACGCTGCTGATGTGCACACGGAGGCCGGCATGACGTTCTCCGTTGACTTGTCGCAGTTGGCTGGCCTGCGCGAGAACCTGGCCCAGTACGGTGCCGAGGTGCAGGGCGAAGTGTCCATGAAGGGCGTCGCCGCCATGGCCAAGGTCGTCTACGACGAGGCCCGGCTCCAGGCGCCGGTGTCCGAGCGGGCGCACTGGTTCTACGGCCGCAACTCCCGGCGCACCGGCGTGCGGTATCTGTTCCAGCCCGGGACGCTGCGGGACGCGATCTACCGGGCCTACTCGCCCGAGAAGTCCGGCGACGCCCTGAAGCTCTACCGGGTCAGCTGGAACCACCGCAAGGCGCCGTACGGCCACATGGTGGAGTTCGGCACGGTCAAGGCCGTGGCTCACCCGTTCCTGCGCAAGGCCGCCGGGCGCGTGCCGGATGCCATCGAAGCCGGCAAGGCCGCAATTTCCCAGGCCCTAGCGCAGATAGGAGGCGCGACGTGACGCAAGACGAACTGTTCTTCAGCGCGCTGCAGGGTCTGGTCGGCGGCCGGGTCTACCCGGACATCGGCAAGGAAGGCACCGCCGTCCCCTACATCACCTACCAGGACATCGGCGGCGAGGCTGTCAACTTCGTCGACGGCGCGGCGCCCAGCAAGGCAAACGCCCGGGTGCAGGTCAACGTCTGGGCAGCGACCCGGGCCCAGGCCAAGAGCATCGCGCGCCAGGTGGAAAACGCTCTGCGCGCCGTGCCCGCGCTGCAAACGCTCGTGATCGGCGCGCCGGCCACGACGTACGACCCCGAAGCGAAGTATTACGGAACGATCCAGGACTTTTCAGTCTGGACCGACGTCAGCCCATAACCAACCAGCCCGCCGCGTGCGGGCGCACCGTTTCAGGCCCCTTCGTGGGCATTCCCAGCCGCCCCGAGCGGCTTTTTTTACGCCCGAAAGGAACCACAAGATGTCCGTATCCCTGCCCAACGGCACCATTTTTTCCCTGGCCACTGGCTATGCCGCGCCTCTGTCCGTCACCGCCGCCACCAATGCGCTGGAGACGGTCCTGACCGTCACCAACACTTTGACGGCTACCGACATCGTGGAGTACTCCAGCGGCTGGTCGCGTGCCAACAGTCGCCTGTTCCGCGTGAAGGCGGCCACCGGCGGTACCGTCACGCTGGAAGGCCTGGACACGACCCTGACGAACCTGTTCCCGGCCGGTAGTGGCGTCGGCTCGATCCGCAAGATCAACACGTGGCAGCAGATTAGCCAAGTCCTGGAAAACACCAGCTCCGGCGGCGAACCGCAGTACCAGACGTACTCCTTCCTGGAGCAGGACTTCGACTCGCAGATCCCGACGACCACCTCAGCCCAGTCCTTGGCCATGACCATCGCCGATGACCCGACGCTGCCGCACCACGCCGCGCTGAGCAAGGCCGCGCAGACCCGCGCCATCACCGGCCTGCGCGCCAACCTGCCGCAGGGCGGCGTGATCCTCTACAACACCCTGGTGGCGTTCGACGAAACCCCGTCCATGACGAAGGGCAACCTGATGTCGGTGAAGGCCGGCTTCGCCCTGCAAAACCGCCCGGTTCGTTACGCGAACTGATCCGTGTCTCCTTGGCCCGCATGCGCGGGCTTTTCATACTCGGCCGGTAGCTCCGGTCGGGTCTTTTTCCTCGATCCCGAAAGCACACAATGAAAAAACTGAAACTGGGCGACAACCCGAAGAATTTCACGAAAACGGTCGACATCGTCCTGCTGGAAGGCGGTACCGCGCCGCTGAAGGTCAGCTTCATCTACCGCACGCGCAGCGAGTTCGCTGCCCTGGTGGACGCCAACATCGAGAAGGCCGAGGCCGACGCGAAAGCCGCTGTCGAAGCGGCCGAGCAGGCAACCGACGAAGTCGCGCCGAAGCGCCTGACCATCGCGGAATCGTATGCCGCCGTGGACAAGGCCCGCGTCGACCACGTGCTGCAGATCGCCGACGGCTGGGACCTGGCCGACGAGTTCAACGAGAAGTCGCTGCTGCAGTTCGAAGACGAATTCCCGGGCGCGCTGCACGCGATTTCCACTGCCTACGCCCAGGCCGTCGCGGAAGCACGCGCAAAAAACTAGAAGCCGTCGCGGCGGCCATGTACGAGAAGCCGCCCAGCCCCGAGGAACTCGCGGCCTTTGGGCTGACGCTCGACGACGTGGCGACGGTTATCGAAGTCTGGGATGAGAACGTGCCGGTGTTCCGGCTGTTCCAGTTCCTGCAAACCCAGTGGCAAACAGGGATGGGCGGGCCCACCGGCCTGAACTACCTGGTGGCCTTCCACAAGATGGACCGCATGGACCTGTCCCCGGATGACTACGCCGCCATGGAGGCGGACCTGCAGGTCATGGAATATTCCGCGCTTGGCGCGATGAGAAGTAAATAGGCCGCCATCGGGCGGCCGCAACCTTTTGAGGCATCATGGCAAACACTGTCGGCGCAGCGAGCATTGAACTTTCGGTCGATTCGACCGGCGTCGAGACCGGCCTGACGCGCGCCGAGTCCGCCGTCACCCGGACCGGCCGCACGATCCAGACATTCGGCTCGAACGGCTCCGCCGCGATTGAATCCGTCGGCACCGGCGCCAATGGCGCGGCCTCGCGCGTCGACGCGGCCACCCGCAGCATGATCGGCAACATCCAGCGCACTACCGCCACGATGGAAGCCGGCTCGCGCTCGAGCCGCGCGTACTTCGAGGCCCTGGCCAGCCAGCGCGGCGTGAACCGCGATGCGCTGCGCCCGTATCTGGACCAGCTGGACGCCGTCGCGGCACGCCAGCGCGTGGCCACGGCCGCCGTTGATGCGTCGAATCCGGCGCTTGCCCGGGTGGGCGTATCGGCCGCGCAGACAGCCGCCGCGCTTCGCGGCGTGCCGGCGCAGTTCACCGACATCGTTACGTCCCTGCAGGGCGGTCAGGCGCCGCTGACGGTCTTCCTCCAGCAGGGCGGCCAACTGCGCGATATGTTCGGCGGCGCCGGCAGCGCCGCGCGTGCGCTGGGCGGCTACATCGCCGGCCTGATCAACCCGTTCACCGTGGCCGCCGCCGCCGGCATCGCACTGGCGGGCGCCTACTACCAGGGCAGCAAGGAGGCGTCGGGCTACGAGCGCGCCATCGTCCTGACGGGCAATGCCGTCGGCACGACGTCGGGCCAGATCGCGGACATGGCGCGCAACATCGACGCCGTGGTGGGCACGCAGGGCAAAGCCGCTGAGACGTTGACGGCCATGGCGCAGTCTGGCCAGGTGGCCGGCGACAACCTGGAGCGGTTCAGCCGGGTCGCCATCGAGATGGAGCGCTCCGTCGGGAAGTCCGTCGAGGACACCATCGCAGACCTGGCCGCACTCGGCAAAGCGCCGCTGGAGGCCAGCAAGAAGCTGAGCGACCAGTATCGCTACCTGACGGCCGCGACCTATGACCAGATCCGCGCGTTGACCGAACAGGGTCGCGCCGAGGAAGCGGCAGCGACTGCCCAGCAGGCATATATCGACGCGTTCGAAGAGCGCTCGAAGAAGCTGGAAGGTCGCCTGGGTATCATCGAGCGGAGCTGGCGCGCCGTCAAGGACGCCGCGTCCGAAACCTGGGACACCATCATGGGTATCGGGCGCGAGGAAACCGTCGGCGACAAGCTGGCGCGCGCATCGAATGTCCTGACGAACAAGCAGTCCGGTCTCGCCCAGCGTGTGGCCGCCGGGAAGGGTGACGACCGCATCTCGCAGCAACTCCGCGCCGATATCGCTGATGCCCAGGCGTATAAAAAGGAGCTGGAAGGCCAGGCCGACGCGGCGAAGCGCCTGATCGCCATCGAGACTGGCAAGCAGGAGCTGGACAAAGCCTCCATCGACTGGAAGGAGCAGGGCAACAAGCTGCTGACGAAAGAGCAGCAGCTCGAAAAGGAAATCGCCGAGACCCGCCGCAAGGGCCTGGCGGCCGGCGTGTCCGACAAAGAGATCAACGACCGGGTCGCCGCGATCCAGAAGCGCGCCGCCGGCACGGCCAGCAAATCGACCGACGGCGTGGATGCGCAGATCGAAATGGTCCGCCGCCGTGCTGCCGTCGAAGATGCCGTGGCGCAGCGCTCGCGCATGCTGCTGGAATCGAACAAGGCGGCCGGCCTGGTCGTGGAGGAGCAGTACATCCAGGCCGTCGAGGCGCTGGAGGTCGGCGCTTTCGCGCGCGAGAAGGCGCGGCTGCAGGAAGAGCTGCGCCTGGCCGCTGGCAAGCCGAACAGCTTGAAGGAGCAGGCTGCACTGCGCGGGCAGATCGAAGCCGTTGAGGCGAACATCGTCACCCGCCGGTTTCAGACCGAAAACCAGCTTAATGAGCTGGAGGTGAAGCGGAATCGCACGGCGGCGGAGAACTACGCCAACGTGGTCGATCGCGCCACCGCTGGTCGCGATGCGGTCACGGGCCAGATCGTCGCGCAGCAGGACTACAACGCTGTCATCGGCAAAACAGCCATCGAGATTGCTAAGGTCGAAGGTAGCCGGCTGCTGGATCGCGCTGCGACGGCTGAACAGAATGCCGAAATCGCCGAGAGCATCGATCTATCCGGACAGTTGTCGGAGGTCTACAGGAAGCAGGCGGCAGATCTGCGCGGCCTCGCGGCGGCACGGATCGAGGGTGCCGAAAAGCAGCGTGCCGGACAGGGCCTTGACGAACTCAATTCCTACCTGGACCCCAGCAAGGCACGGGAGTTCGGCGACGCCCTTCGCGACGCCTTCGGCGGCGCCGGCAGCGCGATCGCGCAGATGACTGGTGCGCTGCAGGACTTCGGCCAGAAGCAGGCCGAGATCAACAAGATGCGCGGCAAGGCGGCTGACGCCTACTTGAATGGGCTGATCGACGAGAAGACGTATATCAAGGACGTCGCGGCGCTGAGCAAGAAGGATACCGATAGCCGGCTGCGCGGCTACGGCGACATGGCCGGCGCAGCGGCGGGCTTCTTCAATGAGCAGAGCCGCGGCTACCAGGTGCTGCAGGCCGTGTCGCAGGCATTTCACGCGGCCGAGTTGGCGGCGACCGTGGCGGAGCTGGTACCGAAGGGTATCAGCGCGGTGCTTGGCCAGGGCCAGGGCGACCCGTACAGCGCGATTCCCCGCATGGCGGCAATGGCGGCTATCGTGGCCGGCCTCGGCGTGGCTATCGGCGGAATCGGCAGTTCCGGCGCCGGCGGCATGTCGGCGGCCGACATGCAGAAGACGCAGGGTTCCGGCGGCGTGTTCGGGGACGTGAAAGCGCAGTCCGATTCCATCGCGGCGTCGCTGGAAGCGCTGGAGCAGAACTCGGACAGCCTGATCCCGATCAACCGGGGCATGCTGGATGCGCTGCGCGCCATCGAGGCGTCCATGACCGGGCTGACGAACCTGGTGGTGCGCGTGCCGGGCCTGACCGAGGGCACAAACTTGGGCATTCAGGAAGGGCAGTTTGCGAAGGGGCAGGCCACCGACGGGTTCACGCGCCTGGGCCAGGCCATCTTCGACCCGATGGGAGGGCCGGTCGCGAAGTTCCTGAATAACCTGTGGGCAAGCAGACGAAAACCATCGTCGACGCCGGCCTGCAGTTCGGCGGCTCGGTGCGTGACCTGGAAAAGGGCATCGGCTTCGAGCAGTACGCCAGCATCGACACGACGAAGTCGAGCTTCTTCGGCCTGAAGAAGAAAACCACCAATACCGTCGAGTCGGTCGGGCTGAGCGCGGAACTGTCGGCCCAGTTCGGGCTCGTGTTCCAGAACGTGGAAGCCGCGCTGGAGGCGGCCGCTACCGGGCTGGGCATCGGCGCTGACCACGTCAACGAAGTGCTCGACTCCCTGTCGATCGACATGACGAAGGTGTCGTTGAAGGGGCTGAGCGGCCAGGCGCTGACGGACGCCATCAGCACCGTCATCTCGAAGGCGACGGACGACATGGCCGCTGCCGTGTTCCCGGAGCTGGACTCCTTCCGCAAGGTGGGGGAGGGCTACGCGCAGACGGTCATCCGGTTGGCCACGGAGTACGGCCAGCTCGACGTGGCCCTGGCGTCGATCGGCAAGCAGTTCGGCGCCGTCGGCGTGCAGAGCCTGGCCGCGCGCCAGAACCTCATCGAAATGGTCGGCGGTATCGACAAGTTCGTCGAGCAGACGTCGTCCTTTGCCGAGAACTACCTGACGGAAGCGGAGCGCCTGGCGCCGGTGCAGAAGTACGTCACCGAGCAGATGGCGGGCATGGGCCTGGCCACGGTGACGACCAAGGACCAGTTCAAGGCGCTGGTGCAGGGCTTGGACCTGTCCACCGCCGCCGGCGCGAAGCAGTACGCCTCGCTGATGGCCGTGGCCGACGCGTTTGCCGCCGTAACCGATGCTGCTGACGACCTGGCTGAAAAGCGCGGAGACCTGGAGGGGCAGATTTACGACCTGACCCATACGGCGACGGAGGTCACGGCGCGGCAGCGCCAGGTCGAGCTCGCGGCCATGGATGCCTCATTACGCCCGCTCCAGGAAAGGATTTATGCCCTGACCGATGAGAAGGCCGCGTCGGCTTTGGCTGCTGAGGCAATCAAAAAAGCGCAGGAGCAGGCTGCTGCGTACCGCGCTGCTGAGCTGCATGCCTATTCGGACTTCGGCAACGCACTGTCCGATGTGATCAAGAAGGCAAGAGAGGCCGCTAAAGAGCTGCGCGACTACAGCACGACCTTACTGGTGGGGGAGGATTCCCCGCTCAGCGATAAAGAACGCATGTCGCTGGCGCGTGCGCAGTTCGATGCAGCGAAAGGCTCTGAGCTGAAAGACGCCTCGGCCGCCTACCTCGCGGCACTGAAGGAGATTGGTGCAACCGGCCTCGACTACGCGAAAGGGTTTGCGGCGGTGCAATCCCGGCTTCTGGCAGCGGCGGCGGCCGAGGACCGGCGGGCGGACGGCGCACAGGACTGGCTCAAGTGGTTGGCCAGCAGCCGCAGCATGGGCGGTGTGGATGGATCGCACGCGTCTGGACTGGACAGCGTTCCGTTCGACGGGTACCGCGCGGAGTTGCACCGCAACGAAAAGGTGCTGACCTCCGCTGAGGCCAGCGACTACCGGGGCGGCGCGAAAGCGATCGAGAAAAACAACGCGTTGATCGAGCGTCTGATTTCCGCTGTCGAAACTGGCAACCGGGCCGGGCAGACGGTGGCCGACACCCTGCGCCGCGTCACGCGCGACGGCAACACACTCATTACGGAGAGCCCATGAGCTTCAATGTAATCCCGCCCCTGGCGCTCACATCGGCAATGGTGGTCAGCTCCACCGTCGCCGAACCTGACGCCGGGGAGCAGGTCCACAGCATGGCGACCACTTACGCGCTGGACGCCGAAGTGATCAGCACGACGACGCATCGCAAGTTCAAGTCACTGCAGGCGAACAACGTCGGTCACCCGCTGCCGGTCTGGCCGGAGACGCAGACACTCTGGTGGTACGACATCGGGCCGACCAACCGCTGGGCGATGCTGGACCTGCTGCAGAACACCGCGACGGTCAAGGCAAGCGGCGACCTGACGATCGTTCTTGCGCCCGGTGTCCGCGTCGATTCGCTGGCCCTGCGCGGCCTCGTCGCAACGGCGCTGGCAGTGACGATGACGGTCCCTCAGGGGGCGGGCCAGGAACTGGTGTACAGCACCACCCGCAACCTCAACCGGCGGCTGGCGCGCAACGCCTACGAGTACTGCTTCAACGATTTCGAGACGCAGACCAGCGTCACGCTGTTCGATCTGCCGCCGTTCGCCAACGGCCGGATCACGGTCACCTTGTCGAACAGCACCGGCGCGGTGCAGTGCGGGTCGCTCGTTATCGGACGACGCGTTGAGCTGGGCCAGATGGTGGCGGACCCGGAATCGGACGTGCTGAACTTCTCGACCATCGAACGGGAAAGGGACGGCACTGCGCGCCTGGAGCCGCGCCGCAATGCGCCGACCCTGGTGTCGCAGATCCTGTGCCCGAAGTCGAGTGTCAACGCAATCCGCCAGCTCCGCGACCAGGTCAACGCGAAGCCGGCCATCTGGTCTGGCATTTCCAACGATCTCGATGGCTACGCCGAGGCCGTCGACATCTGCGGCATCTACAAGAAATTCACGATAAACCTTAGGCACACCGAGCACGCCGTCGTGAGCCTGCAACTGGAGCAAATTTAATGGCACAGACACCACCTCCACCGATCGATGCGCTGCCGGAGGCGCCGCACACGAGTTCGCCGGCAACGTTCTCC
>Ga0209913_1001654_pt1 | contig 11507 bp, 10 predicted proteins | sample PersoiDNA2013203_FD_185805 | JGI IMG/M metagenome (GOLD analysis project Ga0209913, IMG submission 185805) | Permafrost soil microbial communities from the Arctic, to analyse light accelerated degradation of dissolved organic matter (DOM) -... | ecosystem: Environmental > Terrestrial > Soil >... | reverse complement strand
GGCAGTCAACGCCTGCCGCGCGTTCGCACTCGCAAATGGATTGTTAACAGGCCCTAGTGTCTCTATTCACGATAGCGCAGGAGAAAAGCGATGAATGCAAGAGTAATCAAAACCCCCGGTCCCGATCATCCGATCAGTATTGAACCGACCGCTGCACGTATTGTTGTAACGCTGGGCGGGCATGCCGTCGCCGACTCCACCTCGGTATTGGTGCTGCGCGAGGCAGCATATCCGCCGGTCTACTACATTCCGCGTAAGGACGTGGACATGGCGCTGCTGGAACGCACCGACCACAATACCTACTGTCCGTATAAGGGGGAGTGCTCTTACTACAGCATTCCCGTCGGCGGAGGGCGCTCGGTCAATGCGGTCTGGAGTTATGAAGAACCCTATCCTGCCGTTACGGCGATCAAGGGTCACGTGGCTTTTTATCCTGATCGCGTTGATGCCATCAGCGTGCAGGACGCAGGCTGAGATTGTCTCGTGGCGGGCAGAATCGCCGGTAACCGGTGACCGGCTTCAGGCCTTGCTGCGCAGCGTCTTTGCCAGGTCAGATAGCTGATAGGGCTTGTTGAGGAAAGAAAAGCCGGCCACGCCGCCCTGAGTCGCGCTCAATCCGGGGAGCGGGTATCCCGATGCCAGGATGATTTTTGTATCCGGATATTGTTCGCGCGTCAGTCGCGCCAGTTCTACGCCGCTGATACTGTTGGGCATGACGACGTCGCTGAAGAGGATGTCGATCGGTGTGCGTTCCAGCACTGCCAGCGCTTCCGCACCGCTGGTGGCGGTCAGGGCTTCGTAGCCGAGTGTGCGGAAGAGTTCTGCCGTGACCTCCAGCAAGTCCAGTTGATCATCGACGATCAGCACAGTCTCGATATCGAGACGTCCCTCGTTGCGCTCGCGCGCTGCGTTACTTTCCACTGCCGGTAAATAGACCGAAAAGCTTGAGCCGATTCCTGCTTCGCTGGAAATGACGATATCGCCGCCCGATTGCGTGATGAAGCCGTAGACCTGGCTCAAGCCCAGGCCTGTGCCGTCGCCCGGTGCCTTGGTAGTGAAAAATGGTTCGAAGGCGCGCGCAGCCACATCGGGCGTCATGCCGATTCCGGTATCCGAAACACGGACCTCGGCATACAGCCCTGCGGGCAGACCATTGACGGCTTTTTCTTTCAGGCGAATCCGGTTGGTGCTGATCGCCAACTGGCCGCCTTCCGGCATGGCCTGGCAGGCGTTGACGACGAGATTGAGCAACGCGGTTTCAAATCGTGCTGCATCGATATTGACTGGGAGTGGGGTGGAATCGATCTGGATCTTGAACTGGATCGAGGGGTTTCCGGCGCGTCGCAGCACCGACTCAAAATCGTTGATCAGTGCGTTCAAGTCATATTTTTCTGATTGCAATGGCTGTTGCCGCGCGAACGACAGCAATTGCTGTGTCAGGCTGGCGCCGCGCGAGATGGCGCGACGCATGCTGTCAAGCGTGCGTGAGCCTTGCAATTCCGGATGCTGCGCCAGCAAGACATCCATGCCGCTTGAGGCAACCGCCAGCAAGTTGTTGAAGTCATGAGCGACGCCACCGGTGAGTTTTCCCAGCGCTTCCATTTTTTGCGATTGAAACAAGGCGGCGTTGGCCTGCGCCAGGGCGGCAGCGGCTTGCTGTTTTTCGGTGACGTCGCGCGTGATCTTGGCAAAGCCGATCAGCTCGCCATTTTTCTTCGTGATCGGATCAATGACAACACTGGCCCAGAAGCGCGAGCCGTCTTTGCGTACCCGCCAGCCTTCGTCTTCGAATTTTCCTTCAGTGAGTGCAATGCGCAGTGCGCGCGCCGGCAGGCCGGCTTGCCGGTCTTCGTCGGTATAAAAACGTGAAAAGTGGGTGCCGAGAATTTCTCGTTCGGTATAGCCCTTGAAGCGTTCGGCGCCGCTGTTCCAGGTGGTGACATTGCCATTGATGTCCAGCATGTAAATCGCGTAGTCGCGAATGGACGACACCGCCAGCTGAAAGCGCTGTGCTTCCGTCATTTCGGCGTCGTCTGGGAGTTCGTCACCTGTCATCTGGCTCGTTCCTTCAAATGGTCGATCAGGCGAAAATCAGCGCCGATGATTGAAAAACCTGGCTGCAAGGACGCAAGAGTGCGCCGACAACATGGCAAGTATTGTGACGCGGACAAGCTTTTGACGCAATTGCTGTTACCACATAGATTCGCCGCACCCGCGATAACGGGGTAAAAGAGTATAGGTGAGTTTGCGGATGGCTTTGTCGCAACTGAGTTAAAGATTGGGCGGCAATGTCCGTTAATTGGAGACGCGAGTACAGGATACGAGTGCAGAATGGATGCGACATGAAAATTGATGCGGATAGCAATACGCAAAGTACTGTCTACGAAGCGACTCCGGAGAATTCAGTGAATTCGGTGGTGGGCAAAGATATCGCCGCCAATGACAGCAAGACACGCATGCCGACTGATACGGTGACGCTGTCGGATGCCGCAACGAAGTTGGCAAGCGAACTTTCAGACCTGGCGGCTGCCATTGCGGCAATGCCCGTGCCGGAACGTCCGCAGCCGGAGCTGCAATCGCAATCGGCACGCCGGAAAAAATCGAAAAATAGTGGCTTGTCGCCGATGCTGGACGTCGATGCGTTCCGTCTGATCCGCGACAAGTTGCGCTCCAATAATCTGGGGCTGCGGGAGCCAGGCCTGATGAAAGATACATTGCAAGAGGCTACCAAGATCTGATCGCACGGGTTTTTACGGCATTTTGCCTCGCGGTTTCACTATTCCCATCATCCGCAGTGAATGTTGGCAGAGACAAAACAAATCCTGCTCTGCTATAATTACCGGCTAGTCGGGGCGTAGCGCAGCCTGGTAGCGTACTTGCATGGGGTGCAAGGGGTCGAGTGTTCGAATCACTCCGTCCCGACCAAAGAAATCGAAGGGTTACAAGCTTTTGCTTGTGACCCTTTTTCTTTTTGCGCCCCTTATTTTCCTTTCTTCTATTTTCTCCGCCTCTCTTCTCAGACGCCGGCCTCTGTTCATTTTCTGAAGTTGCCTACCGGCAGGTATGGCGCAACAGGTATATAAAGATAGGGTGCGACGTGAAGTGCGAGATGAAGTGCCGCCAGGTCGTGAACGACAGGCCTCCAGGATTCGGCGTCGACCGTTCCCGCATAAGCTACACGTAAGTTATGCCTTGTAAGCTGCCCTCAAAATAGGAGGAGACTGCGCGCCGGATTGCATAAATAGAAATCGAGGGCGAACCGGCACGGCGTATCCAGATCTCCTTTCAACGTTGTTCGGACGACATCCGTACTTGCCATATCAACAGCAAATCAATAGCAAACCGGCGAGACGGAAATACTGTGAGGAGACTGCCGTATGTTCCAAAGAAAAAGCAGGGTGCTGTCGCGGGCGCTTGATGTGTTGGTGGTCGTGGTGATTCCGGTTGCCGTCGGCGGCGGTGCGTTTGTCGGGCTGAGCGCATCGGGATTGCCGCTTTCAGTATTGTGGCAAGCCGTGGCAGCGACGGCTGTGGCGGTGATCTTGTCCAGTCTTGCCGGCAGACGCGGCAATGCGGATCAAGGCATCAGCTTCGTCGACAAGATCGGCAGCGAAATCGATCACATCATGATCGGCGCGGCGGAGACTTCTTATTTTGTCGATTCCATCAAGAATAAAATCGCGCAGGACGTGCAGGCGGCCAATGGCATCGTCGCAGGTTCCGAGCAGAACGCCAGCACCACCGAGCAAATTGCTGCGAATGCCGAGCGTGCCTCCAAGGTTGCCGCCGACGTACGCACGGAAAGTGTGGCGGGTCGCGCTGAAGTCGATTTGGGATTGGCGCAAATCAGCAAGGCACGCCATGATGCGCAGAACGCTTCGGCCATGATGTCTGCGCTGCAGGAAAAGTCCAAGCGCATCCATGGCATCACCGAAGTGATCAGTGAGATCGCGGCGCGCACCAATCTGCTGGCCTTGAATGCTGCGATCGAAGCTGCGCGCGCGGGCGAGCATGGTCGCGGGTTTGCCGTTGTGGCCGGTGAAGTGCGTCAACTGGCGCAACGCACGAAAGAGGCAACCGATGACATCGGCGCGATGGTGCGGTCCATCACGGAAGAGGCGGAACGCGCTGCCGGTGGTATGCAGGCGCTGAGCGTCAAAGTGCAGGAAGCGTCACAGAATGTTGAGCGGGTACATGGCTTCCTCGGCAATATCGAGCGATCGGCCGGCATCTCAGAGGGGGAGATTCAACAGATCGCCCGTGCGTCTCGCGAACACGTGGAAACCACGCATCGGATTGCCGAGGCGATCCTCAAGATCCGTGACGGCATGCTGGCAACCGATATCGAATTGCCACGCGTTGCTGCCTCGGCCATGGCTTTGTCGGAGCGTGCTGAACTGGTGTACGACGCGATCGCGGAAAGCAACGCGAAGACTCAACACGACGATATCCAGAAAGCCGCAGCGGCTACCGCCAAACGCATCGGGAAATTGTTCGAAGAGGCGATTGCTGCGGGGCGCATCACGGAGATGGCCTTGTTTGATCGTACCTACAAGCCGGTTCCCAACACGAATCCGGCCAAGCACACCACGCAGTTCGATACTTTTACTGATCGTGTGCTGCCGGATGTCCAGGAGGGATTGCTGGAAGCGATGCCGCAACTTGCTTATGCGGGCGCTGTCGATAACAACGGTTACTTTCCCACGCACAATAAGAAGTTTTCCAAGCCGTTGACCGGCGACTACGATACCGATCTGGTGAACAACCGTACCAAGCGCATATTCAGCGATCGTACGGGAAAGCGTTGCGGCGCGAATACAAAGCCATTTCTCTTGCAAACCTATAAACGCGACACCGGTGAGGTCATGCATGACCTGTCGGTGCCCATTTACGTTAACGGCAAGCACTGGGGTGGCTTTCGCGTCGGATATAGGTCGAGTCAGGCCGAAGCAGGCGTGCCGGTAGCGACAACCGGTGCGGCTGTCGCGCCGCAAAACGTCAGAACGCCGTCAGGAAAATCATCAGAAAAGCCGCCTAAGCAGCTAACCACCGCGAGCAAGATCGAGAACAGCAAGGGATTGGTGCGCCAGATCTCGGCTTGAACAGCTTGACCGTGCAGGGCAGGTTGATAGACTATTCGACAACGGGGGTATCTGTCTCAGAATCGGGCAGGCCGACTAGAAAAGGAAAATCAACTTGAAACCTGCGCCACAGAATAAGCTTGATTCTGTCAAAGAGTTCGATTTTACCAATCGTGATTTTGACCGGGTCCGCGACCTGATATACAAGCGCGCCGGCATCGCCCTTGCAGAAAGCAAACAGGAAATGGTCTATAGCCGGCTGGCCCGGCGGCTGCGCGCGACCGGTATCGGCTCGTTCGTTCAATATCTGGATTTGTTGGAGCGAGGTGGCGATGCGGATGAATGGGAAGCCTTCACCAATGCGCTGACAACCAATCTGACGTCATTTTTCCGCGAATCGCATCATTTTCCTATCCTTGCCGATTTCGTCAAAACCCTGAAGGAACCGGTTACGGTCTGGTGTTCTGCCGCTTCAACGGGCGAAGAGCCATACACCATTGCTATGACGCTGTGCGAAGCCTATGGCAGCCTCACGCCGCCGGCACAGATCATTGCCACCGATATCGACACCAACGTGCTGGCGACAGGGGCCAATGGCGTCTATCCGATGGAGCGCATCGACAAGTTGTCGCCTGAGCGAGTAAAAAAATTCTTCCTTCGCGGCAAGGGTAATCAGGAAGGGTATGTCCGCGTACGTCCGGAGTTGCGCAAGATGGTCACCTTCAAGCAGCTGAACCTGCTGGGTGACAGCTGGCCGGTACAAGGGCAGTTTGACGTGATTTTTTGCCGTAACGTGATGATCTATTTCGATAAGCCGACACAGAGCAAGATTCTGTCTCGCTTTGTTCCTTTGATGAAGCCGCACGCTTTGTTATTTGCCGGTCATTCGGAGAATTTCTTGTACGTGTCGGATGCGTTGAAGTTGAAGGGCAAGACTGTTTACGAACTTAACGCGGCGTCACAGCGCAAAGTGGGGAAATAAATCATGAACCCCGAAGGTCAGGATCAATTCGCATCCAACGTTTACTACGACCGTACCTTCGACTGCGACGCGGCGAAGATACTGCCTGGCGAATACTATTTCACGCACAAAGACATGATGATCGTCACTGTGCTGGGGTCGTGTGTGTCGGCGTGCATCCGCGACCGCGTCACCGGTATCGGCGGGATGAATCATTTCATGTTGCCCGATAGCGGTGATGGCGACAGCCCCATTTCAGCATCGATGCGCTATGGCACCTACGCCATGGAAATTCTGATCAACGATGTGCTCAAAGCAGGTGCGCGGCGTGAAAACCTGGAGGCGAAGGTGTTTGGCGGCGGCAATGTATTGCGCGGTTTTATCGCCATCAACGTTGGCGAGCGCAATGCACAGTTCGTCCGGGATTATCTGAAGGCGGAAAATATTCGCGTTGTGGCCGAAGATCTCAATGACATTTGGCCGCGCAAGGTGTATTTTTTCCCGCGGACCGGCAAAGTGCTGGTTAAAAAACTCAAACAACTGCACAACAATACGCTGGTGAACCGCGAACAGGACTACGCCAGCAAGCTGGTTACGAAACCAATTGGCGGCGCGGTCGACTTGTTTTAAAGTCGGGCTTGCTCCCTGCAGGGCGAGTTGTACAATGGTTTATAGGCTTTTGCGTGAGCGCGCAGAGGCAAGTTTCTGGAAAGTACTGATCGTATGAAAATAAAAGTATTGATCGTTGACGATTCGGCATTGATCCGTAGCGTCATGAAAGAGATCATCGGCAGCCAACCAGATATGGAAGTCGTGGGCGTGGCCCCTGACCCTATCATCGCGCGTGATTTAATCAAGCAGACCAACCCTGATGTATTGACGCTGGACGTCGAAATGCCGCGCATGGACGGTCTCGACTTCCTCGAAAAATTGATGCGTTTGCGGCCGATGCCCGTTGTGATGGTGTCGTCGCTGACCGAGCGCGGTTCGGAAATCACCTTGCGCGCGCTGGAATTGGGCGCAGTCGACTTTGTTACTAAACCAAAGATTTCGATTCAGAGCGGCATGCAGGAATACACCGACATGATCGCCGACAAGATTCGCGCGGCGTCGAAGGCTAGTATTCGTCCGCGTGCGATTCCGCATCCGGACGCGCACAAGACGGCAGGCAGCGAGCCGCTGCCGCAGATGCGCAATCCGCTGTTGTCGAGCGAAAAGCTGATCATCATCGGTGCCTCCACCGGTGGAACCGAAGCAATCAAGGAGTTCCTGATCAAGATGCCATCGGATTGTCCGGGCATTCTGATCACGCAACACATGCCGGAAGGATTTACGCGCTCGTTCGCGCAGCGTCTGGACAATCTGTGCAAGATTTCGGTCAAGGAAGCTGCCGGTAATGAGCGTATCTTGCCGGGCCATGCCTACATCGCGCCGGGACATTCGCATCTCAAGCTCGTGCGCAGCGGCGCCAATTACATGACGCAGCTTGATCAGGGGCCGCCGGTCAATCGTCACCGGCCTTCGGTCGATGTGCTGTTTAGCTCGGCTGCAGCTTGCGCCGGCAAGAACGCGTTAGGGGTGATTTTGACCGGTATGGGCAAGGACGGCGCGCTTGGCATGCTGGAAATGCGTAATGCCGGCGCCTACAATTTTGCGCAGGATGAGGCCTCTTGCGTCGTCTTCGGCATGCCGCGTGAAGCGATTGCCGTCGGCGGTGCGCATGAGGTATTGTCTCTGCAGGCCATGCCAGGCCGGGTGATGAGTTATCTTGCCGAGCACGGCAGTCGTGCATTGCGGGTGTAGTTCGAGTACCATGCAGCCCATTGCAGAATAAGATGCTCAGTAGTAGCGCAATGGCAAATGCGTAGATTTTGTAGGACAGGGCCTCAAGTTTCGCTGTATTAGTGTCGTTATCGTCAACAATTGTTTTGATTCAATGGAGTAATAGTCATGGCAGGCCCAAATACCAAGTTTCTCGTTGTAGACGATTTCTCCACGATGCGCCGCATCGTCCGGAACCTGCTCAAAGAGCTGGGTTACACCAACGTGGATGAAGCCGAAGACGGCGTGCAGGCATTGCACAAGCTGCGCAGCGATCAATTCGACTTCGTGGTTTCCGATTGGAACATGCCTAACATGGACGGTCTGACCATGTTGCAGGAAATCCGTAAAGATCCTGCGCTGTCGAAGTTGCCGGTCTTGATGGTAACGGCAGAAGCCAAGAAGGAAAACATTGTTGCCGCAGCGCAAGCTGGTGCCAATGGATACGTGGTCAAGCCATTCACGGCCGCTACCCTGGACGAAAAGCTCGGCAAGATCTTCGAAAAGCTGGATGCCGGAGGCTAACGTGGATACTGCATCCCAAGGAGCAGCACCTCCGGGAGCGGAAGCGGCAGCTCCGGGCGCGGATCAGCAAGATCAGTTCCTGGTTCGAATTGGTCACATGACACGCAGTTTGCACGACAATCTGCGGGGCTTGGGATTTGACCGTTTGCTGGAAAAAGCCGCGAGCGATATGCCCGATGCGCGTGATCGCCTTGAGTATGTGGCGATGATGACCGAGAAGGCAGCGCAACGCGTGCTTACCGCCACGGAAACCGCCGGTCCGATGCAGGATGCGATCGGCGACGGCGCCGGTACCCTTGCCGCGGAATGGAAAGCTGTCACTGACGCCGGTTTTTCGGAAGCGGCGTACCGGGCAATGGCGGAAAAGACCCAGCTGTACCTCGATTCCACGCGCGAAAACGTTACGCTGACCAAGCAGCAACTGCTGGACATCATGATGGCGCAGGATTTTCAGGATCTGACCGGGCAGGTGATCAAGCGTGTGACAGCTCTTGCGCACGATATCGAGAGTCAACTGGTGCAGCTGTTGGTCGACTATGCGCCGCCGGAAGCAAAGCGTGAAGACAACGGCTTGCTCAACGGTCCGCAGATCAACCCGACCGGTACAAATGTCATTGCCAATCAAAGCCAGGTTGATGATTTGTTGGAAAGTCTGGGTTTCTGAGTTGGTATTCAGTTGGGTTGGACTGAATTTGTTGTTTTTGTTGTTTATTCGTTAATTCTGCAACGCGCCTCGCCGGGCAAGATCTAAATTTCAGCCCGGTGCAGGTTTTCTCCTTCCGCATTTCTGCCATCTCCCCTCTGAAGGCAGACTTGGCGTGCTTTTCCTCTCCCGAAATACGGGGCGTTTCGCCCCTTGTTCTCGCGATGATTTGAGGCCTCCCTCGCCAATAATTCTCCCTGATAGTCTCAAAATTCCGTCCTTACAAGCGGAAAGCAGCAATACAGGGGAGCGGCAGTGGCCGAAGAAAGCGATCAGGAACGGACCGAACAGCCCACGAGCAAACGCATTGAAAAAGCGCGTGAGCAAGGCGACGTGCCGCGCTCGCGCGAGATGGCTACGTGCGTCACATTGTTGATCGGCGGCAGTACGATCTGGATGTTCACGGGCCCGCTAGTCACCAGTCTGAACCGCATCATGGTGTCCAGCATGACCTTAGAGCGCGAGATGGCCTACGACCCGGTGTTGTTGTTCAATCACTTAAGTGGGCATTTCATGGAAATCGCGGTTGCGATGATTCCGATCGCCTTCATGATGACGCTGGCAGCAGTGGCATCTCCTCTGATTCTCGGCGGCTGGTTGTTCAACGGCAGCTCGCTGGTTCCCAAATTTAGCCGCATGAATCCGATCTCGGGATTCATGAACATGTTTTCCATCAATTCGCTGGTCGAGCTTAGCAAAGGCATTCTCAAGACCGTTCTGGTCGGGATCGTTGCCTGGCTGGCGATGAAAAGCCATATCGATGCGGTGCTGAACCTCAGCGTCGAATCGCTGCAGAGCAGCAGCAGTCACATGCCGCATTTGCTGTGGTCCAGCTTCATGATGATGGTGTGCGCCTTGATCGTGATTGCCGTGATCGATGTGCCTTACCAGTTGTGGAACTACAACCGCAAGCTGAAGATGACCCGTCAGGAAGTCAAGGACGAACACAAGGAGTCCGACGGTAACCCGCAGATCAAGGGCAAGATCCGCGCTCTGCAACGTGCAGCTGCACGCCGTCGCATGATGTCCAATGTTCCGACTGCCGACGTCGTCGTGACCAACCCGACACATTTTGCCGTGGCGCTCAAGTACAGCGAAGGTTCGATGTCTGCACCGACGGTGGTCGCGAAAGGTACCGAAGCTGTTGCCGCGAAGATTCGCGAACTCGCGCGCGAACACAAAGTACCGATTCTCGAGGCGCCGCCATTGGCACGTGCCTTGCATTACCACACTGAAATCGGTGACGAAATCCCCGAGGCGCTCTATACCGCAGTGGCAGAAGTGCTGGCCTACATCTTCCAGCTGCGCACCTATGGTGCAGGCGGTGGTGTCCGTCCGGAAGAACCGCACGATCTGGATGTACCGAAAGAAATGGACGATCCTTTGTACAAACGCAAGGCTGCAATTGCTGCCATTCGAGCTAGGGCGGCACGATGAATCTAAACAATCTTAGTAGCATGAAACTGCCGGCCTGGGTGCCGGTGAAGCATACCAAGGCACTCGCGGCGCCTATCCTGATCGTCATGATGCTGGCGATGATGGTGCTACCGCTGCCGGCATTTGCACTGGATATTCTGTTCAGCTTCAATATCTCACTGTCGGTCATCGTTCTGCTGACTGCTCTGTACACCGTCAAGCCGCTGGATTTCGTTGCTTTCCCGGCGGTGTTGCTGGTCAGCACGATGCTGCGCCTGTCGCTCAACGTCGCTTCCACGCGCGTCGTGCTGACCGAAGGTCACACTGGTCCGGACGCTGCAGGTAAGGTGATCGAAGCCTTCGGTCACTTCCTGATCGGCGGCAACTACACCGTCGGTATCGTGGTGTTTATCATCCTGACGATCATTAACTTTACCGTCGTCACCAAGGGTGCCGGCCGTATCGCTGAAGTGGGCGCACGGTTTACACTGGATGCGATGCCGGGCAAGCAGATGGCGATCGACGCCGACTTGAACGCCGGTATGATCGGTGAACCTGAAGCGCGTGCGCGTCGTAAGGAAGTCGCTCAGGAAGCGGAATTCTACGGCGCGATGGACGGTGCCAGTAAGTACGTGCGCGGTGATGCTGTCGCCGGCATTATCGTTACCGTCGTCAATATCGTGGGCGGTCTGGTCGTCGGTATGATCCAGCATGATCTGGCATTCGACATGGCGCTCAAGAACTACACCTTGCTGGCGATCGGTGACGGCCTGGTTGCGCAGATTCCTTCTCTGATCATCTCCACCGCAGCCGGTGTTGTGGTGTCTCGCGTGGCCAATGATCAGGACGTCGGCGGCCAGCTGATCAATCAGTTGTTTGCCAAACCGGAAGTGCTGTACCTGACCGCCATCATCATCGGCGGCATGGGCATGATCCCGGGCATGCCGCATATTGCGTTCATCTTGCTGGCGGGCATACTGGCGGGCACTGCGTACATGGT
>Ga0209913_1001653_pt1 | contig 11515 bp, 9 predicted proteins | sample PersoiDNA2013203_FD_185805 | JGI IMG/M metagenome (GOLD analysis project Ga0209913, IMG submission 185805) | Permafrost soil microbial communities from the Arctic, to analyse light accelerated degradation of dissolved organic matter (DOM) -... | ecosystem: Environmental > Terrestrial > Soil >... | reverse complement strand
TGCTGTCCAAACTCTACGAACGCACCAGCGTCGTGATCACCACCAACCTGAGCTTCAGTGAGTGGGCCAGCGTGTTCGGAGATGCCAAGATGACCACGGCTCTGCTGGACCGCCTCACCCATCACTGCCATATTCTTGAAACCGGCAACGACAGCTACCGATTTAAGAACAGTTCTGCCCAGCAACCCCAACCTAAAAAGGAAAGGAACGCCAAGAACTTATCCACAACGTGAGCTTCAAGTTCACGCAACAGGGTGGGTCAGATCGAGATGGAATTGGTGGGTTCGGATTGCATGGAAATCAACAGCTCATGGTCCATGGGAACAAGGTGCCTTCAACGTAGCCGGAACCGGCCAGGAAGAACGGCGTGGCCGACAGGTCCACCACCTTGGCGACGCCCAACTTGCGGTTGACTGCCTCCAAGCCGGTGATCCACATGCGGGCGGCTTCGTTGTTCTCGTCGGCTTCTTTCTTCTCGTCACCCTTCAGCGCGTCCAGCTCTGTGTCCGGCTTTTCGCGGTAGCAGTGGTGGGCCTCGTCATTGATGACCAGCACATTGGTCATTCCCATCAAGTCAGGCATGACGCGCTGGAGCATCTGCCCTTCGGTTTCGAGGGTATTCAGTTCATCGCCGCCCCGGCCTTGCAGCAAGAGGCGCCCGCCTTTCGACAGCTCAATGCGCTCTCGCAGTTTGAACGCGTGGTAATTGGTGATGACAATCTTTGCCCGGTTCAGGTCGTCCAGCATATCGCTTGGTACGAGTTCCCGGCTGGCGTAGTAGCTCTCTGGATCGTTGGGCTGCAAGACGCGAAGACGGTCCTTAATGGTCAAGCCGGGCGCAACAACGAGGAAGCCTCGCGTGAACTTCTTGCTGCCAGGTCGGCGCACAGCGTTGACGGTCTGCCACGCGATGATCATGGCCATCACCGTGGTCTTGCCCGCACCGGTCGCCAGCTTCAAGGCCAAGCGCATCAGTTCCGGGTTGGCGTCGTTGTTGGCGTTGGCCAGGTGGTCGAGAAAGGTCTGGCCGATCTTGCCGACTTGAGGGGCAACTTCGGTGAGCCAGATGATTGTTTCGGCAGCCTCTACTTGGCAAAAGAACGGACGGATGCTGCTGAACTGATGGTGGCGCCAGTGTTGCAGCAGACGCGCGGTTTCGGGCGTGACGCGCCAGTCGGCTGGGTTCTTGAGTGCACGCCATTTGTCCACCTCTTGCCGCACCGAATTGATGACGGCAGTGTGGTCGTAGGCCTGCTTCTGCGTGGACAGCTCATCATCAAACAGCAGAGCGTCTTGCTTAGCGACGCCCTTTTGCTTCTTGGCCTTGGGGATCGGGGTGATGAACTCAGCGCGGCGGCGAGTTTCGACAATTTGCTGGGTCGGTTGCCCCGTGCCGTCAAGCTCCCAATGGCGACCGGGATACCCGTACGGCGAATTGAGAATTGGCTTCTCAAAAAACTGATTCGACATGCAGCTCCCGCTAATTGCTTCCCCTTGCAAAGATCACTTCTGACCACTGCAAGATCCAGCTTTATTTTTTTAAAAGGTCAATTATGCGGCGGCAACGGACAGACTTGCTGCAAGCAGATGGCTCATATTCATATCGCCGCAGCATCGCCAGATGTACAAGTTCAACAAGCCCATCTGCCGAAGACGGCCGCTCACCGCAGCAGTGAAAAGATTCCGCTTAACTTGCAAAAGCAAAGAGGTTGTTGGAGCCATAGCCATCACACAAAGACATGGGGAAGAGATGGCCCCAAAGAAAAAGGGCGCTCACCAGCCATTGATGAGCGCCCTTAACCGTTATGTTGGTGGAGCTGGGGGGATTTGAACCCCTGTCCGCTCCAATACCCGCGCGGGTCTCAAGCAATCGGTGTGATTACTGTGTGAATGGAAGATCAGGCGACACTTCATGCAATCCATCGCCAGCCGTAGTTGAGCGCATCAGACAGTGTCAGTGCGGCGATATCGCTCAATTTTGTGACTGACACATACCAATGATGCAGGGGGGTGTTATCACCTGGAAAAGTCGGAAAATCTCAAAAACTACGCTAAATATCACGCCAAATGTTGACGTTTGTCGTCGAGGATCTTACAGCCTGAAGTGGTGCCACTGTCAAGGCTGAACCTCCAAAACTCGAACGCCAACAACATGCAGACTGGCATTTCGTCCCAATGAACAAGGATTGAGATGCCAACAACTATTCCAGTTGACCTGATGGCAACAGCAGTCGCTCAGACCTCGAACGGTGAACGTGCATAAATGCAGCCGATGACAGCGCGTTTGCGCCACTACAGCAGGCACAGCACTGCGCAAAACACCTCATACAGATCGACTCTGCGCGGGCGGGTGGTTCTGCGGGCACTCCCCAGCAAGGGGCCGATAAGTTCGAACTGCTCGGGGCTGATATCGCTGGGGTCCTTGGCTCCCATGGGGTCAGCAGCTTAGCGGAAAGTCAGGATCAAAGACGATTTTGAACAGGCTCTTAGAAGCATGACTGCGCCACATCGACCAGCGTCACCCAAACACCGAATCTGTTTCTCAACTACCAGCACTGACCATCACTCGCCATTGCCACCGAAGGAATCCATCCTTGCGCCAATGAAAATTATGTCGTAGATTACGGATGTGCCTCGGTAAGCAGCCCGCTACCGTGTGACGCTCTCAAGAATACAAGGCCTTTTCCCAGGGAGAAAAACCGTGCTCAAAAACTTCGTCTGTACTTCGCTGCTCATCGCCATAATGACGTTTTATTCATCACTGGTCAGCGCAGGAACCCTCGATGGCAAGGATCTGCCCACCATCCAGCAAAGGCGCCTTGTTTTGAACCCGTCTTCCCACACGGTTTTCCCCGAGGTGTACTGCAATGTTGCCAACGTTGAACAAATCGACATTTACTCCAATTCGTTGACCACGCTCCCATCTTGCATAAACAAGTTTGGGCGTACCTTGCGGTCACTATCGATAGCCAGCAATACTAGCTTAACTGCATTGCCATCAGAGGTTGGACAGCTTGTTTTTCTCGAAACGCTCACCATAAAGCAGACCGCTCTCGCTACCTTGCCTAGTCAAATTTCAGGGGCACGGAAGCTGCAGAACATCCAGATCGTTTCCGGCAAATTGACCTCACTGCCGAGGGAAATTGGCGATCTAGTTTCGTTGGAGACTTTGGATCTCAGCAACAATTTGCTGCCCTCATTACCGGAGGAAATGGGCCTCTTAACGTCGCTATCCAATCTTAATCTATCAAACAACAAACTTACTGTGGCTCCAGTATTCCTGCCCTACTTGGTGAATCTGAAAACTATCACCTTCACCGGAAATCCGCTGGCGACCAGTGATGCTCAAAAGGAAATCATCAAAAACATTTTCAAGGACAGACAGACAACCGTCACATTCGATTGAAAGGGCACGTCGAATCCGACATGCATCCTGTCCAGTACGAATATCGCACCCTGTTTGGGAACGGCTGAGTAGGGCAGCTGCAAGACGGATACGAGCAACTCTGTCTGGTAGGTTTACGCGGTCACACACAGGGCAAGAGAGAATCACTAAAGAATGCCCTACTTGCTATTCGGAAGCGGTCATTGATCAATGTCAGCAGCTGGCCGATAGTACCTATTCCCCAAACACCCGCCAACGGCAGCAACCTGAAGCGGTGTAAAACAACAGGAGTCGGCTCTGAAACTGGCTACCGAGTCCGAGTTTTCGCTGGTGCCGAGATGGCCGCGACGTACTCGACACCGTCGAGTTGGGGGCGGTGTCGCCATCGACAGCAACCGCGGCATTCCAGTGATGCTGCGCCAAGGTATATGCTCTGCGCAGAGATGGAAATTCCCCGGGGATGACGCAATGACAATCGACTTTTCATCGCTGAAAGAGGATGAGGATTACTTCGAACCGGGGCCTGCTGGCATGTGGCTGATGGACGACCACAAGTGGGCTTTGTTCATATGGGAACAACACCGCCAGCAGGTTGGAGGCGGGCGCTATTCGCTAATACACGCCGATTACCATTGGGATTCAACCGACGACTTCCTCACGGACGACAAAGCGCAGGAAAAGTTGGCCGATGCGGATGCCGACGGCCTTCGTGCCATGACAGCCGCCAGCGAGCGAATTAAATACGACTCGTTCATTGCACCGGCGGTACGGCGCGGTCTGCTTTCCGAAGTCCACTTCTATTGCCTGCAAGCCGACAGCGAGCCGCTGCAGGAAAACCTGTGCAAGGAATTCGATGCTCCGCAGCAGCTCCACCCTGACGTTGCAAGCCTGGCCGCCGTCGTCCCGGCCAGGCCGCTCATCTTCGACCTGTGCCTAGACCTGTTCAATCGCTCCGACAAGTACGATGAAGGCGACCTCTGGTCGGATGACGAAGTGCTGGCGTTCCTCGAGGCAGTAAAGCATCACATTAAGGCTGCAGAGCTCGTGACTATCTCGCTATCATTCCGATACTCGGGGACTGCGGACGACACCCGGCACCTGGCGGAGTTGGTAGTGCCGCGCATAACGGGTTGGCGGCGACCTTCGGGTTCAGGCTAGTTTGAGTTACTGAAGCCGCATCGACGTCATTTGAAGACGAACATCGGTTTTTTTCGCCCTGACGCCACGCTCTGGTATGGACGCCGATTGCACCTGGGTGCGGTCCCATCGGCCTACGGAAGGATGCAATGGCTCCGATGACCGCTTCCGCTCACATTGACACCACCGGCCTGCTCACCATATTGGGCGTCATCGCCGCCGCGTGGGCGCTTATCTCTCCCGCCAAGCGACTCCGACTTCGCTTCTGCACGACCTGCGCAAGTACTATCGTCGCTTAAAAGCTCTGGAACTTTACCTGAGATGGACTATTAACGCATCACCCAGAAAAAATGAACCCTCCACCCACCCAGCTCTACGTCATCGGCAACGGATTCGACCTGTGGCACGGCATCCCTTCTGGCTACGATAAGTTCAAAGCCTATGTTGGCGCTATTGACTCGCACATCGAAGACGATGTGGAGAGATACCTAGCCGCCGATAAAAATTGGAGCGACCTAGAGGTAGCGCTGGCGAGCCTGGACGTGGACGGCATCATCGACGACATGGGTCAGTTCATGGGCAGCTATGGCGATGATGATTGGAGCGATTCCGGGCATCACGATTTTCAATACGAAGTGGAAAACGTGGTTCGCCGTCTGTCCAGCGAACTCGTGGCTCGATTTGGCGAATGGATACGCTGCTTGCCCATTCCCACATCCACTACGCCCGGGGTCCCACGCTTGCGCACGCTGGACCCTTTCGGCGCATACCTCAACTTCAACTACACCACCACGCTGGCCGAGTTGTATGCCGTCCCCGATGAGCGGGTCTTGCATATCCATGGACAAGCAAGTCAGCCGAATACTGAATTGATTCTTGGGCACGGCTGGAAACCTAAGGAAAGGCAACCCCTGCACCGCTCGGAAGATGAAGAGGACATGGATATCCGATTGATTGACGCCCACGACATTCTGGACGACTATTTCTCTCGGACCTTCAAGCCCTCGGAACGGCTCATCCGTGAGAACCAGAGCTTCTTTGACCTGCTTGGCACGGTGCAGCGCGTGCATGTGCTGGGACACTCGCTGTCCGATGTGGACCTCCCGTACCTGCAAGCGCTGATGCGCGTGCCCAGCGTGGCTACCGCGCACTGGTGTACGACATACTACCCCGAGGAAGAGCGACCCACCATGCACAGGCGCCTGATTGAATTAGGCGTAGCGCCAGAACGGGCCAGTACGGCGCCTTTGAGCGACTACTGAAACCTGGTGGCATACCGCCAGGCCCGGCGCGACGCCGCCTGAATCGACCAGCTTTTCCTAGACGGCCTTCAGACCACAAAGAAGCCTCGGCTCAATGACTGCTCTGTGCATCAGCAGCCGTTGGCATTTTTGAGTTGAAGGACTGCAATCAGCCATTCTGTTGAAAAACTCCCTACCTCCGTCTTGAGCGATGTTTTCGGGGGTGCCTTACCCCTTCCCGCATGTGAGATCATCAATCCCAAGGCAATCTGAGAGGTCGATTTTTTTGCCAACGTAGGGCTCTCGGGAACTTCCGAGTTTTTCAACAGAATAAGCCTGGAGCCGCCTTTCGCATGTGGACGTCGGCTCTGCAGCGGTTGCTGTCCTCTGCAGCAGATCACCGAGCTCACGGTCATGGTCAGAAAGCCGTAATCAGGTTGCGTGGCCTCGTACCGGCGGCGATGACCGCTGTCGGGGGCGGAGCAGCCGTCCAATACGGTCGGGCTGCCGATCACCGCCTCAAGCTTCAGCGAACGTCTGCTGCGCCGAGGGTCGAACAGATGCTCTTGACCCGGAGCGGTCAGCTGCTAGCTTGTCAAGATGACTTCAGTCGGCGGACCATTGTTCGGATCCATGACATGGCGGTCTCGATGGCCCAGTCGGTCTGCGGCAGTGTCAGGGTCGGCATAGGCTGATCGCCTGGTCCGTGGCCCACCGCGTTGCGAACCTTGGTGAAGTAGTCCTTCAGCATCTCGCCTTCCCAAACGTCAAGGAAGCCGTGATCCTTCTTCATCAAGTTGTCGATGTACTGCGCCGCACCGCGCTCTGTGCCTCTAGTCCATCCCTTCTCGGCCGAGATGATCTTGATAGTGCTCTCTAGCGCCTTGGCTGCATAGATCGCGGGGTCCTTGCCGTTGCTGTCACGCTGGTCCAGAGCCTCCTTCATGTCTATATCGACGTTCGACCACTTCGGGTCAGAGACCAAGGTCCAGAACGGCTTCGAGATTTGGCGCTCCACGAGCTGGTCAGTGGCGAACTGGATGAAGCCGTTGTGGTAGTTCAGCGGCGCGCCAGCTCGCCGGAAGCGCTCATTGAGTTCCTCGACCTTCGCGTTGAAGGCATCGTTGACGGCCTTGTTTCTGGCGATCACGCCTTCAGCTGGGTCGCCCGGCAAACGCAGGCCGCGACCTTTTGCCCTGGCCGCATTGATGCCCGCATCCCGGATTTCACTGGGCAGGAGGTAGTTGATTGCCGCAATCTCGGTGCCGCGCTTGCACATCACCAACTCGACCAGGCTGATGCGGGCCTTGATGTATGCGTCGGGGTCCCACGAGTCATTGAATGGGCCGGTTAGGAACTGCTCGAAGACATACTCGTATGAGTACCAGCCGCTGACCGGAATGTCTGTGCCGAACGCATTCTTCTGGGTGTAGGAGTAGTAGCGAGGGGCAAGCTCCTTGCGCCCGAGTTCGTTAGCCAGCTGATCGTGCAGCTCCTTGTACTTGGCGACGTTGGGTGCGATTTCCTTCCCGTCGCGCCAGTACGGATAGACCTCCTTGATGAGGTTGTAGATCTGCGTCAGCAGGCGGCGCTCTGGATCGCCAAATGTGGACCAGATCGGCTGGTCTTTGTACCGGTCTGCAAAGATGTCGGTCAGCATATTCTCAATCCTTCTTCCCTGAGTCACGTCAATGCTAAGCGAGCGGTCGCCGAAGCCTTTGGTGCACATCCTGCACTCATCCATTCGCTGCGACGGACCGCTTCGGGTCGATCTGCGACGGTCGCGTGACGCGATAGCCGTCACTCGAACAGTTCGCATGTGAGCATCGGGCCAGACGACTGCTTCCAGGGGCGGAGCCGCCAGCCAGGCCGTTCCAAGTCGTTCGACCGCTTCTGACAACAGCAGTCATTCGGCGTGCCATGTTCGAACGTCCGAGATCAGCCTGCAGCCGCCTTTCGCTTGAGGACGTTGGCTCTGCAACGGTTGTTGACCTTGGAGCTATGCTTGCGAGAGGCCGATGTCGGCCACAAGCGGTCAGTCGTGGTGGGTTGGGGATGCGAGCTGCCACCGTCGTGCAGCACAATTATTGAGGTTCCGGCAGTTGCGTACGCGGCACATTGGGCCGACCGCACCCAACTAAGTATGCGCTGCAGTGAATCTTCCCCGGGCGATTCAGCCCGTGCTAGTTGCAGACTGTCGATAGGCGTGGACGGCGAAACCAGAAAGGACCTGAGCGTTGCCCAACTTTTCACAAAATCAGGCGGGAGTCGATTTCGATCCAGAATTTGTAGCGGTTCTAAGAGCGACCGCGGCGGACTCGTCTGTTGATGAATTGCACGCGTTGATCAGTGCTCGAATGGAGGGCCGCACCATCCCAGGGTTATCCCTCCAGGCAGGGAGCTTTGTCTACCGCGCTCGAAAGGTTGAGCCGAGTTTTGGTCCGAGTCAAGCAAGTCGAGCCACCCTCGGGTACCCACCTAAAGAGGCCTGCCGGCTGAATCGACTCAATCGGGACGGGCGACCGATTCTGTACTGCGGCCTTTCAAAATCACCACTACTCTACGAGTGCGGCGCTAAGGTTGGAGACGAGTTTGTCATGTCGATCTGGAAGTTAACGCAGCCGGCGCTAGTCACCCATATCGGCTATGCCGCATCCACGTTCGAGCAGTTGGGTAGTCAACGGCAGGTTCCCAATTTCGACAAGGAATCCACAAGCGGTGCATCAGTTGACGCATTGAGTGATCTCTTCTCGGAGCGGGTAACTGACGATCAGCGGCACCACTACAAGATCACAGCTGCAATAGCTGAGGTGCACTATGGCCGACTCAGGGGAGAGGAGAACAAGATCGCAGGCGTCGTCTATCCATCCGTCCGAGGCGCTGGAAATTCGGACAACGTCGCGCTGTTGCCTTGGTTCGCAGATGCAAATCTTGAGCTGACCAAGGCGCTCCACTTTCGAGTCACTGAGATAAACGACTTGTCCTTCGCCAAGGACGACTTGAACGAGGGCTTCCCTGATTGCGATGGGAACATTTCATGGACGAGTCGAGGTGGCGTCATCGTGCTTGATCGGCCCGGAGGCAGCTATCGGGCGACTTTCACAAAAGGTCCTGACCAGTTTGGCGATTACCAGCATGGGAGGGACTGCGATGGTCATTGGAAAATTGAGCACTTCCCCGATACCCGTGGCACAACGGCCGAGGACTATGGGGCAAAGGGCTAGAGTCTGTTTGTCTGGCGTACAGCCCACGACCGGCAAGGTGTCAGATGTCTGCTTTTGCGATGCCGGCATTTCCGCTACGGGCCCACCACCGTCCCCCGGCATAGGGCAGAATCCGGCCATTAACGGATACTCAGTGACACCATGCACAAGCGCCAGACCATCGCAACCCTAGCGTTCATTGCTGCTGTTGGGGCTGTGCTTCCTTTCGTCGTTCCGAATGACTGGCTGAAATATGCTCTTGGTACTGGCCTTGTCTTCGCACTCGTAGGGTGCGTGCTGTGTTCTGTCAGCGCTGAACGGAAGAAAACCGGTATTGCGGGCGTCTTTTCTCTTCTGGCTATAGGTACGAGTCATCCTGAGGGAGAGGTGCGTGACCCGCAGGCTATGCTGCTCTTTTTCGCTAGCCTCTCTTTTCTCGCAGGATTGACGATTGGCGCATTCATCGCAGTCTGACGCCGACCTACTTGGTTGGCCGCTATGGGCCCGTTGCTGCCGTACGCTCATCTGACCCCAGCGGCAACTTTGTAGGGAAAGCTGACGCTCATCGAACCTTCGCATCAGGCTCGTCAGAGTCATTCGTGGCAGGCAGCCTGAGTAGGCTGAAGGCCGCAACCAATGGGTTCTGGACAAGGCGATTCAGTGGGCACTCGCCGAAGGAAAGATCAAGCCCAAAGACGCGCAAGCAGCATTGCCGCACCTTCCCCCTGGTTTCTTTGGTAGCTAGGCCTCTGCTCGGTCAGCAACGGGCAGCAGCTCACTCAACTGGGCACGCAGACCTGGGTGTGCGGCATAGATAAACACCCCCCTCTTGGCGCGGGTCAGTAGCACGTAATAGATGTTCCGCACAGCCCTCGCGAACTCCAAATTCCTCTGCTCTGCCGGAACATCTTTGCGCTCAAGGGACTTGACCAACTGGTCATACTTTTGATGTCGAGGCTGAACTCGTAGCCCCTTGTCGGTAAAAGCCAAGTCTTTTCCGATCAAGACCCCAACGTAATCATGTTCAAAGCCTTGAACGGTGTATATCGCGCCCACCTCCGTGTGGAATCCAGGTGCTCTATTCCACTCCGCATAGGCTTTGAACTGATTCCAACGGGCCCGCCATCCTTCAATTTCAATGTCATAGCCTTCGCCGGGCTGCAAATTTCTCGTTCTCCAATCCCAACAATACCCGGCGACCATTCGGCACGTAATGTTGTCCTTTGCACGTAGGCGCAACAACTCCTCGAGCTGCTGAGGAGTCTCCGCGACCTTTACTTCGAACCCCTCGTCCAGCTCAAGAGGCAATAGCTGGCGTTCGTTGAAAAAGCGATCTACCCAGTGGAAGAAATGCCCGGCGCCCTTGCAACGCAATTGGGTGGTCAGCGAGTGGTAGATAACATGCATACCCATAGCTGATGCAGATGCCTCGATGTCGGCGCTTCTACAGTCCTCTGAGGGTTGAAGCCATTGGTTGTCGTCGATGAAGTACACAACCAAGCGCTTACCTCGTTGCAGCTTAGGTAGCTCCTCGATTCTCAAACGATGCGCCTCATCCACGATCAGATGCTCTGTACGAGCAGCACCCCCAGAGTAAAAATCAAGGCCCCTCAGACAGTCCTTGATAGCAGCAGAGACCACGTGATACTTGGGATTCCGGCCTCGCTGCATGAAGTGTCGAATCAGCATCATCGCCAACACAGTCTTGCCTGTACCAACTATGCCTTTGACGATACAGCACGTCGGCTGACGGGTATCGCTCAACGCAGCCAGGATGCTTCGAAAAGCCTGAATCTGCTCCTCTGATGGCCTGAACAAGGCACTGCAGTTCAATTTGTTGCTGAAGTTGGCGATGAAAGTATCTGAGTACCTTAGCTTTGGGTACGCAAGCTGCGCCAACAATGGACTGTGCCCCGTCAACCGGCTTAGCAACTTCTCAGCGTCTTGTTGCCCCTTGGTTAGAGTCAGCAAAACGGCGTCATGCAAGCAACCTTCAAACTGCTTGGAACGCAGCAAGTCGTCTGGCTCCTCCACATAGTTATGAAGGTACGCTAGCGAATGGAGTCGGACAGTTGACTGGCCAAAGTCAACCATGTGATCCAAAGTGGCTCGATAGACTGCGGCCTGCTCGCAGGGATGGTCAGTAGAGTAAGACGTGCTTGCTTGCACACTGAGCCAACCCATGTCATACGCATCATTCAACCGAATGGTGCCTTGAGACCACTGCTTCAGTTCAACTACGACGACATGCGTGTCGCCATTTTGGTCAGTCCCAATCAGTAGGCAATCAGCCCTCCTTGCGCCAATAGGCATGACGTACTCAATCAGGATGTGGCCCTGCGCGGATACCGACTGGAGGAGCTTGGCCAGCTCCGGCAGCGAGTTTGCCCAGGAGGCCTGCTCCTGAGAGGACGGCTTCTCCTGAATCGCCCCGGGTTTCGAGGAGGCTGTTTGGTTTAAGTCAGGCCACCATCGCGGTGTTCTGACTGGCGAGTTGCCGATAGTAGTTTGCCTCAGCTTCGGCAGGCGGGATGTACCCGATGGGTTCA
>Ga0209913_1001652_pt1 | contig 11533 bp, 8 predicted proteins | sample PersoiDNA2013203_FD_185805 | JGI IMG/M metagenome (GOLD analysis project Ga0209913, IMG submission 185805) | Permafrost soil microbial communities from the Arctic, to analyse light accelerated degradation of dissolved organic matter (DOM) -... | ecosystem: Environmental > Terrestrial > Soil >... | reverse complement strand
ACTTAGGTAAGTTCGACTCTGCCCCTGTCCTGCGTATGAGATATAAGTCTGAGACGCATCAGTAAAATTATGAGTAATCAAAAAGCCTTCGGCGAGTGCTTCATGCGAGAAAAGAATGACATCTACATCGTCTCTTCCGTCTGCCTCCACAACGATCTTCCATCCTGACTGCCAGTTTTTGCGGTCATTTGGAATGAGACTGACTTGCGCACTACGTTTGATCGCTTCGGCGCGGGTGAGATTGATGGCAGCATAAAATTCAGCGACTGTTATTTTCAGTCTTTGTTTTTCAATTAAGCGATAAAAGCTAGGCAACGCCATGCTCATCAAAATAACTACAATAGACAAACAAACGAGGATTTCAACGAGTGTGAAGCCAATATTCGTCCATCTATAAATCAAATGCTTATTCATTTTCACCAGCATTGTTCTTTATTCCCATTACCTGAAAATGACTTAATACCAGTGCTGGTGAGGGAAAATTTTTCACACTCTGAATCTTGAAAATGAGAGTCCACATTCTGCGTACCCGGTGTAGCCATAATTTCAACACAATGTTGAATTGCACTATCTTTGCATGGTGCAGCACTAAGTTCGTAGCCACTCTTGGTTGCACTATCCCCTGAGTACCATTGAAAACTTGAAGCATTCGGATCTGAAGTTATTTTGCCGAAGACAATATAACGATTATGTTGAGTAAAAAACCTTTCTTCTTGCTGCATTGCTTTAAATAAAGCACTCTTGCCTTCTACCCGTTTTGCCCTAGTAATGCTGGAGCTATACGACGCGTAAGCGATGGTGGATAATATGGCGATGATTGCGATGGTTATCATTAACTCGATGAGGTTGAAACCCGTATATCGCTTTTTATGCATAGCACTCCTTGATATCTATATTTTTGATCATTGTTTATTGAAGTCAGAAAATAAATTGATCTCCAATGAGAGAAAAAGATGAAAAGGGAACCTGATCGGAATCTCCCGCTGTAGCGGCCTACGGTTACGCAATATGGCCACCGAAATGACCGTCGAATAAGCTTACGTTTCAGCGTCCCATTTGGGAATTTAATCAATTTTCCTTTTTAGCAGGCACAGCAGCTTTCCGTAATTCCTGAAAATTTTGCACTTCAATCCAACTAACGCGACCCGCACGTGTTACGACATCAGGCAATGACGTCATTTCATTTCCCGCAGGTCCTTGATTTCGCTGCAAATATTTCGTAGTAACTCGGCGAGCACCTGTAGCATTTCGGTCGCCCACAGTGGTGCCGAGATTAATTAGAACCGGGCTGCTCATTAGTCCAATAGATGATGCGAAACCTGTCTCTCCACTACTCACGCCAGTGAGCACGTCAACGGCATATTTTCTTCCCCCACCAAGAGAACATGGCGAGACATTCAGCATCATCGTATTGAAACTGTAGGCACTTCCCGTTACAACACCAGGTAAATCGTGATGGATTCGTTCACCAGTTATTTGAGAGTCCGGAAAATCAAGATACCAGCCCTTACTTTTTGGTGACTTAACGCCATAAATAAAACTTTTACCAGTTACAACATAACCGTTCCCTGAACGTGTCGCAATACGTGGAGTAAGTTGACTTCTGCTAGTCACGACATCGGCGTTATAAGTCGTATCGAGAATAGCGTAATATGAATTTTCACCATAATCGGATGGAAGTAAATCATTGGCCTCTAGATATTTACCAGTACCAAATAACAATATATATCCACCTCCTGGCGCATAGACTATTTGTGGTTGTACTGTAATCGGTTGAGTCTTACCGCTGCGAGTCTTCGCTGTAAAAATAAGTGCAGGTGTATGACTAAGGGTTGCTAACGAGGTATCTAAAAAAGAAAATCGCCATAGATTTCCTTGTAAGTCGCCTACATACAGATGCGCAACTGCACCATCTCCGCCGTAGACAAGGTTTGGCGCTGCCAAGCCATTGGCACGGCTCGTATCTTTAATCGGGGTTGTCAACTTAAAATAATTAGAGTTTAAAACCCATGGCTCGCCAGGCATTTTATCGAGAGATAAAATGAAGATAGCACCATTACCACTACCTCCAGGAGTGGCGCCATAATTATTATAGCCACTCGACACGATGACATAGTTGGTATAAATTGGACTTACTGCATTTCCACCAACTCGGAATTTTGCAATAAGAGGCGTTGATAAAATATTCCCTATATCGGGATCTATCTTATCAGTGAACTCCCATAATGCCCCAGCGCCACTAGAAAACTTTCCAGGATCAGTCACATCTAAGGCAAAGAGGCCCTTTGCGCCAGCACCCATGCCAGACACTAGCACCGTCTTCCAGTCACCTTTTACAAGAACATCTTTTACGACGATTTTGCCATCCACAAAGGATTGATGACTGTAGAACGAATCAGTCAAAGCAGACAACCGCGAGAGCAAAGCATTTGGTGCATAAGCAAATAGTTCGGTACCGTTATCTGCATCAAATGCATGTAAAAAACCGTCATTAGCACCAACATAAACCGCTTTTCTCCTATAAGCGTTTTCTCGATAAAATTTTGAGTAGCCAGGTGCAGAAAGGTTTTTAGCAGGAGTGCCGTAATAGACCGGTGTACTACTGATGATGTCACCTAATACACTGTCTCTCGGCCGGAACGTAAACGTTGATTGAGATCTCGCATCCATACCCTCTTCCATACTACGATCTCCGCGTAAATAGTTTATGCGTTCCGCTCCTAAATTATCGATTTCACCAGTATGCTGATTCGTATTGAAATTTAACTGGTCTGCCGCACTAAAATAACTACCTCCATTCCAAATAAAGGGCACTGTTTTTAACGCTCCATCTTTATTTACCATTGACGTATACAAATTTCGAGCATCAACACTTGGAAAAGGCGCGATCTTCGCATTAGGGTTACCAGTCAATATTTCTGCTGCATTCCAAATTGGAATAGCCGGCGAAGCGTCGAATCGTTTCTTCAATAGAATGCCAGACCATTTTGGGGCAGAAAATCCTGGCTCATAGATAAATGGAGTGTCGCTTGCTGAAGTAGATGAAATACCCACTCCAGCAAGGGTTCCTGCTGAAGATGCTACCGACTGAAAAATAGAATTAATGGCATTGATCATTTTCTTCGGATCACTTGCTAGAAAAAAATTATCAGGATCATTTTGGTTGCTCGCTGCCCATTCGTTGTTATTATTAACGACCGTTACTCCATCCTTAGCAAACGTCATGAATGGATTTTTATCGCCGTTTGTATCATTAAAGCCACCATATTTAGCAGCGAGATACAGCTGAGAACGTCGTGGCGCGGTCCTAGAACGGCTGACATTATCTATAGAGCCATTTCCATTTTCATCTACATCGATCACAAACGTTGTTACTCTCACTGGCTTATCCAATCGAATATCGTTTGTGTGCGCCCAGTAAGCCGTACCAGCGAGATAAAATGTTCCAGCATCGGCGCCTGTATAGGATGTCGCCATATTCGCCAGTTCGGGAACTGGTAACAAATTGCCGAGAGTACGAGTCGACTCCAATGATGCAACGAGATCCGTCTGTACCTTGACATCAAATGGCGGCAATTTTGGATTATCCTTGCCATTTTTCGCTGAACTCTCAGCGGGACGCTTTGGACGGTTTGCACCAATCAGGGTAGATCCTGGAATATAGGTATCATGATGTGTGTTGGCATCCCCAATGAGGATCACGTAATTGCGTTGACACGAAGCCTCAACCGGATCAATCCATTTGGATATTACTTGAAAACTATCCTGCATATCTGCAGACATTCCCTCAGTGCTCGCAGGGGTAGCTGTACCACCTTGCAAATAGCGTATGCTTTCATAATACATTTCACTTAGTGGATCATTTACTTTGTAATTACCACGGCGACCGAACATATTGAGATAATTGATAACCCCACTATTACCACTTACGTCTTTCTCTGGATTTGAAAGAAATACCCCTGTTATCGCATCCCACTCTGGACGATCGTTAGGCTCTGGCAAAAATCCATTTGCGGCACGAAATTGTTTGTTTCCTACATATTTCATCGGCGCCCTGAGAACGCCGCCATATCGCGTATTTGTATTATCCAGTAGATAGCCAAACGTACCAAAACGCATCGAATTCTGGTTACGCTGCATATTACCCACCGGTTTATAGTTTCCACTCGGATAGAGGGCACACAAATCAAGTCGAGTTATATTTTCGGAATTGTCACAGACCTGAACGCGAACTAAAAACTCTCCTAAAATACGGTCACTAGGAAAGTAAATTTTTGAATCAAGTGCTGCATTATTACTTGGATAGCTACGTTGTCCTGCACAGACATTTAAAGTATCGCTATCACTGAATAAAATTTTATTATCGCAATTGAATACGTAAAGCCGAGAAACTTTGTAGGGAGTTATTCTTTCAGGAGAACTCTTTCCTGAAACAGAACTCACTACTTTTTTTACAAAATAACCTGAATTGTAAAAGCCGTTCGGTAGAAAGGCGCGTTGCAAAATAGTCTGCGATGGTGTATCGACAACTCTGTCACCACCAGTTAATGCCAACCGTAGCATATCGATTGCAGAAGCTGACGCCCAGTTCATGAAATTTCCACTAAATGCCGTACCTTCACATTCATAATTAGCATCGGTGTCTTTAACTGCGTAAAAATACCCATTTTGCATATCAGAAAAACTAGCTAATTTTGACGATGCCCCTTGGGTATCTATTGTGGCCGCCCCACTCGAATTGACTAGAGTAAAACGCCTGATTCCGCCACTTTCGTAACATTTCCGAGGATTGAAATATCCTAGATATTCAGTAGACCTGTTGTAGTCATCAACATTATTGTATGCAGCTTTGGCAGTAGGATATTCAACCGACAAATCCAATAGTAAATTGGGATGAACATTTCCTGAGCTCAAGTAAAGTGGTGCGTCAGATAATGCAATTGTCGGCGGCGAAGCGAATGTGAATGCTGACATTCCTAGAGAAAAAAGCATTACTAAGTAACGCAAGTTAATTAATTTAACAAAAAAAAATAGTTCAAATACATCCTGCATCTTCATATTGATTTTGCGGCCTTTCTATAAAAACTTTGTAATACCACCTGCGTTTTTGAATCAGATCCAAAACCAATCGCAGTGATTCTAAAAACATATTTCATGTGATCATCAGCACGCTGCCCTGCCTCAACGTCAGGAACGGCTTCAATGAGATAACGGGGTAATTTAGATGGAAATAGCGCTCTTCCAATTGCCATCTTTTGTCCTGTAAATCGTCCGAATTGAACACTTGCCGCATCCGCACCGTCAGAGGCAATATCGACGGTAAGCCAAACCGCGGCTTTTCCGGGACCGGCAGGTAAACACAGACCTTGATAGGTATTACTATCTCCCCTGGCGCACTCTTCCTCAAAAAATAAATTGGATGAAGCATCGAATATTAAACTTCTACCAATTGACGCTTGGGAGTCTATATCACTCTCCGCATCACGAAGTGCTGCCTCAGCCGCTGTCATCGCAACCTGTCGATCGCGATTGTTTCTTGCAGCTCTCTCTGATTGCAAAGAAAGATAAGCAAGTGAAACACTCAGCAGTAGAATCACAACCAACATTACCATTGAAATAACAAGAGAAAATCCACTTGAGTAGACACGACGGAATGGCAAGTGCCGTATTTTGTATTTATTTTTTTTCAGAGAACATATACTCATTTCATCCTCACGCAGGTGCTGAGCAGATACCACGAACTAGATCAACGATACAGTTATTTCTTAAAAGCACTGTTGTGATATAAACTCTTCTCAATCGGTTTCGTCTCTCAGTAGGGATATCGCTCTCTTTAATCGTCGTCCCTTTGTCAACATTTCCTGCAATCGCAGCATAATCGTCACCAAATAAGTGATATGTATTTACGAGAGAATCATTTCGCGTTCTCTCTTCACCGCTAACTAACATTGCTACTCTTACTTCGGTAACTTTCTTCCAAAACGTTTTACGATTTAGATCAATCTTTCTCTCTGTTGCTGTATCACCGACCAAATCTAAACCTAAATCCAGTGCGTTGATCTCACTCGCAGTTAAGAATTTTTTTACTCCTCCAAGATCGCTACGTGATATGTCAATTCCATAAAGAACTTGAAATGACTCAACTCCTTTAATGATTGCCTGCGCACTCCAACTCATATTTCCATTTTTCGAGTTAATTGACTGATATTTACAAAAAAGCTCAGGTTCTTTGTTGGCATTTTCTACCACGTAATAGATGCTCCATCCGCGATCCTCGTCTGCAGTATCAGAAGATATTGGGGCTGGTATTGGGAATCCCGCGCAATTGGTAACCGTGCCATCACCACTAATTGAATTTCCAGCACCAAAAAAACGGATTGCTAGTACATCGCTGAAATTTGTCTTCGATTGGACTGCGCCCGCAATGTCGGAATTTGTCGCACTTAAGGTACTCGCATCAAGACCGACAATATCAGCGCTAGAGGTTGCCGCTGTAATTTGCGGTGAGCTACTAGAATCTAAGTTAACATAGCCAGCTTGCCTCAAAGAGCGAGCAATATTATCGATGGCGAAACTAGCAGACTCCTGAATATCACTGTGATCAGTCTGAAGTGAAAATGATGCTCTCGTTGTAAAGAGCAGTGTAGTTGCTACCAACAACACCAACAAACCCAATGTCAATGAGACCATCAGCTCTACCATACTCAAACCTGACTGCGTTTCCGCCTTATAATTCTTCTTCATGTTCAAACCCAATAAATCCTTGTTCACCTTACATACGACTCGACCAACATCACATATTTTGGTGGTCTCGCATCACCCGTTTCCATAAAAGAATCGTCAGGATTTTTGGATTGCCACCCTATCTTGATGACAAAAGAAGCGCTTTCACTGGAGTTGCAGGTCCACCTTAACGTACCTTCTTCGTCGTCATATGGTTCGCTGTCTCTACATACGACAACGCGCGCGCTTGGCAATGTGTTTCCTACACGAATAAGCCATTCAGCAATATCTGCCGTTGCGACATCTGTATGACTACAATTAGAAGCAAGAGTGAAGCAATACTTAGAAGAGGAAGGATGACCGTCGACAAGGGCATCATATGCAAAATGGCTATATAGGTTTAAGCCATCGGTCAATTTCATTTGCGTGTCGTTCGCACGCATCTTCTCAGCCAACTCCGCGGACAACATTACTGCAGAAGAATAAAAAGAACTCTGCTGCGCAGTTCGGAGAGACGCTAGTTGAAGATTGATCGCTCCGACTGCGCCGACCATCAAAATACAGATAGAAATAAGAACTTCAATTAAACTGTGACCTTGTGACTTCCGTAACAACTTTCGCTCCATTTAATTAAGCACCAATAGTTAACTTTTAATTTTTCTTTGTTGACGTAATAAAGCACAATACAAAGTAGCTCACGGCTAAGGGTAATTTAGTAACAAAAAGAGAAGAGATGAACGATTGACAGTCAAATTTAATCCGCACGCGATTCGAAAATGAATAGGTTGAATTGGATAGTACGACGCGCGAAGCATAACCAAGATCAGACTGGCGACGTGAGCTCCAAAAAGTCAGCAATACAATCCCAGCACCAGCTTACAGATCAGTTTAGAATTAACAATATCGCTTCTTATTGATCACTATAAAGGCACCAACAAGTCGCCCTTCCTTAATGCTCAATACGCTGTCTCACATTCGGAGAATTGCTCATCTTCAGTTGCCACTCCGTGTGCCGTAGTAGAAGCGCTTGTTTCAATCGTTGTCGTTACCATCTCAAAGTAACTTGTTCCTGCTTCGCGTTGGTGTTTTATAGCTGCGAAACCCTTGTTTGCAGATTCAAATTCACGCTCTTGAAGTTCAACGAATGCACTCATCTGACGCCGCGCATAGCCGTGAGCGAGCTCAAACATAGAATGATTCAGGCTATGAAAACCTGCTAAGGTGATAAACTGAAATTTATAGCCAAGTGCGCCGAGGCTACTTTGAAACCGTGCAATGGTGGCATCATCGAGATTTTTTTTCCAATTGAAAGAAGGTGAGCAGTTATATGCCAGCATCTTCCCAGGGAATTTCTCATGAATACGATGCGCAAATTCCTCTGCAAATTCCAAGTCAGGCCTACTAGTTTCGCACCATATCAAATCGACATACGGACAATATGCTAACGCGCGTGAAACAGCCTGATCCATCCCATTACGTGTACGATAAAAGCCGTCAATAGTACGCTCACCAGTTAAAAAAGGACGATCATTTTCATCAACATCCGATGTCACCAGATCCGCAGCTTCCGCATCCGTCCTTGCTATCACTAGCGTAGGAACCCCCATAACATCGGCGGCGAGGCGAGCTGCTATCAGTTTAGCAATAGCCTCGCGTGTTGGCACTAACACTTTTCCACCCATGTGACCACACTTCTTTACAGAAGCAAGTTGATCTTCAAAATGGACGCCGGACGCCCCAGCTTCGATCATCGATTTCATTAACTCAAAAGCATTGAGTACACCGCCGAATCCGGCCCCAGCATCAGCGACAATGGGGGCAAAAAAATCGATATCATTTCGACCTTCGCTCCACTGGATTTCATCTGCACGTTTAAAAGTCGCATTAATTCTTTTGATGACTTTTGGAACAGAATCAACGGAATAATGCGATTGTTCCGGATACATTTCACCATGACTATTCGCATCAATGGCAACTTGCCAACCTGAAAGATAAATTGCTTTAAGCCCAGCTTTTACTTGCTGCATAGCCTGATTGCCCGTCAGCGCCCCCAAACTATTGATATAAGGTTCTTCGTTAAGCAAGTTCCATAACTTTAAAGCACCCCGTCGTGCGATCGTGTGATCAATTTGTACGGAACCACGCAACGAAACGACTTTTTCTGCGGAGTATGGGCGAACAATACCTTTCCATCGTGCATTCGTATGCCAATCAAATTCAAGCTGATCGATTTGTTCTTCCCTTGAGAGCATTTGTAACATGGGGTCTCCTTTATATTTCTTTTGCAACATGCGTTGTGAATAGAACTTACGCAAAATTATCGAAGTACGACAATGCGAAAAAAGGCTGCACCCTCGCACCAAATTTGGTGTGCTGGGTGCTTATTCAAAATAGAGAAAATTGAGACAGCCCGCTTAAAAGGCCTATGCTCGCGTCACAGTTTCATGCCGCTTGCTGGTGCACAAACTGGGTTTGATAAATCCGAGCGAGCGCAACAGCATCTAGTTCACCGTAACCTTCGTCGCACGCTTTACGGAAGACGGCATTTGCGGCTTCCGCCATAGGGCACTGAACACCATATGTCTTACACTGTTCTATATGATTAGCAGAATCTTTAACCAGTTGACTAATTTTTACACGGACAGTCTCATTTCCATCCAACATGTAACGCGCCTCTCTTACACCTCTCGCGGAAAACGGTGCGGTTGAAGCTGCGATATCAAGATAACGTTTTGCATCTTTTCCTGCAGCGGCAAGAAACGCCACCATCTCTGCCATTGCAGCATATTCAACGGCAAGCTTACTGTTGATCACAAGCTTTAAAGAAATCCCATCAAGCACTCCTCCTGCATAGTTGATCTTTTGCCCCATTGCGAGAAGAATAGGTTCTACTTTTCCGAATATTTCTGATTTTGCACCAGCTGTGAAAATCAACGTTTTGTTTTCTGCTTCGGGTAAAGAACCGGACATGGGCGCAGATACAAATTCAACACCAAAAGATTCAGCGGCACTCACTAACCGAGCAATATGCTCAACTGTTAAGGTAGCGCACTCTAACGCTACTGCACCTGCTGGAAGCGACTGCAATGCCCCAATTTCAGGATCAAGCCAGACCCTCGCAGAAGCAGCATCATCCCATACCATAGCTATAGCGAAGTCAACTCCGTCTGCGGCAAGTTTGGGAGTGTCGAATGCAACAGCCCCCATCGCCACAAGAGGCTCACACGCACTGGGGATGAGGTTATAAACATGCAATTGATGTCCAGCTTCGATCAAAGCTTTTGCCATACGCGATCCCATCGCGCCCATTCCTAATACTGCAATTTTCGACATATCGTATATTTCCTTTTGCCTTTTGGCATGTTGGTACCGAATGAAAATTGAAAAAAGACGAGCTACTTTTTACTCAAATTGGCATCAAACCGAGCCTCAAGAAAATGAGTTCCATCCTTTTTGATTATCTTGGTTCAAAAGAGGATATGTGGCGCATCTCCATCGCAAAAAAAATACTGCAAGAACGTAACTACCCAACAACGGAACTGAATAAACTACTTCTCCTATGGAATTCCCCTCCTAATATTCTCTCTTTGTTTATGAGGAAATATAACTTCCTCATTGCACCGATGCGATCCAAACAAAAGTGTTTGCATATCCTCAATAAAACTTAAAACAACAACCTCCTTGCGCAGGTATTATTTGTAGCAGGTAAAAAAGATAATGCAGGTCGCATTGCTATAAACTAAGAATTGTCTAGCAATTACATAACGTAAAAAAACCATATGTTTACAAGAACATACACCACGATTATTATATTGCGACATTCTTTGTTACTTAGCGATACTTAGTATATCAGTGGGTTGCGCGAGAATTCGCTTTTTAGAATCAGAAATATGTAAGAGTTCTTTACACCAAAATGTTTAAACTATTTTCCCTCGATTGAAGCCACAAAAACACTTCAATAGAAAGTTACAGATTTCATAAAAATCAATGAAAAATGATTTGGATATTTTTCAATTAAATTAAGATAACGTTAATGGTCTTGGTGGTTAATGAGTAAAGATATATTGAGGAAGATTAGAAACTCGGATGAAATATGTCACGCAAAGTCTTACAAGAGATAAGCGTCAGACACCTTAGTAAATAGTAGAAAAGATGTTTGGTGTTAGGTAGACGATCGCAGCACCTATAATCAATTCAACCGATAGGATACTTCCTTCTGAATTCTTTCCGTACATCTGAAGCAATCACGAATACCTTGCATCAAGGTGTGGCCAAATATGCTGGTCTGCCATCGCTATATCACTTCCATCGGATAATATTGCGCTTCACTTCCTATCAGTTGTAACTCAACAACTCATTGAGATTCTTCTTCAGCTAAAAGATGTTGATTAACAACGTGTACGTCAAGGAATTTATGGTGGACGTAAGCCAGGTGTAAACTGCACCTCAGACAGCGTTATAGATTTCAAAACACCACATGGCTATATAAAATCCAGCCATAAAATCTGAAGGATATCCAACTAGTAGTCAAAAAACACTACTTTGGTGAATTTTTATCTGCGATAGCAGGTAGATAGCGACGTATTTAAATCATCGAATGCGACTGATGGTGTAATTGAGTACTAGATAACGTGCTCACCACATTGCTTAGGATTAACGAATGCACGAAATTACATCGCTTTCATGGGTGGTGGTAGTAAGCGATTCAGGTACTTAAACGTAAAATCTGAAACTAAAATTTAAGCAATAATTCAAATGCAACTGACGTTAGGTCCTGTTGCAGGATCAGGCGTACCAGTTTTGCGCACTA
>Ga0209913_1001651_pt1 | contig 11537 bp, 10 predicted proteins | sample PersoiDNA2013203_FD_185805 | JGI IMG/M metagenome (GOLD analysis project Ga0209913, IMG submission 185805) | Permafrost soil microbial communities from the Arctic, to analyse light accelerated degradation of dissolved organic matter (DOM) -... | ecosystem: Environmental > Terrestrial > Soil >... | reverse complement strand
GTAACGCCTGTGCTCGCTCGCCCGGCGTTGATGTGTTTTTTTCAGGAGTGGTCATCAGTTGATTCCTCATCGTTGAGCTTCTGGGCAGCGCCTGGCGGCTTATTCTTTTTGCGCTGCATGGGGTGCACCGGTTAACTGTTTTTCCAGTCAACAGAGGCCTCGAACGCCGCGGCCGCCTGGTAAATCGTGCCTTCGGCATAGTGTTTGCCAACCAGCATCAGTCCGACAGGCAGACCATCTACCCTACCGCAGGGAATCGACATGGCCGGATGGCCGGTGATGTCCTGGGCGGAGGCATTACCGATCATTTCCAGCGCGCGGGAAACGTACTCGGTGATCGAGCAACCCGGCTCCGGGTGGGGCTGGGCAATGATCGGGACGGTAGGCATCACCAGCAGGTCATAGCGCGCCAATGCCGCGTCATAAGCGGAGCGTGCCAGGCGCCTGAGGTTTTGCGCCTTGGCGTAGAAACGACCGTTGTAGCGCTCGACACCGTATTGACCGACGAACATGCACAGCTTGAGAGAGGCGGACAGGTCGTTCGCCTGATCGCGCCATCCGGCTTGCTTGTCCAGCAACCCGACGTCATACAGGCCTTCCCAGTTAAAGCCGGCGCCATTGCCATGCATCATCTGCATCGTCAGGCCCTCACAACCGATGGGGTGCCACAGCGAACCGGCTATCTTGTGCTCAGGCACCGACACCTCCTCGACATGGGCGCCCAGTCGCGAAAACACGGCGATGGCATTGCGTACAGACGAGGCCACACGCGGGTCCTGATTGGCCAGTTCAAAGCCTTCGCGCAGGATGCCGATCCTCAGCTGGTTCACCCCGCGTCCCAGGTAATCGCTGTAGACGTCAATCTGGGGCGCGGCCTGTCGTGGGTCGAGCCCATCCGCTCCCGCCATCACCTCCAGCATCAAGGCGTTGTCTCGCACGTTTGCCGTGATGGGGCCGGCATGATCGATAGTCGCCTCAATGGCCATGATCCCGGTGTAAGGCACCAGTCCGTGGGTCGGCTTCATCCCGTAAGTGCCGCAGAATGCGGAAGGAATCCGGATTGACCCGCCCTGGTCACCGCCGACTGCCAGGTCGACCTCGCCCGCGGCAACCAGCGCTGCGCTGCCGGAAGATGATCCGCCCGAGGAAAACCCTTGGCGATAGGGGTTGTGCACCGGCGCAGGATCGGAGGTGTGACTGCCACCCGACAGGCAGTAATGCTCGCATGTTGCTTTGCCGAGGATGGTTGCGCCGGCATCCAGCAAACGGGTGACGACGGTGGCATCGAAAGATGGAACGAAGCCCTCAAGGGGCTTGGCACCATTCATCATTGGCACGCCCGCCAGTGAAATATTGTCCTTGAGTGCGACCGTTTTCCCCGCCAGCTTGCCTTCGCGGGCACCGCTGACTTGCGTTCGGACGTACCAGGCGTTGAGCGGGTTGTGTGCACTCGAGGGGCGATAGCCCGCGCTGCGTTCGTACCGTACCGGCGGGATGAAGTCAGGCAGTTCGTCAATCAGGTCATAAGCGTCGAAGCTTGGCTGCATAAGAGCAAGGTATTCACTGGCTTGATCTGCACTGAGCTGCATATGCAGGCTGCTCGAGATATCCAGTAGTTGTTCAAGGGTGGGTCGAACGATCGCCATGGTTGGCTCTCCTTATCGTAGGTGGCCGAAGAGCACTGCATGCTCACCAATATTAATGGGCCTGGCGCTCAAGATAATCCGCGCCTCCGGTCGGAGGCTTTGTTGAAAAAGACACTGACTTGGCTGAGCCGGACACCCCAGCGCCAAGGCGGCAGGGGCTGCGCTCGCTGTGCGGTGCGTGCGCGGATCAAAAAATGCGTGCGTAACGCAGGTTCATGCGAAAGTCTTCCTTGGTGCCGTTGTCCACCGAGAGATCCTTGCCCAACTGCAGTTGGATCTGGTCCTGAGGGGTGACGAATTTGGTGGCAGTCAGACGGAAGTTGGTGGTGCCGAACTCGTTATCCTGATTGACGTGCTCAACGTTAGTCTCTCCTCCCCAGGTGCGCCCGAAGCCGATACCAAACGCCGTGGTCGCGTCCGGCATGTAGCGCCCCATGATTTGTGCGGCGTAGGAAACGTCCTGTTTCATGCGGTCGGCATTCGCACCGTAATCGGTGTTGTCGCCATACCAGGTTGCGCCGCCGACCAGGTCCAGTGCCCATTTTTCGGTGAAGTGCTTGACGTAGGCACTCTGCAATTCGAATTTCCAGCGGTTCTCGCCGATATTGAGTGCGTCGTCCTTGTCATAGGTGCCAGTAGGCACATACAGATAGGGAGCGAGGCTGAGGGTGTCGCGGGCTTCGTTGAGCCGCCACTTGACCGGCGCAGTCAGGATCAAGTCGCCGATGCCGCGGGTACTGCCCAGCGTCGAGGCGTCAGCTCCAGTGGAGACGTGACCGAACGGCAAAAGGAACTGCGGGTCGATGGTGACTGTGTCACTGAGCGCATAGACGTGGAGCAGACGCAGGATGCCGACGTCTGAGCTCAACTTGAAGTCCGAGCTGGTCTTGTGCCCGTTGCTGTAAGCTGAGTCCGTGGTTGAGTGCTGATAATAAATCGCACCGATGGTCGCGCCGACCGGGTATTGCTCATAATCGCCAGGGGCTACTTCACCGGCATTTGCGTGCAGCGCGGGTAACAGTGTGGAAAGTGTCAGCAGGCGGATCTTATTCATCATTTATTCCTTGCGCAGGGAGGCCGCACCACCCGAAAAAGGTGGCAAGCGGGCGTGAGTCGGGGTGGTAAACGCCAATGGCGCTCAGGCTGCTGGTGGCAGCGCGTCACGCAACATGCCGGTCTGCGAGTGGCAGTTGATGTACTCGAAGATCTGGCTCTTGGCGTCCGACACCGACACTTCGTGATACAGCCGCAACTTCTTCAACCCCGCGGCCACGCGGAAGAACGTCACGAAAATACGCAGGTGAGTCGGGTGGGATTCGGCCCACCGCTCGAGTTTCTCCACCGAGCGCCAGTGACCGATGTTGTAGCTGATGTCGAGAAAGTTGCCGTCCAGGTCGATATTGCGCACGAACCGGTTGCTGTAGCAGCCCAACGGTTGGCCGTTGTCACGCAGGAAGTCCATGCCGTCCTGCAAGGTCGGCAGGATCTCGTCGAGGTACAGCGAGCGTTCTTCCGCTTCGGCGTCCACCCAGTCCTGGCCGGAACGAATCAACGTGAGGTTGTCATGCCCCAGCACCACGACGCGTCCGCCTTTGGCGGGATCACCGGCGATCACTTGCAGATCACTAGTAGGCTTCATCCAGTCGGTCTGGGAGATCGGGAAACGGTCGCGCATCGAGCCCCAGTAACCGTGCTCTTCGATTTCGCCACTGGTTGCATCCATGACCGCGCCGACACCGGGCAGGTTGTCCTGGAAGGCATACAGCGTCTCGAACTGCTCGGCGCGCGGTGCGCTGATTTCACGAAAATAGCCAAGGCCGTCGTTGAGCCGATCCTGTGACGCCCACCAGTCGTTCACCGGCGCCGAGCGCAACCAGCGGCAGTGGGCCGCCGGGTCTTTCCAGTAGCCGACCACAATCAAGTTATCAAAGCCGCTGCTGTCGGTGTGGTGGGTCAAATCATGGTTCTGCGGACCATCTGCCAGGCTGAAACTGCCGACGATGTGACGCATGGCCTGGAGGGCGGCTTCGCGCTGCGCCTCGCCTCGATACTGCACGCCGAGGTAGGCCATCACCACTTGTTCCAACTGCTCGTCAGCGCGCGCAACCCACATCGCAAAGGGCGGCTGGTACTCATCGGGCACGCGGCGAGACAGGGTGCGTGGGCATTTGAGATGTGTGTCGATTGCGGATTCCATGTTGAGCTCCTCGTTATTTTCGTTCAGGCCTACGGGTGGGCATCAGTGCTTGGGCGACTGGTCGCGCTTGGCGATCTGTCGTCGGTGCAACAGTTTCATGGCCCCCCACTCAATCAACCAATAAGCCGACTCTTCAGGCGCGAGGTCGCGCCTCTGCAGGAGCCAGATGGAATCAGTCAATTGTTGTGAACAGTGTCGATGCATGGCGAGCCTCATCAGCGGGGGTATGAGCTGCTGTGAGATGGAAATTAGGCGTGACGGCGAGGAGCCGCTTGGTTTATCGAGACAACCGTTTGGTTGGAAAAGACAACGCTGCAAGGGGCGCTTCACGCATGATCGGCGTTGGTGCGCCGGTGTCGAACGCGCAGGGTTCTGTGCCTCTTAATGGGGATGACGAGGGCTTTGACAGCCACACCTTGATGCAGGGCACCGCGATGGGAATTGCGCCGTTGAGCACGTGAGGGCAACCTAAATATGCTTGGCCTGTTAATTGCTTACGCTGAAAAGCCGGTGACACCTTTTCCTGCTCTTACTGCATCGCTACACCGAGGTCTGCGCCATGAATCCAAGCACTCAGTATTCGACCATTGCCGTTGCTGCACCACGTCGCTTTGATTACTGGAAAGAAGTGGTCTGCCGCCATTGCCTGGCGGCCGATAGCAAACCCCTGTCCCAGAGCAATTTCGATGGCGCGCTCGCGATCAATACCTTAGGCGGTCTGGACATCTGTTCACTGTCATCGCCACTGCATTACTGGGAGCGCTCCGAGCGGCATCTGCGTAGTGGTCCGGCCGAAGATTTATGGTTGGGTTTCGCCCGAAATGGCCATGGCCAAATTGAGCAGGGCGGAAGAAAAGCCAGCCTGGCAGCTGGCAACTTGTTTCTTTATGACGCAACGCAAGCGTTTCGATTCAGCTTCGGTGGTACCGAAAACCACCTAGTCCGTATTCCGCGAGCATTGCTGACCGAACGCCTGCCGCGTATTGCGGAGTACACCGCGATGGTCCTCGACGACCGGCGGCCTGGGGTGATCCCGTTGCGTGAAATGTTGCGCCAGGCGGCAAGTAAGCCTGCGTCGTTGCAGGATGAGCGCATTTCCAATCGTTATTCAGAGGCATTGCTCGACCTGTTGGTGATCAGCCTGGAACTCCAGGACCTGAAGACCACACACCAAGAGCTGGACCTCTACGGCCGCATCATGCAGTACATCCAGCGGCACCTTACCGAGCCGGACCTGTCGATTGAAGTCATAGCTCAAGCCCACAATGTGTCCACCCGCACCGTCACGCGCGCCTTCGCGCGGTACCAGAAAACCCCCGTGGCAGAGATTTGGAAAGAGCGACTGAATGCCAGTCGTGAAGCGATTGAACGCGGTCAGGTACGCAGTGTGTCCGAGGCAGCGCTGGACTTCGGGTTTTCTGACTTCTCCCATTTCAGCCATGCGTTTCGCAAGGCGTTTGGTGTGGCGCCGAATACGCTTTTACGCCGGAATTGAAACTGCCGGGTTTATAAAGGCGACGTGAAGATGGGCGCTCATGGGATGGGCATGCCGAAGTACCCGAAATGTAATTTTCCTTCCTTCTCACATTATTCATTGCCGGTTTTACCCTGGCTCGCTGGATGCCGTCGGTACCCTTTTGCGCAGGCGCATGCATGTTGATGCCGCTACCTTGGCCTCTATTCTGCTCAGTCTAGGATTCGACGCAGTACGTGGCAGGCCATTGGGGGCATTCTTTTCAAACCATCCAAAGCATGCCCTCAGATGTGCCCCCAATGTAGCAATCCACTGGAAGTGAATGGAGCTCCATGGTCTATGAAAAGGTAGAAATGATCAGATGAACAGCCTATCCGAGGACGCCTAAAGACTCTCAGGATCGCCGAAAAACATTTTGACTGGGCTCTAGAACGGTGTTTACAGCCAGAAAAAAACTAATTTTGCCCCCAATTTTGCCCCCATTCGCACCGGGTGCGCGAGCGATCGCGAGTGGCGATTTCTGAGCAACTCCAATATGGCAGTGACTGGTATTCAGTGCGCCTGCGTATACTTGATGAGCAACTTGTATCTGGCAAATCCTTGCTCGTTCGGAAGAGGAAATGGGTAATGAGTCGATATCTTCAAGCAGAGATGTCGGATCTGTTTCTCAGCACATTGAGGGCGTCCTGGCTGGCAAGCTATTGATCGGAGGGGGGCGCGACACAAGTCTGGTCCTTTCGGGCTTTACCGTTGCTCGTAACGGTACCAGCGGATTACGTACATTCCGCTTGCTGAAGTCGGGGGATTACTCGGCCTATTCAGGTAAAGCATGTGCAGTCGTCTTTGATGACTCCGCTCCGAGTCCCCGCGCGCAGGAGGCGGTATTTGCTCAACGTAGTGTCGTGCCACACGCCAAGGATGCACGTTGCTTTGTCCATTGCCGGTCAGAATGTTTGATGGTGCCACCCTCCAGGTGTTTCTAACGGAGAACCTCGCGCAGGACGTGTCAGTGGAGATCTACAGGGCCAAATGGCCTGTGCGGACGTTTATAGGCTCGATGACAATCTCCGCTAACGCTAGCAGCGCGTCTTTGGCCAACGGCAATCAACCTGACGTTGCGGCGGGAAACCGGGCGTGCCGATATAGCGCTGAATCCCATCAACAAGCGGTACGGTATCGAGCGAGATTTAAAAGAAGTCGGCGATGAACATCGCCATGAAGGTCGACAGCAAAACAGCCTGCCAGTCCTGGCGCAGTTACACGCCTGGCTGGAGAAAACGCAGCCTCAGGTCACGGCGCAAAACGCGCTGGGCAAAGCGATCAATTATCTGGTCAGCAACTGGGACAAGTTGGTGCGCTACACCGAAGGCGGTTACTTGCCGATCGACAACAATGCAGCCGAACGCGCGATCAGGCCCTTCGTGATCGGGCGCAAGAACTGGCTGTTCAGCGACACGCCCAAAGGCGCGACGGCCAGCGCTCAACTTTACAGTTTGGTCGAGACGGCCAAGAGCCCTATGCCTGGCTGCGCCACGCACTTGAACGGTTGCCGCGAGCCACCGCAGTAGAAGACTTCAAAGCCTTGCTGCCGCGGATCTGCACGCCGCAAATACCAAGATAGCCATAAGTTCCTACCTTTGAAGTGTGGGGTTCATGGATCGCATACGGTACGCGCCGCTGTTGGCGTAGCCGCTCTGGCGGTGGAAGGCTGCGTGTGGAAGTCACTGCGATGGCGGCGAAGGGCTGAGCCAATACCAGAATCCCGTGTTCGACCTTGCTGTGATTGAACCGAAGGCAATCGAGAATCCGTTCAATCCAGTCAAGGTCGTCGGCATCCTGCTCACTACAAAGCTGATACCTAAATGCAATTGATTTTCGTTATCTCTGAATGTGACAATTGCAAATAAACATCATTTGCATTTATATCTTTCGGAGTTTCAGCCATTCATGCGCAAAATGTCCTCCTTGCCCACGTCAGCCCTCACGTTGATCGCCTTGGGTATTCTTAACAGTGCCTTTGCGGATGACAGCATTCTGAATCTGCCTTCCACGAACATTAGCGCTACGGCCGAAGATCAGGAAAGTGCGCCGCCGGGTTATCAGGCCAAGCCCGACAGCAGCACCACGCGGTTGAACCTCACGGCCCAGGAAACCCCGCAAGGCGTGACCAGTATCAAGCGTGAGCAAATGGACGATTTCAAACTCAACAGTGTCCGCGATGTGCTGGACAGCACGCCGGGTGTGAACGTCCAGAAAGTAGAAACCGACCGCACCTACTTCACGGCCCGGGGCTTCGATATCACCAATTTCCAGTATGACGGCGTAGGCATGCAGATGACCGGCGGGCTGCTGGTGGGCGATGTCGACATGGCTACCTACGAGCAGGTGGATATCCTGCACGGTGCCAATGGCCTGATGACAGGCAGCGGCAACCCCTCGGCAACGGTCAACTTCGTGCGCAAGCGCCCGACTTACGAGACTCAGGCCAAGATTGATCTGAGCGCTGGTTCCTGGGACAAGCGCCGGGTCGATATCGACTTGTCGGGCCCGTTGACCGAAACGGGCAATGTTCGCGGGCGATTGATTTATGCCAACGAGGTGGGTAACTCCTACTTGGATCGTTACTCCCGGGAAAAGAACATTTTCAGCGGCATGCTGGCATTCGACCTGACCGACAGCGATACCTTGACCGTTGGTTACGAAGACCAGAAAAGCAATGCCAACGGCGCCAGTTGGGGCGCGTTGCCGCTGACCGACGCCAGTGGCAAGTCGCTGCATTACAGCAGTACCAGCGCCAACATCGCCCAGCCTTGGGTGTACTGGGATGTTCACACCACTCGCGCTTTTGCTGAGTGGGAGCACGGTTTCGCCAACGACTGGAAGTCGCGCTTAACCCTCACCGCCATGGAGCACCGGGAAGATACCGAGATGTTCTACATCTACGCTGACAGCACTTCTTCCACGGGCTACACCGGCCTGGCATCCAAGTACAAGGACAAGAACCGTGAACTGGACGGTGATCTGTCTTTCAGCGGTCCCTTTTCCCTGGGCGGACGTGAACATCAGTTGACGGTGGGCGTCAACGTGGCCCGCTCGCGCAACAACGAATCCTCGCTATACGGCACGTCGTCGTACTACACCTCGGTATCGTTGCAGGATGCGCTCAGTGGCTCCATTGCCAAGCCCACTACTTACGACATCGCCAACGCTGCCGATACCTCCAACTACACCGACCGGCAGAAGAGTGTGTACGCCGGGTCGCGCTTCAGCCTCACCGACGATCTACACCTGATCACCGGGGCGCGCATGCTCAGTGCCGACAGCGATGGCGAAAACTACGGTTCAGGCCGGAATGTGCGTGTCCACGGCAAGGTTACACCTTATGCCGGCCTGGTCTACGATCTGACGCCGCAGTATTCGCTGTATGCCAGCTATACAGAAATCTTCAATCCGCAGTACTACCTGGACCCTCAGGGCAAGGTGCTCGACCCGCTGGAAGGCAAGAGCTACGAGGCCGGGATTAAAGGTCATCTGCTGGACAACAAGCTGGACGTCTCGGCTGCTGTGTTTCATACCAAGCAGGACAACGTCGCCACTTACTCCGGCTACGACGCCAGCCTGGGTGGTTACTTGTATGAGGGCATGTCCTACAAGAGCAACGGTGTAGAACTGGAAGCCTCTGGTGAGCTGGCTCCGGGCCTGCAAGTCAGTGGCGGTTATACCTACGTGTACATCACGGATGCGGATAACGACCGTGGACGCAAATTCATTCCGCGCCATGCCTTTACCTCCTCCATGAGCTACAAACTGCCGATGGCACCGAAGGTCAAGGTCGGCGGCACGGTTAAGTGGCAAAGCGAGATCCAGAACGACGATACGCCGGCCGCGAACCAGAGTGGTTACGCACTGGTGGGCCTGATGGCGCACTACGATATTGACCCACACTGGAGCACCCAGCTCAACCTCGACAACCTTACCAACCAGAAGTACCTGCAAGCTGTGCGGTATGGCCAGAGCAACTATGGCGACCCGCGTAACTTCACAGCGTCTGTCAGTTGGAAGTTCTAAGGCAGGATCGCAAAACGCACATCAAGCCGCGCCCTGTCGCGGCTTTTTGTTGGGCGTCAATCGCGGCCGGGGGGGCGAAGCCAAGCAGAATCAAATGCGCCTCGGCGTCGCTCAATGGGTAGTCGAAGAGTCGCTGATAGATGTCTCTTATCCTGGCCACCATGTCAGTTTCACTGAACTGCGCCGGATGGAGCTGTTGCGCTGCCCACTGGATTTGCAGCGCCACTTCGGTGCCGTATCGATCCTGGACGCGCTAACTTACGCTGCGCCAAGAGCGTTAGTATTAAGTAAAGGATTTTTGTCCTTGTTGGTTTTGTATGCATTTAGAGGAAAGATTACTGTGATCTTATAGTAGACACGTCTTTACGGAATCATCTTAGGCTGATGGCGCGAGCAAGACGCCCTTGTTGACGGTTGCGGTGGAGCATTTACGAGCTTTTGGTGTCCGGGAGAGTGCCTTTGGCCCAGTGGTCAGATGCTTCGCCGCTCAGGTAAGGCTGAACCTCGCGGGCCGTATCTGCGAACCGAGTAGTACTGTTGCCTTTATTGTCATATCTGAACCAGTGATCGCCTCCCATAACCGCCCCTAAACGAATACGCTTATTCGGATGCAGGTGTGCCGCGACCACTTTTGCCGGCGGGATCTGTTCACCCCAAGACATAGTCACTCCCTCTGCGGGGCTAACAGCTACCTCAATGGCGAATCCCCCTCCATGCCTATCAAATTGAAACGTGATCAGATCAATTTGCTGTCCTGTATTGCGGCGAAAATTGGGAGGCGATCCCTTAAACCCCATACTGCGAAGGATCGGGATGACATGTTCCTTTAATGCTGCATCGATTTTTTCGCGTTCCATTGCATTACTCTATTTGGCAAAAGAGGAAGGTGTTCGGTAATAAGTTTAGCGAATAGATGGACGTCCACTTATGCGGCAGAAGCTCAGTAATCTCGCTCGCTGCGTAGGCAGGCGTGTAAGCACATCCTTCAGGTAAGCATACGGATCATGCCCATTGAACCGTGCCGACTGGATCAAACTCATGATTGCAGCCGCACGTTTGCCACTGCTTAGCGAGCCTGCGAACAATCAATTCGAGCGGCCAAGAGCCCAGGGCCGAATTTGATTCTCACACCAGTTATTATCGATGGGCACAACGCCGTCATCGAGATAGCGCGTTAGCGCTATCCAACGTTTGAGGCTGTAGTCCAAGGCTTTGGCGATGGCCGATCCCTCCGGCACAAGCTGCCTCTGGGCGATCATCCAAGTATGAAGTGCGTCGATGATTGGCGCTGCTTTTTTCTCGCCGTATTCGCTGCCGGTCACCTGGTCCCAGTTCGCGGATTTCTCTCTCCACTTCGTAAAAGGCGGCGATGTAGTACAGCGCTTTTTCGGCGATCTGGCTCTTGTTGGTCGCGTGCAAGTCGAAGAGTTTTCGTAAGCGGATGGCGAAAACACCTACCGAACTCCAGTATTTTGGGAGATGGTGCCCGCATCAACCTGTGGATGGCATTGCTGACCATTCCCTTAGCGATCTGCCTGGCTGCCGTGGCCGCCCGGGTGGTCGGCGCCACGGGTATTCCGCCGATCGGGGCCATCGGACAATTGTCCCAGTTGAGCTTCGGCATCTTTGCACTGGGGCAGGTGCCGATCAACTTGATGAGTGCCAACACCGCTGGCGGTTCGGCCAGGCAATGCACGGACTTGATGAATGACTTCAAGGTGGGCCGGGCGATTGGTGCCACGCCACACAAGCAGTTGATCGCCCAGACCCCGGCGGTCGCCACCCGGAAAGCCGTGGCGCAAACCCTGACCCAGGGTCTGGATTCATTGTCAGCGAGCATCCGTTGGGCGATTTTCATCGGTGGCCTGGCCAGCTTGCTGCTGGGGATCCTCGACAGCGTATTGCCCTCGCATCGGGCCCGGTACCTGCCAAGCACGGCTGCCTTGGGGCTGGCCTTGGTCTTGCCGGCCTCGGTGTCGCTGATGATGGCCCTCGGCACGGTGCTCACTTGGCTGGTGAGCTGGCGTTGGCCGAGTCTTACAGAACGCTTCGCCATCACCGCGGCGGCGGGGTTGATTGCAGGGGAAAGCATTACCGGCGTGGGGGCGTCGTTGTGGCGGATGGTTGAGAGTTTGTGATGGTTAGGAACGAT
>Ga0209913_1001649_pt1 | contig 11556 bp, 9 predicted proteins | sample PersoiDNA2013203_FD_185805 | JGI IMG/M metagenome (GOLD analysis project Ga0209913, IMG submission 185805) | Permafrost soil microbial communities from the Arctic, to analyse light accelerated degradation of dissolved organic matter (DOM) -... | ecosystem: Environmental > Terrestrial > Soil >... | reverse complement strand
CGAAGACGCTGGCGCCCAGGTGTTCGCGGACCTCGCCGGCCACCTCGCGCCCCAGGCGCGTGCGGCCGTCGTACATCGTCACGAGCACGCCGAGGATGGCGAGTTCGGGATTCAGATGCTCCTGCACGAGCCCCACCGTCTCGAGCAGCTGCGCCAGGCCCTCGAGAGCGTAGTACTCGGCCTGCACCGGGATCAGGACCTCTCGCGCCGCCACCAGCGAGTTGATGGTGAGCACGCCCAGCGATGGCGGGCAGTCGATGAACACGAAGTCGAACTGGCTCACGTGGCCCGTGAGCGCGTAGTCGAGCGCGTAGTCGTTACCGTCGGCGTTGGCCAGCTCGACGACGGCGCCGGCGAGGTCCGGGCAGGACGGGAGGAGCCAGAGATGATCGAGAGCGGTGCGCACCGTCGCCTCGGCGACGCCCGCCGCTCCACCGAGCACCCCGTAGCTGCTGAGGCGCGCGTCGTCGGCGCGTCCGGACAGGCCGGCCGAAGCGTTGGCCTGGGGGTCCATGTCGACGAGGAGCACGTCGAAGCCGGCCTCGGCCAGGCACGCGGCGAGGTTGACGGCGGTGGTGGTCTTGCCGACCCCGCCCTTCTGGTTGGTCACGGCGATGACGCGGGTCACCGGGCTCCTTTCGCCGGGCACCGATACTAGCAGATGGGGGGGGCTCAGCGGGCCAGCGGCCGCTTGACCGCCTGTCCCTCCCGCCGCGGCAGACGCTCCGGCGTGGCCGCGACCTTCTCGTAGACGGCGCACACCGCGTCGTCGAGGGGCGAGCGGGACAGCGCCACGACGGGCCCGGCAGCGAGGCCGCAGAGCTCCGCCGCGGCCGCACCGCCGGGCCCCTCCTCTCGCACCGCCCGCCCGGTCTTGCTGGCCAGCAGCACGCCGCCGGGCGCGAGCAGAGGGGCCGCCAGCTCGACGAGCGCCGGCAGAGGCGCCACGGCTCTGGCCAGCACAACCTCGTATGCCTCGCGGCCCGGCTGCCCGGCGGCGGAGTGATGCTCGCTGCGCGCGCCGACCACGGCGGCGCGCGCACCCAGCCCGGCCGCCTCGACTGCCGCGTCAAGAAAGGCGCACTTCCTGGCCGCCGAGTCGAGCAGGGTCAGCTCGGCGGCGGGCAGCGCCACGGCCAGAGGGATGCCGGGGACGCCGGCGCCGGCTCCCAGGTCGAGCCAGCCGGCGCTCGCACGCTCCTGCAGCTGCGGCACGTCGAGCAGCGCCAGCGCGTCGCCGAAGAGCGTACTCACGATCTCTTCACGGGTACGCAGGGCGGTGACGTTGCCGCGTCGCCAGGCCAGCATCAGGTCCGCATACCGCGACAAGGCCGCGGCCTGGGCCTCTTCGAGGCCGAACGCCGCGGCCAGCTCATCGATCGTCGCGTACGCGTCAACGCCGTCGGCGCCCGCCGTCATCCCGTGGCGACGGCTTCGCGAAGCGCGGCGGCGAGCCTGTCGACGTCCTCGGGCGTCGTCTGCCACGAACACATCCAGCGCACCACGCCCGTCTGCTCGTCCCACGTGTAGAAACGATAGTCCTCGAGCAGGCGCTCCGTGACCGCCGCAGGCAGGGCGACGAACACGGCGTTCGCCTGCACCGGGTAGGCGAGGCGCACGCCGGGGACGCCGGCCGCCGCCGCGGCCAGCCGCTGCGCCAGCGCATTGGCGTGGCCGGCGGTCTCGCGCCACAGGTCGCCCTCGAGAAGGCGCAGCAGCTGCGCCGAGACGAAGCGCATCTTGGAGGCCAGCTGCATCCCCTGCTTGCGCACGAAGAGGTAGCGCTCGGCGAGGTCGCGGCGGAAGAAGACGACCGCCTCGCCGCCGAGCAGCCCGTTCTTGGTGCCGCCGAAGGTCAGCACGTCCACGCCGCAGTCGGTCGTGATCTCGCGGAGGCCGATCCCCAAGCCGACCGCGGCATTGACGAGGCGGGCGCCGTCGACGTGCAACAGCAGGCCGGCGGCGTGCGCGACCTCGGCGAGAGCGGCCGTCTCGGCGGGCGTGTAGACCGTGCCGAGCTCGGTCGGCTGCGTGATCGAGACCACCCGCGCCTGCACGTGGTGCTGGTTGCCGCTGCCGACGATGGCGCCGCGCACGAGATCCGGCGTCAGCTTGCCGTCGGCGGTCGGCAGATCGACGAGCTTGCAGCCGGCGAAGCGCTCCGGCGCGCCGCACTCGTCCACGTTGATGTGCGCGGTCTCGGCGCAGATGACGGCCTCGAAGGGCTGCATCACCGTGGCCAGCGCCGTGACGTTACCTCCGGTCCCGTTGAAGACCGGGAAGACGTCAACATCGCCGAAGACCTCGCGCGTCCGCTCCTGCAGCGCGAACGTCCACTCGTCGTCGCCGTAGGCGGGCGCGAAGCCGCCGTTGGCCGCGGCTATCGCCGCGAGAACGGCGGGGTGCACGCCCGCGTAGTTGTCGCTCGCGAAGAGCACCAGACGGCGCTCGCGAGCCAGCCCCTCAGACATGCGCCGGCTCCCGCGCCGCCTCGGCCATGTCCGCCAGCTTCTTCTGCAGCGTCAGGTAGAAGGTGCTGAGCGGGAACTCGTCGTCGAGCACGCGGTCGATCCACGCGCGTGGCTCGGCTTCGTCCGAGACCACGCGCGCCTCTCGCGTCCACGCTGAGCCGACGTTGGGCGTGACGTACTCGGCCACCAGGTCGTGCGCGGCGGCCCAGTACGAGACCTTGCTCATGTCGATGCCGCCGCGATACAGCGCCTCGACGCGCTCGCGCAGCGCCGCCACCTCCCCTTCGATCCTCTCCCAGTCGATGGTGAGGCGGTTGTCCGACCAGCGCAGCGCACCCCGCTGGTGAAGGAACGCGAAGAGCAGCTGGCCCCCGAGCCCGTCGTAGTTGCGCACCCGGCTGCCCTTGATCGGGAAGCGCAGGATGCGGTCGAAGAGGATCGCGTACTGCACGTAGCGCGCGAAGGGGAACCCCCGGCGCGCGAGCTCGCCCGCACTGCCGTAGGTCGCGAGGTCCACGCGCAGCTCCTCGAGCGAGTACATCCAGTACGGCAGCCGCTGGCGGATCATGAAGGGGTCGAACGGCAGTTCTCCGTGGCTGTGCCAGCGGTCGTGGATCAGGTCCCACATGATGTACGTCTCGAGCGCCAGGTCGGCGGAGCTGACGAGCGCCTGTGCGTCGGGGGGAAGGTCGATGCGCAGGGCCTTCGCGCCCGCCGCCGTCGCCCGCCGGAAGCGCGACGACTCGCGGTCGCAGAAGATCCCGCCGAAGTTATTGGTGGGCCGGGCCGCCAAGCTGACCGTCTCGGGGAAGAGGACGGCGCACTCGCTGTCGTACCCGTCCGTGTAGTCCACCAGCTGGACCGGCACGAACTTGCCGTTGTCGAACTCCTCGCGCTCGAGCTGGGCGACGAACTCGGGCCACGGCGTGCGCACGATAAGCGCCTCGAAGCGTGTATCCGCGGAGCCGTTGGGCGTGTACATCGGGAAGACGACGAGGTGCTCCACGCCGTCGCGGCGGTGCAGCTCGGGGCGGAACAGCGCCAGCGACGCGGTGAAGTCGGGCTTGGCGCAGCCGCCGTTGACCCATGCTCTGAGGTCGACGGGCACCTGCGCCAGGTACTCTTTCTGGTGGGGAAAGCGCGGCGCCAGCGCCTCGAGGCTCTCGATCATCGCCGCGACGTGGGCGCGTACGTCCGCGAGGTCGTGGAGCTGCGAGTCGACCTCGCCCTTGGGCTCCTGCAGCCGGCGCAGCGTGTTGGTCTCGTCGCGCAGCCGCCGCCAGGCCGGGTCCTGCGCCGCCTTGGAGACCAGCGGTGCGCAGTCGGCACGAAAGGCGGCCAGGGCGACCCAGTAGAGGACGTTGAGCCACAGCTGCCGATGATCGTGACGGCCCAGGAAGTCGTCGCCGAACAGATCCGAGTCGGCCGCCACGACGACGCGGCCGTCGCCGTGGGCGACGGCCGCGAGCAGGGCGGCCCGGGCGGGCTGCGCGGTGGCGCTCGTGCGAAGCAGCGCCGCGCCGGGTCCGTCGGTGACCAGCGTGCCGGCGCGGTAGAACCGCGCTTCCTCGACGAGGTGCAGCACGGTCGCGGCGCCGGCGCCGGGAGCCGGTTCGGCGGCCACCCACGTGGGCACGTCGCCGGCGTCGCCGTAGTCGAAGACTGTCGCATTCTCAATGCCGACGCCGAAGCTCGCCACCAGTTCGTTGAGGTTGGCGCCGTACTTGTCCTGCTCGGTCTCCCCGAGCACCACGAGGCCGCCACCGTCGGCGACAAACGTCACGATGGCGGCGATCTCCTCGGCGGAGAGCACCGGCGAGCCGCCGGCCGTGCGCTCCCACCTGGGAGCGGACGGATGCGCGATGACGAGCACATCGGCGTCGTCGAGCACGCCGCCGGCCAGTGAGCCGCCGGTGTGCGTCGCGACCTCGAAGTCGCGCTCCGCGAGGGCTGCGGCGGCGGCGGCATACGAAGCGGCCGCGGGATGCTCGGGCCGCAGGGCCGCGGCGGTGTCAGGCCGGATCGACCACGCCTCGCCGTGGGACTCATCGAAGACGACGCGCGCCACTTTGCGCTGGCGCAACAGGGTACGCATCAATACCCTCCTCTCGCCGGCCACGGCGAAGCCGCCGTGGCCCGGCCGAAGAACCATGTGTGGTGTCCCGGTTGTTCCGTGGCCCGCGCCGGAGCTAAACCCCGGGCGTTGTACGAACGCACGCCGGGGCGTCGACGCCGGTGGTGTGAGCGCGGCGCCGTCAGGCGTCGAGCATCTTGGTGAGGACAAGTACCGTACCGCCGCCGTCCGGCTTGCGGAGGTCGAAGTCGTCGACCACGGCGCGGATGATGGAGATGCCCATGCCGCCGCCGCTCAGCGTGAGCTCGGGCATGGTCTGGCACTCGGGACAGTCGACGTCGTCCTCGTGAAAGCCGCCGCCCTCGTCGCGGATCTCGATGGTCACGCGGTCGTGATGCACGGTGAAGTGGAGATGGACCTGGCCCTCGTCGTGATCGTAGGCGTGCCTCACGGAGTTGGAGCACGCCTCGGTGAGCGCCAGTTTGAGGTCGGCGACGGCGTCTTCGGAGTAGCCGCGCGCGCGCAGCAGGCCCGAAAGAGCAAGGCGGCCGAGCACGACGTATTCGGCCTTGGCGGGGATATCGAGCTTCACGTAGTCGTTCACGGGAGTTGATCCAATCGACTCAGGGACTGGCGGGCTGTCCTGCTTTCACTTCAGGGTCGTGCGGACGTTCACGTTCTCCCCACACATCGCACACAATGTTCCCCGCAGGGCGACATCCTCAACCGCGTAGCCGGTGCGCCGCACGAGAAGGCGTTTGCAGTTCGGGCACACCGTGTTCTCGCCCTCGTGACCGGGCACGTTGCCGAGGTACACGAAGCGGAGACCGGCGTCGTGACCGATGCGCACGGCGCGCTCCAGGGTGGGGATTGGCGTCGGCGAGAGATGGGCGTACTCGAGGTACGGCGTGAAGCGCGTGACGTGCCAGGGCGTGTCCGGCCCCAGCTCCGCGGCGATCCATGCGGCGATACCGCGCAGGGTCTCGTCGTCGTCGTTGAAGGTCGGGATGACGTTGGTCACGATCTCCACGTGACAGCCGTGCACCAGCTTGGCGCGCGCCGCGGCGGCGAGCACCGGCGACATGTCGCGGATGCGGCACAGCTCCTGGTACTGATCGTCGCTGAAGCCCTTGACGTCGACGCGGTATGCATCGATGTGCGGCGCCAGCACGTCAAGAGCCTCCTCGGTGATGTAGCCGTTGGTGACCATCACCGTGTACAGGCCGTGCTCGTGCGCGAGCTGGGCGCCGTCGAGGATGTACTCGAGCCAGATCGTGGGCTCGTTGTACGTCCACGCCACGCCCTGGCAGCCGTTGTGGTCGGCCAGCACCGGCAGGTTGCGGATGGGCAACTCGCGAAGGTCGCGGGCCACTTCGCCGGGGTCGGCGTGGGCGATCTGCCAGTTCTGGCAGTGACGGCAGGTGAAGTTGCAGCCCACGCTGCCCAGCGAGAGCACCGTCGTGCCCGGGAAGAAGTGATAGAGCGGCTTCTTCTCGATGGGGTCGGCGGCCACGCTGCAGACGCGCCCGTAGGTGATGGCGTAGAGCGTGCCGTCGCGGTTGGCGCGCGCCCGGCACACGCCGCTCTTGCCGGGCGCGATGTGGCAGCGGCGCGGGCAGACGTGGCAATCGACGGCGCCGTCTTCGAGACGCTCGTAGAGCATCGCCTCGTGCTCGGGGAGCGCAGTCACGGCGTGCGCAGGTCGCGCAGGTCGCGGATGCCGCGCTGAACGACCTCGATGAGGCTGTCCTGAAGCTCCTGGTTGCCCGCGGCGATGCAGGCCAGCTGGTACTCGGCGCTGGAGCCCAGCACCGGCTTGTCGTCGAGGGGCCGGCCGGCGGCGTCGCCGATCGGCACGCCGGCCTCCCGGCAGAGAACGTGCACGGCGGCGAGGTCGTAGGGCGAGTTGCAGAGGACGTTGCCGCGCCCTACCCGACGAAACTCCGCCTCCACCCACGGGTGCGCCTCGATGATCGCCGGGCCGATGTCCACGTAGGCGTCGAGCTGGCCGGTGAGGATGCGCGTCACCGAGTAGGTCGCGGACCCGATGTCGAACGCCGCGCCGCCCACCGACGACACGTCGATGAGCTCCTCGAGGACGCTCGCCAGGATCACGGCCGGCCGGCCGCGGAAACCGAGCGTCCAGAACAGACTCTCGAGATCGGTGCGCTCGGTGGGGAGGAACGGGATGTCGGCGCCGGAGGCGCGCTTCATGCTGAAGCCGGCGCCCTTCTCGGCGACGAAGAGGTCGCCGCCCTTGATCTCCTGCAACACGCCGGCGACCACGTCGCCCATCGTCGGCGCCGGCAGGGGCGGCACTGCAGCGATGCTCACGCAGGCCGTCTCGAAGCCGGCCGCGGCCGGGCGCGTGCCATCGATGGGGTCGACGATGAGGATGAGCTCCGGTTCCGAGGCGCCTTGCAGGCCGCCGTCTTCCGAATAGAAGGCCCACGTGGGCAGTTCGTCACGCATGTACTCGACGAGCAGCTTCTCGGCAAGCTCGTCGATGCCGAAGGTGACGTCGCCGCCGACGGCGATGCCGGCATGATCGCGAGCGGCATGCTGGCCGAGCGAGGGCAAGACGACCTCGCGGAGGCGTCCGCACAGGTCGACGAGTCTGTCGGTCGTGTCGTTCACAGGGCGCTCCCGGGTCGGCGCTGCCGGCGCGGAGCAGCCGGCGAGGGCTATCATTCTACCCTGCTATACTCGGGATGCCGACCGTCGGCCCTCGCCCCGGGCAGTCTCCCGGCCACACGCCATGACGCAACCTCTCACGCGCACCGATACCATCGCCTACCGCGGCAGCGGGAGCGCCGTCTATCTGAACATCACCAACCGCTGCTCCTGCGCTTGCGTGTTCTGCCTGCGGGAGTGGACCGACGGCGTCTACGGCGAGGTGCTCACCCTTACGCACGAACCCGAGTCCGACGAGGTCACCCGGGCCATCGAGCTCGAGTTCCTCGAGGGCCCGGCCGACGAAGTCGTGTTCTGCGGGTTCGGCGAGCCAACCATGCGGCTCGACGTCGTGCTCGCCGTCACCGAGTGGCTGTGGCTGCGGCGCATCCCTGCCCGGCTCGACACCAACGGGCACGGGCAGCTGCTGAACCCAGACGTGGATGTGCCGGCGGCCTTGGCGGCGACCGGCCCCGGCGCCGTCACCGTGAGCCTCAACGCCGCGGACCCGGAGAGCTACGACCGCATCTGCCGACCGCTGTTCGGCAAGGCGTACAGGGCTGTCATCCAGTTTGCCGAACAGTGTGTGAAGCACGACATCGAGACGACACTGACGGCCGTCGACTACCCCGGCGCCGACCTCGCCGGGTGCGAGGCCATCGCCACGGCCCTGGGCGCCGGTTTCCGCGCCCGCGGTCTGGCTGCGCCGCGCGGGCGCGACCGTGCCGAGAAGGGGGAGGCGTGATGGCAGACAACGGGGCCCGCATCCTGGTGGTCGACGACGAGGAGGCCATCCTCAAGCTGCTGCGCTTCCCGCTCGAGAAAGAGGGGTACCAGGTCGTCACCGCCCGCGACGGCGAGGAGGCTCTCGAGACCTTCGCCCGCGAGAGCTTCGACCTCGTCATCCTCGACCTCATGCTGCCGCACGTGGACGGCATGGAGGTCTGCCGACGCATCCGCGCTCAGAGCATCGTCCCCATCATCATGCTCACCGCCAAGTCGGACGAGTTCGACAAGGTGCTGGGCCTCGAGATCGGGGCCGACGACTACATCACCAAAGACAAGTTCAGCCTGCGCGAGTTCCGCAGCCGCGTGCGCGCTCAGCTGCGCCGCGCCGAGATGAGCCGCAGCGCCGAAGCGGCCAAGAAAGAGGTCGTCAAGGTCGACGAGCTCGAGGTCGATCTGCTCAAGCGCAACGTCATCCTGCGCGGCGCCAAGATCGACCTCACCTACATCGAGTTCGAGATCCTCAAGACCCTGATCTCCCACCCGGGCCGCGTCTACAGCCGCCAGCTGCTGTTGCAGCTGGTCTGGGGCGACTCGGACTATCGCGACGCACGCACGGTGGACGTGCACATCCGCCACTTGCGCGAGAAGCTCGAGAGTGACCCCAAGGACCCGGAGTTCATCTTCACGGTCCGCAACATCGGCTACAAGTTCCGCGAGTTCTAGGAGGCGCGGGCGCGCCGGGCGCGCCCGACCTGCATGTTCCGCTCTGTCAAGAACTGGCTCACCATCCTGATCCTGGTGCTCGTGGCCTTGGCCATGCTGGTGGCGTACATCTACGTGGTGCCGCCGCTCACCAATAGACTTGACCAGCAGAAGCTCAGGGATCAGCAGCTCAACGCCACGCTGATCAGCAACACCGTGGCGGGCAGCGGGGTGTACTACCTGGGGGACGGCAAGATGGGGGTGCGCGACGACATGGGCCTGCGGCGCACCGTCACACTGCTGGGCATGCGTTTCAACGCGCGCGTCGTCGTGATCACCATGAACCAGGCGTCGCGCTTCGACTCGGGCGGCGTGGACGCGTTCGACCCGCGCGACTACCCCATGATCCAGCAGTCCCTTGCCTCCGACCGCCCGACGCAGGGAGTGATCACCACCTCGTCGGGCCGCTACGCAGCCACCGCTGTTCCACTTGCGGATGAGCAGAGCGGCACGGTGTTCGGGACGGTGCTCGTCATCGCACCGCTCAGAGACGTCGACGCCGCGGTGGCGGCCGTCCAGCGCCAGTTGTTCTTCGCCACGGTCCTCGTGATGGGCATCAGCCTCCTGCTAGGCTATCTGGCCTCGTACTTCATCGCCCGGCGCCTGAAGCGCATCGAGCGCAGCGCCGAGGCCGTCGCCGGCGGCGACCTCACGGCCACGGTGCCAGTCACCGTCGAGGACGAGATTGGGCAGCTCGCCGCGACATTCAACGTCATGGCCGTCCGGCTGCGAGGCGCGTTCGCCCAGGTCGAGTACGAGCGCGACCGCGTCGAGGTGCTGCTCAACGACCTGAGTGAGGGCGTCATCGGCCTCTCCGAGGAGGGCACGGTCACGATCGCCAACCCGGCCTCCGCCGAGCTGCTGGACGAGCCCGTGCCCGTCGGCGCCGGGCTCGACGAGACTTTCCCGGCCGATGTGGCTGAGGCGTGGCACGAGTCACGCCGCGAAGACGAGACGCAGGCGGTGGTGTTCGTGCACGGCGAGCGCACCCTCGAGGCCACGACGTATCCGGTCGCCGGAGCCGCCGACTTCACCTCCATCGTCGTCTTGCGCGACGTCACCTCCCAGGCGCGCCTCGAACGCGCGCGCCGCGACCTCATCGCCAACGCCTCGCACGAGTTCAAGACGCCGCTCTTCTCGCTGGCCGGCTTTCTCGAGCTCATCGACGAAGGCAACGTGAACGCCGACGAGCAGCGCGAGTTCCTGCAGCTCATGCGCCAGCAGGTCGACCGCCTGCGCAACCTCGCCGTGAGCATGCTCGACCTCTCGCGGGTAGAGGCGGGCTCCATCGAGATGCAGCCCGAAGACGTCGATCTCGAGGCGGTGGCCCGCTCGGTCCTCGACGAGTTCCAGGTGCAGGCGCAGGCCAAGGCGCTCACGCTCGCCGTGGACGACGGCGAGGCCGTGACGGCGTGGTGCGACGAGCAGCGCCTGGCGCAGGTACTGCGCGCGCTCATCGACAACGCCGTCAAGTTCTCGCCGCAGGGCAGCAGCGTGCGCGTGGCCACCCGCGCCGAGGCCTCGTGGGCGACGATCGTCGTGAGCGACGACGGGCCGGGGATCCCGGCGGCGGAGCTGCCGCACGTCTTCGAGCGTTTCCACCGCGGCAGCGAGGAGCGCGCCACGACCTCGGGCGCCGGGCTGGGTCTCTCGATCGCCCGCGAGCTCACCGAGAAGATGGGCGGCGGCATCCGCGCCGACTCGGGCGGCGGCGGCGCGAGCTTTTCCGTGCGGCTGCCGCGCGCGCCTCGGCGGCGCGCCCAGAGCGGCGATTCATAATCCTTAATCACTCCGGAGGCGTTACTCAACACGCCCCCGTGAGCACTTAACACCCAACGGACATCATCGTGGGCAGCGGGAGAGCGGCGCACGGCTGCAGCCGCGCCGAATCCGCACCCACCAGCTGTGACAACGAAGGGAAAGCAATGATCAAGATGAGAGGGTTCCTCGTAGGGCTCGGGGGCGGGGCCGTCGGCGCCGCGCTCGTGGTCCTCGTCCTCGTACTGGTGTTCAACTTCGGAGAGGTCAAGGAGACGGTCGTACAGAAGGCCGCGGAGACGCCTGCGGTGTACGCGCCCCAGGGGCAAGCCCTGAACCCTGAGCAGATCTACCAGGGACTCTCCGCCGGCGTCGTCATGGTCCAGTCGAATTTCGCCAACCCAGGCAGCAACGTGTTCGGCCAGCCGCAAAGCGGCCAGGCGCTCGGCACCGGCTTCGTCGTCGACAACAACGGCTACATCCTCACCAACGCGCACGTTGTGCAGGAGCAGGGCCAGACGGCCAGCAGCGTGAGCATCGTGTTCAACAAGGGCGGCGGCAAGTCGCAGCAGGTCAAGGCGGAGATCGTCGGGATCGACACCGGCAGCGACGTCGCCGTGATCAAGGTCGACCCCAACGGCGTCGACCTCAAGCCGCTGCCGCTGGGCAACTCCGACAAGGTGCAGGTCGGTGAGCCGGTCGTCGCGATCGGCAACCCGCTGGGCTACGACTTCTCCATCACGTCCGGTATCGTGTCGGCCGTGGGCCGCAGCTTGCAGGCGCCTAACGGCCAGACGATCCCCAACGGCATCCAGACCGACGCCGCTATCAACCCCGGCAACTCCGGCGGCCCCTTGATCGACTCCACTGGCCACGTGATCGGAATCAACGAGCAGATCGCCAGCGACACCGGCGGCAACCAGGGTCTGGGCTTCGCCGTGCCGATCAATCAGGCCGTGAGGTCGCTCGAGCAGCTCAGGAAGGGCGGAACGGTGAAGTACGCGTGGCTGGGCGTCGGCCTGAAGACCGTCACCCCGGACCTGGCCAAGACGTTCAACCTCACCACCCAGAGCGGCGCCTCGGTGGGCA
>Ga0209913_1001647_pt1 | contig 11586 bp, 9 predicted proteins | sample PersoiDNA2013203_FD_185805 | JGI IMG/M metagenome (GOLD analysis project Ga0209913, IMG submission 185805) | Permafrost soil microbial communities from the Arctic, to analyse light accelerated degradation of dissolved organic matter (DOM) -... | ecosystem: Environmental > Terrestrial > Soil >... | reverse complement strand
TATTTTCAGAAGAATCACGGCGGCACGCGCATCGGCCACATGGTGGGCAAGATCGTGCGGCTGGAAACGACGGTGGTGCGCTCGGAGGCCGAGGCGCTGCTGCTGGAAAACAACCTGATCAAGACGCTCAACCCCAAGTACAACATTTTGTTTCGGGATGACAAGAGCTATCCGTACTTGAAGATGACCGGTGCGAGTTCTTCTTTGAATCCGGGCACCAGCTTTCCCCGGGTGTCCTACTACCGGGGCGCGGTGGAGAAAAAGCATCAGTATTTCGGACCCTACCCGAGCGCCTGGGCGGTCAAGGAAGCGATTTTGCTGATGCAGAAGGTGTTTCATCTGCGCACCTGTGAAGACCCGGTGTTCAACAACCGCACGCGCCCGTGTCTGCTGTACCAGATCAAGCGTTGCTCAGCGCCTTGCGTCGGCCATATTTCTGCCTCGGACTATGCGCAGGACGTGGCCAACGCCGAGCGTTTTTTGCGTGGCGATGCGCGTCAGGTCATGGAGGCGCTGGAGGCCCGCATGATGGCGCATGCTGAAAAGCTGGAGTTCGAGCAGGCGGCCGAACTGCGCAATCAGGTGGCGGCGCTGTCCAATGTGCTGCACCAACAGTCGGTAGACAACGTGGCGGATCGCGATGTGGACATTCTGGCGGTGAAGGTGCGGGGTGGTCGTGCCTGCGTCAATCTGGCGATGGTGCGCGGCGGGCGCCATCTGGGGGATCGGCCCTATTTCCCGGCGCATGTGGAAGACGCGACCGAGATTTACAGCGCCGGCGGTTTTGAAGAAGCGGTGGAAGACAGCACGACAGCGCCCCCCGCACCCAGTGTCGAAACCCAGGTGCTGGAAGCCTTCGTGGCACAGCATTATCTGAACGTGCCCGTGCCCCCGACACTGATTGTCAGTGCGCCGGTGAATAGACAACTGCTCGAAGCGCTCGCTATCCAGTCCGGTGTCAAGGTCGCGGCGGTGCATCAGCCGCGCGAGCAGCGCCGTGTCTGGCTGGAAATGGCGCAAACCAATGCCGGGCTGCAGTTGGCCCGCCTGCTCTCTGAAGAAGGCTCGCAGCAGGCGCGTACCCGGGCGTTGGCCGATGCGCTGGATCTGGCGCTGGACGATCTGGACGCGCTGCGGGTCGAGTGTTTTGATATATCCCATACGGCGGGCGAGGCCACCCAAGCCTCTTGTGTGGTGTTTGCGCACCACAAAATGCAAAACGCCGAGTACCGGCGTTACAACATCAACGACATCACACCAGGCGACGATTACGCGGCCATGCGCCAGGTGTTGCTGCGTCGCTATGGCAAGCTGGCCGAGACCTTGCGCGAGGCGCAACAGACCGGGCAAATGCCTGCGGGCACCGGCCGACTGCCGGACCTGGTCTTGGTGGACGGCGGCAGAGGCCAGGTGAGCATGGCGCGCGAGGTGTTTGAGCACTTGGGCCTGGATTTGTCACTGATCGTCGGCGTTGAGAAAGGCGAGGGGCGCAAGGTCGGGCTGGAAGAACTGGTGTTTGCCGATGGCCGCGAGAAAGTCTACCTGGGCAAAGACTCGGCCGCGCTGATGCTGGTGGCGCAGATTCGCGACGAGGCGCATCGTTTTGCCATTACCGGCATGCGTGCCAAACGCGCCAAGGTGCGGGTGGATGGCGGCAAGCTCGAAGAAATCCCTGGCATTGGCCCCAAGCGCCGATCCAAATTGTTGCAGCGCTTTGGTGGTGTGCGTGGCGTGGCGCTGGCGGGGGCGGAAGATATTGCGACGGTGGCGGGTATCTCGCGCGAGTTGGCGGAAGAAATTTACCGCGCCCTGCACTGATCAGGCGACGTTACCAGTCATTTGGTGTACTGGGCCGTGCCACAATAACAGCATGTTTTTTAACATTCCAACCATCATGACCTGGGCGCGCATCGTGGCGATCCCCTTGATCGTCGGCGTGTTTTATTTGCCCATTGAGCCCGCCAGCCGCAATTTGATAGCGACGGTCATGTTTGTGGTGTTTGCGGCCACCGATTGGCTTGACGGTTATCTGGCGCGCAAACTTAACATGGTGTCGGCATTTGGCGCGTTTCTGGACCCGGTCGCCGACAAATTTCTGGTCTGTGCCTGCGTGCTGGTGCTCGTGCATCTGGGACGTGCTGACGTGTTTGTCGCGCTTATCATCATTGGCCGTGAAATTGCGATCTCCGCCCTGCGTGAGTGGATGGCGCAGATTGGCGCCGCCAAAAGCGTGGCCGTGCACATGATTGGCAAGCTCAAAACCGTGGTGCAAATGGTGGCGATCCCGTTTTTGCTGTTTGATGGCCAATTGCTGGGGCTCATTGACACCCATGTGTGGGGCGTCTGGCTGATCTGGCTGGCGGCGGTGATGACGGTCTGGTCCATGGTGTACTACCTGCAGAAAGCCTTGCCAGAAATTCGGGCGCGGGCCAGGTGAGGGCACATGATGATCGAGCCTTGATCCGGGCCATGCCAGCGGTGTTTGTTCTGATCTGGAGCACCGGCTTTATCGTGGCACGCTATGGCATGCCGCATGCCCCACCGCTGAAGTTTTTGGTCGTTCGCTACGCGCTGTCGATCGCGTGTTTTTTGCCGTGGATCGTGCTGGCGCGGGTCAAGTGGCCAACCCACCGTGCACAGTGGACGCATCTGGCCGTTACCGGTATCTTTATGCATGCGGGTTATCTGGGTGGTGTATGGGCTGCGGTGAAGCTCGGCATGGGCTCGGGGCTGTCGTCGCTGATCGTGGGTTTGCAGCCCGTGCTGACGGCCCTTTGGCTGGCCGCCACAGGAGGGAAAATTGCCGCGCGGCAGTGGGCTGGACTGGTACTGGGTTTTGTCGGGTTGGTGCTGGTGGTGTCGCGCAAGTTCGGGCAGGGCGGCGAGGCCGATTGGGTGAATATGTCCTTGGCGATTGGTGCACTGTTGAGCATCACCACCGGGACGCTGTATCAAAAGCGCTTTGTGACACCCTGTGATGTGCGTACCGCCAACACGGTTCAACTGGGTGCCGCCTTGCTGGTAACGCTGCCGCTGGCGCTGCTGGAGGTCGAGGTGATGCACTGGAATGTTGAACTCGTGGGCGCCGTGGCCTGGTCGGTAATTGCGCTGACACTGGGCGGCAGTTCCTTGCTGTATTTGTTGATTCAGCGTGGCGCAGCGGCCTCGGTCACCAGCCTGATGTATCTGGTGCCACCGGTGACGGCGCTGATTGCGTGGATGCTGTTTGGTGAGTCGATAACGGTCGTCACAGTGATTGGAACTCTGCTGACGGCCTTTGGAGTTGCTTTGGTGGTGCGTCAGCCCCGGCTTGTGTTGCCTGTCGGACCTGACTGATGGGTTCATTTTTTTAACGCTTGATTACAGAGGTTTCATTGATGAGTCAAAAAAGAATCGCCGTCATCGCGGGTGACGGTATTGGCCAGGAAGTAATGCCCGAAGGGGTGCGTGTGCTGGAGGCGGTGGCGCGCAAATTTGGCATTGACCTGCGGTTTGATCATTTTGATTTTTCCAGCTGGGATTACTTCGAGAAGCACGGCCAGATGCTGCCCGACAACTGGAAAGATCAAATTGGGGGTCACGACGCGATCTACTTTGGCGCGGTTGGCTGGCCCGACAAAATTGCCGATCATGTCTCGCTATGGGGTTCTTTGCTGCTCTTTCGACGCGAGTTCGATCAGTATGTGAACCTTCGTCCGGTGCGCCTGATGCCGGGCATCATTGCGCCGGTGGTGCGGCGTGATGGCAGCCGACGCGAGCCGGGTGAAATCGACATGCTGATCGTGCGCGAAAATACCGAAGGTGAATACTCCAGTGTGGGTGGGCGCATGTACGCGGGCACTGAGCGCGAAATCGTGCTGCAGGAAACCGTGATGTCGCGCGTTGGCGTCGATCGGGTGTTGAAGTTTGCGTTTGAGTTGGCCCAGTCGCGGCCCAAAAAGCATTTGACCAGCGCCACCAAATCCAACGGTATTGCCATCACGATGCCGTATTGGGATGAGCGTGTTGTAGAAATGGCAAAGGCTTATCCTGAAATAAAAGTGGATAAATTTCACATCGATATCCTGTGTGCCCATTTTGTACAGCGTCCCGATTTTTTTGATGTGGTGGTGGCAAGCAATCTTTTTGGCGACATCCTGAGTGATCTGGGGCCGGCTTGTACTGGCACGATTGGCATTGCCCCCAGTGCCAATCTGAATCCCGAACGTAAATTCCCTTCACTGTTCGAGCCTGTTCACGGCTCAGCGCCCGACATTGCCGGCAAAGGCATTGCCAACCCGATCGGCCAGATTTGGAGCGGCGCCTTGATGCTGGACTTTTTGGGGCACAGGGATGCGCATGATGCAGTTATGAAAGCGATAGAAAAAGTGCTTGATCCCGAGAACGGGGCGCCACGTACGCAGGATTTGGGGGGGACTTCAAGTACGAAGGACGTCGGGTTGGCCATTGTGGGTGCGCTCTAATCCATATGGAATTTGGACGATGTGTCTTTTATCGGTAAATCGGAAATATCTACGAGCAATGAACGTGCATTGAACCCGGCGAGCACTAAAAAACCGACTAGAATTCCAATTCGCACTGCTGCAAAGCTATCGGTTGTGTTGTCAGATTGGAGCCTGTGGCTCTTAGTACCTGTGGCATGACAAGTGCAAGTTTTTTAAAGAGACAATTCGATTAACTCTGTTTCCATACCAAGGGTTCTTTGTGAATAAAACCGAACTAATTGAGCACATTGCACTAAATGCTGACATTTCCAAGGCGGCGGCTACCCGGGCGCTGGAGTCCGCCATTGGCGCAGTCAAGATCACACTGAAAAAAGGCGGCTCTGTTTCGCTGGTGGGTTTTGGTACCTTTGCCGTTGGCAAACGTGCTGCGCGTGTGGGGCGTAACCCACGCACTGGCGCCGCGATTAAAATCAAAGCGGCCAAAGTGCCAAAATTCCGTCCGGGTAAAGCGTTGAAAGATGCCCTGAACTGATAGCCGGTTTAGGTGGGGTGCTTAGCTCAGTTGGTAGAGCGGCGCCCTTACAAGGCGTAGGTCGGCGGTTCGAACCCGTCAGCACCCACCACCCACCCAGATAAAGGCGAGCAGCATGTTCGCCTTTTTTGTTTTTATTACTGGAGAATTCGCGCATGTTCGATTTTGTTCGTAAGCATACGAAGATCATGATGGCGGTGATGTTCTTGCTGATCATCCCTTCGTTTGTGCTTTTTGGCATTGATGGCTACAACCGGTCTCGCGATGCGGGTAGCGTCGTTGCCCGCGTCGGTGGTCATGACATCACGCAGGGAGAATGGGATGCGGTGCACAAGTCAGAATCGGATCGCCTGCGCGCCTCCATGCCCACTCTGGATGCCAAACTGCTGGATTCACCGGCAGCCCGTTTCGCCACGCTGGAGCGATTGGTGCACGAGCGCGTGCTGGTCCAAGCTGCGGATAAATTCAAACTGACGACCAGTGACGCCCGACTCGCGCGCAACTTGCACGAGAATCCGTCCATCGCGTCCCTGCGCCAGCCCGATGGCAAGCTGGACATGGACCGCTATCGTCAACTGGTTGCCAGCCAGGGCCTGACACCCGAAGGGTTTGAAGCCCGTGTTCGGCAAGACCTGTCTGTTCGGCAAGTAGAGGCGGGCGTGGGGGATACAGGCTTTGCGGCAGCAGGCGTCGCCGACGTGGCATTGAATGCTTTCTTTGAAAAACGTGAAGTGCAAATTGCCAGCTTCACTGCCTCGGATTTCGCTTCGAAGGTCAGCCCGACGGATGCCGAACTGGATGCGTTTTACAAGGCCAATCAGGCCCTGTTCCAGTCTCCTGAACATGCCAGTGTCGAGTATGTGGTGCTGGATCTGGATTCGGTCAAGAAAAGCATCACGATCAGCGAGGCCGATAGCAAGTCATATTACGAACAAAATGCGGCACGGCTCAGCGGCAAGGAAGAGCGACGTGCCAGCCATATCCTGATCAATGCCGCCAAGGATGCTCCTGCAGCTGAGCGCCAGAAAGCCAAAGCACGTGCTGATGAATTGCTAAAGACGGTGCGTCAATCGCCTGACAGTTTTGCGGATGTGGCCAAAAAGAACTCGCAAGATACAGGTTCCGCCGCCAATGGGGGCGATCTTGACTTTTTTACGCGTGGCGCCATGGTCAAACCATTTGAAGATGCAGCTTTCGCCATGAAAAAGGGCGATATCAGTGCGGTGGTGGAATCTGATTTCGGTTATCACATCATCAAGCTTACCGATATCAAAACACCGGTTCAGCGCAGCTTTGAAGAGTTGCGCGCGGGTATCGAGGCCGATCTGAAGACGCAGCAGGCCCAAGCCAAGTTTGCAGAGACTGCCGAGGCCTTTACCAATGGTGTTTATGAGCAGTCCGACAGCCTCAAGCCGGTCGCAGACAAGCTCAAGCTGGAGATCAAGACGGCCACCAATGTTTTGCGTCAACCGGCTGCGGGTACAACCAGTGTGTTGACCAATGCAAAATTTCTGGCTGCCATTTTCAGCACTGACTCGATTGAAAAAAAGCGCAATACCGAAGCGATTGAAACAGCACCCAACCAATTGACAGCAGGCCGTGTCACTCAATACATCCCTGCCCGAACCCTGCCGTTTGCCGATGTGAGTCGTGTTGTGCATGAACGCGTTGTTGCCGCCCGCGCTGCCGAACTGGCGAAGAAAGAGGGCATGGAAAAATTGCTGGCCTGGAAGGCATCGCCAGCCGCTGCCGTCATGCCAGCAGCTGTAGTGATATCGCGCGATCAGCCCCAAAGCACGCCACCGCAGGTTTTGACCGCGGCCTTGCGTGCGGATGCAGCCGCCTTACCGACCTTTGTTGGTGTTGATCTGGGTGCCAAGGGCTATAGCGTGGTTCGGATCAACAAAATCGTGCCGCGAATGGCACCGGCTGAAGCAGCCGCCAAACAGGACCGTGCGCAATATGCCCAATGGTGGAGCAGAGCCGAAACTCAAGCTTATTACGATCTTCTCAAAGAACGCTTCAAAGCGCAGATCATGACTTCACGCCCAGCGCTTACCTCAACAGAATTGCCGGTGAGTTCTCAGAATTAGACGACAGTGGTTATAATATTACCTGCGGTGGCTGTAGCTCAGTTGGTAGAGTCCAGGATTGTGATTCCTGTTGTCGTGGGTTCGAGCCCCATCAGCCACCCCATATAGAATAAGGAAAGCCTGCTATTCAAAAAATAGCGGGCTTTTTTGTTTGGTGTTGCTTGTAGGCAATCTGTAGGCAACTTGCCCAAATCAAGTCAGCCCATGGCTCAAATAAATTGTCAATCGGCACCCCAATATCGTCTAGCTGCGATGAATAAGCAAAGAATATCTCGCATGTTGCGTTCACCGAAATTTCAGAGCCTCTGCAATACCGGTGCAATAACGCTGTTCCTGCTAATTGTTTTCATCGGTTCGCTTCCGGGGGCGCGTCAAGACATTGGACAGTATGCATCTGGGATAGTGCTTCACTCAGTTGCATACGCCGTATTGGCGGTGCTCACTTTCTTTCGCGGCAACGGCAGTGAATCTAAACGTGCCCTTTGGACTGTCCTTACGGTTGCGGCAATGGGGGCCATTGACGAGTCCGTGCAAAGCTTTTTCCCCTACCGCACAGCTGCAGTGGCCGACTGGATGGTTGACGTAACCGCAGGAGCAGTGATTTCCGTTACGCTTTGGTGGGTTTGGCCCAAACTTGCCAATCAAGTTGTTGTTGATGAGGACGTTTGATGTGATGCGCTTCATCATCTCGCGCTCGCTGAAGCTATTCACCGTGACTCAGCATCGCTTGTCTAGGTCGGGCTTTGCCACTTTGCAACTCCTATTGCATCATAATCCACAGGTCCGCGGTTCGAATCCGTGAAGCGCCACCAGTCAAAGCCCCTATGGGGTATAAAAAGCCTGCTACTTAATTGTTAGCAGGCTTTTTTGTTTCCTGTTCAATGTAACGGCGGATGTAAGACGATTTTTCGAATCCGGCGCCTAAAACAAGCCTGGCACTCGGGAGTCAGTTCGGTCACTTCATGAGTACCCAAAGTGTCTCTCCCTTGGATGCCTTGACATTCCAAACGCTACCACCGACGACGGCTTGGCGGTCCAGAACCCTAAACGTGCCATTGAGCGGCCGGCACTTTTTGCTGGAGAGTTCCGTGAAGTGCGTTGTAGCCAATCCGTTGAGGCGTTGGGTTTCGTCCGTCCCCATGCCTCGCGCCTTCATCATGCTTGTTTGGATAGCGACATTGAGCGCCGCCAGGCGTTCGACCTGTGTTTGCAGTGTGTCGCACCCATAGTCACCGTCGAGAGTGACAGTACTCGCGGGACCGGCCACGACACAACTACAGCTCAGTGCAAGGGCTGCGAGGGGCATCAGTTCAAGCGTAGATTTCATGTTGAGGCCTTCCTTGGAGCAAGTTACCTGCGAACGGCCGGTTAGCCATCAGAGTAAGTGCGTGGGCGTATCGGGACGTTTGTCCCGCCCGCTATTTATGCGGGGAAAGTCAACATTTGTCAACATTCAGGGCCCGGCACGCAAGCGGCATCAGCCAGGGCATACCCAGCGCGGCCGCCTCCCGGGGGCATGCGCGACCGGCTGTTAAATCGCTGGCAGACCTCAACATTGCATCAAGAGTGCGCGCGTGACCTGCCTGGGTGTCCCCGATTGTCGGGAGGCCCAGATACTCCCCCTCGCTGCGCACAAATTGCAAGGAAACTGCGCACTTATTGAGCGGAAATCGTTCGGAAATAGACCGCCCTTATTTCGCGTTGTCATTGGGGAAATCTTGATTTATGCGTTCGGAAATGTGCGCGGAAACTGCGCACTTATTCCCGCGTTTTGTTGCGCAACCTGTTGCGCTATTTTCCGGCTCATCACCTGCGCTTCATTGGTGATATGGTCTTGTCCGTGTTGCGAAACTGCGTGCGTTATTGCTCGGAAATGCTCGGATTAATTCGGCATGAGTTCGGAGAAATTTACCAGCCACGTCGCGGTCTGTCATTGGTCAAAGCCGCTCCAGACGTTCGGACTTATGGTTTTCAGCGGAAAACAAAAAGCCCCAGCGTCACGTCCAGGCGGTGTATGCAGGTCTGGCAGGTCATAGCGTCCCCAGCTCGCGTAGCACGTCGCGCAGGTCACGGGCCATAAAGCCCACGCCACCGGCACCATTGATGCGCTCCAGAAACACGGCTTGTTCTGGTCGTAGCTTTCCTGTCGGGCTTTTCACTTCGCAGCCTAGAAAGCGTCCGTCGCGCAGTTGCCCGATAACGTCAGGGCAGCCCGGCCAGCCGAAGCGGATAAACCGGCCCCCGACTTTTGCGGCTCCGCTGTTCTGACGTTCGGCCCACGCCACGGCAGGATGTGCCTTGAGTGCTTTCAAAACCTCGCACAGTGCGGCGGCCTCGGGTTTGTCGTTGGTGCGCTTGGGCGTTATGGTGTCGCCCAGCAGGTCAACCACTGCACCAGAGAATGATTTTTCATTCATTGCAGCCCCCGAATAATTCCCCCGAATCCTTCCCACCCCTTCTATAGGGGGTGTGGGAATTTCGGGAAAGTTCGCAGATTCCCCAAATAGTGCTTTTCGGGAATTTCGGGAAAGTCAGATAAGCCATAACCAGCCCTCGTTAAAGCCAATCAAACCCTTTGCCACTAGGTCTTGAATCGCTCTTTTGGCGCGTTCAGGCTTGCGCTTTTCCTCCACAGTTATCAAGCGACTCGCTGCAATGGTCAGGGCGGCATCCAGTGCAATGCAGGGGCGAAGCGGTGGGGCTCCAGCCTTGCCCGTTTGCCCGGTCTTGAATAGTGGTCGCAGGGCATCCAGAATCAGCCGTTGATTCGAGCCCCCGGATAGCTTCGCCCGTATTTCTTGGGGCGCATGGTCAACCACCACCACGCAGGATGTAATCGCGTCACCGTATGAATCAGTGCCAAGCGTTTCCACTTGCAAGGTGAAGGGGTGCGCGTCACCATCGGCCCCGTCTTTTGCTTTGGAGACTTTCCACTCGCGGCGGTCGCCATCGCGTGAGACTTCAATGCAGGCGTCCATTGCAGCGAATAGCGAACTGTGCCCGCGTAGTCCCTTGCTGGCGTCCTTTCCCGAATGGTGAATCAGCACCACCAGCCCCCCGGTAAGGCTCTGCAATCGCTTGGCACCCTCCAGAATTTCGCCCATATCGCTAGAACTGTTTTCGTCAGCGGTCGGGGCGGCGCGGTTCAGCGTGTCGATAAACACCACAGCGCCAGCAGGAACCACGGCGGCTAGGTCGTTCACGTCGCGGGGGTCTGTCAGCTTGAACGGTTGCAAAATCATATGCAGGCCATCGGGCAGGGCGCGGCCTTTGTGGGCTTCCCATGCTTGGGCGCGTTGCTTGAAACCGGCTTCACCCTCCAGCGCGGCATAAACCACGGGGGCGGCTTCTACCCGGCAATCAAACCAGCGTTGCCCGTCAGCAATCGCGGCCCCAGCATCAAAGGCTAGAAAGCTCTTACCACTGGCACTAGGGCCAAACCATGCAGCAACGCCCACAGCAGGCAGTACCCCGCGTATGCGCCACGCCACCGGCGGCAATGCTCGCAGGTCATCGCTAGTCAGCAGCTTGTAACGCGGTGCAGGCTTGGGCGGCACTGTCGCAGCCTCTAGCAGCAACTCCAGCACGTCGCCACCGTCGCGCAATGCCAGGTCGTTAACGTCCGAGTTAGCAGGCCAGCCCTCGGGCATGGTCACGCAATGCCCTTGCACGTCCTCCGCAATGGCTCGGGCCTGTTCCTCTTTGCCCACGTCAGCCACCACCACCAGCCGGGCGCTTGCGTCTTGCTGTCGCAATGCCGTTGCCACCTTGCCCATGTTGCCAGCCCCAAAGCACGCCACAGCAGCGGCCCCGGTTGCCTGCCAGCAACTCCACGCAGCCCCTATGCCCTCGCAGATATTTGCGCGGCACCCCGGCACCAGATAGCCCACGGTAAACAATGCCCCGGCCATGCTCGCACCGGGCAGGTTTAATTTTTTGCCACCGTTGGGCGGGATGAATTGCAGGCTTTGGAGTTGACCGTCTGGCGCATAGGCTGGCACTGCCAAATAACCGGCCATGCTCTGCCCGGCAATCACCAGACTGTCACCGGCAGGCACCACGCGCAGACTGTCCAAAGGAACCCCGGCGGCACCTTTCGCCAGAATGTAGGCGTGTCCGTTGGTCGCAGGCTCAAACCGTCCGAATAGCTCGCTGGCACTCATGCCAGGGGCAGGCTTGCGCGGAGGCTCTGCGGGGCGTGTCGTGGGCTTGGCTGGCGCTTGTCGTGGCGCGTTGCCCTTGATTCGCCATCCATACTCAGCGGCTATTTTGAAAAGCGTACCGGCTTTTACCGGGCCATCGGTATAGCTGTTCCACATCGAGCGAACTTCGGCGGCGTCGTATCTCGGATTTGTTGACTGCCAGGTGTCGTAATCCTCAAGCGTCACGCCCGCGTCCTTAGCCCCCATGCCCACTTTGGCGCGGGTGTCGTGGTCAATGGTCGCAGGTATCGCGTTCAGCGCATCAATGGCGCGGTCAATGTCGTTTACCATGCTCGCCCCCCGTTCAGTGCCAG
>Ga0209913_1001645_pt1 | contig 11615 bp, 11 predicted proteins | sample PersoiDNA2013203_FD_185805 | JGI IMG/M metagenome (GOLD analysis project Ga0209913, IMG submission 185805) | Permafrost soil microbial communities from the Arctic, to analyse light accelerated degradation of dissolved organic matter (DOM) -... | ecosystem: Environmental > Terrestrial > Soil >... | reverse complement strand
CGTTTCGCAACAAGTTCTGCTGCGCGACTTCCAAGTCCACGCATACAAACAACTGGTTCTGCACGCTGACTTCCAACGCGTTGACGCATCGCAACCTATCCACGTGAAAGTTGCTCTGCACTTCGCAAACGCTGACGTTTCCCCAGCAGTCAAACTGCACGGCGCAACCATCAGCCACGTTGCCAACGAAATCGAAGTAGCTTGCCTGCCAGGCCAGCTGCCAGAATTCATCACCGTTGACCTGTCGAACATCGACGTTGGTCACTCGCTGCACGTAGGCGACCTGGTCCTGCCAGCTGGCGTGACCGCTGTTACCCACGGCAACAACCTGACCATCGCTACCGCATCGGTACCAGCTGGTCACGTTGCTGCTGAAGCCGAAGCTGCTGCTGAAGCCGACAAGAAGTAATATCGCCGCCGCAGCAATGCGGTAGTGGTAAGGAAAAACCCGTCAGGTTCACGCCGGACGGGTTTTTTTCTGCCTGTTATCACCGATAATGTTTTTATCGATAATTTTTCATTGCAGACAACATCATGCCCATACGCCTGATCGTCGGCCTCGGTAATCCCGGCCCCGAATACGAACAAACCCGCCATAACGCCGGCTTCTGGCTGGTGGACAACCTTGCCAACAGCTTGCCTGGCACCCGCTTGCAGCGCGATTCACGCTACAACGCCATGCTGGCCAAGACTTCCATCGGCGGCAACGAAGTCTGGCTGCTCGAACCGCTGACTTTCATGAACCGTTCGGGCCAGTCCGTGGGCGCCCTGGCGCGCTTCTTCAAGATCGCTGCCGACGAAGTGCTGGTGGTACATGATGAGCTGGACTTGATGCCCGGCATTGCGCGCCTGAAAAAGGGCGGTTCCGCCGGTGGTCATAATGGTTTGAAAGACATCACGGCTGCGCTGGGCACGCAGGATTACTGGCGCTTGCGCCTGGGTATCGGCCATCCGCGCAGCCTGAGCCTGCAGCAGCAGGTGGCCGATTTCGTGCTGCACCGTCCGCGCCGCGAAGACCAGGATCTGATCGACCAGGCCATCGAAAAGTCCTTGCAAGTCATGCCGCAGATTGTTGAAGGCAAGTTTGAAGCGGCGACGATGAAGCTGCATACGGCCTGATACCGGTCTGATACCAGCAAGATGCGCCTGCGTTGGCGCTACTTGCCCATCATCAGGCTTTTGTCGCACGCATAGCAAGGGTACAATGGACGCCTGATATGCATCCTACGCACCATCCCCGGAAAACGATGAGCGTACGCCCCGTTTTCCCTAACAGCACGGCAAGCACGCCGATCAACGGCGCCATGTGCTTTGATTATTAAAGGTTTTTCATGAGTCTCCAATGCGGTATCGTCGGCTTGCCGAACGTCGGCAAGTCCACCCTGTTCAATGCACTGACGAAAGCCGGCATTCCGGCTGAAAACTATCCGTTCTGCACCATCGAGCCTAACGTCGGCGTCGTTGAAGTGCCGGATCCACGCATGGACGCGCTCGCTGCCATCGTCAAACCGGAACGCATGGTCAACGCCATCGTTGAATTCGTCGACATCGCCGGCCTGGTGGCTGGCGCGTCGAAAGGCGAGGGCCTGGGCAACCAGTTCCTGTCGCACATCCGCGAAACGGACGCCATCGTCAACGTGGTGCGCTGCTTCGAAGATGACAACGTGATCCACGTGGCTGGCAAGATCAGCCCGCTTGACGATATCGAAGTCATCCAGACCGAACTGGCCCTGGCCGACATGGGCACCGTGGAAAAAGCGATTCACCGCGAAAACAAGAAAGCCCGTTCGGGCGACAAGGACGCGGCCAAGCTGGTTGCCATCATGGAACGCATGATGCCTTACCTGAACGACGCCAAGCCAGTGCGCGCGATGGGCCTGGACGCCGATGAAATGGAATTGATCAAGCCTTTGTGCCTGATCACGGCCAAGCCAGCCATGTTCGTGGCCAACGTGTCCGACACGGGTTTCACCAACAACCCGCTGCTCGATCAATTGACTGAATACGCGAAATCGCAAAACGCCCCTATCGTCGCCATCTGCGCCGCGCTGGAAGCGGAAATCGCCGACCTGGACGATGCCGACAAGGAAGCTTTCCTGGCCGACATGGGTATGGAAGAGCCAGGCCTGGACCGTCTGATCCGCGCCGGCTACAAACTGCTGGGCCTGCAAACCTACTTCACCGCTGGCGTCAAAGAAGTGCGCGCCTGGACCGTGCCGGTCGGCGCCACCGCGCCGCAAGCAGCGGGCGTGATCCACACCGACTTCGAACGCGGCTTCATCCGCGCACAAACCATCGCCTATGACGACTACATCGCCTTCAAGGGCGAAGCAGGCGCCAAGGAAGTGGGCAAGATGCGCGCCGAAGGCAAGGAATACATCGTCAAGGATGGCGATGTGCTGAACTTCTTGTTTAACGTCTGATCAAGGCGCACATCGGGCCTCGATGCCTGTTTCAAGAAAACCCGCTGCGGCGGGTTTTTTTATGGGCACGCGCCGCTTGCGAAATCGCCATGCCAGTATTGCTCGATGACATATAATTTGCGCACGACTTTGTTATCTTTGCCATATCCACGAACAGGAGCACCATGTTTTTACGCAAATTCCAATCGTGCGCACAGCTGATGCTGGCCACCTTAGTGATGAGTTTTGTCGCCACCTCGCCTGCGTGCGCCGAGGCAGTTGCCGCCAAATTGCCCAATGTAGTGATCCTGGCCACGGGCGGCACCATCGCCGGTAGCGGCGCCGATAGCACCACCACGGTGGGTTACACCTCGGCTACGGTGGGCGTCGATCGCCTGATCGCAGCGGTGCCGGAATTGAAAAAAGTCGCGAATGTGAAAGGCGAGCAAGTATTCCAGATCGCCAGCGAAAGCATGGGCAATGAACACTGGCTGGTGTTGGCCAAGCGCATCAATGTGCTGCTGGCCTCGCCAGACGTCGATGGCGTGGTCGTGACGCACGGCACGGATACCATCGAAGAAACCGCGTACTTCCTGAACCTGACGGTGAAAAGCAACAAACCGGTGGTGGTGGTCGGCGCCATGCGTCCATCGACGGCCATTTCCGCTGACGGCCCCATCAATCTGTACAACGCCGTGTTGTTGGCTGGCAGTAAAGAAGCCGTGGGCAAGGGCGTGCTGGTGGCCTTGAATGACCAGATCAATGCAGCGCGCGAAGTGACCAAGACGAATACCTCGACCACCGACACCTTCAAGTCGACCGAACTGGGCATGCTTGGCTATATCCAGGGCAGCAAGCCGTTCTTTTATCGCCAGTCCACGCGCAAGCACACATTGGAGTCCGAATTCGATATCAGCAAACTCGATTCCCTGCCGCAAGTGGACATCGTGTACGGCTATGCCAATATGAATCGCGTGGCGCTGGACGCCTTTATTGCCGCTGGCGCCAAGGGCATCATCCACGCGGGCGTGGGCGATGGCAGCGTGGCTGCGCAAATCAAGCCGGCCCTGATCGAAGCGCGTCAAAAAGGCGTGCTGATCGTGCGCGCCAGCCGCGTGGGACAAGGCATCGTGGCGCGCAATGGCGAAGCCAATGACGATGAACTCGATAGTGTGGTGTCCGATACCCTGAACCCGCAAAAAGCCCGCATCCTGCTGATGCTGGCTTTGACAAAAACCAACAGTACGCAAGAGATCCAGCGTATTTTCTACACATATTGATGTATTTGCCAGGCCAGCGCCCTGTCTGTCTCATCAGGCAGATTTACGCTGGCCTGCTTTACTGCCATACTTCGCCTTTGAACAATTCATTGGCAGACGCTGCGGCACTGCCCCGTGTCACATGGCCTTCCTGTCCGACATCACCCTCTATCCGATCAAGTCCTGCGCCGGCATCAGCTTGCGCGAGGCGGTCCTGACGCGTTCGGGCCTGATGAGCGAGCACGTGTATGACCGGGAATGGATGGTGGTCGATACACAGGGGCGTTTCCTGACCCAGCGCGAACATCCGCGCATGGCGCTGATCGTGCCGCGCATCAAGGCGACGACCCTGGAGCTGCGCGCGCCGGGCATGTTGCGCCTGGAGGTGGAACTGGGCTTGCCCCACCCACAACTGGCGCCCACCCTGGAAGTGCAAGTCTGGGACGATACCTTGCGCGCCTATGATTGTGATGAAGTGACAGCCACCTGGTTTTCAAACGCTATCGGCGTGCCGTGCCGGCTGGTGCGCTTTCACCCCGATGTGGTGCGCGCCACCAGCACCAAGTGGACAGCCGGCGTTGCCGCTTCGACCATGTTTGCCGATGGCTACCCGGTGCTGATCGCGGGCGCCGCTTCGCTCGACGACGTCAATGAAAAATTGTGCGCCGCCGGCCGTGCGCCGCTGGCGATGGACCGCTTCCGGCCCAATCTGGTGATAGCCGATATCGGCGCCTTCGAGGAAGATTATGCGGACTTCCTGCAATTTGGCGCCACCGTACTGAAACCCGTCAAGCCGTGCTCGCGTTGCCCTATCCCCTCTATCGACCAGGCCACGGGCGTGCCGGGCCCCGATCCGCTCGATGTCATGCAGGGCTATCGTGCCAAGCCTGAGCTCGATGGCGCGATCTGCTTCGGCATGAACGCCATCGTCACCGAGGGCGGCGATGAGCGCATCGTCGTGGGCCAGGAAGTCGGTTTCGAACTGGCATTTTAGTGCCGCGCCTGCACAGAAGGGTTTGAGGTTTTTGAGATGAATCAAGCGATATCGCCAGTGCCAGGCCAGCCTGAGGATGAGGCTACGCAGCAACGACTTGCCAATCTCGAAGCCGAAAACCAGACCTTGCGCGCGCGCATGGCCTTTTTGCTGGAACAGGCCGAGCGCAACCACGACATCATGTGCCGGCACCAGGCATTTGACCTGGAAATTGTCAGCGCGTCCACCTTTCCCGAGCTGATTGGTACGATCTTCCGCACCTTGCCCGTGATTTCGGACCTCGATGGCGTCACCCTGAGCCTGCTTGACGAGGAAGACGATATCTTGCTGGTGATGGAAAAGCTGGGCGTCGATTTCAGTATCTTTCCGCAACTGCAGTTTGTGCATGAGCCGGCTGAACTGGGTTTCGCAGCGCCCGCACCCGTGCCCGATGGCGAGCCTGCCTTGCCGCCGCTGCCTTTGCTGGCAGCCTTCGATACCGGGCTGCATGGCAAGCGCTTTCCTGGCGCGGAAGTTGCCTTGCGCAGCGTGGCCCTGGTGCCCTTGCTGCGCAACAAGCGCTTGATCGGCAGCCTGAACCTGGCCAGCAGCGACGCGGCGCGTTTTACTCCCGCACTGGGGACGGATTTCATCAAACACATGGCCTCGATTATCGCCATCTGCCTGGAAAACGTGATCAGCAATGAAATGCTGAAATACATAGGCTTGACCGATTCCTTGACGGGCGTCTACAACCGCCGCTATATCGACCGGCGCCTGCTGGAAGAGATCGCCCGTGCGCGCCGCCAGAACTATTTTATTTCCTGCATGTATATCGATATCGACCATTTTAAACTGGTCAATGACACGCATGGCCACCAGGGTGGTGATGAAGTATTGCGCGAGGTAGCGGCGCGTATCCGCCATGAATTGCGCCGTTCCGATGCGCTGGGGCGTTTTGGCGGCGAGGAATTCGTCGTGCTGCTGATCGATGCCGATCTCGACAGCGCCACCTTCGTGGCCGAACGCATACGCGCCAGCATAGCCGACACCATGTTCGACTTGCCTGGCGGCACGCAAACCTGGGTCAGCGTCTCGATAGGCGTGGCCAGTCTCGACGGGGAAGCGATCTTGCAGCCGATGGAAACGGTTGCCCAGCAACTGGTGGCCAATGCCGACCTGGCCCTGTACCAGGCCAAGGCCAACGGGCGCAATCAGGTGGTCAGCTGGCAGGCGCCGATCTCATGATGGCATTACCGTAACAACAGGTTTTCCGCCTTTGCCACGGCGTCGGCGCTGCCGCGCAGCACGACTACGTCGCCGATGGCCAGCTGTGTCTCGGGCGTGATATCGAGCCGGCCACGGCCGCGGCGGATGGCCGTCACCGCAGCGCCGCAGCTGGCCACGTCCACTGTGCTGAGCGGCAACCCCACGCACTGCGCGCCATCGCTGAGCGTTACCGTATGCAAACGTTCCAGGTCGGCATCGTCACCCGCGTCGCTGGCGCCATGGAAGTAGCCGCGCAGGGAGGCGTAGCGCTCTTCGCGCGCCGCCTGCACGCGGTGCACCACGCGCCGCAGCGGCACGCCCATCATGATCAGCGCATGGGAGGCCAGCATCAGGCTGCCTTCCATCAATTCCGGCACCACTTCAGCCGCGCCCGCATCGCGTAACTGGTCGAGGTCGCTATCGTCATAGCTGCGCACGATGACGGGCACGGTGGGCGCCATGTCGTTGAGCAAATGCAGTAGTTTCAAAGCGGCCGGCGTATTGGCATAGGTAATCACGACTGCACTGGCCCGGTAAATACCGGCAGCCACCAGGCTTTCACGCCGGCCCGCATCGCCATACGAGACGTGGGCGCCGGCCAGCTGCGCTTCCTGCACCCGCTCCGGGTCCAGGTCCAGCGCGTGGTACTCGATGTTTTCTTCCGTCAGCAAGGTCGCCAGGCTTTGCCCGCTGCGCCCGAAACCGGCGATCAGCACGTGCTGTTGCGCCGCCATCGTGCGGGTGGCGATCTTGGTCAAGGCCAGTGATTGCATCATCCAGTCGTTGGCGGCCAGTTTCATGACGATGGCGTCCGACTTGGCGATGATCAATGGCGCCGCCAGCATCGACAGCACCATCGCCGCCAGCACCACTTGCACCACGAACGGGTCCATCAGCTTGATGCCGCCAGCCAGGTTCAGCAGCACGAAGCCGAATTCGCCAGCCTGGGCCAGCGCCAGGCCTGTGCGCATCGATACGCCAGTTGACGAGCCGAACAGTTTGGCCAATCCTGTAATCAGGGCAAACTTCAGCAGCACGGGGACGCACAGCAGCAGCAAGACCAGCGCCCAGTTGTCCATCACCACGCGGATATTGAGCAGCATGCCGACGGTAATAAAAAACAGTCCCAGCAGCACATCGCGGAACGGTTTGATGTCTTCTTCCACCTGGTGCTTGAATTCTGTCTCGGAAATGAGCATGCCGGCCACAAAGGCGCCCAGGGCCAGCGACAGGCCGGCCCGCTCCGTGATCCAGGCCGCGCCCAGCGTGATCAGCAGCAGGTTGAGCATGAACAACTCTTGCGAGCGGCGCTTGGCAACGATGGTCAGCCAGCCACGCACCAGTTTCTGGCCGATGAACAGCAGCATGATCAGCACGATCAGCGCCTTGCCGCCCGCCCACAGCAGGGTTTCCGCCAGGGTTTCGGAATCACGGGTCAGGGCTGGAATCAGGATCAGCAGCGGCACCACCGCCAGATCCTGAAACAGCAGGATGCCGATGATCTTGCGCCCGTGTTCGCTTTCCAGTTCCAGCCGCTCCGTCAGCATTTTCGAGACGATGGCGGTCGATGACATGGCCAGCGCGCCGCCCAGAGCAAACGCCGCTTGCCAGCTTATCTGGATGTAGGCTGACAGGGTGCGTTCCACGATCCAGCCAAAGATGACGGTGGCGACTATGGTGGTGACCACCTGCGCCATCCCCAGGCCGAAGACGATGCGCCGCATGGCGAGAAACTTGGGGAGCGAGAATTCGAGCCCGATGGAAAACATCAGGAAGACCACGCCGAACTCGGCCAAAGTATGGCTGGCTTCGTTTTCGGCCGCCAGGCCCAGCGCGTGGGGACCGATGACGATGCCGACGGCCAGGTAGCCCAGCATGGGCGGCAAATGCAACATTCTGAAAGCGACCACGCCCAGCACGGCGCTGCCAAGTAGCATCAGGGTCAATTCTAGCGAGGAAAACATGGGGTTGCCCTGGATGGTCAGTGGAAATCGTTGTTTGTTACGACTGGCAAGTTTTTTGCTTTCCTAATTCGTTTATACTTTGCGCATGAGTGTAACCCATGAAAAAACAATGCTGAAAGCTTTTGATCGAATTGACATGAAAGCCACAACCGAGCGTGCCGTGGCTCTGGCGCGTACCACCTTGCAGATCGAGTCTGACGCCATCGTTGCGCTTGATGCGCGGCTGGCCACGGACGATAGCGTGGGCCGCGCCGTGGCGATGTTGCTGGAATGTAAAGGGCGCGTGGTCGTCTCCGGTATCGGCAAATCGGGCCATATCGCGCGCAAGATTGCCGCCACCCTGTCCTCGACGGGCACGCCGGCCATGTTCGTGCATCCGGCCGAAGCGGCCCATGGCGACCTGGGCATGGTCACCTCGGAAGACGCGTTTATCGCGATTTCGTATTCCGGCGAATCGGCAGAACTGATGGCCATCATGCCGGTCGTCAAGCGCATGGGGGGCGTGCTGATCGCCATGACGGGAAAACCCCAGTCCAGCCTGGCGCAATTGGCTGATGTGCACCTCGATATTTCGGTTGAAAAAGAAGCGTGCCCGCTGAATCTGGCGCCGACGGCCAGCACCACCGTCACCCTGGCCCTGGGCGATGCGATTGCCGTGGCCCTGCTCGATTTGCGCGGCTTCAAGGAAGAAGATTTTGCCCGCTCGCATCCGGGCGGCGCCCTGGGCCGCCGTTTGCTGACCCATGTGCACGACGTGATGCGCAGCGGCGAGCAGGTGCCCAAGGTGGCGGTCGAAGCGTCGCTGCTGCAGGCATTGGAAGAAATGACGAAGAAGGGCATGGGCATGACGGCCATCGTCGATGGCGACAACCGTCCGGTCGGCGTGTTTACCGATGGCGATTTGCGCCGCATGTTCGAACGCGTGCAGGATTTCACGCAAGTGGCCATCCGCGACGTCATGCATGCGCAGCCGCGCAGCATCGCACCGGAACGCCTGGCGGTCGATGCCGTTGCCGTGATGGAACAGTACCGCATCAACCAGATGCTGGTAGTCGATGCCGGCGGCAAGCTGGTCGGCGCCTTGCATATTCATGACTTGACGCAAGCGAAGGTGATTTGATGGATAGCGTGGCAGACAATCTGGCGCGGGCCGCCAAGGTCAAACTGATGATTTTTGATGTCGATGGCGTACTCACCGACGGCAGCCTGCATTTCGGCCCGGACGGCGAAATGATGAAAACGTTTAATGTGCACGATGGCCTGGGCATCAAGCTGCTGCAGGAATCGGGCGTGCAGACGGCCATCATCAGCGCGCGCCGCTCGGCGATCACGGCGCGCCGCGCGCAAGACCTGGGTTTTACCCATGTGCACCAGGGCGGCCACGACAAGCTGACGCCGTTCCGCGAATTGCTGGCGCTGACGGGTTTGACGGAAGAGCAGTGCGGCTATATCGGCGACGATGTCGTCGATGCGCCGCTGCTCAAGCGCGTCGGCTTTGCTGTCAGCGTACCGAACGGGCGCCCGGAAGCGCAGGCGCTGTCGCATCATGTGACGCAGGCGGGTGGCGGCAAGGGCGCAGTGCGCGAAATTTGCGAATTCCTGCTGCGTGCCCAGGGTAATTACGAGCGCGTCATGGCGCCGTTCCTGGAGTAAAGCCATGGCCCGGGCAAGCATCATCATCATGGAAAGTGCCTTACTATGAGCAAGTCGGGAGGCGCCCATCGCTGGCGCATGACGTGGGTCGTGCTGGGGGCGGTCGTGTTTGCGCTCGGTAGCTTTTGGCTGCTGGAACTGGCGAACAAGAGTGCTGAAGAGATTAATGCCAGCAAGCAGGTGAACGATCCTGACTATTTCGTCACCAATTTCAGCGTGGTACGCATGGATTTGCAGGGAAAACCCAGCTATATCGTATCGGGCACCAAGCTCACGCATTATCCGGCCGATGATTCGTCCGATATCGACCACCCCTTCGTGCGCAAGATCAGTCCGGACTTGCCGCCGCTCAATATGAATGCCGAACTGGCCCATATCGACCAGGGCAATACGCGGCTGCAGTTGTACCGCAATGTAGTGATTGACCGCGTGGCCAGTCCCAAGGCGCAGAACATGACGCTCAAGACGGAGGCCTTGACGGTCTTTCCCGATGAGGAACGCATGGAAACGGCCGTGCCGGTCGATATGCTGCTGGGAACTTCGCATGTCACGGGCGTGGGCATGAAGGCCAATAACGCGACCAGCGTGGTGGACGTGCAGCAGAATCTGCGCATCGTCTACCCGCCAGCGCCGCGCAAGGGCGCGGCAGCAAAATGACAGTATGCAAATAAGGAAATCATAAAATGAAAAAAATCTTGCTGTTGACCTTGTTGTCGACCGTATGTTCGCTGGGTCTGGTGGGGGCGGCGCGCGCCGAGAAGGCCGATTCCGAGAAGGAAGCCGTGATCACCGCCGAACGCGGCCAGGTCGATGACGTCAAGCAGGTGCGCACCCTGACGGGCAATGTGGTGCTGGTGAAGGGCACGCTGACCATGAAAGCGGGGCGCGCCGTGATCACGGAAGACCCGCAGGGCTATCAGTTCATCACTTTCTGGGCTGAAACGGGCAAGCTGGCCACCTTCCGCCAGAAGCGCGATGGCGAAGGCGATCTGTGGGTCGAAGGCGAAGCCGAACGCGTGGAATACAATAACAAGACGGAAGTGGTGAAGCTGTTCTCGAAAGCCAAACTGACGCGCCTGGAAGGCAAGAAGGCGACCGATGTGGCCAATGGCGCTTTCATTTCTTATGACAGCCGCAATGAACTCTTCAATATGGAAAATACGGATAGCGGCAATACCACCCCGGGCGGTGGCAGCGTGCGCATGGTGATCCAGCCGAAGAACAAGGCGCCGGCTGCTCCCGCCGCGGCCTCGTCCGCACCGGCGGCATCGGTACCGGCTACGCCTGCGCCAGGAAAGAAATAATGGAAAATATACGTTGCGGCAGCACCCTGATCGTGAAAGGGCTGCAAAAAACCTATGGCAAGCGCCAGGTCGTGCATGATGTCTCGCTGCAAGTCGAATGCGGCGAAGTAGTCGGCTTGCTGGGCCCCAACGGCGCCGGCAAGACCACCTCGTTCTATATGATCGTCGGCCTGGTGCCGTCGGACGGCGGCACCATCGATATCAGCGGCGTGGACATTTCCAGCCTGCCGATTCATCGTCGCGCGCAGATGGGTTTGTCGTACCTGCCGCAGGAAGCATCGGTCTTCCGCAAGCTGACGGTGGAAGACAATATCCGCGCCGTGCTGGAAATCCAGACCGTCGAAGGCCGTCCCTTGAAAAAGGCGGAAATCGAAGAACGCCTGAATACCTTGCTGGCCGACTTGCAGATTGAAAAGCTGCGTGAAAATCCGGCCCTGTCCCTGTCCGGTGGCGAGCGCCGCCGCGTGGAAATTGCCCGCGCGCTGGCGACCGATCCCCGCTTCGTGCTGCTCGATGAACCATTCGCCGGTGTCGACCCGATCGCTGTGATCGAGATCCAGCGCATCGTGCGTTTCTTGAAGGAGCGCAATATCGGCGTGCTGATCACCGATCATAATGTACGCGAAACACTGGGTATTTGCGACCGCGCCTACATCATCAACCAGGGCTCAGTGCTGGCGTCGGGGCGTCCCGATGACATCATCGCCAACGAGTCGGTACGCCGGGTCTATCTGGGCGAACACTTCCGTATGTGAGCCAATGAAACAATCATTGCAGCTGCGCACTTCGCA
>Ga0209913_1001644_pt1 | contig 11618 bp, 14 predicted proteins | sample PersoiDNA2013203_FD_185805 | JGI IMG/M metagenome (GOLD analysis project Ga0209913, IMG submission 185805) | Permafrost soil microbial communities from the Arctic, to analyse light accelerated degradation of dissolved organic matter (DOM) -... | ecosystem: Environmental > Terrestrial > Soil >... | reverse complement strand
TAAAAAATCAACCAGGTTTAAATTGGTTGATTTTTTATTTAACTACTTAATTTTTAAAGAAATTATCTAAAAATTTCCATTTGAATATGTGGTGGTGGAGCAACGTGCAAAAACTGGTGCGGTAGCGCAGGTGACGCGCGCGAGGCAATGGCCGAAAACCGCGCCAACACTGGGGCTTCGGGCAAAAAAAATCCCAACCGATAAGAGTTGGGATTTCAAATAATGGTGGGTCGGCGGGAATCGAAAACTAAGCCAGTAAATGCTTTCAAGAGTTTTAATCCAAAGTTACTACGATAGTTACTACATACGGTTGACGGTGCAGGTAAGTGCATTAAGTCCGTAATTTACCTGAACTCATTTTGTAAATAAATTTCTATCAATTTTATATTTTTAATAGTCTTTCATGGGGTTCGTTTGGAAACGAAGGGCGGGCAATATTCAAGAAGCCGAGTTTTCGGCTGGTTGACATTTGCTTGCATGGGGTTGTTTCTAAATGAAGCACTTTATTACCGCTTCCTCAAAACTGAGTAGGCGGTTTTTCTCAATCCACCGTTGGCGGTGGGTTATCACTGGGTTCCTCATTGATTACAGATGGGTTAACCGTGGGTTCTCCATCCGCCGCTGGTGGCTGGGGCAATGGTTGCGTTTGAAATGCTACCCTTTGATCGTCCTCGCGCGCGCGTACTGCTCCGATTTCAATTAACCGCGCGCGTATGCTGTCAGAAAACTACTGATAAGCCAAAAATGGATAGTCCGCAATACTGGCCAGAATTAAACGACCTAAATACCGCTTCCCCAATTTTGGGTAGTCTGCCACTGAATGCTCGGTCTTCCCGCAATGGAGGAATACTTTGACACTAGTCACACAGTCTGTCGCTGAATGCTCACTGAGTCAGTCACAATGAAGCTAACAAAAGCTAACATCTGATGAACAGGTGTTGCACGTATGTTGACTCACTCTGGTACTTGCACTGTGCTTATCTGGTACTCGTTTAATGCGGGCGCAATACGGACGTAATACGGACAAGGTGCGGACGGTATGCGGACGCATTCCAGCGCCAGCAATCGTGACACGTCGTGACTATGCGTGATAGGTCGTGACAGCTTCGTAGTGTTCGTAGTTACCTCGTACACGGTTCGTACACGGTTCGTACACGCTTCAGTAACGCTGTCGTAACGCTGTGAACGTTATTAATGCGTTAGGCAAGCGTTAGCGATTCTCACATCCGAGCATCGCGCGAGCTTTCGAGAATAGTATCGAGCATTCGGCTACTACTCGGGGAAATTCAGCGGGTTTCGGCGGGAGTCTCCGTAAATATGCGGGCGCTTGCAGAGTACGCAACTCTGCGCCAGCCTCAGATTAAGGGTGGGATGTACATCATAGACATACTGCATTGCAGTGCGTCGCGCATCATGGATATAAGGGGTAAAGAAGGGTAAAGGCTGTATGCCTGATGTGCTGGCGCTGCTGCCTCGATGAGTTTTTACGAAGTCCGATTTATGGACTTCGTGCCGCTTTACTAGCTTTATCGACTAACCATCTTAAAGAGGGTTTGTGAAGCAATAGGGCGCGCATCACTTTGCGTACCTAGTTGCGTACTTATTTGATGATCTGGCGGATTTATATTTTTTCGTATGGCGCTCTCGTCACTCTGGCGCTGGTGGTTTCTGGTTCGGGTTTATTTGGTGATCGGTGCGAACCTAACCGCGAACCTATGACGAATTGTAAAAGTCTGAATTGTGGAAATAAAAAAAAGATTAAACCGACGGTCAGAACGCTATACAGCCTTGAGGATTTTACCCCCCACCCCCGCCCATTCTAAACACCTCTAACATTCAGACTAATGGGCTACGGTCTCGCGCATTGAGAAGCGCCAGCAAATAAACAAGCCAGCTCTGAGGCTGGCGCTGGTCTTAGTGATATGTCGGCTTGATTAGCTTCAGTGCTGGCGGCTGGCGCTGCATGTTGCCTTCTTTGTCCTGCTTATAGGTAGGTATTGACTCAAACAGGCCGCCTTCCTCAAATAACGAATCTCCCACGGCTTGCCCTTCATCGGTATTGGTCAGAAAGTCCATAAAGACCAAGTGCAAGGCTTCAAACATCGCGCCTTCTTTAAAGTCCTTTCCTCTGTGTTCTGCTGAATCTTCCAAGCCATGTACAAAGATGATATGCGCAAGGCTATCAGATTCGGTCAGGTCTCCACGATCAGCCACATTAACATTTACTAACTCGCACCTTTGCGCCAAGGTCGTGCATGTATCAAGCATATGGCTAATGTCCATCAGCAAATAGCCCCATGCCTTCAATGTCGCGTTTGTGCTTTCCATTCCTTTGTGGATTGCGCTGGCAGTCTGTTCTAGCTCTGCGATTCTTCCAGCATAAAACGGGCTGTTGTAGCCTTTTAGCTGTCTTGCCTTTCTACCGTACTGATAGGCTTCGTCACGGGCTGCATTCAACGAATCGACAGCTTTCCTGATGTTGTAACGTAGCCTTATCAGTGGCAATGCTATTTCTTGCATGGTTAGCGGGGTCGAATCGGCATTTTCCCGTTTCGCTTTCAATCGGTGAATGTTGCCAGCGCCAGCAATTTCTTCTTTTGTTTTCTCGCTCATGCTCTTAAATCCTTTTTTAATTTCTACATACAGATGGTAATTCTCTAGAGGTGTACGGTAGGCGTACTATATGAAAGCCCAAAAACACCCATTTAAGTACGGTGGGCGTACCTAAACGCGATTTTTCCTATCCGCTTGGTACGGCTGGCGTACCTAAATTCCTGTTTTTTGCTTGCTTAGGTACGGTAGGCGTACTGGACACTTTGTTTTTGATAGGCTGAATTGGATCTACCCATTTATTCATTGGCCTAGTTGTCGCGGAGATGTCTAACTTATCTCCGCACTCGTCAATAGCCAGCCATCCCAAAGCAAACAAATTGCATTTATGTAAGCCGCCTTGTCTGGTCTTTACAATCAATCCTGATGCAAGTAGCTCGTCCATTGCCTTGTATAGCGTTTCTTTGGATTTCCAACCTCTAGGACGCATAATCTTTTCAAATGCAGTGCTCGCGTCGCCATTTTTGTGAAGGCGCCATTGGCTCGCAATATCCAATAACAACTTACAGGCGTAAGGTGATAAGTTGGCTAGGGCTTGGCTTTGAAGTACAGCAACGGGCAGAGCGAGGAACTGACCGCCTCCCCGCGCTGCCTTTGCATCCTTAAGCGAATGTCTTTTTGATTGACTCATGCCTAGCCTAGATCAAGCTCGCTCTGCGGACTTTTCAAATCAGACGGGCTGATTAAAATGTACCTAGCAATATTCCGGTGTTGTAACCCATCAACGCCTATGATGCTTTCACGCATCGAGGCGAAACGATGACCTAACATTTCCAAGTCTTGAATGCGAGTAGCAATTCTGAAATAGCCCAGACCTTCGCCCTCTTTGGTATTAAGTCCACGCTCACCGAGATAAATTAAAACCTTCAGCAAGGTAGATAATTGAGACTCACCTGACGATGATTTTAGGGTAAGATTATTGGCTTCAAGTTCTTTTCTAAGTCTGCTTATATGTTGAACGCCGCATCTTAAAACTTGAGTTTCTGATTTCACGCCGCCCGCCAGCTTAGTGAATGATTTGCCTCCCTCGCTGGAGGCATTTTGCTTTGTGGGGTAGCTCATTTTCTTACCTCCGCCCGATAGTTCAAAGGGTCTGAAAAGAATTTATGAAGCTCACGATTAGGGTAAGCGGTGCAACGTTCGGAAAATTTGACTGGCTGCGGTGCGTGTCCGGCTTTGACAAGTTGGCGGAATTTCTCACGACAGAATGGTGAGAAGGGGGCTATCTGGCTCCAACGGCTCATGCCGTCGGCTGGGAGGGTTTTACTTTGTGGTGTGTTTGATTGATTGTTCATGACTTCCTATCTTTGCTCGTTGCCACCAAACTACGGCGGGGTGATGCAAAGATAGACTTGAAACAATTCTATAAAAACTACTCAAACTAAGCAGAATTTAAATGTGCTTAGCAAAAACTAATTGTGCTTAGTTCAGGTCTTTTTATATGACCGTTTTGGCAGATTCCAATGTTGATTTAGCCATTTGACTGGGAGGTTTGTTGATGCGGTTATTACGCTACTTTGATTTTCTTTTGCATACTTAACGATCAACGGCTTCAACTCAAGCACAGCCTCAGCTAACCCTACCTTAGATTTATCAAATGGCGGCTTTCGCTCGTCAACCAGTCGCAAAAATTCATTTCTGCATTTTTCAGTCTTTGTTGCTTTGGCCTGTCCGCCTTTTTTTGCTATTGCCTTTGACTTTTTCTCATAAGATTCCAACATTTTAAATGTGTCATCAATTATGCTTTGTTGTATTTCATCAATTTCTCGATACCTATCTCTAACTTTTTCCGCATTTCCCAAGTGTTTTTTAAGGAAATCAAAAATCAGAAAAACATAAGAAACCTCCAACTCTAGATGAATAGCCAAATAATTTTCAGATCGAATTTTATCTATTTTGGCTCGTAGCTTATCTGGTGTGAACCCATATAGGTTAGCTTCGCTGGTCTTTGAAGTAATAAAGTCATTTGTGATTTGTTCGATAAAATCTTCCCCGAGATCACTTCGTATATCTTCCATTTTCATTGACTGCCCCTTATCCCCTTTGAAACGGAAACCATGCCAGCAAGCAAAGGGGCAATGCTTGTTTTCCCGCCGTCGCGGTAGGCATGGTTAAACTGGTAAATCAAATTTATAGATTAATTTTATGGCTTGGGAACGGAATTACGTTTTTGCCTGTAGGGAATTTGTTAGCCATGCTTTCTAAGTAGCCAAGTGATAGCTCTTGGCCTTTATCGTTCATCTTCTGAAATGCCGCTAGTAACTCTTTTTGGCGCTGTGTAAGTGGCTGGGTTGGTTCTTGAATGTTAGTCATTGTTAGCTTTCACTTCCCCTGAGTCTAGTTTTTCGGCAATTTGCGCTATTTCGTCAGCAATGTCAGAACACGCCCAAAGGTAATTAGACTGTATATCACTGCTATAAGCCTGAAATTCATTACCGAAGGTAGTTGAAAGTAATGCGGATAGCTGCGTAGTCCTTCTTGTCAGCTTATCGATCAATCCCTGATATTCACTTTCTTTAGTTGTCTGTGTCATCACTTTCCTTTTGATATAAATATTGCAATGTTAATTAAAAATTAGGCTGCTCTAAATGGTATGACCTGAGCGCCAGATTTTAAGCCGTCCGTATAGTCTGCCCACGCTTGCATCATCTTTCTACGCTCATCGAGATACTGCGCTTTCTGATATACGCCTTTAACGCCTTGTTCTTTATGGGCTAACTGACGGTCGATAGCGTCGGTATTCCAGCCCATTTCTGCCAGCATTGTTGCTGCTGTATGCCTGAAACCATGCGGCTGGATAATGTCACTGCTATATCCAAGAGTTTTCAGCGCGGCATTGATCGTATTTTCAGATAGTGGACGTTCGCCAGCGCGAACACCAAAGACATATTCACCATGCCCCGTAAGTGCTTGTAGTCCCTGTAGTTTCGTAGCTACCTGATTAGACAAGGGTACGATATGGTCTGTTTTGGTTTTTGTCGCAATATAGCGCCACTCTCTAGTCTCAAGGTCAATATCTCGCCATTTGGCGCACCTAAATTCAGCGGGGCGGGTAAATACCAAGGGTAATAGAGAAAGGGCGACCTTCACCATGGGAGTGCCAGCATAATTATCTATGTCGCGTAGAAGTTGCCCTAACTGCTTAGGGTCTGTGATATGAGAGAAGTTTTTGCCCACATGCTTAGGTAGTGCGCCAATTAGGTCAGCGGCAATATCACGCTTTGCTTTACCGTTAGCGATAGCATATTGCCATATTTGACCATTAACAGCTCGCAATCGGTTCGCTGCCTCTGTCGCGCCGCGTTGTTGAACTCTGCGCAAACATTCCAATAGATCAGGGGCTTCTATGTCGGCAATAGGTTTGCGGCCTAACCACGGTATTAAATCTTTTTCAAGATAAGCTAGAGTGCGGCTGGAATGACTTTCTGACCATGCTGGCTTCATGCCCTCGAACCACTCCATAGCAATATGAGCAAATGAATCAACAGTGGGTAAGCCGGAATCTTCGCGTTTCTCAATGGCAATTTGCTCTTTCTGCTTCGCTATATCTTCTTTGCGTAACGCGCTGGGGTCTCTCTTGGCAGATATCTCCTCCCGCGCTGCTTTTGCCTTTTCTCTGGCTGTTGCTAAAGTAGTATCGGGATATTTGCCAAGACTAATGGATTTTCTTTTGCCCGCGAAAGTGTAGTTAAAGCGCCAAGCTCTGCCGCCGCCTTTTACTGCCAGCAATAATACTAAGCCGCCGCCATCATCAAGGCGCTGCTTGCCCTTGTATTCGGTCGCACCTGCCTTAATCGCTCTCAGGGTTGTATCACTGAGTTTTTCTATTGCCATGATGCACCATGTAGTAACTGTAAAATGTAGTAACTAGAAAGTGTAGTAACTCATTAAATGTCAGTTACTACGATAGTTACTACATATTAGCGTAGGTTACTACAGCAATCAATGGGCAACGCTAGGCGAAAAAAAACCCAGTTACCTATGAGAGTAGCTGGGTTTTGGTCATACATTGTCATACTTTTGCAGTAATTTGGTGGAGTCGGCGGGAATCGAACCCGAAGCGATCTTAATTAAATCAAACACTTATAGACTCCTTGTGACTTAGTTGTGACAGAAGTTGCATAGCTTTTTCACCGCCTGATATGTTGATGTCAGGAATCCACCTAGCATAAGCTTTGAGTGTCATTTGCAGGTTCTTATGTCCCATTTGCTTCGATACCCAAAAGGCTCTTCGCCAGCGGTCAACATTAAACTCGCGTAAGTGTGCCTTGTTTGGTAAGGATTTCTTTTTGGTACATTGGCTTTTAATAGCGTTGGATACCATGCAGTTTTTCTGATCTGGGCGTCATCAATCCACGGACTCGATGTCTTCGGATTTAAAAAAACTTCGTTATGTTTTGATGTGCGGAATTGCTTTTGATCTTCTAACGCGTCTTTGGCAAACGGAAATAATTTTATAGTTCTTTGTCCAGATTCCGTTTTTGTGGACTTGAGTATTTTTCTGACCTTTGCATTACGGATAAATGCCACGCCTCGCGACAAATCGATATCGTCCCACGTCAATGCAATGAGTTCCGAAGTTCGTAGACCTGAGTAGAACGCGAATTTAAATAAGTTATGAACCTGTCCCGTACATGAAGCCAAAATGCGGTTTACTTCATTAGGAGTAAAAGGCGATGGTTCTTTTGTTTTGTGGCGAAAATTTTCTATGCTACTTACTGGATTTGATGCAATCACGCCGTCTCTGGTCGCTATTTCAAATACCTCACGCAGTGGAATGAGAATATTATTTTTACGCTTCAAACTTATAGAAAGGTTCGATAGCCAGTTAATAATGAACGAGCGATTTACTTCGTTAAAGCTCAACTCTCCAAAGATCGGTTTGAGATGGAATTCAATTGCGCTCTTGTAATCTCTCACTGTGCTGACAGCGCAAGAAGCCGTCTTAGCTCTTAGGAAATCGTCGAGCGCTTTTCCTATGATGTTCAATTTGATCGGCGCAGTAGATTTTCGATTCGGAAAATGTTCAGCAAGGTTTAATCTATTAAACGCAATGTCATTGAGAACACTTTCTCGAATCCTGGTAGCCTTCTTTAAATTGGCTTCAGTAGGAGGAAGCGAGATTTTTTCTCGATGACGCTTACCTTCGTAAACAAAGTCAATTTGAATGCCGCTACCGTGCGGTCTTATGCCTTTACGGACTTTCCCTCTATCCATGATTGTATCGCCTCAAGGTTGAAGAAAATTGCCCCGTCAGGTGCTTTACGCCAGTGAAGATTTTCCAGCCAAACACCATTTTTCTTTTTCGCTCTTATTGCTTCTTCTGTGTATCCGCTTTGTAAGGCGAGAAGCTTAATTCTGACCCATTTCATACCGACCCTCCATAGACTAGATAAGACCACTATTGACCTTATATGTACGGGATTTTAAAAAGCGGTCAGTATTTTGTAAAGGGATTATGAGAAAGCCGTTGCTATTTTTCTACATTATTCTTTTCTAGGGTAATTTCCGTTGATCGTATTCCTTTTATCTCGCCCTTTACTGCCTTCCAAAAATTAGTAATTTTTTTGGCCGCTACCCAAGCAATTGAACGATCTGCATCAATGCCAACCTCGACGAAAAACGTTCTCGAATTGATATTTAAAATTTTGTCGTAGTCTTTGACGGTTTTTTGCGTGTGCAAGAGTAAGCAAGGTCTCCATCCCATGCGCCGAGCGAAGAAAGCATACCCAATTGCACTTTTTAGCGTCTCAGAGCTGCCTTGATAGGTTCTAATAGCATGATCAACAGCAGCACAAAGCTCTGCGTCCGTCGGTTTTAATTCTTCCATAATTTTAAAAAGCGGGAATTTAGTAATCCCCTATTGTAGGGTTATTTGTACCATTTTGGTACTATCGTGCAGTATCACTATACTGCACGTTCGCTCAAAAATCCCCTGGTTGCATATGCAAGCCCGGGGGCAACGCATATGCAACCAGGGGAGTGATCTTCAGAAAGTAGAACTAGTTGCTAGAGTGCTATTTACCCTTTTAGTAACTAAACTTAATGTTAGTATTTATGCATGTTTGGTTAAATTTAATTCACTTAGGAATGACAACTAACTATGGAAAATCAATTTGGTGACAGTGAAATTTGGCGCGATGATGTTTTAGGGAGGAAGAACAGTGCCGAATTTTTGCATAACTTTATTTGTAATAGGCAAAAAGCTGGCAAGGATCAAAACGGCTTTGTTCTTGCGTTGAATTCTGAATGGGGAATGGGAAAGACCTTTCTAATAAAAAAATGGCATGAACAACTTTTAATGGATGGCTATCCATCAGTCTTATTTGATGCATGGCAGAATGATTTCACTCCCGATCCATTATTGGCATTTATCTCTGAGATTAATAAAGGGTTGGAAGCGTACTTCAAGAAGCTTCCTATCACGGACAGTAAGGTAATAGACAACCTATTTTCTTTATTAAAAAAATCGTGGAAGCCAGTATTGAAAATCATAGGCATGGCAGCTTTAAAACATGGGGCTGGCATTTCAGTCGATCATTTCAGAGAATTAATTTCGCTTAGTGATGATGAAACAGCGATTGAAGACAAAGAAGATGACGCTCAAGGAGACCAGAAAAACAAACTCGAAGCAGAGGCTAAAGAACTCGCAAAGAAGCTCGAAGCCGAAATAGATAAAATTTTAAAATCGCATACAACTATTAGCGATTCTATAACTAAGTTTAAAATTCAACTTGAAATATTGGTTCAAAAATTAGAAAGCGAACAAGCGACAAAATTACCTTTCTACATTTTTATTGACGAATTAGACCGTTGTAGACCAGATTATGCAATCGAACTACTCGAAGGAATCAAGCACTTGTTTGGCGTTCCAGGAGTATATTTTATCGTTGCAACAAATGTCGGGCAATTGGCTCACTCGGTCAAAGCAATTTATGGGAATGGCTTTGATGGTCAACGATATCTACGGAGGTTTTTTGATTTGCAATATGCCTTGCCGGAACCTAATAATGCTGAATTCGTCGACGTTATTTTTAACGAACTTTACATCCCAAAAAACATAACACTCGTTTGTGGCTTAGACCAAGGTTATTTTTCTGAAGATTTTATGAGAGGCGAACGAACTAATTTGAAAATTATAAAAGGAATATTTGTTAAACATGTCGAAATGGTTGGGCTCGAACTAAGAGATCAAGTACAAATAGTAAATGTTTTAGAATCGGCACTATCTGCGTTTGAAAATCAACAAGTTCACATTTTTTTCCTCATTTTTTTGATTGTCATTTATCAACGTAACGCTAGTGCATTTAAACAAATTAGACAAACCTTGAGCTTAAAAGGAATAATAGAAAGTGCATCTGTGTCTGTAGATAAAGGAATAATTTCCTATCACGAAACTCTCAACAATGTAGGAATGCAAAAACAGATTAGTATGATTAATATTGCGGATGCATACTTAACTGGAATGACTCAAGACATATCACAAAACAATAGAATGTTTCCGACAAATATGTTGGTCGACACTTTCTATAGCCTAGGTGGTCAAGGGAAGACATTGGAGAGGTATTTTGAAAAATATTTTGAAGTCGTACAACATGCCGGCGAATTCAAAATGGTGCAATAAATTCAAAACCACTTGCATTGCGCCAATAGCGTTCTACGTATTTGAAATTTTGCAACCGCGAAATTAGCAAGCCTTATTTTACCCGCCACCACAATTTGCATGGGGGACTAAAGCGTCCCCCATACCCCGCAACATTTATTCATGTACCAATTAAATTTCTTGTAAATTGATTCGCTGAATATATTTGTGTCGATTGACCTCTTTTATCATTTGCTGGTCAACTTCAGAAATAATCAAACGAGAAAAAATTGAAGTTGGAATTTCAACGACGACGTGAGCTAATTTACCGTCAGTTAATTCAGAATTTATGTTACTCAAACTATGACGGATCCAAGAGGTGAATTTTTCAATTGCCAAATCATCGGGTACGGTGATGGTTTGAAAGCTATTAATCATACTCATGCGGTTTTCCTTGGCTCAAAATATAGATCGGTCTTTTTTGCCCAATCAGGTACCTGTGCAATCGCTTCGGGGCGAAGTGCGTGAACAAGTGGAATAACGTTACTAGTTTTATTTGGCTGAACAATAGCGATATCAATGTCATGCTCTAAAAGTGCGCGGCGGTAGCGATAGAAGGTATTTTTCGGGTACATAGCGCGCAAATCCTCGCCGTTTTTCCATAGCCTATAAACCGCTATTAAGCGCGCCGGAAGATCGCTAATAGCGGCTTCAGTTAATGAAAATTGATTGCTCATATCAATTGACCCCATATAAGTTGAATGCATCATAGCAGGGGTTCTAATGTCCCACGTGCAGGCATTTTGAAGTAACAGGTCGTTTAATTGCATTGATCGCAAAACCAATTCTATCCGCAATTTATCTTCAGCATAATCCAATAATTCGGAGCGGTTTGGAATTTCATCTGGGAGACGGTGATCTTTCGTTGATCCGACTTCATCACCTTTACTGTACGCTTTCATTGCCCATCGCCTTGAATGCTTTCCCCAGTATAGAGTGCCGCCTTTCGTCATTGGTCTACCATGGCGACTTTTCGATTGGAACTCAGCAGAGCGTATCCATGAGCGAACGTTGTTACGATTCCCAAGCGAATACATATAGGCAATGTCTACACGTTGAAGGATGTAATTGCCATTACTCCATGAATGATAATCAGAAAGCGATACGGGAACGTTAAGCAACTTGCAAAGGCGAAGCATTGTCTCTAGAACCAATCCTTTAAGGTCATCAGAGCCAAAGAGATTGTGCCCCTGTAGAAATTTTGAGGGATTTCCAGAAATATTGATATAGCCTTCGCCCTTTGAAACGATATGGAACTTCGATTCGAACGAACCAACGACAGGGAGACGTTTTTCTGTTTGCCATTCGATCGCACCATCCATGTCACAAGACATGACTCTGCCGCCTGTAAATTGAAATTCAGAAG
>Ga0209913_1001642_pt1 | contig 11622 bp, 9 predicted proteins | sample PersoiDNA2013203_FD_185805 | JGI IMG/M metagenome (GOLD analysis project Ga0209913, IMG submission 185805) | Permafrost soil microbial communities from the Arctic, to analyse light accelerated degradation of dissolved organic matter (DOM) -... | ecosystem: Environmental > Terrestrial > Soil >... | reverse complement strand
GTGCCGGCCCAGGCTCCCGCCGCGCCTGGCGCAGCCGCAGCCGCATCGGCAGCCGCCTCGGCCGCCAGCGCCCACTAATTCAGGAGAATATTAATGGCCCGTTTTTTCATTGACCGCCCGATTTTCGCCTGGGTGGTCGCGATCGTCATCATGCTTGGCGGCGTGCTGTCGATCCTCGGCTTGCCGATCTCGCAATACCCTAGTATCGCGCCGCCATCGATTTCCATCGCTGGTTCCTATCCTGGCGCCTCCGCCAAGACCGTTGAAGATGCAGTCACCCAGGTCATCGAACAAAAGATGAAGGGTATCGATGGCTTGCGCTATATGGCGTCGTCCAGCGATTCGACCGGTGGCATCACCATCACTTTGACGTTTACCAACAGCACCAATCCTGACATTGCTCAGGTGCAAGTACAGAACAAGCTGCAACTGGCCACGCCACTGCTGCCTGCCGCTGTCACGCAACAGGGTCTGGTGGTGTCGAAAGCCACCAAGAACTTCTTGATGGTGTTCGGCTTCATTTCCGAAAACGGCAAGATGGACCAGACCGACTTGAGCGACTATGTGGCCGCCAACGTCGTCGACCCCTTGAGCCGCGTACCGGGTGTGGGCGACGTGACCTTGTTCGGTTCGCAATACGCGATGCGTATCTGGCTCGATCCGGCCAAGTTGCAAAGCTTCAACCTGACTCCGGCCGACGTCATCACGGCGGTGCAGGCGCAAAACACCGAAGTGTCGGCTGGTGAACTCGGTGGCACGCCATCGGTCAAGGGCCAGCAGCTGAACGCCACCGTGACGGCGCAAAGCCGCTTGCAAACGGCAGACCAGTTTGGTGCAATCTTGCTGAAAACCACGACCGATGGCGCCATGGTGTACCTGAAGGACGTGGCGCACATGGAGCTGGGCCGCGAGAACTACAATACCGTCGCCCGCTACAATGGCCATGCGGCAACCGGTGTGGCGATCAAGCTGGCCACTGGCGCCAATGCGCTCGACACGGCGAACGCCGCCAAGGCCATGCTCAGTGAGCTGGGCAAACAATTCCCTGAAGGCATGAGCTACCAGGTGGCATTCGACACCACGCCTTTTGTCAAGCTGTCGATTGAAGAAGTGGTCAAGACCCTGGCCGAAGCGATCGTGCTGGTGTTCCTGGTGATGTATCTGTTCCTGCAGAACTTCCGTGCGACCCTGATCCCGACCCTGGCCGTGCCAGTGGTGCTGCTGGGCACTTTCGGCATCCTGAACGCCTTCGGCTACTCGATCAACACCCTGACCATGTTCGCCATGGTGCTGGCCATCGGCTTGCTGGTGGACGATGCGATCGTGGTGGTGGAAAACGTCGAGCGGGTGATGAGCGAAGAGGGCTTGTCGCCGCTGGAAGCGACGCGCAAGTCCATGACGCAGATCACCGGTGCGCTGGTCGGTATCGCCATGGTGTTGTCGGCCGTGTTCGTGCCAATGGCATTCTTCAGCGGTTCGACCGGCGTGATTTACCGCCAGTTCTCGATTACCATCGTGTCGTCGATGGTCTTGTCGGTGATTGTCGCGCTGGTGTTTACGCCAGCGCTGTGCGCCACCTTGCTCAAACCGGTAGAAAAAGGCCATCACGCCTCGAACACGGGTTTCTTCGGCTGGTTCAACCGTAGTTTTGAAAGCAGCAGCAACAAGTACCAAGGCCTGGTTGGCAGCATGATCAACCACCGCGCCCGTTCGATGCTGCTGTACGTGCTGCTGTTGGCTGGCCTGGTATTCGTCTTCCTGCGCTTGCCAACCTCATTCCTGCCGGAAGAAGACCAGGGCATTCTGTTTACGCAGATTCAATTGCCAACCGGTGCTACGCAAGAACGCACCCTGGGCGTGATCAAGCAAGTGGAAGACCACTTCCTGAACGATGAAAAAGACGCGGTCGCTTCGGTATTCTCGGTAGCCGGCTTCAGCTTCGGTGGTAATGGCCAGAATACGGGTATCGCCTTCGTGCGCCTGAAAGACTGGAAACTGCGTACCGACAAAAATCTGAAGTCGCCTGCCGTGGCCGGCCGCGCCATGGGCAAGTTGCTGCAGATCAAGGATGCGCTGGTCTTTACGTTTGCCCCGCCAGCCGTGCTGGAACTGGGTAACGCCACCGGTTTCGACTTGCAGCTGCAAGATGAGGGCGGCGTGGGCCACGATGCGCTGATCGCTGCGCGTAACCAGTTGCTGGGCATGGCTGCACAAAACCCGGTGATGGTGGGCGTGCGTCCGAACGGCCAGGAAGATACGCCGCAATACAAGATCGACATCGACCAGCAAAAAGCCACCGCTTTGGGCTTGCAGATCGCCGATGTCAACCGCGTGCTCAGCGTAGGCTGGGGTAGTGCTTACGTGAACGACTTCCTCGACCGCGGCCGTGTGAAGAAAGTGTATATCCAGGGTCAGCCTGATTCGCGCATGCAGCCGGAAGACTTGAACAAGTGGTTCGTGCGCAATGCCACCGGCGACATGGTGCCGTTCTCGGCCTTTGCTACTGGCAAGTGGATCTATGCTTCGCCACGCCTGGAACGCTACAACGGCTTGTCCTCGGTTGAAATCCTGGGTACGCCGGCGCCGGGTCAAAGTACGGGCGCCGCGATGGATGCGATGGAAAAAATGGTCGCTCAATTGCCGCCTGGCATAGGCTTCAGCTGGACCGGCGTCTCGCTGGAAGAGCGCGAATCCGGTTCCCAAACGCCGCAGCTGTATGCGCTGTCGCTGCTGATCGTGTTCCTGTGCCTGGCTGCGCTGTATGAAAGCTGGTCGATTCCATTCTCGGTGCTGCTGGTAGTACCGCTGGGCGTGATCGGCGCCGTTGTCGGCACCTCGCTGTTCGGCCTGTCGAACGACGTCTACTTCCAGGTTGGCTTGCTGACCGTGGTGGGTCTGTCGGCGAAGAATGCGATTCTGATCGTCGAGTTTGCCAAGGAAATGCAGGATTCGGGGATGTCCTTGCTGGACGCCACTTTGCACGCGGTGCGTTTGCGTCTGCGTCCGATTCTGATGACCTCGATTGCTTTCGGTCTGGGCGTGTTGCCACTGGCGATCTCCAGCGGCGCAGGTTCGGGTAGCCAGAACGCCATCGGTATCGGCGTGCTGGGCGGGATGTTGTCGGCAACCTTCCTCGGTATCTTCTTCGTGCCGGTGTTCTTCGTGCTGGTGCGCGGTTTCTTCTCGAAAAACGAGAAGCCAGCTGCGCCTGCTTCGCCTGCCGTCACGCTTTCTAAGGATGCGCATTAATATGAAAAAAACGCTACTCTCCATGGCGGCGCTGGCCTTTTTGGCTGGCTGCAGCCTGGCCCCCACCTACGAGCGCCCGGCAGCACCGGCGCCCGCAGGCTGGCCGACCGGCCCGTCTTACAAGGCCGATACGGCGGCGGCTGACGCCAAGCCGGTGGCCGACATCGCCTGGCGCGATTTCTTTGCCGACGCGCATTTGCGCCAGGTACTGGAACTGGCGCTGGCGAATAACCGCGACCTGCGCGTCTCTATCCTGAATATCGAGAAGGCGCGCGCCACCTACGGCATCGAGCGCGCCGCGCTGATACCGACCCTGTCCGCTTCGGGCGGCCAGACGGCGACGCGCATTCCGCGCAACGCCAGCCCGAATGACGAAGCGTCGATCACGCGCCAGTACACGGCCAATCTGGGCGTGTCGTCTTACGAGCTGGACTTGTTCGGCCGCGTGCGCAGCTTGTCCGACAGCGCGCTGGAACAATACCTGGGCACGGAAGAAGCACGCCGCGCTCAGCAGATCAGCCTGGTATCCAGTGTGGCCAGCGCTTATCTGAACCTGGTGGCCGACCAGCAGCGTTTGCTGGTGGCGCAGGACACCCTGAAAAGCCAGCAAGCCTCGTATGACCTGGCCGTGCACCGCTTCGACGCGGGCGCCGCGTCTGGCCTGGACAAGTACAATGCCCAGACCAGCGTGGAATCGGCCCGTTCCGACGTGGCTGTCTATACCAGCCAGGTAGCGCTGGATCAAAACGCGCTGACCTTGCTGGTCGGCAGCACCGTGCCCGCCGAACTGTTGCCGCAAGGCGAGTTTGGCCAGGTCGCGACCTTGACTGACATTCCATCGGGCGTGCCGTCCGATGTGCTGCAGCGCCGTCCTGACGTGCTCGAAGCAGAGCGCACCTTGCGTGCCGCTAACGCCAATATCGGCGCAGCGCGCGCAGCGTTCTTCCCGCGCATTTCCTTGACGGCCACGGCTGGTTCGCTCAGCAGCAACCTGTCCGGCCTGTTCAAGGCCGGCAGCGGCAGCTGGAGTTTCATCCCGCAGATCAACTTGCCGATCTTTGATGGCGGCGTGAATCGCGCCAATCTCGATATCGCCAAGGTACAGCGTGAAATCTCCGTGGCGCAATACGAAAAAGCCATCCAGGTGGCTTTCCGTGAAGTGTCGGATGCGCTGGCTCAACGCGGTACCATCGACGAGCGCTTGCAGTCGCAGCAAGCGCTGGTAGAAGCTTCCAGCAAGAGCTACTCCATCTATGACGCGCGCTACAAGCAGGGCGCCGATACCTACCTGAACGCCCTGGTGGCCCAGCGCGCGCTGTACTCGGCGCAGCAAAGCCTGATCACGGCACGCCTGGCCAAGGCCACCAACCTGGTGACCTTGTATCAGGTGCTCGGTGGCGGTTGGCAGCCTGAGCAGACAGTCGTGGCAACGGCTGGCGGTGTCCAATAATCAAGGAGGACGCCGACGCCGGTCTTGCCCATAAGGGCAGGACCGGCGCGCTACTGGAAAAGTCATGAACCAAGTTGAAAAGAAGCATCCGGATCCCGAGCGCGCCAACACGCGGCGTAAGCAAGTGCTCGATGCAGCAGAAAGCTGCTTCAGCCGGCGCGGCTTCCACGGCGCCAGCATGGCCGAAATCTCCAAGGCCGCCGGCATGAGCGCGGGGCACATCTATAACTACTTCGACAGCAAGGATGCGATCATCGCCGCCTTTGTCATGCAGAATATGGAACGTGTCTCGAACCTGATGCAGGACCTGGCGCAGCAGGAAGACCCGCTGCAGGCAGTGATCGACAATGCATATGAACACGTGCTGGAAAGCATGGACCCGAAAACCTGGGTGATGCCGCTGGAGATATTCTCCGAAGCATCGCGCAACCCGGCGATTGCCACCATGCTGCGCTGCGCAGACCGCCGCTCGCGCCAGCTGTTCCTGGACATCGTCCGCGCCGCCCGCATCAAGCGTGGCTTGCCGGCTGGCGATGAAATGCTGGAAGGGCGCTTGAACGCCCTGATCTCCATGTACCAGGGCTTGCCCCTGCGTGTGTTGCACAATCCCGATGTCAACACCGGCCCGATGGTCGAGGGCTTTCGCATCGCCGCCGCCGCCTTGCTGCTGGGCGAATAGGCACTGGATTAGCAGCAGAAACAAACTTTGCGCAGATCGAAATGAATCCTGCGCAAAGCATGGCAAAAACCCAAAAGCCTCTGCTATAATCCCTACCTCGTCGGGGCGTAGCGCAGCCTGGTAGCGTACATGCATGGGGTGCATGGGGTCGGAAGTTCGAATCTTCTCGCCCCGACCAATAGATTCAAGGACTTAGGCCAATCTTCGGATTGGCCTTTTTCTTTTTGCGGCTGTTTTTTGATGGGGCTTATGCGGCCACTACCCGTAACTCACGTCCCTGCGCGCGCAGCGCCGCCTCGATGGCGTCGATCTTGGTGGTATGCGTCAAGTCAAGCAGCCGCGTTACTTCTTGCGGCGTCACCGCCATCCGGCGCGCCAGTTCGGCAGGGCGAATCGCCTGCGCCACGACTTCATTGAGCAGCAACACCTTGGCACTGATGCTGGCCGGAAGGTTGATCAGGCGATCACCTGGCAAGGCAGCGGAAGGGCGCGACACCAGCCGGCGGTCCTCAAAATAAAAATCCATTGCACTGACCAGCCCATCGCGCGCCTCGGCCAGCGCCTCGGCTTCATCATCGCCCTGGACAGTCGCCTCAGGAATATCAAGGAACGTGACGACATAACCGCCATTCAGGTGTGAAAATGGGCGAGTGCCAGATTCACGAATGCTCTGAGCAGACTGCAAGCTATGGAAGAGTTCGTGTCTGAATGGCAGAACCCTGCTCGCTCAGAGCGAGCGTGCGGATGCGGTCTGCGTACAGTCATTCCAAATAATCCATGGAGCGCCTTTTCATGATGTTTATTGATGGAAAGATAATTTAACGTATTTGTATAATTTGCCAAAAAAATCCTATGACATCAAGCAACTACGCCGCCGGTGTTTCGAGCGTCGGCAGTGTCGGTACCGAATCAAGCCTGCAAGCTAAGTATGGATTGCTGACCTCGCGTTTCCCATCTCAACTGAGATGTACCTAAGGGCTGACACTGACCTACCAGAATTTTGGCTTGCACAGGGGCCGCAGGGATGCGCTTGACCACTTGGATATTTAATGATTGGCGAAACGGCCACTCAGTCCCGCTCGGCTTTCCGCTACCGGCCATTAAGACCGATATCTGTTAACGATTTCCGCAAACGATATGACGTGAGAATGCACGCATTTTGCTCGTAATAAAGCTGCTACTCTTCAAACGCAAGACTGTCGTCGGGTCACGATGGTTAGCTCAGATTTCTGAGGATGCCATATTTTTTGATTATTTTTGGAGGGGGATTGAGTGATGACAGGGCCTTCATGCGTGATGAAGGTGGAACTCCATGCGGCGCAGTGTTCGGAATATAAACGTATTTCCTATAACTGAGGATGGGACATAGATATGAATAGCAATAAAACTATTTTATCGGCAGTGTTGACGGTGTTCGGCATGGCAACAGGATTGATGCAATCTTCTGCTGTCGCAGCAGATGATGCGCACTCGGGAACCGCTACTGTCAAGTTGCAGCATGTCTACGCTGTGCAGCAGACCGGCTCGCCCGCGCCTGCACATGACGCGGATTGCAAAAAACAGCTTTCCCAGGCCAACTCGAAATACATTGGTTTGACGGTCACGACGAAGTATACGATCAATCCGAAAACCTTGATCATGTCGGCGGTGTCGAGTTTCGCCTCCCCGGCGTCTGCCCAGCCGTTGGAACTCAATGTCGACTTGAGTGCACTCGGCATTGCGGGTTCGTATTCATTCGGCACCTTTCGCCCAGCGGCCTTGCCGGAAGCCTACGCCGTACTTTTTTCAGTTAACCAGAAATATGCTGACGCCAAAAGCACGTTTCTCGTCTTTGGCCCAAAAGACCAGACATACAACTGCCTGATTTCCAGCGCCAGGACGCCGTTCAAATCGGCTGAAAAAGCCAGGTATGGCGTGGATGCGAAATAGCGCTTGGCGCTGATGCAAAATTGAACCCTCTTCGGCATGTACCTCAGATAAATAGCAAGGTGCATGCCGCCTGATGTGGTAGCGGCAGCGCTACCACAACTCCTTTTCGTGACAGTAACGGCATCACACTTCCAGAGTCCGGCTCCAGTGCCGATAAACGCTACTGCCCATATCAAGCTTGCCACCTCGCGGTCGCTGGCTATTTCGCCATGGCCTTCATGGCCGCCTGCGCCAGCAATCCCGAGCCTGTAAGGTGGTGAGGCGTACTGGTCGATATCTGTTAGCAGGTTTTCCGGTAACGAGATGTTCAAGCCTAATGGCTTGGTGTTGACGCTTGCCAGGTGTTTTGTATCGAAAGTTGCTATGCAGTCGATGCGCCATCACTTAGAATAAAAAATTGCATTAGCCGCAATTTCTCACTGTATGGGATGCCTGGAATAATGACTTTTCTTACCTTGGAACATTTTACTGAATGCATCAACGATAGCTTTATTTCGGTCTACGATGATAACGCTGCTTTTGTTTTACTGGAAGCGCGTCCGCTGCAGGGCGCGACGCCAGAGGCCGTGCAGCGCGTGCCGTTCAGCTTGCTGTTCCGTAATAGTTCAGCGATTCTGTTTGAGCAGAAAATCTTCCAGATGCAGCATGAGGTGCTGGGTGTGATGGGTATTTTTCTGGTGCCGGTAGCACGCGATGGTCAAGGCTTCCTGTATCAAGCAGTGTTCAACTAAGAGGCGGGTAGGCAAGGCAATACTGCGATGGTATTGCCTGTACCTTGATTCATGTCATTAGCCAAACGCAGGAAATTCACCCTGCAGGGCGATGCAGAAGTTCAACGCCAGCAGTGGTTGACGATTTTCGTGCGCCTGATTGCCTCCCGCAGGAGAAATCGCTGCGGCAGCAAAGGTGGTGGTAGGGGTGGCCGTCGGCAAGAACGTATTCGTGCCACCGATAGTGATCAAGCCATCATTCGTCAAAGGAACATTATGTTGCAAAGCGACATTCGGTTGGCGCTCCACAGTGAACTGATGGGTGTGGCTGGGAATTTGCGTCACATCGAGCTGCACACTTTCGCTGCCGAATGTATCGCCGATGGTGCGCGCTGTCAGGCCCGGTCCCTGGCCCTGGCTACAAGGTGCGCGTCCGGTAAGATTGGGTAATTGGAAGGTTGTCACACCATCGCCGCCATATTGCGTGCCGATCAATGAAAACAGGGCGGTGAATTGGCGTATCTGCAGGGTGGCGCCATTACAGCTGGCCCAGCCGGCCGGAGTATAGTTGAAGCCAAAGAGTTGTATTTCGCCGAGGAATGGTGTTGTCACGATAGATTCTCCTGGTTAGTTTGGTTGGCAATGCGCACGCGTGGCGGCGCTGTGCTCGCACGGAGGCGGTTATTGCTGCGACGGATAAATACCTACCCCGGCGATACAAAACGATGCAGTCAGGGTAGGCATCGTATTGTCGTGCGGCTGATTGCCGCCGGTGTAAGTGACTGCAGCCTGCGACAGTGAATAAGAAGTGAGGCCAGCCAGGCTGCTGGTGTACATCTTGTCGTTATTGGCCGGGGCGGCCAGCAGCAGGGTTGCTGCCGGAGTAGAGGCAGTGGCTACGGTAGTGGTCACATTAAATCCATGCGTATGCTGCGGCAACTGGGTTGCCAGCAGGGTGACCTGCTCGGTGCCGCCATTCTGGCCAAGTACCCGTGCCGTCAATTGTGGACCTGTGCCTTGATGCACGGGAACCTGGCCGCGCAGGTCCGGCACGCCAAAGGTGTTGACGCCATCACCGCCGTAGGTGGTACCGAGCAGGGTGAACAAGGTTTCATTGTTGGCAATCGATACCAGGCTGCCATCACAGGCCAGCCAGCCATTGGGAATGCGGGAAAAGGCAAACAGGCGGATCTCGCCTATATAAGGTGTGCTCATGGCTATCTCCGGGGATGGTGGCTGGTTAGTTACGGCTAGGATAAATACCGTTCAAGGCGATGGAGAAATTGATGACGCGGAATGGCTGCATATTCGGATGCGGCTGGTTGCCGCCCGTCAAACCCAGAGTCTGGCTGGCCAGCGTCACCTTGGGGCCGGTTGCACTGCCGTAAATGGCTTCCGTGCCACTGTCGGCAAATAGCGCGTTATTGGGATTCTTCAGGGTAGCTGCCGTGCCCAAGGCTGAAGCGGTATGCGTGTGTGCGGGAATCTGGGTCACTGTCAAGGTGACAGCCTCTACGCCTGCGCGACTACCAATCGGATAGGTAGTTGGCTGCCATTTTGGATCGACCGATGGACCCGTATGGATGGGAACGCTTCCTTGTAAATTGGGTAATCCAAAGGTGGTTGAGCCGTTGCCGCCGTAGGTCGTTCCAAGCAGTGCAAACAGGGCTTGATTCTGGTTAATAGGCAGTATTTGCCCGTTACAGCTTGCAAAACCGCGTGGTGCAAAGCCAAATCCGCTCATCATTATTTGTCCAACATAAACATCAGCCATTGTCGTTCTCCAGGTGTGAAGTGGGGGTGCCGGTGTGATTGCTTATATTTCCAATTTTGTATCATTGTTGTTTTTCAGCTAGCCTCCTTTTTTTAGTTGCTTTATTAGCTACTCAAGGTAGCATACGTTGACATAAGGCAAGCGTCAATCTTTCTTGCCTCAGTAAAAATGCATGTTTTTGCTATCGGTTGTGGTTTTGATTCCTACCCAATTTCGGTTCAAAAAAACTCTGCGCGGGAGAAAGAAATGTTATTTCTTTGCAACGGCATCTCTCATTGTTTGTCTCGTTTCTTTTCTCATTTCTCCCCTGCATTTCAGCGACAGCAAATCATAGGCGCCGGGGTAGGCGGCGTCGGCTTGCAGTCGGGTTTGCAGTCCAAAGTACAGCCTAGTTCGACAAAACTCTTAGGCTTGCTATGCCTGCTGATGCTGGCCCTGGGCGCCAGTCCGGCGCAGGCTGGACCCAGCACGGAGTGCCCGCCCAACCAGAGTTTCACGGTGGCTTCGGGGGCAACCCATACAATTGACCTGTCCGGATGTACGCCATTCGGCTTTACGGGTATGCCGGTGCCGCCTTCGCATGGCAGTATTCCCAACGTCGCTGGCAATGGCGATGGCATCGTTTTTTATACCAATAATGGCGACGGAGCGACCTCCGATACCTTCACTCTCAGGGATGACCTGGCTGGCGATATCGTTTTTACCGTGACCATTCTGCCGCCGGCGAGTCCTATCACGGTGACGCCGGCCAGCTTGCCCGCTCCCGTGATTGGTGTGAGTTATAACCAGACCATCAGTTCCAGCGGCGGCGTTGCGCCCTATACTTATACGCTATCTTCTGCCTTGCCGGCAGGCATGACTTTATCGACCGCTGGTGTCATTTCCGGTACACCGACGGCGACCGGGGTGTTTGTATTTGGGGCGCAGATAACGGATTCGACCACGCCCACAGCGCTTACGACCACCAAGAATTATTCATTTACGGTAGCTGCGCCTGTGCTGGTGATTACACCAGCCAGTCCGCCCGCCGGTGCCGTGTCACAGGCATATAGCCAGCAATTCAGTACCAGTGGCGGTACCTCTGGCTACACCTATGTGGTGGAGTCGGGCACCTTGCCGACGGGCTTGAACTTGTCGGCCAGCGGCCTGTTGTCGGGGACGCCGACGGCCACAGGTACTTTCAATTTTGTCTTGAAATCCACGGATAGCACGGGTGGTGGCGGCCCTTATGCCAAAACGATCAGTATCAGTATGACGATCAATGCTTTGCCTATTCCCACGGTAAGCAGCATTTCGCCCACCTCTGGCCCTACCACCGGTGGCACCAGCGTGATCATCACCGGTACCAATCTGACGGGTGCCACAGCAGTGCGCTTTGGCGCCACCAATGCCACCGGCTTTACAGTCAATAGCGCCACGCAAATCACGGCCACTGCGCCCGCAGGTACGGGTACGATAGATGTCCGGGTGACTACCGCTGGCGGCACCAGCGCCACCAGCGCGGCAGACCAGTTCACCTATGTAGCAGCGCCGACGGTAAGCAGCATTTCACCGACGTCCGGTCCCGCTGCAGGTGGTGCCAGCGTGACCATCAATGGTGCGAACTTTGTCGGCGCGACGGCAGTCACTTTCGGCGCCACGGCGGCCACCGGCTTTACCGTCGTCAGCGCCACGCAAATTACGGCAACGGCGCCTGCAGGTACGGGCACGGTGGATGTAAGAATTACCACGCCAGGTGGCACCAGCGCCACCAGCGCTGCCGACCAGTTCACGTATGTGGCAGCGCCAACGGTGAGCAGTATTTCACCTGCGTCCGGTCCCGCTACGGGCG
>Ga0209913_1001637_pt1 | contig 11645 bp, 10 predicted proteins | sample PersoiDNA2013203_FD_185805 | JGI IMG/M metagenome (GOLD analysis project Ga0209913, IMG submission 185805) | Permafrost soil microbial communities from the Arctic, to analyse light accelerated degradation of dissolved organic matter (DOM) -... | ecosystem: Environmental > Terrestrial > Soil >... | reverse complement strand
AATCCTTGCGGTCTGGCAGCTTGGCGCGGGGCAGGGTCTGCAGAAAGGCGCGCGAGGGCGCGACGATCAGCACGTTGTCGAGCCAGGCGCGGCCGGGCCCGCGCGCGGCGCGGCGCCAGGGCATGGCCTTGTCCAGCCAGCCCGGCACGATGTGCTCGCCGAAGTGGGGATACAGCACCAGGTCGGCCGGCTTGCGCGCATACGGCAGGGCCAGGTGATAATCGATGATGCCGCCATCCCAGTAATTGCCGGGCGGCGCGCCGGGCACCCCGCGCACCGGCTGCATGATCAGGGGCAGGCTGCCCGACGCCAGCAGGGCCGGCGCCAGGTTGTCGGCGGTCAGGTCCGCGAAATGTGTGGTGAAATTGTCGAAGGGCGCATGCAGCCAGGCAGCGCCGCCGCGTGCATCGCCCAGCACCACCCGCTCGACCATCCCGGCCAGGGCGTGCCGGCCGGCCAGATTTCTGATCGCCGCGACAGCAAAGCCCCGCATTTCGCTGCCGCGTCCGGGCGGGCCGGCCAGCGCGCCGCGGCCCCGGTTGGTCAGCAAGTGCAGCCGGTAGTGGGGATGGCGCAGGATGTCGCGCTCATGCCCGCCCACGAAATTGGCCAGCAGCTCGCGGCACACTTCGTCGATCTCGCGCTGCGAGGGTTTCGCCGTATAGCGCTGGTTGCTGTACAGGCGGCCCAGGCGTTCAAAGGCGGCCATCGGATCGGCCTGGCAAGCTGCCGCCATGCGCCAGGCACCGATCGAGGAGCCGATCAAGGTGCGCTGGCGGGGCGCCGCCGGCAGCCAGCTGCCGAACAGGAACTGGTCGAGCGCCTGGAAAATCAGGCCCTTGGGGCCACCCGCGGCGGCGGGAACGATGCCGATGTCGGCGGCCTGCAGGCCATGCGTGCGCAGGCGCGCCAGCGCGGCGGGGCCGGCGTGAAAAGTCAGGGAAGTCATCCCTTATTATCGCATTGCGCGGCGGTGCTGATGGCACTCGCCAAGCGCTTGCTTTCGTTTGATAGAACGCAAAGGCAGCCCGCGAGGCAGCGATACCGTGGACGGTGTTAACCGCGCTGCGGGATCATTCAGGAGGTGGCCATGAACAAGAGCAACAAGCCTGCCCTGCCGGTATCGGCCGCGCCGCAGCCGACGGAAACGCCATCGGACCTTGCACCGGCGTCGGCAACTTATCCCGTCTGGCGAGATGCCGATCGGACCTACCATAGGGTCGAGCAGATTGCCGCCGTCTATAACGCTGCACCCCAGGCGAAAATCGATATTCTCAAGGAGGGCCGGCCCGCCACCGATGTGGAAGCGCTGGCCGCCCTCATGAGCATTACCAAGGAGACCTTGATGCAGACCTTGCGCCTCTCGCGTGCCACCGTCAACCGCAAAGCGCGGGCGGCGCAAACCCTGTCGCCTGACGAGACGGAGCGCCTGCTGGGCGTGGAAACCCTGATCGCCAAAGTGGCGACGATGGTCGCGCAATCGGGCGATCCCGGCGGATTCGATGCGGCGGGCTGGATGGCCCGGTGGCTGGAAACGCCCGTGCCTGCGCTGGGGGCGCGCACCCCGGGCAGTTTCATGGATACCATGGAGGGACAGCGGCTGGTGGCCGGCTTGCTGGCAAGCACGCAGAGCGGAGCCTACGCTTGAATGCCACGGCATGGCGCATTGCCGTCGAAGCGCCGCAGTACGCCGCCGACGACATGAGCGGCACGGGCGCCCGCCTGAGCGGTGGCCGCTGGAACAGTTGCGGCGTGGCGATGGTGTATGCGTCGTCGAACATTGCTCTCGCGGCGCTGGAAACGCTCACGGGCAAACAGGCAGTGGGCTTGCCCTTTAACCGTTACCTCGTTCAACTGAGCATTCCGGAAGCCGTGTGGGAACGCCGCCGCATCTTGAACCACCGTCCCGGCGGCTGGGACGCCCTGCCCTGCGGCCTGGCCAGCAAGCGCGAAGGCGACAGCTGGATCAGGGCGGGCGAATCAGCGGTGATGATTGTTCCGTCCGTCATCATCCCCGATGAACTCAATGTGCTGGTCAATCCGCGCCACCCCGATGCGGCGGCAATTGCCGCGACCACCGTCAAACGCTTCGCCTACGATCCCCGCTTTTTTTAATTCGTGTGCAGCTGCATCGTGGCGATATCGAATTTGCCCTCAAACACCAGCGGCAACACCCGCAGCGCCTTCTCAATCGACTCGTCGATCAGCGACTGCTCTTCCTTGCGGGGCCGGTGCAGCACGAAATCGGCCACGGCTTGTTGCGAGTTCAGGCTGCGGGGATGGCCGATGCCGATGCGCAGGCGCCAGTAATCCTGGGTGCCCAAGGCCGCCGTGATGTCCTTGAGACCATTGTGGCCGCCGGAGGAGCCGCCTTTTTTCATCTTGACGGTGCCGGGCGACAGGTCGAGTTCATCGTGCACCACCAGCACTTCGGCGGGATGGATTTTATAGAAGCGGGCAAGCTGGCCGACCGACAGGCCGGAGCGGTTCATGAAGGTCAGGGGCTCGAGCAGCCAGACGTCCTCGCCGCCAATTTTCGTTTTGCCGACCTTGGCATTGAAACGGGACTCGTGCTGGAGGCGGCAGCCGGGCAGGCTGTCGGCGAGCTGGTCCACCAGCCAGAAGCCGGCGTTGTGGCGGGTTTGTTCGTATTCGGGGCCGGGGTTGCCGAGGCCGACGATGAGGCGGATGGACATGGTCAACAGTAAAAAGCGAAAACGTCATTATCAGGTAAAACGGACGTAAAAAAACCCGCGACGGCCGAGGCCGGGCGGGTTTTTCGCAGAGCAAAAAAGAATTACTTCTTCTTGGCGTCGGCTTCTGGTGCAGCGGCAGCAGCAGGGGCAGCAGCGGCTTCGTCCGACACTTTGCCAGCAGGCACAGCAGCGGTAGCAACGGTCTGGTCGTCGCCGTGAGCAACAGCGGTCACGCCTTTTGGCAGTTTCAGTGCCGACACGTGGATCGAGGCACCGACTTCCATGTTGGCCAGGTCGACTTCGATGAACTCTGGCAGGTCGGCTGGCAGGCAGCTGATGTCCAGGTCGGTCATGACGTGCGAAATGACGGCGCCGTTCAGTTTCACTGCTGGCGAAACGTCAGCGTTGATGAAGTGCAGGGCGACCTTCTTGTGCACAGGCTGCTTGGCATCGACGCGCTGGAAGTCAGCGTGCAGGACCATTTGCTTGTATGCGTGCATCTGGAAGTCGCGCAGCAGCACTTGCTGGCTCTTGCCGTCGATTTCCAGGTCCAGGATCGAACCGTGGAAAGCTTCTTTCTTGAGCGCGTGGTACAGCGCGTTGCCGTCCAGAGCGATCAGGACCGGGGCTTCGGCGCCGCCGTAGATGATGCCAGGCGTCTGGCCGGAATTGCGCAGGCGGCGGCTCGCTCCGGACCCCTGCAGCGTACGATTGAATGCGATAACTTTCATGTGTTACTCCAAAAATTGCAGGGCTGGATTGCCCCACGGTTGAAACGCCCGCGACCAGGCGCTTCCAAAGTCGGCTGCGATACTTTACAGCCGATAAAACGGTAAATCCTTGAAACGGCAACGGCGCCAGGCTGTTCGCCGGGCGCCGCGATCGTCGAAGAACGTGGGTTCTTAGTCGATGAAGAGCGAAATAACGGAATCGCCCTTGATGATGCGTTTAAACGTTTCTGCCAGCAGCGGTGCGCACGAGACCTGGCGGATCTTGCTGCAGGCAGCGCCCGCGGCGGTCAGGGGAATCGTGTCCGTCACCACCAGTTCGTCCAGGGGCGAATTGGCGATGCGCTCGATGGCCGGGCCCGACAGCACGGGGTGGGTGCAATACGCCACGACTTTCTTGGCGCCGCGCTCTTTCAACACTTCCGCGGCCTTGGTCAGGGTGCCGGCGGTGTCGACCATGTCGTCCATGATGACGCAGTTGCGGCCTTCGACTTCACCGATGATGTTCATCACTTCCGACACGTTCGCCTTCGGGCGGCGCTTGTCGATGATGGCGAGGTCGCAGCCGAGGCGCTTGGCCAGGGCGCGGGCGCGCACCACGCCGCCGACGTCGGGCGAGACCACCAGCAGGTCGTCGTAGTTTTTCTTTTGCAGGTCGCCCAGCAACAGGGGCGATGCGTAAATATTGTCGACCGGGATATCGAAGAAGCCCTGGATCTGGTCAGCGTGCAAGTCCATGATCAGGACGCGCTCGACGCCGGCTTTTTCCAGCATGTTGGCCACCACCTTGGCCGAGATGGCCACGCGGGCCGAACGGGGCCGGCGGTCCTGGCGCGCATAACCGAAATACGGGATGGCGGCGGTGATGCGGCCGGCCGAAGCGCGTTTCAGGGCATCGACCATCAGGATGATTTCCATCAGGCTGTCGTTGGTCGGTGCGCAGGTCGATTGCAGCACGAACACGTCTTTGCCGCGGACGTTCTCGTTGATCTCGACCATCACTTCGCCGTCGGAGAATTTCGAGACGACTGCTTTGCCGAGAGGAATGCCGAGATTTTTTGCGACTCCTTCTGCCAGCGCAGGGTTAGCGTTGCCGGTAAAAACCATCAGGTTTTCGTAAGCCATGGGAGTCCCAAGAGAAGAAACGTTGAAGTCTTGAAGTAAGACCAGTGCACCGTGGATGAACTGGCTAATAAACTGAGTGGCCCGAGCGCGGGTCCGGCGATTTGGCCGACTGGACGCGCTTGCGCATCGACAGTCCGGCAAAATGAATGGCAGGGGAACAAGGATTCGAACCTTGGTATGCTGGAATCAAAATCCAGTGCCTTAACCAGCTTGGCGATTCCCCTACGCAACTGCTTTGCTTGTCGCGATGTAAAACGCATTGTATCGTCAAACATCACGCCAGGCCAAATTCTATTCGATAACACCACCAACTTGCAACTGCGCTTGCAGCGGATGCCGCCGCAGCGACCGTGCCGTCCAGGCCCGCCAGCGAGGCGGCACTTTGGCCAGCACCGCCAGTGCCGCAGCCTCGTCGGCAAACGCGCAAAACACGCATGCCCCGGAGCCCGTCATCCTGGCGCCGCCATATTGACCCAGCCACTCGACCGCCTCGGCAACCGGCGGGAACAGCTTTGTCGCTACAGCTTGCAAATCGTTTTTACCATATCCCACGAGACAGTTTTCTGTGTCGAGGTGTCTGGAAAAGTCCGTTATTTTGACCGCTTTTGTTGACCTTGTCAAATCGTCGGCGCAAAAAATCGCCGCCGTCGGCACTTCCACGCCCGGCTCGATGACCAGATAGACGCAGTCTGGTGTCGCCACTTCCTGCATCTGCTCGCCCACGCCTTGCACGAAGGCGTTGCGGCCGAACAGAAAAAACGGAATGTCGGCGCCCAGCGGCAAACCCAGCGCCATCAGCTCACTGGTGGAAAATCCGCCCTGCCACAAGTGGTTGGCCGCCATCAGGGCCGTGGCCGCATCGGACGATCCCCCGCCCAGTCCGCCGCCCATGGGCAGGCGCTTGTGCACGGCCACGTCGATGCCGGGCGGCAGGCGGCCGTGGCGCTCCTTGTACGCGGACTGCAGGAGGCGCAGGGCGCGCACCACCAGGTCTTTTTCGGCGGGCACGCCGGGCAGATCGCTGGTGCGCACGATGGCCGCATCGGCGCGCAAGTCGAAATCGAGGCCGTCGCCGTGGTCGATCAATTGAAATACGGATTGCAGCAAGTGGTAGCCGTCTTCGCGCCGCCCCGTCACGTGCAAGAACAGATTCAGCTTGGCCGGCGCGGCGCAGCCGTGCAAGGTCGTGGCCGCCATGTCAGCCCTGGCTGTCGAGCACGATGCGCAGGGCCAGCTCGTCGACATTGGCCGCGCCGATGCGCTCGGCGTCGATGCGCTTGGGCAGCAAACGGCCTGTCGGATCGGCTTGCCAGGAAACAAAGCGCAAGCGCCAGCCGTCGCGGGTGGTGACGTTGTTGTTCGCTTCCGATGCCGTAAAACGGCTGCCGTCGGCGGCGGTGGCGTAGCCCTGCAGCCAGTCGCGCAAGCCCGTCACAGGCAAGGTCCAGCCCAGCGACTGGGTGGTCAATGTGTCGAGATCGGCCGCCACGCGGGGCGCCTTGTCGGCCTGCACCAGGGTGGCCGATTCGGGCGTGACGGTGATGGTGGCAATCGTCGCCAGCGGAGAGGACAGGGTCACGTCCAGCCTGGCCGGCGATTGCAGCCAGGTGAACTTGCCGGTCAGCGATTCCGGGTTGCCATTGTGCTTGTAGTTGACGGACAGGCGGCCGGCCGCCTCGAAGTGGTCGCGGTAGGGAGACAATGCCGCACCGGGCGCGGCGGGACGGGTCGGGGCCATGCTGGCGCAGCCGCCCAGCAGCGCGGCGCACAGGCCGGCCGCCATGAATTTTTGAAAGTGCATTGGTTCTCGTTGGTCAGTGAAACTTACATGCTCGCGCGCAGGCGCGACAGGGTGTCTTTGAGGGTATCGTTTTTCGGATCCTTGGCGCGCGCTTCACGCCACAGCTTGCGGGCCGCCGCCTGCTGGCCCCGCTGCCACAGCACCTCGCCCAGGTGCACGGCAATTTCCGGATCGCTGCGCAGGGCATAGGCCTGGCGTAACTGGGTTTCGGCCGCGCTCAAATTCCCCATGCGGAATTGTACCCAGCCCATGCTGTCCATGATGAAGGGGTCGTTGGGCGCCATCTGCAAGGCCTTGTTGATGAGCTCATACGCTTCCGGCAGGCGCACATTGCGCTCGGCCAGCGAGTAGCCCAGGGCGTTATAGGCGTGGTGGTTGTCGGGCGCCTGCACCATCACTTGTCGCAGCGCCTTTTCCATTTCCTCCAGGTGGCCCGTCTTTTCCGCGGCCATGGCAAAGTCGTACAGCAAGTCCGGGTTGTCGGGGAATTTCAGCACGCCCGCCTGCAGCTGCTTGTAGGCTTCGTCATTGCGGCCGGCATCGCGCACGATCTGGCTGTCGGCCAGCAGCACCTGGGCCTGGGCTTCCTCGGTGGGCGCGGGCAGGCTGGCCAGCAGCTTGCGGGCGCCGTCGACGTCGCCGCCCTTGGCGACCAGCTGGGCGCGCTTGAGCTGGGCGCCGAACCAGCCGCGGTCGTCTTCCTCGATCTTGTCCAGCCAGCCCAGCGCGGCCCGGCTGTCGCCGCGGTCGTCGGCCAGCTGGGCCAGCAGGGTGTAGGCGCGGCTGGTGTCGACCTCGCTGTCGGACTGCTTGCCGGCCGCGTCGACGAAACGTTTCAGATAGTTTTCCGCGCCCGCCGCATCGTTCAGCTGGAGCGACACCACGCCCATCGCGTACAGGGTTTGCAGCTTGTCGGGCTCATCCTTGAGGAGCAGGCGCAGCTCGTCGCGGGCAGGGCCGAACTTGCGCGCGCCCACCAGCAAACGGGCGTGGGCGGCGCGCACTTCGCGGGCCTTCGGATTGGCCTTCAGAAAGCGCGCCAGCAGGCTTTCGGCGCTGGCTTCATCGGGGCTGACCTGGGCCACCATCAGCACGGCGATTTCCGAGTCCGGCTTGATGGCCAGGGCGGCCGAGGCTTCCTGCTGGGCCCGTACTTTGTCGCCCCGGGTAAAAGCGGCCTGGGCCAATACGATCCGCCCTTCCAGGGTGTTGGCGTAGGGCGCGACCAGGCGCTCCAGCATGGCGCTGGCGGCGGCCTTGTCGCGCGCGCGGCCCAACAGCTGCTGGGTCTGGAACATGAGCAGGCCCCGTTCGGCCGGGCTGGCCCCTTCCAGGCGGCTGCGGAAAATGGCCTCGGCATCGGAAATGTCGTCGGACAGCACCACGAAGCCCAGGTAATACTGGGTCGCTTCGTCGGACTGGGGCGCCAGCTCGCGCCACAGGCGGATGGCGGCCAGGGTGGGTTCGCCCTGGCGCGAGGCCAGCGCCATTTCCGTGGCGCGCTGGGCCAGGCGGGGATCGCGGGTCAGTTGCGCCGCGCCCATCATCGTCATGTAGGGCCCCTGCCAGTTGCCCTGCTTGAATTCCAGCTCCGCCTTCATGAGCTTGTACAGCAGTTCGCTGGTGAGGGCGACGTTGGGCAGCGGCTGCGCGGGCTCGACCCGGTTGCCATCCTCGTCCAGCTGGGCGGCCGTGGCGGGCGTGGTGCGCTCGACCGACCATTGCGGCACCGTGGAGGCTGCGGGCGATGGGGGCGGTGGCACGCCATCCTGGGGCGCAGCCGGGGCGGCAGGGGCGGCAGGGGTGGCCGAAGCGCTGGCGGGCGCCTGCACGGCAGGGGTGGCGCAGGCGCTCAGCAGGCCGGCCAGGGTTACAATGGCGAAAGCGTTTTTCAAGGCAATTCCAGGATGACACGATTGATCTCAGATTCTACGCGCAAGGGCCGCGCCGTGTGCGGCAATGCCGCCCGCCATTGCGCGATCACGCAGCCAGGATACGGAGGATACGGCCATGCCTGAGCTGCCCGAAGTCGAAGTCACCCGGCGCGGCGTCGCGCCCCACCTGGAAGGCCGGCTGGTGGAACAGGTCCTGCTGCGCCGCGAAGGCCTGCGCTGGCCCTTCCCGCCCGCCCTGCCCGCCCTGCTGGCCGGCCGCCGCGTGCTGCACATCGGACGGCGCGGTAAATATCTGCTGGTCCACTTCGACCATGGCACCTTGATCATCCATCTGGGCATGTCGGGCCACCTGCGCGTGCTCGATCCCGCCACGGCCCTGAAAAAACATGACCATTTCGACCTCATCGTGGCCGGCGACGGGGGCGCGCAGGCGCTGCGCATGAACGATCCGCGCCGTTTCGGCGCCGTACTGTGGCATGGCAACGACGATGGCGAACTGGCATCGCACGTGCTGCTGCGCGGCCTGGGCGTGGAGCCGCTGGAAGACCAGTTCACGGGCGACACCCTGTACAGCGCCAGCCGGGGCCGCAGCACCTCCGTCAAGCAATTCCTGCTGGGCGGCGATATCGTCGTCGGCGTGGGCAATATCTACGCTTGCGAGAGCCTGTTTCGGGCCGGCATCAACCCGAAAACGGCGGCGGGCCGGATCTCCAGTGGCCGTTATGACAAGCTCGCACAAGCCATCCGCGCCATCCTGGCCGAAGCCATCATCCAGGGCGGCAGTACCCTCAAGGATTTTATTGCCGTGAACGGACAATCGGGCTATTTCCAACAGACATATTTCGTCTATGATCGTGAAGGAGTGCCGTGCCGCAACTGTGGCACGCCGATCCGCCGGATCGTGCAGGGGCAGCGCTCAACGTTCTATTGTGTACATTGCCAGAAGTAAGGCACAGACAGGTGAGTCAGATGGTGCAGGATTTTCAACATTACAGCGCGTGGCGCCAGGGCGTGGTCGGCGCGCTGGAGAGCTACCAGATGTGGGTCAACGCGGCCGAGCTGACGGACGGCGCCACCGAGCAGCGCATCGCGCGCGCCCTGGCCCGGCTGGCCGACGACAAGCTGTCGGTGGCCTTCGTGGCTGAATTCTCGCGCGGTAAATCCGAGCTGATCAATGCCCTGTTCTTCGCCGATTACGGCCAGCGCATCCTGCCTTCCGCCGCCGGCCGCACCACCATGTGCCCGACTGAATTGATGTACGACCCGGCCTATCCGCCCAGCCTGCGCCTGCTGCCGATTGAAACGCGGGCCGCCAACCTGTCCACCAGCGACTACCGCGACGATGCGAAAGCCTGGACCGTGCTGCCCCTGTCGCTCGACGACAGCGCCCAGATGACGGAAACTTTTAAACAGGTCAGCCTGACCCGCTTCGTGACGCCGGCGGAAGCGAAGCGCTACGGCCTGTATGACGAGGATGACCCGGACGCCGCCGCGACCCTCGACGAACACGGCATGGTGGAAGTGTCGCTGTGGCGCCACGCCATCATCAATTTTCCCCATCCCCTGCTCAAACAGGGCCTGGTGATTCTCGATACGCCCGGCCTGAACGCCATCGGCACCGAGCCCGAACTGACCTTGAATCTGATCCCGAACGCCCACGCGGTGCTGTTCATCCTGGCCGCCGAGACGGGCGTGACGAAGAGCGACATCGACGTCTGGCGCACCCACATCGGCCCGGGCCGGGGCCGCATCGTGGTGCTCAACAAGATCGACGCCATGTGGGACGAGTTGAAAACGGAAGCGGCCAACGAGGCCGAGATCGCGCGCCAGCAAGCCAGCGTGGCGCATTTATTGGCCTTGAATCCCCGCCAGGTCTACCCCGTCTCCGCGCAAAAGGCGCTGGTAGCCAAGATCAACGGCGACATGCCCCTGCTGGAGAAAAGCCGCCTGGGCGCGCTGGAAGCGGCCCTGTTCAACGAGCTGATTCCGGCCAAGAAGGAAATCATCCGCGCGCAGCTGCTGGACGACATGGCGCAGCTGGCCACGGCGCAGCAGGCGATGCTGGGCGCGCGCGGGCGCGACGTCATCGAGCAGCTGCAGGAACTGCGCAGCCTGCGCGGCAAGAACAAGAGCGTGATCGCCCACATGATGAAGCGGGTCGAGATCGAAAAGAAGGAGTTCGACGCCAGCCTCGTGAAACTGCAGGGCACCCGCGCCGTGTTCACCCGCCTGTCGACGGAGCTGTTCACGGTGATGGGCATGGACGCCGTGCAGGAAGAAGTCAACGCCGTGCGCGACGCCATGCAGGCCAGCCGCTTTGCCACCGGCATGCGCGGCCCCGTCAAGTTCTTCTTCGACCAGGCGCGGACGAAGCTCGACGAAGCGGACGCCAAGGTCCAGGAAATCGGCGCCATGATGGAGTCGATGTACAGGAAATTCTCGGCCGAGCACGGCCTCGCCCTGACCCTGCCGATGATGTTCTCCTTCGATAAATACCGCGCCGAGATCGACGCCATCGAAGCCGTCTACCAAAAGCAGTTCGGCACCACCACCCTCATCATGACCGGCCGCGCCACCCTGATGGAGCGCTTTTTCGACTCCATCGCCTCGCGCGTGCGGAGAAGCTACCGCGCCGCCAACGCGGACGTGGAGGCCTGGCTGAAGGTGATCATGGCGCCGCTGGAAGCGCAGATCCGCCAGCACAAGGACCAATTAAAACACCGGCTGGCCTCCATCTCGCGCATCCACGACGCCACCGACAGCCTGGAACAAAAGATCGAGGCGTTTGAAACCACCCACGGCAACCTGGAGCGGGTGCACAGCCAGCTGCGCCAGCTGGCGGCCAAGGTCAACACGGCACTCGAGGCAGGACCGGCAGTAATGGACGCGGCTGCGTGAAAAAAGGCGTAAATGATTTACACGATCTGGAAGACCCCTCGTTTTCCCAGGCCGTGATCGACTGGCAGCGCCAGCACGGCCGCCACGTCCTGCCCTGGCAAAACACGCGCGACGCCTACCGCATCTGGCTGTCCGAAATCATGCTGCAGCAGACCCAGGTAACCGCCGTGCTGGGCTACTACGCCCGCTTTCTCGAACGCTGCCCCACGGTCGAATCGCTGGCCGAGGCTCCATCGGAAGAAGTGATGGCCTTGTGGAGCGGGCTCGGTTACTACACCCGCGCCAGAAACCTGCACGCCTGCGCCAAGCGGGTGGTGGCGGAATACGGCGGCCAGTTCCCCATCGATCCCCATTTGCTGGCCGAGCTGCCCGGCATCGGCCGCTCCACCGCCGCCGCCATTTCCGCGTTTGCGTATGGCACCCGCGCCGCCATTTTGGACGGCAACGTCAAGCGGGTGTTTGCCCGCGTGTTCGGGGTCGAGCAGTATCCCGGCTTGAAACC
>Ga0209913_1001636_pt1 | contig 11665 bp, 12 predicted proteins | sample PersoiDNA2013203_FD_185805 | JGI IMG/M metagenome (GOLD analysis project Ga0209913, IMG submission 185805) | Permafrost soil microbial communities from the Arctic, to analyse light accelerated degradation of dissolved organic matter (DOM) -... | ecosystem: Environmental > Terrestrial > Soil >... | reverse complement strand
CACCGAACTGACCAAGATTCGTGAGTTGAATCCGGACGTCATTTACTTCGGCGGACTGACGCCGCTCGGGGTACGGATTCGGACGCAGATGGAGAAGCTGGGCATCAAGGCTCAATTCCAGGGTACCTCCGGGATCAAGTCCGATGCCTACATTCAGGGTGCTGGCAAGGAGTTGGCTGAAGGCACGCTTTCGTTTATCGAAGGGGCGCCATGGGAGAAGCTGCCCGGCGGGCTTTTCTTTATCAGCAAATACGCGCAGCGAAAATATGGTGAATCGGCAGAGGCTTATGGTCCCTTTGCATTTGCCGCCGCCAATCTGATCATGGATGCCGTGGAGAAGGTCGGGCCGGATCGCAAAAAAGTGCGTGACATCCTGAACAATACCAAGGATGCGGACACCATTGTTGGCAAGGTGACCTTTGACGATCATCGCCAGAACATCGTGCCGCTCATCACCAAGTACGTGGTGGAAAACGGTGCATGGGTGGTGTGGGAAGACAGCAGCTATGGCAAAGGCAAGCGCAAGCTGGCCGGTTTGTAATCCCTAGGATGCCCTCCTGCATGCCATCGGCGACGCGGGGGGTCATCCTCAATCGTTTCAGGAAACCTGATGAGTGAAGTTACTCAATATATCTTCAACGGCCTGATGCTGGGCGTGATTTACGCTATGGTCGCCGTTGGCTTTACCCTGTTTTTCGGGGTTCTGGACGTTATTAAATTCTCGCACGGGGACACCTTGATGGTGGGGGCCTTTGCCGGGCTCACGGCGTCTATCGTGATGATGAAAATCGGGCTGGCTTCTCCGGCGCTACAGTTGCTCGCGGTGGTTGTTTTTGCAGTCGCAGTCACTGGTTTGCTGGGGGCGGGAATTGCCAAGTTCCTGATCCTGCCGCTGCGTCATGCCCCACCGCTCAACACGCTGCTGGCAACGCTGATGCTCGGCACCGTGATGCGCGAGGCGGTTCGTCTGTTCTATCCTGACGGCTCCAACCCAAAACCGTTTCCCGCATTGCTGCCTACCTCCATGGTGGAACTGGGTGGACTTTCGTTGCGAATTGATAACCTCATTTTACTGGCCAGCGGCCTGCTCGCCATTGCCGGGGTACACCTTCTCATCACGCGAACCAAACTCGGCATGGCGATTCGTGCTGTAGCGCAAGACGGGGAGACCGCGCGGTTGATGGGCATCAACTTCGAGGCGGTTGTGTTGATGACCTTTGCACTGGGTTCTGGTCTGGCTGCGCTCGCCGGTGTGATGAATGGCCTTTATTACAACGAAGTCAACTTCAATGTCGGTTTGCTGCTGGGGGTGATCGGGTTTGCCGCGGCCATCCTGGGGGGGCTGGGCAATATCTATGGCGCCATCATTGGCGGATTTCTTTTCGCTGCGTTGCAGGTGATTGGCAGCGCCATGTTGCCAGCGCTGATTCCAGGCATTCCCAGCTCTTATAAGGACGTTTTTGCCTTCGCCGTCGTCATCATTTTTATGGCGTGGAGACCGACTGGTCTGATCGCCGAAAAGTCGAGCGAACGAGTTTAGTACCATGAAACTAAAAGAAACCATGACCCCCGCTAAATCTGCCGTGATGCTCAGCATCACGGCGCTTGTCCTGACCGTCTATGTGTGGTTTTTCCTGCATGCAGAGAGTCAAATCAGTATTGCCATTTTGCTGGTTGCCGCAATCCTGGCAGTGATTTTGAGTCGCCGATTCGGTGCTACGTTGCTGGTCGAGCAGTCGGCCGCACGGCGCCCGCGCCTGTCCCGATGGTTGGCTGTTGGCTGCGGTCTGGCCTTGATCGCGGCTTTCTACAGTTCACACTTCGTGTTGCTGATGCTGTGCGGCGTGTTGCTGTACTCCACGGCCTGTCTCGGTTTGACGGTGCAATTCGGATATTCGGGCGTGGCCAACTTTGCAGGGGCCGCCTTTTTCGGCATTGGCAGTTACGCCACGGCCGTTCTCGCCTCCCACACGGCCATTCCCCACGTCCTTGTCATCTTTATTTCTGGCGTGATTGCCGCAGTCATCGGTTCGCTGCTGCTCTTGCCAGTGTTACGAACTCGTGGCCACTATGCGGCGCTGGTCACCATTGCATTCGGTATCCTGTTCAAGACCTTCATTGAGGTCAACGATGTGCTCGGTGGGCCGCAAGGCCTGCAGGTGCCCGGAATGAATTTGTTCGGCTTTTCGTTGAATGATGGCTTTAGTCTTTTCGGCCTAGAGATCTCGTTTTATGTTCCTTACGCATTGCTCAGTCTTGCCATGTTTGCAGGAGTCTATGCACTGGTCAATGCACTGGAGCGCTCTTGGGTCGGGCTGAGCATGGACGTGGTGCGAACCGATGAAACGGCGGCATCAACCTTCGGCCTGCACATCGTTCGCTGGAAGGTCATTGCCTTCACCATGGGCAACTTTTTCGCGGGTATCGCCGGCGGTCTTTACGGGATGATCATTGCATTCGTCGCGCCCAACAACTTCACTTTTGGTGACTCGCTGCTGATGCTCTCAATTGTCATTTTGGGTGGCCTTGGCAATATTGCCGGCTTGATTCCGGCCGCCATGATAGTGTTGATTCTTCCCGAAAAGCTTCAATTCATTCAGGAGTACCGTTTCCTGTTATATGCATCGCTGGTGATTGTGATTCTGCTGTTCCGGCCGCAGGGGCTGTTACCGCGCAAGACACGGATTTTTTTCGCTAAGAAGGGTTCATGATGGCCGGCCAATCCTTGATCTCGGTTGACAAGCTGACCATGCGCTTTGGTGGCCTTACGGCCCTCGATGAACTGTCCATGACTGTGCATGAGGGCGAAATACTCGGCCTGCTCGGTCCGAACGGCTCTGGCAAGACCACTTTTTTCAATGTGTTGACCGGGCTGTACAAAGCCAGCAGCGGCAGCATTTTTCTTGATGGTGAAAACATTCTTGGCAAGACGCCACAGGAGATTTACCGCAATGGCGTCGCCCGTACGTTCCAGCGCTCCCGTCTTTCGCTGTCTCTCACGGTTTTCGATAATATTGTCATTGGCGACTACCAGCACATGCAGCACGGCCTGATCTTCAATCTGCTGCGGCGAAAGGCGTTTCGGGCAGAGTACGACGTTTACGTCGAAAAAGTGAAGGCCTTGCTGGAGATCTTCAGTCCTCCGCTGGTCGATCGGCTGTTCGAGCCGGTCGATAGCTTCACGATGATCGACCGCCGCCGCATCGAGGTTTGTCGCGCGCTGCTGAGTCAGCCGCGCTTGTTGCTTCTGGACGAGCCGTCCGCGGGGATGACACATGATGAAACAGACGAGTTGATGCAGGATATTTTGCAAGTACGGAGAAAGCTTGACAAGCTGTCTGTTGTCCTGATCGAGCATGAAATGAACGTGATCGAAAGAATCACTGACCGCTGCGTCGTCCTGAACTACGGCAAGAAGATCGCCGAAGGAAGCTATGTTGAGATCACAGCCGATCCGTATGTACAGACCGCTTATCTCGGAGAAGCCGCATGAGCAAACTCAGTGTCAAGAATCTCACTACCGGCTATGACAAGGTCAATGTCTTACATGATGTTTCGATCGAGGTGGAGCCGGGCAAGATAACCTGCATCTTGGGGTCAAACGGGGCAGGCAAGAGCACGCTGATCCGTTCGATTCTCGGTTTAACGCCTCCGCGTCAGGGCGAAATTTGGTGGGATGGGCGTAACCTTGCTGGGGAAAAAACGCACAAAATCATCGCCAGCGGTATCGCATGCATTCCCGAAGGCCGCAAAGTATTTCCTCGCATGACAGTCGGGGAAAATCTGGCACTCGGAGCTTTTCTGGAGACCTCCTCAGCCCGAATTCAGGAGCGGCTGGCACGGGTCTACGAGATATTTCCCCGTCTGAAGGAGCGGTCGGTGCAGCTTGCCGGCACCATGTCGGGGGGCGAGCAGGCCATGGTGTCGATCGGTCGGGGCCTGATGGCCGAACCCAAGTTACTGCTGATTGATGAACCCTCGCTTGGTTTGTCGCCTTTGTATGTGAAGGAAAACTTCAAGGTGATCCAGCAGATCAATGACCTCGGGGTGACGGTTCTGCTGGTGGAGCAGAACGCCCGTCAAACGCTGGCGATTGCGCACTACGGATATGTTCTTTCGCAGGGCAAGGTCGTCGCCTCTGGTTCGGCACAAGCGCTGTCCGAGAATGACAACGTGCGTTCGGCCTATTTCGGCTGAGTCGGTGACATGCTTAACATTCTCACACTGTCTGCACGAGAGTTGGCCGCCAGGGTTTCGCGCAGGGAATTGACGGCTGAGGCCGTGACGTGGGCCTACATCGAACAGATTCAGGCTTGCGAACCAACAGTCAAGGCATGGCAGTTCTTTGATGCAGACATGGCGCTGCAAAGCGCGCGTGCACTGGATCGCCACAGCCACAGCAGCAACGCACTCCTACGAGGTGTCCCGGTCGGGGTGAAAGACCTGATGGATACTGCCGACATGCCAACCGCCTATGGTTCGCCTATTTATGCGGGGCAGCGTCCAAAGTTCGATGCCGCATGCGTGGCTGCCTGCCGTGATGCCGGTATGGTGGTGCTTGGCAAGACCGTCACCACCGAGTTTGCAACCTTTCAACCAGGAGTGACATGCAATCCGCGCGCGCCCGCAGACGCGCCTCGTACGCCGGGTGGCTCTTCCAGCGGTTCTGCCGCGGCGGTGGCTGCGAGCATGGTGCCACTGGCACTCGGGACCCAAACGGCTGGGTCCATCGTGAGGCCGGCGTCCTACTGTGGCGTGATCGGCTACAAGCCCACCCATGGGACATTACCGCTGGCCGGCATCAAGCCGCTTTCGCCCAGTCTCGACACGGTCGGCGCGTTCGCACGCTCGGTGGATGATGCCGCATTTTTTGTTGGCGCATTGACCCGGGTCAATCTGGACCCGCAGCGACAAACAGCCCTTCGCGTGGGCATTTGCCGTACCGCCCATTGGGATCTCGCCTCAGACGATGCACGCCGCGTGCTCGAATATTCGGCACGTCAGTTTGAAAAGGTTGGTGCACATGTTCATGAGCTTGTTTTACCTGCTTCGTGCGATGGGCTGACACAGGCGCAAATTCAGATCATGGCTTATGAAGCCGCGGCAGCGTTTGCGCCGGAGCGCCAGCGGCAAGCGGAAGAGTTCAGCCCGGCCTTTGCGCAGCTACTGGCATTGGGACAGTCGCTGCACGGGGCCGACTTCGCAGCCGCGCAGTTATTAGCGATTGCTGCGCGTCGGGCGTTGGATGCCGTTTTCGAGTCGGTGGATGTTCTTCTTGCACCCAGCGCTGAAGGCGAGGCGCCTGCAGGATTGGGCGCTACGGGTAACCCCATCTTCAGCCGTCTCTGGACGCTGCTTGGGAACCCATGTGTGCATGTGCCGGCAGGTACGGGAGAGCACGGCATGCCGGTAGGCGTCACGGTCATTGGTCCGCGATGGGCTGATGCGCTGACGTTGAGCGCAGCGCATACGCTGGAGCTCAGTTTGAGCTGAAAATGAATTAAGAGTTGAATGTGGCCAACCTAGAACAGCGAGACCAGACGGCGGCCAGCGAACGCGCGCAGGACCATGTGCAACATGATCGCTTGCTGTCGGTCATTGCCGAGCTTGCGGCCTTTGGCGGACGGTCGGATGGAGGTGTTTCTCGCGAGACGTTGACGGACGCGGATCTCCAGGCTCGCCGCTATTTGATCGATCTAGCCCGCGCGCGTGGGTGCTCGGTAACGATCGATGACTGCGCCAATCTTTTTTTTCGGCGTCCGGGAACATCCGATTTGCCACCTGTACTTACCGGAAGCCATGCCGATACCCAGCCGGTGGGTGGCAAGCTGGACGGGGCCTACGGCGTGCTTGCAGGCCTAGAGGTGATTGCTGCGTTGAATGATGCGAGTATCGAGACCCTGCGACCTGTCGAGGTCGTTGCGTGGACCAACGAAGAGGGGTGTCGCTTTGGTCCGGGTGCCATGGGTTCCAGCGCCTTTGTAGACCCGAGTTGTCTGCCCACTTATCGAAAGTCTGTCGATGCCAAGGGTGTGAGTTTTGGGGACGCATTGGACTTAGCTCTGGAGGCTGTACCGGATGTTCCCCGTCGGGCAATGACTGAACCGATGTCTGCTTGCGTAGAGCTGCATATCGAACAGGGCCCTGTGCTTGAGCGCGCTCTTGTGTCGCTGGGCGTCGTCACAGGCATCCAAAGCGTGCGTTGGTATCGCATCCAGGTGACGGGCACTGCCGGACATGCGGGTACCATGCCCATGGGCGAGCGCGTCGATGCCATGGCCGCCGCCGTCGGTTTAGCGCAGCAACTGTATGCCTATCAGGCGGTGGAGGCTGGAGAAAAATTGCGTCTGACGCTGGGCCGATGGCAGGTGAGTCCGAACTCCATCAACACGATTCCTGGTGCAGTGGAGTTCACCGTCGATGTTCGCTGTGTCGATGAGCAGGTTTTGGTTCAGTTCGAGGCGGCGTTAAATGAGATCACCAAAGCCTATTCCTGGGCAGGGCAGATCGAATTCGAATCCATTTTTTCTCGTCCCCCGACGCATTTTCCTGCCTCGATGCTGGAGCTGATTGAACGAGCCTGCACACGCGCTTGCAGCAGCGCTTCGCTGGATGCGCCGTTGCGTATGACGTCCGGCGCTTTTCATGACGCCATGTATCTCGCGGAGCATTGCCCGACAGCGATGATTTTTGTTCCGAGCAAGGGGGGGGTCAGTCACAATGCTGCGGAGGAAACCGCACCTCAGGAGTTGTTTTTGGGTGTTCAGGCGCTCGCTTATGCCGTGACATCGCTGGCCAATGCCTGACCCTTCGGGCAAACAAATGGAGGTGCTCATGAAATCAAATCCCGTTGCTGCGCCGAAGCTGGAGGACGCTGCCGTCAAACTACCCACCATGCTGGGCGTCCGGTTGAGGCATGCTCGCCTGGTTGCTGGTCTGACCATGACGCAGGTGGCTCAGAAGTCGCAATGTTCAGAAAGTCTTATCTCAAAAATAGAAGCCGGACAGGCCTCTCCTTCATTGGCCATGCTGCATCGAATTGCGGTCACCCTGGACACAAACATCGCCACGTTGACGACCGAAGAAGCGCCCAGGGAGGGTCCCGTCGTGCTCAAAGGCGAGCGCCCCGTCATCAAGGCCGGCGGAATTTACTTGGAGCGCATAACGCTTCCCAAGCGGGGCGGCCTTCTACAGGCCAATATTCACATCGTCCCGCCAAGCGTGGCGAGCGATGGCTTGATAGAGCATGTTGGGGAAGAAGTTGGCTTTGTACTGGAGGGCAGCCTTGAGTTGGTGCTGGGTAGTGAGTGTCACCTGGTCCAGGCTGGGGATGCGTTTTATTTTTCCAGCCAGACGCCTCATGGGTATCGCAATGTCGGCAAGGTTGCTGCAAGAGTTTTTTGGGTGAATACGCCTGCGACTTTCTAGCTGCTAGGGAAAGAATTGGTCCACGCTGACCAACGACAGCTATCTGAACATCGCGCAAACCCACTGACCGCCATGGAGAATCAAAGTGTGCGTCCGATGATGGTCGTTGTCGGGTGCAACGATCCTCGAAATTGGCACCACATTGCTGACGCTCAGGCCACTGGGCTTGGCCTTCCATTGCTGTCAATGGGGTGGGGATGGGTGATTGACGGTCAATGGACCATGGATGTCGCTGGTGGAAGTGAAGGTCGGTCGTTCGAGCCCAGCTCTTGCCTTTGCTCTTGCGATCCGACGATGCGGACTTACGCGTGTCCATCACATCGGAATCCCACTCCTTTGAGTCGCGTGCTCGGTTATGTGGCTGGTTTTCGAGTACCCCGGAGTCATCTGTCTTCATCTGCAGCACCGATGTTCAGATGCTGGGCAGTTGCTCTTTCAACACAGATATATCATGCGCCGTGCGAGCGATCTGACTCAACTGCGCGCAGGTGTCGCCACCGACGGTTAATGATCTGGCGCGTAGGCCATGATCTCCCTGGTAGCATGAAAATTGTTGAGTACATCGCACCCCGAGATGTAGCGCCAGATCTGTCTGGAGAGGATGAACAAGGAGCTTTCGATGAGTCGTCACACTGATATCCTGCATGATCCTACCCATGCTTTCATGCCCTACCCGGCAACCCCGGTCCCCCATGCCGGTGCGGGTCCCCTGTCGGGGCTAAGCTTTGCGGTCAAGGATCTTTTTCATGTTGGCGGTTATCCCACCAGTGGCGGGCAGCCGCTGATGTTGGCCTTGTCTGGAGTTATGGATCGCACAGCACCTACGGTGCAGCGGCTCCTGGATGCGGGTGCCCGGTTCGCCGGTAAGACCATCACCGATGAACTGGCCTTCTCGATGAACGGACAGAATGCACACTTTGGTTCTCCTATCAATGGTGCCGCGCCTGATCGGATTACCGGAGGTTCCTCTTCAGGTTCGGCTTCAGCCGTATCGAATGGCATGTGCGACTTCGCCCTGGGGACAGACACGGGCGGCTCGGTGCGGGCGCCTGCGAGTCATTGTGGTCTGGTGGGCCTGCGACCGACCCATGGCCGCATCAGCCTGCAGGATGTTCTGGATCTTGCGCCCAGCTTTGACACTTGCGGCTGGTTCGCCCGTGACGTGCCCACATTTGCCCGGGTGGCCGATGTGCTTCTCGGCGCAGATGAGGCGGGCAAGATTGCCTCGCATAGGCTCTTGCTGCCAAGTGACATCTGGGCGCTGGCCACCCCGGCAGCCGTCAAAGCGCTGTGGCCGGCGCGACGGCTTGTCGAGAAAGTGCTGGGCAAGCCCAGGGCCATTTGCGCCATACTCGATGATTCCGACTCCATGTACTGGAGCTTTCGGTATCTGCAAGGGCGCGAGGCCTGGGGGGTACGAGGTGGATTCATCCAGCGCTTTGCGCCCGTTCTGGGCGCGGGCGTGGCAGAACGCTTCGCCTGGTCAGCGCAAGTCACCGACGAGCAGGTGGCAAAGGCGGCGCAGTTTCGCGAGCGGTATGGCACCTTTTTGGCGGATGTGCTTGGAGATGACGGTGTGCTTGTGTTGCCCACGATGCCAGACATCGCGCCGCGTGTGGACGAAGCTGAACAGTCTCTGGAAGATTATCGCAACCGGGCTATTTGCATGCTGTGCGTGTCCGGACTCTCGGGATTTCCGCAGTTGTCGCTCCCGTTGACTCGACGCCTAAACGCTCCACTTGGTATTTCGCTGCTGGGCGCACCCGGATCTGACCGTGCGCTGGTGAGCATTGCCCAAGCGATCTGGGCGTGCCATGCGCAGTCATGATGCTGGCTTCCTAAGCGCAACAACGCCGCGCTCAGAGTCGCTCCGTTGTTAGTCGCAGGTGATGCGCTGCCAGGTTAGTGCACGTTTCAGGCAAGAACGGGTCTGTGCTTCAGATTGAGCAAACGCTCGACAGCAGACGCACACCTGAACAACGTGCCCTCATCGAACGGCCTGCCGGCGATCTGCAGACCGATCGGCATTCCTTCCTTGTCGTAGCCACAGGGAACCGAGATCGCAGGAAGGCCTGTTAGATTGAACGGATATGTCAATCGCCAGGATGCGGCCAGAACGCTTTCATTCTCGCCGGCAATGGTCACGGTCTCTCGTCCCTTCTTCCACGCCGTGATGGGTTCGGTTGGCGTCACGACAACGTCGACCTGCTCGAAGATTCGCCTGAATTCTTCGCACAGCAGTGTCCTGACCTGTTCAGCCTTAAGATAGTCGACAGCAGAAATCAGTCGCCCCATCTCCACCAGATCACGTACATCCTTCTGGTAACCCCTGGAGACTCCGGTGGTCACATGACGGTCGTGGTAGGCGCCTGATGATGCAAGTTCAATTGCATAGATGGCGGCCAGACCATAGGCGAGGAGCGGGACGCGAAAGTGCACGATGCGAGCGCCGCTGCCCTGCAAGGCATCAATGCTCGCATTGATTGCAGCCTGCACATCGGATGTGTTTCGATCCATGAAGTGATTGTCGATGACACCGATGCGAAGACCCCGGATGCTGCGATCGATGCTGGCTGTGTAATCTGGGACAGCCTGATCCTGGCATGCGGGGTCACGGGGGTCATAGCCCGCCAGAACATTCATCGCGATTGCCGCATCCTCCACCGTGCGCGTCAGAGGGCCGGGGTGGTCCAGTGACCAGCTATGGGGGACGATGCCAACGCGACTGATCCGTCCGAAGGTCGGCTTGAGGCCCACGGTGCCACAGAAACTTGCAGGGATGCGCACCGAACCTCCGGTGTCTGAACCCATGGCTAGTGGTGCGAAGCCTGCCGCAACACTCACTGCGGAGCCACCGCTGGAACCGCCTGGGATGCGCTCAATGTCCCAGGGGTTGGATACAGGAGGGCTGATCGTTCCCCAGGCAAATTCGTGGGTGCGTGTCTTTCCCAACAGGATGCATCCCGCCGCTCGGAGCCGCTGTGCACATGCTGAGTCTTCCATTGGAAAAGCAACACCAATTGCGGTGGTGCCTGCAGTCGTGGGCATGTCGGCGGTGAGGTAGTTATCCTTCAATGCCACCGGGATGCCGTCGAGCGGTCCCAGAGTTGCGTTGCGGAGCCGGCGACGCTGGTCGGATGCACGGGCCTGTTCCAATGCATGTTCGGATATATGGATGAAACTCTGAATGGCTCCATCGTGTCGTCCGACCCGGTTCAGCAGGTGTTGGGTGAGTTCGGCACTGCTGAAATGGCCCTTCGCAAGTCCTTTGCCTAGTTCCTTTAGCGAGGCCCATTCGATTGGGGTAGAGTTCATTCGGCGCTCCGATACACAGCTGTGGGTTCGAAAATGATGGCTGGGTGAACCTCGGTCAAGTCGAGTTCACGCAGCTTCGCTATTTCGGAAAGAATCGGTTCGTAGGCTGTTATCACCTCCTGAAGCCTCTCGCGTCCGACCGGCGTGCCGGTCAGAGCTTTGATGAGTGCTGTTGATTGACTTGGTGGCTTGGGGTCTTGAGTCATGATTGTTCCTTCCTGCAGTTCACGGGGGCGATGATTTCATAAGCAAAGTTAGGGCCAGGCATTTCGGCGTCTATGTATGGTGTGACTAGCCTCCGGGCCAGAAACTTGCAACGCAAAGGACGTACCCTTGGCTGGCTCTTCTGGGAGGCCGCCCGGCTGGAAAGCCAGCGGCCTACGACACCAGGTACCCAGGCACCTATAACGCACGAAGGGACAGCCTGGAGGGCTTCTGGAAGAAACAATTCGGCTACACACATGGTCTCATGGTCGTCAATGCGTTCTATGAGCATGTCTCCAAACCAGTGAAGAGCGGAACTGGCGCGCAAACAGAGAACGTGATCCTGGAGTTCAAGCCACGACCAGTACAGGACATGTTGGTCGCCTGCCTGTGGTCGCACTGGACAGGAGACGCAGGGGATGTCCTTTACTCATTCGCTGCCATCACGGATGAGCCACCAGAAGAAGTCGCGGCCGCTGGTCACGACCGCTGCATCATTCCGATCAAGCCTGAAAACATCGACGCCTGGTTGAATCCAGACCCCACCAATCTCGCGGCACTCTACGCCATCCTGGATGACAGGGAGCGTCCTTAGTCGGCCCTGCAAAACCCCGCTAACCCGCATAAACACTAGCTTTTTTGTATAAATCGTGTGCACCAAATCCCTCAAGAAACGTTCTGTAGAGAGTTGATTTCTGAGAGATTTGATGATGCAACC
>Ga0209913_1001635_pt1 | contig 11668 bp, 7 predicted proteins | sample PersoiDNA2013203_FD_185805 | JGI IMG/M metagenome (GOLD analysis project Ga0209913, IMG submission 185805) | Permafrost soil microbial communities from the Arctic, to analyse light accelerated degradation of dissolved organic matter (DOM) -... | ecosystem: Environmental > Terrestrial > Soil >... | reverse complement strand
TTGGGGGAATCCGCATGCCCATCCTGTTCCTGGACTTTGACGGAGTTCTACATCCCGAACACTGCCATGAATCCAAGCATTTCTGCTGTCTGCCCGTGCTGGAAGACGCACTGCGGCAAGCGCCTGCGTGGCAGGTGGTGATTAGCAGCACCTGGCGACTGCAGAGGTCACTAGACCAACTGCGCAGCCGGTTTTCCGCAGACATCGCTGAGAAAGTGGTGGGGGAAACGCCCCGATTCAACACCTTGGTCGATGTACCTTTCAGCCTCGTCGCCTATGAGCGAGAGGCTGAGTGCCAGGCATGGCTAAGATTCAACGAAGTGCCGTACCTGCCGTGGCTGGCATTGGATGACCGTTCATGGCTGTTTCGGCCATTTTGCAAGTCGCTGTTTTTGTCGGATCGGAAGACAGGGTTAACCACCGCTGCAGGTGAGCAGCTCAAAGTAAGAATGCACCAACTGCGCTGAAGCGCGCAGAGCGGGCTTCAATGAAAGCTTTGAAAGCGATGATCTATGGCGAGCTCGACAGCGTGGTATACCGGATACAGGAGTTCCCAGAGATATTGCCCGAAGATCAGCCAGGAATTTGGTGGGAAGGCTTCCGGAAACCCTGCATTGGCAAGCCAGACATTTAGCGCAAACCTTGACCTGATCTGGACTCCACCTCACCTGCAAACGCCAACTTGAAGGAACAGCTGGCGCGGGTGATCGCACGATGCTCGATGACTGGAAACTGCGCATGTCGGCATAAGTGATGACCAAACGTTTGCATTAATTTTTTCACCAAACTCTCATAAATCTTTGGCCACACGCTCAAAGGCGCTGAGAAGAGCCTCTTTTGATCCTGCTCCTTTGCGTAACGGCCTCACCGTCCCTCCTAAAGTCGCCGACCCTGCAGGCGGCGCAAGCTTTGAAAACGCATCTCTTTCAAACGGCGTTAACATGCTTTCGACATGCCTTTCATTGATGCGCTGGTTGAAACTATTGATTGCTTTTTCTACGATAACGATGTTGCTGGTCGCGCTCTCAACACTAAATGGATTTAGCAAATCCTGATCTATATTTTTGTCGCCTACCGAATAACGCCATAAGGCCTCCACATCCGTACGATAGGTCAAGTATCCACTTGAAGCATAAGCTGCTCTCACATCCGATTCAGTCACATCTGCTTTATCCCCACGTCGGCTTTTAGCGTGAACCCAGGCGCCTACAATCAACTCTACCAGCGCTCTTTTGATTCCGTACGTATATCGATGTATCAACTCCGCCATCGCCGCGACATCAAATTTAAAGTCTTCTGGCGATACCTTGATCAACTCGCTGAAGTAGTTTCGAAAGTCTGAGCTATGCAAGTCGTCTGGCCGAAGTTCAAGTGGGTTGCCGAGTACTCGCTGCCGATCTTCTTGACGCCGATTCATGAGACGTCTGGCCAAACTGAAATTAGCCACATATACAACGCGGGGCCCAATACTAATCATTTGCAATAACAGAGATATTGCTAATGCATTGGCATGCAAGCTCCTTGAAATAAACTGAAATTCATCAAGAAAAATAATGCATACACCGTCCCTCCGACTCACCCGACTGGCAAGCTTAAGTAATTGTGATTGCTTAAGGTCTTTTTTCCTCGAATTTTCCGTCTCATCTAGTTTATCGGCACTTTCCGGATCCACGCAAGGCCCAATTAATGCATTGAGAGTATTTCCATCCTTAAGTGACATGAACCACGCGGGTAGAATTTCTAGATTCCCGTGACGAGGCAGTTCTACACTGCCTACCCGGTCACAGAAGAAACGCTTCATGGCCAGTAAAAGCTGTGTTTTTCCGGTTCCAGCCAGCCCTGTGAGCATAATCGCAGGCTGCCTGGTCTCCCCCCAAGGTCGCAGGCTGTATAACGACTCAAGTACCTGCTTGGAAGAGTCATAGTGATTGAGTGCATGCCCCTCAGCTATTGCGAGTAGCTTGTCGAGCAAAAGAGAGATCTGCTCGCCACAGAGAAAAATGTCACTCATCGCATCCCTAAGCACCTCTGAACGCGCTATAACAGAATCCCCCTTAATCCGAAGTACAACTGCACGACGTTCAAGTTGAGAATAGCGATCAGGAGCATTACTGACTAGATAGGAGGCCACCCATGGATTGGACTTCATGCACGCCTCTTAGCATTCGTATTCAGAACACCTCTCAACGCTTTTGCCTCCGCCAAAGCAGAAGCTGTTTTCTTTGGAGAACCGCCGCGACGTCGACCTGAATTCAGCGAGAAGCCTGTTTGCTCTTTCACCGTTCTCTCCAGGAAGACCTTTGACGCAAGTGCGGCTTCACGTGTCGCCGAATTAACCTCCGACCTCTCTTGCTCAATGTCTACCAAAGATGACAGCGGCAACAAAAGTTCCTCCCGATCAAATTGGATCCGTAGGCTCGGTTCAAGTTCGAAAAGTTGCCCGTTGATTTCAACCCAAACGCATCGAACAACAAGACTGAGTGTGTAGCCAGTCATGTATTCCACACCTCGCCTCACTAGATCCTCGTGGAGTCCATTACGGAGTTCTTGCGAACTGAATGTAACGCCCTTCCACACGAGCCCTGACTTTTCCACTGCAAACCTTGTTTTATTTCCAAACGCACGTATTGCGTCACGCCAGTCCATAAATTGCGCAGAAGTACGAAGCCGATCACTGAGATAATTCCAATAAAAATGAGGCGTGGCTGGATAGGATAAATTGTGAAACTCATGAATAATTGATGGCGTCAATCTATCAATTATGTTAGAGTGATGATTCTCAGCTAACGTGCGTAACACCTCTCGTTTCATCATACCCGCCACATCATGGCTGCTCTGAATAAATGAAGGAGCCCCCTCTATCAAGGTCGATCTCGGATTTGCCGATTCAACCGTTGGCTTTGACTGCCCGCTATAAGATGCTGTTATTGACTTGACAGGAAACTTTGCCTCCAAGTCCTCCAGCAATGATTGTTGTCCTGCGGGACCTCGATCCGACAACAAAGATCGGGCCATCACTGGCGTGTGTCCGCGCAATGCCTCCACCGGAATGCCATATATATTCGCGAGTATCTCGGCTGACATCGTCATCGAAACAATCGCTGACTTGTATGCCTCCTGGCGCTCACCAATAATAGAGAATCCAATACCAAGCCGTTTGCCGGTAACACCGCAAATCACGCGAACCACAATCAAAGACGGCATTACCCCATCAGTGCTAGTTGCCGCAGGTCGATCTGCGCAGTGATAGGCATCCATTTCCAGGCACTCCAGTGCATTGGCGTATTGAGATGAGTAGCTGCCCTCATCTACAACCGCATGGTTACGCATTCGTGCTTGACCATACACAGTTGTTTGAACAGTTTTCAAACCAAATTTGGAGACTATGATGTGCCTAAATTGTCCATATGTTGGAAAAGGCATGTTCATCGGATGAGTCAGTCGCGCTCGTCCCTGCACATCAAAAGTAGTGATACAGCCAAAGTCCTCGCTAAGTGCCGCATTGCAGATTGAACTCATCGTTTTTCCGTTTCCACATCGCTTCAAATAGCTATTAATTACTTGCTCACGAAAAACTGCAGATGGCCAGCCTCTGTGCTTTTCGTCTGCGTAAGGCCTACCGAATTTCGTATCCGCATGTTTGTCATCCTCCCTTGACCAAGTTCCATTCCCATGAGTAGCGGGCTTCAAAGACCATTTATTTCGACCATGAAGAACATAACAGAAAAACCAATATTGAAGACGATGGACATGCGATGCCAAATTCAGTGAATTACGAATTCTCGACAATTCCCGCAACGGATTATGTGCCTGCAAAATCTCTTGCTCATATTCCAGCAGGGGATAGATTGACTCAAGCCTCTTCTGAACATCGTCGTGATGAGATTTTTTTCTAACAAAACTTAAAGATGACAATTCATCAAAGTTAATACCTTCCAAATCAATTAGGGCGGGAGGCATGCTGTACTGGCGCTTACACGACCTAATACCTGGCGACGATCTAGTTAGCTCCTTTTCGAAAAAATTTTGGGACAAATATATATAGCCCACACGCCATTCTTTGGTCCCTTGTGAGTTTCGAAAGAACCATACGAGCAAAACTCCGAATGAAACACTTCTGCCACAGTAGTAGTAGCGCGTCCCTGCCATGAGGCAGCCGAGTCCATCCGGGACTTCCAGTTGCTGGCCGACTCTCATCGAGAGCCCCTCAAAAACCATTCACCATACACATTGATTGGATCATCTCTCTCTGGCTTTAGTGGTCGGTCATTTAACACTGGCTCGAATAAATCCACACGAATGCTTCGATTCCATATGCCTTGCTCGAGAACATTCTTCACGACTTGCTCGTCGATGGCGAGGTGCAGTGCGGCCTCCCGGATAAGCTTGTATGCTGGCGTTGATCCACCTATTGTTTTTTCAAAGTGGGAACACAGCTTTGAACACATGTATGGCGGAAGCGGTACAGGCTCCGAATGGCTAAGAAATAATCGGTTGAGATTAGACCTCAAAATTGAATCGATTTCTCGGCCGGCAACCTGAACAGTTCGGATGTCCGCGTCTAAGTAGTAAGCGTCCTCCAAGGCATGTCGACGCAACGCTGATAGATCAACCTCGTCTGTTTGGGGCTTCCCCGGCCTAGGCCCGCGTCGTCGAAAGTCATCCTTTTTGTCCTTCACCGACCAATTGACACAGTAGGCGCCCGCCGCGTCATGTATGAACAAAAGCAGGTCACCAACGTATGGAAAGGGCGCCCACTCATCCCCATCCGCCCGCCGAATACGACACTTCGGGTGTTTACTCAAGACACCTCTATCTTGGGAAACGACCAACGTCCCACGGAAAGGCCGGAAAACTTGCCCCACCGAAGAGGGGTGCGCATCTAAAAAATGTGGTCGGGGACCCGGGAAAAGGATCCGCTGTTCGTGAATGTCCCAAACCGAAGGGTGATACAGCGCCAAGAGCGCTGCCCACGTCTCTGGCCGACTCAGCGTGTGCATCGGCCTGTAGCCAAGTTTCGCGGGATGCAAAATTGTGGGCGTCGAAATTCCAGGCGCCTCCTTGGGCGTAGCCCAAATAGCCGGCACGTAGTCCTTCCCCCACGCATCCCGCAGTTGTCTTTTTTGAACAAGGCGCAGCCTTGCCTCAGTCAATCTGATTTCCGCCATCGCCAACTCCTCGGCGCCCTCCAATAGGTGCGCACCTGACTTGACTACCTGCCCAGACGACTTAGAATCAAAGCGCCAACTGCGACTCTGTGCTCTGCACGGGTAGCCCTAAAACGCCAGCCTTATGCTGGCGTTTTTTGTTTTTGGGATCGTTTTTTAGCGGTGCGTCACTTGGACCTCCTTTCGAGACGGCCTACCTGTTCTCTTCGAGGTCCAATCTATGAGTTCTTCCGGCACCCATCGACGCTGGCTACCAACCCAAAGAAAGCGAGGCCCATCGCCCCTCGCGATCAGGGTTTCAAAGCTACGACGTGAAATGCCCAGATAGCTACTTACCTGAGATGCATTCATCAGTGGATTCATCCAAAGCCAGTGCAAAATGTTGCAATTGAATGCAAGCATAGTTCGCCAACAGACTCTCTGATTCACAATCGTGAAACATGGCTGTCAATTAGAGAAGTCCATTCTCCTTTTCGGCATAGAGTTGCCAACATGCTGCTCAGCACTCATCCCCACATAACGCCTTTAGGTTGGCTGCCCACTAGTTTGGTAGCCCGACGTGATGGCTTCTTGCCCGTTTATCGCAGGTTGAGGCAGGATGGGTCGCCAATCATCGATGACTGGGGCTTTCTAACCCCAGACCTGTATTGGCGCCACGGGCGTGGGTACGGTGACTCCGCGTTGGAAGCGACTTATGCCCTTGAACTTCTGATGTCAAGCGCGGACGCTGCCCAACCAAGTCCGCGCATCAAGGAAAGTTTGGGGTCGCTGTACAAATGGTCGCCGGCAAAGATCCTGGGCCAAGACACGTCAGTAATATGCCTCCGGTCCCCCGCCCTTCCAGACCGACTCACGCGCAGTGCATGGCTTAAGGCACTACCCGAACTCGCTCCTCCTCGGTTGGTACCCAGGCTCGCTATGCTGACTCGTGATCCAGCTCGCCTGCTGAGAGCAGGCTATCAGATGCTTTGCTTCGAATGGGCAGACCATGGACCGGGGCGGCGCCAAACCGCTGAAGCCCTTTCAATTATTGGTCTTAGTGCTCTCGGACTCTTCCCGCGCGTCCGCTGTTCGGTTTGCTACCGCATTTCGATGCCAGCCTCCGGCCGCTGCGCCCGCCACAGTCAAACAAAAGCCATCCGAGTAGATCCTTCTGGGAGCAAATTGCATTCCATGGTCTCAGCAGAAGCAAGGTTGGCTGGACGAGTAATGAAACGACTTGGATGGTCTCGGACTGCCTTCCGGACCGATCTAGGAGATGATTTCACGAGCGAAACAAAAACTTTCGCAGGGATACTGTGGGGACTCAATACTCATTACGGCGGACACACACTGAGCCACCTTAAAGAGCTGCTACGCATCGGTCGATTTCCGCGGGTGCGCGCGCTTTTACCAGGGAATTTTCTTGAGCTTGATGACGTCCGCGCATGTGCTGCGCTCCGTCTACACATTGACGCCAACGAGTGGGTTCCCACGTACTGGCTCACTCGAGTTGCTGCTGCTGAGTTTTGGTTTGAAGCTGCCGAGGCCCTGTCCCCCGGCCGTACACACATGAGACCGAGCGAGGCCAATCGAGACAGGGTTGAGGAGGCACGCTCTTTAATCCAGCAAGGCATCCCAAAGAAGGAGATAGCTTTACAACTAGGCATCTCACCGAGCCATCGCTCGCATCTGCTGCAGCGCATGAAGTAGCGACCACTATGGCTCCATCGGTTTCATCGGGATTACTGCTTCCGCTACGCCCTATATTGGAATGGCTGCCCCAAGAGACGTTGTTCAGCCTTTGCAGCCGCTATCACCGCATCAGTGGCCACCGAATACCTGCTCAAACTTGTTCAACGCTCTTCGGTAATGCTCGCTCAGGATCCGCGCACGATGTCCCATCCAGGGTGCAAACCCTGGTCGATCGAACGGACGGTGCGCTTGGAACGGCGCGAGATATTCTTCTGGAGCACACTTTGCTCCCCTTCTACTTTCCGTTCCATTCAACCCGTCAATGCGAAAACTGGTTGATCCAAATTGCTGCAGGATCAACGCCCGCGTTAAAGGCCCAGTTAGGCTTAGCAGCGTCTCAATTCGGTGCATCACACCCACTCAAGGCATGCCCAGACTGCATGCAGTTAGACACTCGCGACTACGGTGTGAGCTACTGGCATGTGGATCACCAAGTGCCTGGAGTTCACACCTGCCCCACACATCAAACTCCACTGCTTATTGCAACAGACAAGGTGTCAGGACAGGATCGATTCGGCTGGGTGCTACCGCAGCAAGCAAACTTGCACAATCCTCTAGCGAACTTGCTATCCAAGAGTGAAGTTGATCTTTTCACCGAAGGCGCGCTTGCATTATGGCGTCTTCCCATCACCTTCACTTTTTCCTTGGACAAGTTGCACAAGCTTTACTACAACGAATTTGTGCGGTGTGGTTTTGCACTGAAGTCCTCGTCAAAAGATGAGCAAAAGCATTTTGATCAAGTTTTGAGGGATATCGTGGCGGTCAACTCACTCACAGCATTTTGGCCATGGCTGGCATCACCGGATTGCCAACGTAATTTATCTGCTCGACTACGCAGAGTGTGCCATCCGACTAGCCCTAGAGTCAGTCGCCATCCGATGACTCATCTGTTTTTGATTACCTTACTCTTCAGTTCTTGGGAGCATTTCTGGACGACCTACAACAATGAAGAAAGCAACTACCACAATACTGAAGTATTTGGCTCTCAAAATGCTGAATCCACCATACAAGAGGCATGCGAATCAAGCCACCAGCTTAAAATCTCACTCATTGAGGAGCTTCGCTCAGGAAAATCAATATCCCTAGCTGCCAAGATAGCTGGCATTACGGTTGCCACTGCAATAACATGGGCTGCGAGTGAAGGAATCGCCAGCCCTCATCGCCCTAAAATATTAAATCCAGACATGCGCTCTCGTTTAGTCAGACAACTCCAAAGAGGAGCAGATAAAGCGTCTGTAGCATCTACAGCGAAAATATCGGTGGCAAGTGTAACTCGCTTGCTGCTGTCCGAGCCAGGACTGCACAGTCAATGGTGTGCAGCAAGATTTTCCAAAGCACAGCAGCGTTCGCGGAACACCTGGAAAAGGATCACCGAAGCCTTTCCAACAGCCTCCTCCAATGAATGGAGAAAACTAGACCCGGCGGTATACGCCTGGTTGTACCGAAATGACCGCGCTTGGCTACAGAGTTCGATTCTCAATCGCCCTCAGACATCAATTATGTCGGCACAACGTCGAGACTGGAAATCTCGTGATACAGCGCTCGCACAAGTTGTTCAAGTAGCTGCGCTGGAGTGGCAACTTTCACACCCAGGAAAGCGGCTCACCATTGGGATCATTTGCGCCGAGGTCGACGGGCTACGCAGAAAAATGTCGGCAATCGCCAAGCTTCCCCTTACCCGCATGGCTATTCAAACAGCTTGCGCTAACACCTCGCGAAGTGTCGATTAGGGGCAATTAATAACAACTTATTATTAAGGGTAGACTAAGAATGGATGTGATGACTTATCGCAATTTTTCAAAAACTCAAAAATACAATAATGTTAAACATCCAGTAACGCAGTTGCGTTCCGAGACCTATGTGATCGCGAATTAGGCTCAATAGCCAATTGAACATCATTAGCAAGTACTCTGCTCACGACACGTAAAAGCTTCTCTACTACTTCTACATTAACCCCTTCTACAGCACATGCAGCCGTGAGGCTTTCACCTGCAACGAATCGCTGAAAAGCATGCCATGGGTGCGAGCCGCGCTTCCCTGCAAAAGTGGGGATGCCCAAACTTCTATTTTTCCGAGCCAAGAAGCTTCTATCTACGCCAAGGTGCTTTGCAGTAGCGCTGATGTTGCCCCCCATTCTCACTAATTCACCCAGGTATTCTTTCTCCCAAAACTCCGATGGATACACAGATCTAATTGATTGAGGTTCTTGCTTTCGTGGCTGAATAGGTGGTCTTGCCAACGAAAGAGAAGCATCCTCTTCTGAATCGAAGAGGATTGAGAATGCCACAGCATAAGCAAAGCCTGTTCCTGGTATGCTCACTGAGGTATTTATTCGGTCTATCGCGCTAAAATGTGCACCTTTCCCTTTCCCGCAAAGCTCAGGCATATGCTTTCTCAACCATGCTATTGGGGCATGCTCTTGGATATAGTCGCTAAGCGTTGGCTTCGAGCCGACAGGGCTATTTCTCAAGCCTAAATCTCGTGCTCGCTGTATTAAGATTCCACGAATTTTTGACAATTCAAATGGGCGATCACGCTCCAAGAATTGCTCGTATGTCATGTGAAGTCTGAGCTGAAATCGGCGCTCCTCCTGCGAGACTGGGTCGAATTCCACCTTCTCAATCTCTCCGCTGTCGACCCAGTGTTGCGGCAAACCCGACAACGGATCCGGTGCCGTCACCCAACAGAGCGGCTCACCATGAACTGCACAAATCTCGATGCCAGCAAGATTGTGGGTTCGGCGGTACCAACTGAAGGACCAGTGAGATAAATCGTCGAGAACGCATTGGCAACACAAGTGAATCCTATCTGTGTGCAACCTAGCACCGACCAGCTTCACAATGCGTGAATTTTTTATACCGCCATGAACATCGGGTGCCTCACTACGCTCTGCAACCCGAAGGACTGGCAGCAGGCTGTGTTGCCTTGCGTAGTCCGAGACACTCATGCCTCCGACCGTCGCAAGCTGACCAATCAGCGGGAACGAACCGGCGGCGGGGTTGTGCTTCTCCGCAAGCCCTGAAACCGACCTCAGTCGGTGGCTTTTTTCTGTGTTGCCAGAGTAGAAAAAAGCAATTCGCGCAGCGTGTGCGAGGGCGAATTCTTGAGGCATCGGCGCGATAACGATTGGACTCATCTCTTCTCCAGCATCTCTAGTTCCGCCACTACGCGTCGTGCTTGCTTTAGCACACGCTCGTACGCGTTCGGAATCACGTCGGCGGTTGCCATGGAGTTGGCGACGATCCTCAAACACAAGTTGATCACCGTCGGCGGAGCTCCTAGCTGCTCTCTCTCATAGCGCGAAAGACAAGAGCGGTCACACCTCAGCAGTCTCGCGAACTCAGCCTGTGTGCGAGAACCTCGAGCGGCACGAATGAGTTCACTTTGTGATGTGGGATATACGAACATTGTGCTTATATTACACTTTTCTATCGAAAGAAGCGCACGTGCAGAGTGCGGTCAGACATGAGGTTGCCGTGTGATAGCGAGATGTGCATTTACGGCACGTATGCCAAATCTCCATCTGGAACCCTGGGATGACGGAGTCAGCCCGAGCGCCAACATGCTTCACACGGCATCCAAGCGAGAGAAAAGCGCTTGAGAGCACGCGTGGCATCTACACCGCTGTTGACGATCAACCGCAGGATTGCCAAGACATCCAGCAGGTACATATCAAAGAGCGCGCTCTTGGCTCTTGAATCGGCCTATGTTGCTTCTTCGCCATGAAGTCTGCCGAGGCCGTCTGGCTCTAGCAAAAAAGCAGAAGCAATCGGTCGGACGCAGCGTCAACACGAGGCTTTCGCCATCGCGACGGATGAACACCTCGCGCACTGGCTCTGGAAATCTGAAATCGTCGGGATTCGTGACCGTCTGCTCACGGCTTGCAACCTGAGCATGCCTATGGTGTGCCAGCAATCACGGTTGGCTCAGCAACTGAGGAGCCGGCGCACGTCCTTGCTCCTTCAACCAGTCATCGCGGTCATAGACGAACCCTGGGAACTCCTGCTCCAGTGTGGTCTGTCGAAGGATGAGTTTGCGCGCCAAGTGCGCCACCTCGGCAACTTCTTGTTCATTGCGAACTTCGAGGGGAGCCACAAGATCCACCCCCATGGCCCAGGCGAGGCGCTCCCATTTCCAAGAAGGTCGTACCTCATGATCGATCCCATCCTTCTTCAACCGCGTCTCGATCTGGTCGAGTTTGTCGTAATGAAGACGCTGTTCCTCTGAGGGAGAACGGCTGGTGTAACTGCTCACCTTTTTGCGTTTGCCGGACTTGCCCACATGCTTGTAATTTGTAGTTCCACCTTCGAAGAGCCAGTCATCACGAGGGCCGTCACCGGCCTCTGCCCAGGCCATGGATTCGATACGGGCCTTATAGAGGTCCCGAGGATGACGCCACCAGACTATGAATCTCCGTCCATTGAGAATGAAGCCCACATCGTCCCAGTACGACAGGCTCTCGGGCGTCATGTTCCAATAGGCGTGCGGGATGTATAGGCCGCCCTCTGACAGGCGCCACGGGTGCATGCGGTGGTACTCGCGCATGCGCCTTCCCAACAATTCATAGTGCGGATTCTTCATGCTTTGTGCCTTTGTCCCCAAGGGCTATAAATGCTCTGTGAAAATGATCAAAACAGATCCGTGAGGTGAGTATGGCCGCAAAGAAGACCCATGGTGACCGTTCGAGTCATAGGACCGATCTTACGCAGCAGGAACTGCAAGATTGGGATCGCATAGCCCCCGTGGGGCGGGAGTTCGGCAGCCCC
>Ga0209913_1001633_pt1 | contig 11681 bp, 8 predicted proteins | sample PersoiDNA2013203_FD_185805 | JGI IMG/M metagenome (GOLD analysis project Ga0209913, IMG submission 185805) | Permafrost soil microbial communities from the Arctic, to analyse light accelerated degradation of dissolved organic matter (DOM) -... | ecosystem: Environmental > Terrestrial > Soil >... | reverse complement strand
CAACTTTCTCGCCGGAAATCAAGAAGCTGGCCAACACCTTCCTGAACAATCCGCTGACGATCGAAGTGGCGCGCAGCAACCAGACGGCCGACAAGGTCACGCAAGTGGTCTACAAGGTGCCGGACGACCAGAAACATGCGCTGGTCGCGCATCTGCTGCGTCAGCGTGACTTGAAGCAAGTAATTGTTTTCTCGAATACCAAGATCGGCGCCTCGCGCCTGGCCCGTGTGCTGGAGCAAGAGGGTATGCGCGCCACCGCGATTCACGGCGACAAAAGCCAGCAAGAACGCATGGCGGCACTGGAGGCGTTCAAGAAGGGCGAGATCGACGTGCTGGTGGCCACCGACGTGGCGGCCCGTGGCCTCGATATTTCGGATTTGCCTTGCGTGATCAACTTCGATTTGCCATATAACGCGGAAGATTATGTGCACCGCATCGGCCGCACGGGCCGCGCTGGCGCCTCGGGCGACGCCATCTCGATCTATTCCGACAAGGATGAGCGCCTGCTGGCTGATATCGAAAAGCTGATCAAGCAAACCATCAAGCGCGGTGAACTGGCCGGCTTTAATCCAGCCCCGGCACGCGCTAGCGACAGTGAACGCCGTCCACCGCGCCGTACCGAAGGCGGCGAGCCGCGTCCGGCGCGTTCGTCGGACAGCCGCTACGGCAGCGATGCCCCGGCGCGTCCGGCCGACCGTGGCACGCGTCCGGCTTTTGGCCCCGGCGCCCGCCGCGAAAAAACGGATCCATGGTTCCTCAAGCCGTATGAGCCATCCAAGACTGCGGCACCGGTCGTGAATAATAATTTGCCACCGGCCAAGCCCAAGCAAAAGCTCGCAGCTTTGCTCGGCGGCGTGCCGAAACAGTAATTCCCCTCCTGATGTCATAGCGCCATGATGAAGGTAGGTGCTTTTGATTTATTTCAACATTGCATGACAATAAATCGGCCTGTGTGCCGATTTATTGTTCATTTGCATTGTTTGTAAATATTTAACTCCGTACAATGTTGGCTTCCAATCATTCGTTTGGAAAGTGTCTTGTCACGTCCATGCCATTTTATTTTTGTAGAAGGCTTGTGCGCGACAGGGGTGTATTTTTGTTGATGTTAGAATCATCGAGTGAGTTTGTATTGTTACATGATGTTACCAGCTTATAAAAAAACGCTGGCATCTGCGATACTTCCTGCCGGATGTGCCCCGCGCATCGGCGGAATGAGTAAGAGTGGAGGCGAATAAGCGTGAGCCAATTGAATAGAGTGTTATCGAGTGATGTGAATGGCGTCTTGCTGGCGAGGCCGCTTGCCCGCGTATCGGCCTTGCATGCAGCCGATACCATGCAACAAGCTAGTGCCGCCGCATTGAGCCAGCCAGCCGATCTACCGAAAGTCGCTATTTTGTTGTGTACTTACCACGGTCAGCATTTCTTGGCGGATCAGCTCGATTCCTTCGCGGCGCAAAGCTATCCCAATTGGGAAGTGTGGGCGTCCGACGACGGTTCGCTGGACGATACGCATGCGATTCTCGAGCAGTATCAGCAGAAGTGGGGGCGTACGCGCTTGTCCACCCATGCTGGTCCGGCCCAGGGATTTGCGGCCAACTTCCTGTCACTCAGTTGTGACGCCGGTATCCGTGCCGACTATTATGCCTATTCGGATCAGGATGACATCTGGGAAGCGGACAAATTGCAGCGGGCAGTCGATTGGTTGCGTAGCGTACCGTCTGATATTCCTGCGCTTTATTGTTCTCGAGCATTATTGGTTGATGTAGACAATACCCCGATTGGAACGTCACCATTGTTCACGCGTCCACCGAGTTTTTCCAATTCTTTAATACAAAGTATTGGTGGTGGTAATACCATGGTTTTTAATAATGCGGCGCGAAAATTATTGCGCGACGCGGGCCGTGATGTCGATGTGGTATCGCATGATTGCTGGGCATATATGGTCGTCAGCGGGTGTGGCGGCAAGGTTTTTTACGACGCCAGCCCATCGCTGCGCTACCGCCAGCATGATGGCAACCTGGTGGGCACCAATATCAGCTGGTCGGCGCGTTTTTCCCGCGTTCAGCGCTTATGGAACGGCTGGTTCCGTAGCTGGAACGACCGTAATATCGAGTCCCTGCAGCGTTTGCGTCACCGCTTGACGCCGGAAAGCCAGCGCATACTCGACGATTTCTCGGCTGCCAGGAATACCTGGTTATTGCCACGGCTTTGGTTAATGAAACGCTCGCGTGTGCATCGTCAAAGCGCAGCAGGCAACCTGGCCCTTTTTTTAGCAGCAGTTTTTAACAAAATATAATCGCATGACCATACTTGTAAGCGGCGGAGCCGGCTTTATTGGCAGTAACTTTGTGTTGGACTGGCTGGCGCAATCCGATGAGTTGCTGATCAATCTCGATAACTTGACGTATGCAGGCAATCTGGAAAACTTGTCCAGCTTGCAAAATGATCCACGTCACTTGTTTGTACACGGCGACATCGGCGACAGTGTGCTGCTGGCCTCCTTGCTGGCCCAGCATCAGCCGCGTGCGGTGCTTAATTTCGCCGCAGAAAGCCATGTCGACCGTTCGATCCATGGTCCGGCCGCCTTCGTTGAAACCAATATCGTCGGCACCTTTCATTTGCTCGAAGCCGTGCGCGCGTACTGGGGTACGCTTGATGACAGCGGCAAGGCGGCGTTCCGCTTGCTGCACGTTTCCACGGATGAAGTCTATGGCTCGCTGTCGCCAGAGGCAGCGGCGTTTACCGAACAGCATCGCTATGAGCCGAACAGCCCTTACTCGGCCAGCAAGGCGGCCAGCGACCATCTGGTGCGGGCGTATCACCACACCTATGGCTTGCCGGTATTGACGACCAATTGTTCGAATAACTACGGTCCCTATCATTTCCCTGAAAAACTGATCCCCCTGATGATCGTCAATGCCCTGGCGGGCAAGGCCTTGCCAGTGTACGGCGACGGCCAGCAGATTCGCGACTGGTTGTACGTCAAGGATCATTGCAGCGCGATTCGGCGCGTGCTGGAGGCGGGCCGGGCCGGTGAAGTCTATAACATCGGTGGCTGGAATGAAAAGCCGAATCTGGAGATCGTCGATACCGTCTGCGCCCTGCTCGACGAATTGCGCCCGCGTGATGACGGCGCCAGCTATCGGCAGCAGATCAGCTATGTCACGGACCGGCCCGGCCATGATCGCCGCTATGCGATCGACGCCAGCAAGATCGCGCGTGAACTGGGCTGGAAACCGGCCGAAACGTTTGATAGTGGCATCCGCAAGACCGTGCAATGGTATCTGGATAATCCGCAATGGGTGGCGCATGTGCAATCGGGTGTGTACCGTGACTGGCTGGACAAGAACTATACGGGACGCAGCGCATGAAGATTCTGTTGTTGGGTAAAAACGGCCAACTAGGCTGGGAATTGCAGCGCAGCCTGGCGCCGCTGGGCGAACTCACGGCATTGGGCAGCGACAGCCGCGATCCCTGCGGTGACTTGCGCGACCTCGACGGTATTGCCGCCACCGTGCGTCTCCTGGCGCCGGATGTGATCGTCAATGCAGCCGCTTATACCGCGGTCGACCGCGCGGAGAGCGACGTCGAATCGTGCCGTACCGTCAATGCCTTGGCCCCCGGTGTACTGGCGCGCGTAGCGGCAAGCAGCGGCGCCTTGCTGGTACATTACTCCACCGATTATGTGTTCGACGGCAATGGCCAGCATCCCTGGACTGAGAGTGATGCGACCGGCCCACTCAGTGTCTATGGCCGGACCAAGCTGGAAGGCGAAGAGGCCATCGTCGCGGCAGGTTGCCGCCATCTGATCTTCCGTACCAGCTGGGTCTATGCGGCGCGCGGCGGCAATTTTGCCAAGACCATGCTGCGCCTGGCGGCCGAACGCGAACGCTTGTCGGTGGTGGATGACCAGATCGGTGCGCCGACCGGTGCCGACTTGCTGGCCGACGTCAGCGCGCATGCGATCCGCGCCATGCGTGGACATCCCGAACTGGGCGGCATTTACCATCTTGCCGCAGCAGGACATACTTCGTGGCACGGTTATGCCAGCTTTGTGATCGAGCGGGCGCGCCAGGCCGGCGTGGACTTGAAAGTGGCGCCCGACGCGATCGACGCGGTTGCCAGCAGTGCTTTTCCGACTCCTGCGCCGCGCCCGAAAAACTCCCGCCTCGACCTGCAAAAAGTACAACAGGCATTTGACATTACCCTGCCTGACTGGCGTATCGGTGTAAGCCGTATGCTGACCGAATTTCTGGAAAAATAATCATGACTGAACGTAAAGGCATCATCCTGGCCGGAGGGTCGGGGACGCGCCTGTATCCCGTCACCATGGCAGTGTCCAAGCAATTGCTGCCAATTTATGACAAGCCGATGATTTATTATCCGCTCAGCACCTTGATGCTGGCTGGCATACGCGAGATTTTGATTATCTCGACGCCACAGGATACGCCACGTTTCCAGCAATTGCTGGGCGATGGCAGCGCATGGGGCTTGAAGCTCGAATATGCAGTGCAGGAAAGCCCCGATGGCTTGGCGCAAGCATTTATTATCGGCAAGGAATTTATTGGCGATGGCTCTTGTGCCCTCGTACTTGGCGATAATATTTTCTATGGCCATGATTTGCAGCTTCAACTGGAGCAGGCGTCGTCGCATCAGTCCGGCGCCACCGTGTTTGCCTATCATGTGCAGGACCCGGAGCGCTATGGCGTCGTCGATTTCGATGCCAACGGCCAGGCCACCAGCCTGGAAGAAAAGCCGCTCGCACCGAAGAGTAACTATGCGGTGACTGGTCTGTATTTTTACGATAATCAAGTCGTCGAGATTGCCGCCCAGCTGCAGCCATCGGCGCGCGGCGAATTGGAAATTACTGACGTCAACCGGATATATCTGGAGCGCCAGCAATTGAATGTCGAGATCATGGGGCGTGGTTACGCTTGGCTCGATACGGGCACGCATGAAAGCCTGATCGAGGCCAGCAACTTTATCGCGACGATAGAGCATCGCCAGGGCTTGAAAGTGGCGTGCCCGGAAGAGATTGCATACCGCAAAGGATTTATCGATGCGGCGCAGCTGGCGCGCCTGGCCCAGCCCTTGGCCAAGAATGGTTATGGCCAGTATTTGCAGCGTTTGCTGAAAGAAGGGAAGGCGGTATGACATTGATCGCCACTGTACTGCCGCTCTGGGGCTGCATGCCGGACGTGTGCAATTAATGCGCCATTTTTCCAGTTCGCCCAGGGAAATGGCGGCCAGCCTGTGGCGTAATCGCGCCTTGTTGCTGGTATTGATACAACGCGAAGTCATCGGCCGCTACCGCGGCTCGGTGCTTGGCATCTTGTGGTCCTTTTTTAACCCTGTTTTCATGCTGACCATTTACACCTTCGTGTTCAGCGTGGTCTTCAAGGCGCGCTGGAATGCCGGCAGCGACTCAAAGACGGAATTCGCGCTGGTGCTGTTTGCCGGTTTGATCATTTTCAATCTGTTTTCAGAATGTATCAACCGCGCACCGGGCCTGATCATGGCGAACAGTAATTACGTCAAGAAAGTGGTATTTCCCCTGGAAATATTGCCATGGGTAAGTGCCGGTTCGGCTTTCTTCCATTTCATCATCAGCCTGGGCGTGTGGCTGGCTGCCTATGCGCTGCTGTTCGGCGTGCCGCACCTGACGGTGCTGCTGCTGCCGCTGATCGTCTTGCCGCTGATGTTGTTCATCATGGGCTTGAGCTGGATGCTGGCGTCGCTGAGCGTTTACCTGCGCGATGTCGGCCAGTTCATCGGCATGGTGACCACGGTGCTGATGTTCCTGACGCCGATTTTTTATCCGGTCAGTTCGCTGCCGGAAAAATATCGCCACTTGTTGCTGCTCAATCCCTTGACGCCGGCCGTCGAAATGACGCGTGATATTTTATTCTGGGGCAAGATGCCCGACTTCGCCATGCTGTCGCTGTACGCCTTGGCTACCCTGGTGGTGGCCTGGCTGGGTTTTGCCTGGTTCCAAAAGACGCGAAAGGGATTTGCCGATGTCCTCTGATATATCGATTCAGGTAGAGGGCTTGAGCAAGTGCTACCATATTTACGACCGGCCGCGCGATCGCCTGCTGCAAATGCTGGGGCGTGGCAAAAAACAATATTTCCGTGAATTCTGGGCCTTGCGCGATGCCTCGTTTTCCGTCAAGCGCGGCGAGACGGTGGGCATCATCGGCCGTAACGGCAGTGGCAAGTCGACCTTGCTGCAAATGATATGCGGGACCGTTGCACCCAGCATCGGCACGGTTGTCACGCATGGCCGCGTGGCGGCGTTGCTGGAACTGGGCGCGGGCTTCAACGTCGAATTTACCGGGCGTGAAAACGTCATGCTGAACGCTGCCATCCTGGGTTTCCCGGCGCAAGACATGCAGGCACGCATGGCGCAGGTGCTGGAATTTTCCGAACTCGGTGATTTCCTGGACCAGCCGGTCAAAACCTATTCGAGCGGCATGTATGCGCGGCTGGCATTTTCCATCGCTATCCATGTCGATCCGGACATCCTGATCGTCGATGAAGCCTTGTCCGTCGGCGATGCCCGTTTTGTCGCCAAGTGCATGCGGCGCATCAAGGAAATCAAGGAGCGCGGCACCACCATCCTGTTTGTCAGCCATGATGTCGGCTCGATCCGCACCTTGTGCGAGCGGGTGGTCTGGCTGGACAAGGGCCGGCTGGTCGAGCAGGGCGACGTGTTTCCCGTAACCGGGCGGTATATGGAATTCATGTTCCGTGACGAGCAGAGCGAGGAAGAGGTCCTGCAGGCGGAAATCGAACGCCAGCAGCAAGACTTGCCGCAGAGTAGCGCGTTACCAGCCATGGCTGGCGAAGCGGCCGGCATCCTCCTCGATGCCCGTCCGGTGACCCATTGGGGATCGCACAAGGGCAGTATCCTGTCGGCCTCGGTGCTTGATGCGCATGGCGAACGCAAGAATGTGCATTACTGGAATAGCGTCATCGAAGTACGTATCGATTTGCATATCCCGGCGGGTATTTCTCGCGAGCATTTAAGTGTCGCCTTCTCGATCAAGGATTTGCAGGGCAGCGATTTAATTGTTTCCACAACGCATGACTTTGATGGAAAACTATTGCCCGATACCGAACGTTTTAGCGTATCGTTTCAACTTAACAACTATTTATTGACGGGTAAATATTTATTGGTTGCTGCACTGGAAAACAGGCAGCACAGTGATATTCACTATTATGAGTACGTCGAAGGCGCCCATTATTTTTCATCGTTATCCGATGCGCGCCTTTTTGGACAATTTCAGCCCCCCATCCAGCACTCTATTTTGCTCAAGTAAATGACAGACGTTACTACAATCAATACCGGCACCTATTGGGACGGCCGCTTTTCGACCGATTGGGAGTCCTTCGAGGGACCTCGCCAGTCACGTTTCTTTGCCCGTCTGGCGATAGAAAACCTGCCGCATTGGTTGTTCGATGAAATCCGGCGCGACCACCTCAGCCTGGTCGACTGGGGCTGTGCGCAGGGCGACGGTACCGATGTGCTGGCCAGTTATATCGATGCAGGGCAGTTGAGCGGAGTGGATTTTTCGGCGGTGGCCATTGAGCAGGCCAGCCAGCGCTATCCAGCCATCGAGTTTCTCAACGAGGATTGGCTGGCTGCAGCACAGGCTGGCCACAAGAAATTTGACGTGGTGTTTTCGTCGAATACGCTGGAACATTTCCATCAGCCTTACGACGTGCTGCGTATACTGGGTCAGCGCGCAAGCAAGGCCATCGTACTGGCCTTGCCTTACCGCGAACGCGACCGTATCGACGAGCATTTTTATTCTTTCCTTCCTGAAAATCTGCCACTGGTGCTGGACAATGGGTTCCGTCTGGCCTGGTCGCGCGTCATCGATTGCCGTCCGCTGCCCAATACCTTATGGGGCGGCGAGCAAGTGATCCTGGTGTATGCGGCGCCCGCCTGGCTGGACCAGCGCAGGATGTGCCTGCAAGACTATCGTATCGAACAAGATGACCAGAGCTCGCAGTCGCGCCAACTGAATGCGCTGTTGTCCGAACGTGACACGCGTATCCTGGAATTACGGCGGCATGCCGAAGCGCTTGCCGCTGACATCGTCAATTTGAATCAGCAGTTGCAAACGTCTGCTACTGAAAACACCAGCCTGCTCCAGAGCGTTGCTGACTCGGCGGCGGAAATCAATAACCTCAGCCATTCCATTGCGGCCCAGCAAGCTGCGCAAAAAGTGCTCGACCATATGCGCAACACGCGCTCCTGGCGCCTGACCGGGCCGCTGCGGTTTGGCGCCCGTTTGTGGCGTTACGGCTTGCTCAGCGAAGACCGCCAGAAATTGCTGCGCGGTTTGCGCAAGGTATATCATGCTTTGCCCTTGCCGGAAGGCGTCAAGCGTACGCTGCTCGGCACCTACCGTAAAACCGTGGTCCAGCCTTACACGGCGGTGCGCAAGCAGGTGCTGGTGTCGCGTCCGTTCGACCCGCCGGCTTTGAGGCCGGCAGTGCAGCAAGCCGATGCGCCGGACTACATCGTCTGGGGCGTGATCGACTGGCATTTCCGTCATCAGCGTCCGCAACAGCTGGCACAGGCGCTGGCCCAGTCCGGCCGGCGGGTGTTTTATGTATCGGTCAACCTGGTCGACGATACGCGCGCCGGTTTCGAGCAGGAACAGCTCGACAGCGCGGGCCGGCTGTTCCAGATCCGCCTGTATGCCGCCGGCGCGCCGGTGATTTACACCTCGGTACCGACCGACGATATCGTGCAGCAATTGCGCGGCAGCCTGGGCGAAGTACTGGATTGGGCCAATTCGCATAGCATCGTGTCGCTGATCGACCACCCGTTCTGGTACGACGTCGCGGCGGTGTTGCCGAACAGCCGCGTGATCTACGACTGCATGGACCATCACGAAGGCTTTGGCAATACGGCCGAGGCGGTGCTGGAGCTGGAACGCGCGCTGATGCGCAATGCCGACCTGACCATCACCACCTCGGCCTGGCTCGACGACGTGGTGGCGCAGCATGCACCGCACCGTGCACTGATCCGTAACGCCGGCGAGTTTGCCCATTTTGCCCAGCGGCCAGGCACTATTTACGCCGAGCCGCAGGGCCGCAAGGTGATCGGCTATTACGGCGCGATCGCCGAATGGTTCGACCTGGAGCTGGTCGAAGCACTGGCGCGGCGTTTCAGCGATTGCTGCATTCTGCTGATCGGCGCCGATACGGTCGGCGCCAAGGGCAAGCTGGCGCATTTGCCGAACGTGGTGATGACCGGTGAAATGCCGTATGCGCAATTGCCGGCCTACCTGCACGCCTTCGATGTCTGCCTGTTGCCGTTCAAGGTGATTCCGCTGACGCTGGCGACCAATCCCGTCAAGGTGTATGAATACCTGAGCGCCGGCAAACCGGTGGTTTCGGTCGACCTGCCGGAAATGCGGCAATTCGACGGTCTGGTGCGGGTGGGCCAGGATGTCGACAGTTTTCTGTCGGCCGTCGCAGAGGTGTTGCAAGACAGCGGTGGGCCGGACGCCATCGCACAACGCCAGCATTTTGCCCAGGAGCAAACTTGGAACCACCGCGCACGCGCCTTGATCAGCGAGGCCGAATCGGCTGCGCGCGATCCGATGGTCAGCGTGATCGTGGTCACCTATAACAATATCGAATTCACGCGCGCCTGCCTGAGCAGCCTGGAGCTGCATACCCAGCATGCGCCGCTGGAAATCATCGTGGTCGATAACGCTTCCTCGGATGGCTCGCCAGCCTTCCTCAAGGAATGGGTAAGCGGTGCATCGAACCGCAAGCTGATCCTGAACGATGATAACCGCGGTTTTGCCGCCGCCAATAATCAAGGGCTGGCGGTTGCTTCCGGTGACTACCTGGTCTTGCTGAACAACGATACCTATGTCACGCCGGGCTGGGTGCGTACGATGTTCAAGCATTTGCAGCGCGATCCCGGTATCGGCCTGATCGGTCCGGTGACCAATAATATCGGCAACCAGGCGAAGATCCAGACCAGTTACAGCAATATGGACGAGATGCTGCTGGAAACCGGGCGCTATACCCGCAGCCATATCGGCCAGTTGTTCCCTCTGCCCACGGCGGCATTCTTTTGCGTGATGTTCCCGCGCAGCGTATATCAACAGGTCGGCGACCTGGATGAAGTGTTTGGCCGTGGCTTCTTCGAGGATGACGATTATTGCCGCCGCATCGAACAACTGGGACTGCGCATCGTGTGTGCCGAAGACGTGTTTATCCACCACCATTTGTCGGCCTCGTTCAACAAGGTCAGAAGCAGCGAGCGTCAAGCCTTGTTCGAGCAAAATAAAGCCACCTATGAAGCCAAGTGGGGCCCGTGGGTACCGCATGAGTACAAGCAGGACGGCCGGTCCTGAACGTTGTAAGTTGTGGCCGCGGCGTTGCGATACCCGAGGCCCATGAAACTGGAATGTATCGGCGCTGATGTTTAACAGCGCCTTGAAGAGGAAGTGTATGTCGAAAATTAAAATTATCTGTGCCGTTGGCACCCGTCCGGAAGCGATCAAGATGGCGCCGGTGATCCTGGCGCTGAAGCAGCAGCCGTGGGCCGAGGTGCGCGTGCTGGCCACGGCACAGCACCGCGATTTGCTGGACCAGGTCTTGAACTTCTTCGGCATCACGCCGGATATCGATTTGAACATCATGCGTCCGAACCAGGCGCTGACCACCTTGACGGCGCGTTTGCTGCTGGAACTCGATGAAGTCTTGCTGGCCGAAAAACCGGATGTGCTGCTGGCGCAAGGCGACACCACCACCGTCATGACGGCGGCGCTGGCCTGCTTTTACCACCGTATCCCGTTCGGCCACGTCGAAGCGGGCTTGCGCACCTGGGATATGCAAAACCCGTTCCCCGAGGAAGCCAACCGCGTCATCGCCGGCCGCCTGGCGCGCTGGCATTTCGCGCCGACCGAGGGTTCGCGCCAGAACCTGCTGCGCGAAGGCACGCCCGACAGCGATATCATCGTCACCGGCAATACCGTCATCGACGCCTTGCTGATGACTGCCAACCGCGAGCTGGAACTGGGCATCGAGCTCGACCCGGCCAAGCGCCTGGTCTTGATCACCTCGCACCGCCGCGAAAATTTCGGCGCGCCGTTCCGCGATATTTGCCGTGCCATCCAGACCTTGGCAGAGCGCAATCCCGACGTGCAATTCCTGTACCCGGTGCATCCGAATCCGAACGTCAAGGATGTGGCGCATGAAGTGCTGGGCGGCCGCGCCAATATCCATCTGTGCGCACCGCTGGACTACGCGCCGTTCGTCGCGGCAATGAAGCGCGCCTACCTGATCATCAGCGATTCGGGCGGGGTGCAGGAAGAAGCGCCTGCACTGGGCAAGCCGGTGCTGGTCTTGCGCGATGAAACCGAACGTCCTGAAGCCGTCGAGCAAGGCGTGGTCAAGCTGGTCGGCCCGCATTACGACAGCATCGTGGAACAAGCCCAGTTGCTGCTCGACGATGCGTCAGCCTACAGCGCCATGGCACGCGGCATTTCGCCGTATGGTGACGGACATGGCGCCGAGCGCATCGTTGAAGTGCTGCGCGGGCACTTTGCATGACCTGTTTGATTTACCTGTCTCCACTCCCGTGGAGCAGTTTTGCGCAGCGCCCGCATAAATTCGTCGAATGGTTTCATGCAAGAACCGGT
>Ga0209913_1001631_pt1 | contig 11692 bp, 10 predicted proteins | sample PersoiDNA2013203_FD_185805 | JGI IMG/M metagenome (GOLD analysis project Ga0209913, IMG submission 185805) | Permafrost soil microbial communities from the Arctic, to analyse light accelerated degradation of dissolved organic matter (DOM) -... | ecosystem: Environmental > Terrestrial > Soil >... | reverse complement strand
TGCGCCTCGCCAGAAATCACTCGCCTGCGGCATCGTGATTTTTACGTTCTGTCGTAATTAATCCGTCGTCCCAGCGAACGCTGGGACCCAGTGACGTTTGCGCTCACTCAGCCGTCGTTACGGCGCTGGGTTCCCACTTTTGTTGGAACGACGAAGCTGATAAGGCTGAAGAACAGAAAATCATCTCTGTCCCCAGGCGATGCGAAGCGAGCCTGTCTCGAAGTCCGCTTGAGAGTAGCCGGTGACGGCAGGTGCAAATCGGATTAAGAAGGGAAAAATGTTTGAGCGCAGCGAGTTGTTTTCCCTTCCCGATTTGTGCCTGCTGGCGCCGGGAACCCCCGAAGGGGGCTACGACCCAGCGGCCGCCTTCTTTTGCTTACTTTTCTTGGCGGAGCAAGAAAAGTGAGTAGCTGCCGGGCTACCCCCGGCGAAGGCTTGATCGAAGAAAGAACAAGATCAGTTACTCAATAGCTGGTCGGAACAAAACGCCGCATTAATCTCAGTGAGCAACAAGCTCCTGCACTTCATCCCAGGTCGCGGCATAAGCCCCCGCCCGCGCCGCCGACAACGCCGCCGCCGCAGCAGCACACTGCAAATGCTGAATCACCGGCGCATCCGCCTGCCGCAAAATGCTCGCAATCCATCCGCCCATGGACGCATCGCCGCAACCCACGGTATCAATCACCTCAACCCGATAAGCCGGCTGATCGATCACGCTCTCTCCCTTGATCCACGACAGGCCGTCTGCGCCACGTGTGAACAGGATTTCGGCTTGCGGCGCCAGGGCCTTCAGCGTTGCCATCGGCTGCGCATCGCCAGGGAACAACTTCTCCAGATCTTCATCCGACACCTTCACGTAATGCGACAGCGCCAACAGCTTGCGCATCAAGACGTGATACTCGGGCTGATCCATCAGCTTGCGCCAGTTGGGATCGAAGGCGATGCGTTTGCCGCGCTGAGCACCTTCGGTGGCAATCGCCAGCAGACGCGACGCCAGCGGTTCGCGGGTCAGGCTGATGCAGCCGAAATGCAAGACGCGCGCGTCGTCCATCCAGCCGGCAGGCAATTTGGCCGGATCAAAATGCAGGTCGGCGCTGTCGTCACCGACGAAGAAATAATTCGGCGGCGTGGTCGATGTCACCATCGCCAGCAGTGGCGACTTGTCGACTTGTTGCAGGTAGCGCATGTCGAGGCCGGCTTCTTGCGTGAGTACGCGCAATTCCTCGCCAAAGACGTCGCTGCTGATACTGCCGGCATAGCCGGTCGCGACACCAAGGCGCGCGCCGACACGGGCAACGTTCCAGCAGGCGCCGCCGGGCAAGGCGCGCCACTCGCCGCCGGGTTGGCGAATGAAATCAGTGAGGGCTTCGCCGAAGACGACGAATTCGATGGGGTGGGGCATGGATGTCTCCGCGTTGCTAATGTGTTGATTCTGAAAAATTCTTGTTGTGACTACCTTGGAACTCAATCGTCTTGCAGCGCAAATTGCGCGCAGTATTCGTCCGTCACCAGTCCGGTCAGCCAGCCGCCGCGCAGAGCGCCGCGTACGGCTTCAGCCTTCTTGCGTCCACCGGCCATGGCGATCACCGGTTTGTTCGGTGGCGTACTCAGCGGCGGGGTGGTGATGCGCGCCGCCAGTGGTGAACTCAGCATTTTTCCTTCTGCATCGAAGGCGTGGCAAATCAACTCGCCGACCGCACCTTGCTGCTGCAGTTGTGCGACTTCGTCGTCGTCGATAAAGCCGTCTTCATGCATCGCGCCTTGCAAGGCAATGGTGCCGATGCCGAGGAAGGTGACGTCGGCCTTTTGCGCCAGGCCGGTGACGATCTGATAGGCGCGGTGATTGCACCATTGCTTGCGATCAGCTTCGCTCTCGGCGACGCGCGGCGCGGGCAGCAGATAGAAGCGGCTTTGCATTTTTTCTGCTGCCAGCAGGGCGACGTCGTAGCGATTGGCGGAGCCGTCCGAGGCGAAGGCGCCGATCATGGAGACGATCTGGTGCTGCGGTCTCTCCATTTCGCTGATTTTTTCGATGGCGGCTTTCAGCGTACGGCCGGAGCCGACATTGACGATCAATGGCGCTTCCTGGCGCAGGTATTGTTCCATCAGCTCGGCGCCGGCCACGGCGAGCATTTGCTGCGTGCCTTGCGCATCATCCCCGGCGGGTTCGTCAGCAACGGCGCTCGGCACTACGCGACACACTTCCAGTCCGTAGCGCTGCTGCAGGCCCTGCGCCAATTCCAGGCAAGACGAAATCGGATGCGTGATCTGCACCTTCACCAGATTCGAGGCGCCGGCATAGGCCACCATGCGCTGCGCCATCTGGCGCGAAATGCCGAGACGTTCTGCGATCTCGTTCTGCGTATTGCCGGCGACGTAGTACATCCACGCGGCGCGCGCCGCCAGATCGAGTTTGGATGAGCTGGATGACATCGATTTTCCTTGTGATGAACCTGCTGTCGTCCCCTCCACGCAATGACATGGATGACAGTTCAGGCGATCCGGCATTGTACGGAGTTGGCCGACGCTGTGGTTCGCTGTGGTTTGCAGTGATTCTGGGCGACGACATCGCATTATTATCAAAATTGAATATTTGCTCAAGAAAAATGCAAATGCTTGACTTTCGATCGTCAATGTTTGATTATTTGCTCGCAAACAGATTTTTTGCTCAATAACTACATCGAGGCAAAGACGGCCCTTTCCGGACGTTCTTCAGCCCGCACACAATTGGAGACAAGCATGAAACTTCGCGCCCCCGTTGCACGTATTGCTGCCGCTATCGCAATGCTCGGTTCAGTCGGCATCGCCGGCATTGCATCCGCCGAGCCGGTCACACTGAACATCGCATCCATCAATAACCCCGACATGATCGAGCTGCAAAAGCTGTCGCCGCAGTTCGAAAAAGCCAATCCCGACATCAAGCTGCGCTGGGTCACGATGGAAGAGAGCGTTCTGCGCCAGCGTCTGACCACCGATATCGCCACCAACAGCGGCCAGTTCGATCTGATGACCATCGGTGCGTATGAAGCGCCGATCTGGGCCAAGAAAGGCTGGCTGGCGCCGATGACCGGCCTGCCTGCCGACTACGACGAAGCCGATCTGATCAAGACCGTGCGTGAAGGCCTGACGACCGACGGCAAGCTGTATGCGCTGCCGTTCTATGCGGAAAGCTCGATGACTTATTACCGCAAGGATCTGTTCGCACAAAAGAATCTGAAGATGCCTGAGAAGCCGACCTGGGAAGAAATCGGCAAGCTGGCATCGCAACTGCATGATCCCGCCAAGGGCGTCTATGGCATCTGCTTGCGCGGCCGCGCCGGCTGGGGTGAAAACATGGCGCTGGTCGGCACCATGGTCAATGCCTACGGCGGCCGCTGGTTCGATGAAAAATGGCAGCCGCAGCTTGATACGCCGGAATGGAAGCAGGCCGTCAATTTCTACGTCGACCTGATGCGCAAATACGGTCCGCCGGGCGCAAGCTCAAACGGCTTCAATGAAAACCTCGTGCTGTTCTCGGGCGGCAAATGCGGCATGTGGGTAGATGCGACCGTCGCTGCCGGCATGCTGTATCACGGCAAGGATTCCAAGGTGTCGGACAAGACTGCGTTTGCACCGGCGCCGATGGCAACCACCGACAAGGGTTCGCATTGGCTGTGGATCTGGTCGCTGGCCGTACCGAAGTCCTCCAAGTCGCAAGAAGCCGCCAAGAAGTTTGCGGCCTGGGCCACCTCCAAGGATTACATCAAGCTGGTCGCCAAGGACAGCGGCTGGGCATTGGTGCCGCCGGGTACACGTACATCGACTTACGCTTCGGCCGAGTACAAGAAATCGTCGCCGTTCTCTGACTTTGTTCTCGATGCAATCCAGAATGCAGACGCCAACAATCCGACGGTGAAGCCGGTGCCCTACACCGGTATCCAGTTCGCCACGATTCCGGAGTTCCAATCTATCGGCACGATTACCGGGCAAGCCATTGCCGGTGCGCTGGCGGGTAAGGGCACTGCGGATGCGGCGCTGAAGACGGCGCAGGCGCAAACTGTGCGCATGATGAAGCAGGGGCGTTACATCAAGTAATGTCGACTTGCTGCGCTTGCCCGGCTTGATGCCGGGCAGCGCATGAAACCGTTTTACCGAATTCCGCCGGATTATCGTCAAGATGCCGGTCCGAACCTGATTGCATCGAGGCCGCCATGTCGTCGATATCGAATACTTCTCCAATGCCTCCTGAAGCCAGCGCTTCACCTTCATCCACCCAAAAATCCCGTCGCGGAAAACACGCGGGAACCGGACGCTTCCTACCGATTCGGCTGCTACAAACGCCGGCGGTAGCCTTGCTGTTCCTGTGGATGATCGTGCCGCTGGCGATGACGGTGTACTTCTCGTTCAATCGCTACAACCTGATGGCGCCTGACCAGACCGGCTTCGTCGGACTGGAGAACTACCAGTTCTTGCTGGAGGATCCCGCCTTCTGGCCATCAATCGCCAATACTGCTTTGCTGATCGGTTCCGTACTGGGCGTCAGTGTCATCGTCGGCACCTTGCTGGCGGTGCTGTTCGATCAGCCGTTTCGCGGACGCGGTATCGCACGCCTGCTCGTGATCGGACCCTTCTTCGTGATGCCGACCGTCGCCGCGCTGATCTGGAAGAACATGATCATGCATCCGGTCTACGGCATGCTGGCGTTCGTCATGCGTCACCTCGGCATGGAACCGATCGACTGGCTGGCTGAATATCCGATGCTGTCGGTGATCATCATCGTGTCGTGGCAGTGGATACCGTTCGCTTTCCTGATTCTGCTGACTGCCTTGCAATCGCTCGACGGCGACCAGAAAGAGGCTGCGCAGCTGGATGGCGCCGGGCCGATCCGCATCTTTTTCTACATCGTGTTGCCGCATCTCAAGCGTGCGATCACCGTGGTCATCATGATCGAGACCATTTTCCTGTTGTCGGTATTTGCTGAAATTTTCACCACCACGGCAGGCGGACCCGGTACAGAAACCACGAATCTGACTTACCTCGTGTACTCCATCGGCTTGCAGCAATTCGATATCGGCATTGCATCGGCCGGCGGTATCTTCGCGGTCGTACTGGCGAACATCGTGTCGTTCTTCCTGGTGCGCATGCTGGCGAAGAATCTGAAGGGAGCGAACGAAAAATGAACGAGACAAAAAAGAGCCCGCTCTGGGTGGGGCTGTTGGCATGGACTTGCGCCATCGTGCTGTTCTTTCCGATTTTCTGGGTTGCCGTCACGGCGTTCAAGACGGAGCATCAGGCGTATATGCCGAGCCTGATCTTCATGCCGACGCTCGATACCTTCCGCGAGGTTTTCGAGCGTAGCAACTACCTGTCCTTCGTCAAGAATTCCATGATCGTGTCGCTGGGATCGACCTTGCTGGCGTTGCTGATTGCGGTGCCGGCGGCCTACTCGATGGCGTTCTTCCCTACCGGCCGTACGCAGAAACTGTTGCTGTGGATGCTGTCGACCAAGATGATGCCCGCCGTCGGTGTGCTGGTGCCGATCTATCTGTTGGCAAAGAACAGTGGCATGCTTGATTCGGTGACCGGACTGACCCTGATCTACACGTTGATCAACCTGCCGATTGCGGTGTGGATGGCATTCACTTACTTCAACGATGTGCCGAAAGAAATTCTCGAGGCCGCACGCATTGATGGCGCCAACGCCTGGCAAGAGATGATCTATCTGCTGCTGCCGACCGCCATGCCGGGGCTCGCCTCGACGGCCTTGCTGCTCATCATCCTGTCGTGGAACGAAGCCTTCTGGAGTCTCAACCTGACCAGCGTCGACGCCGCACCGCTGACGGTGTTCATCGCGTCGTACTCCAATCCGGAAGGCCTGTTCTGGGCCAAGCTGTCGGCGGCGTCACTGCTGGCGATCGCTCCCATCATGGCGCTCGGCTGGCTGGCGCAGAAACAACTGGTGCGCGGCCTGACCTTCGGCGCCGTGAAGTAATGAAAGAACACATGACATCAAGAATCACGCATCTGGTGTGCGACTGTGACGGTGTACTGCTCGACAGTGAAAGCATCGCTTTGCGCGTGCTGCATGAGCATCTGCTGCCGCTGCTGAAAGATCCGGCAGACGGCGATAAGCTGCATCACGCGATTGCTTCCCGGCTCGGCATGTTTACTGAATTGCTGCTCGATGAACTGGATGTGGAATTCGGCTTTGGTATGAACGCAGCGCAATATGCCGATATCAACACTGCTGTCGGTATCGCCTGCGGCGACGAAGTGCAACTGGTGCCGGGCATCGCCGAGGCCTTGCTGGCAATCGATCTGCCCAAAGCCGTGGCTAGCAACAGCAGCAGCGATCGCATCGTGCAAGGTCTGCGCCGCTGCGGTTTGCTGAGCATGTTTGAGGGGCATATCCATAGCGCGCATGATGTCGGCCGTCCCAAGCCGGCGCCGCATGTTTATCTCGCGGCGGCCGAGGGGTACAGGATCGCACCGCAGCAGTGTGTCGCCGTTGACGACAGCATCACCGGCGTGCGCGCGGCCAGTAGTGCCGGCATGCGCGTACTGGGATTTACCGGTGTGGCACACGATAAAGACGGCATGCATCAGAAGCTGCTCGCTGCCGGCGCCGAACTGGTGTTCGACGACATGCGCGAGTTGCCTGCGTTGATTGCCGGACTGCTGGCAGAAGACGCCGTCTGAACAAATCACCTGGACAAGCCGCAGCAACCTTCATACAAAACATCGTCGCCATCGTAATCGTTGGTATTTACTGGCAGTCATCGCGACGAGATCATTGAGACACAGAGAAACAAGGAGACTTCCATGGCAGCCGTCACCATCCGTAACCTCGCCAAGCGCTATGACGACACTGAAGTCATGCGCGATATCAACCTCGACATCGACGATGGCGAGTTCGTCGTCTTTGTCGGCCCGTCCGGCTGTGGCAAGTCGACCTTGCTGCGCATGATCGCCGGGCTGGAAGACATCAGCGCTGGTGAACTCAACATCGGCGAACGCCGCATGAACGACGTACCGGCCTCCAAGCGCGGTATCGCCATGGTGTTCCAGTCTTACGCCCTGTATCCGCACATGACGCTGTACGACAACATGGCGTTCGGCCTCAAGATCGCAGGCAAGTCCAAGGGCGAGATCGATAGCGCCGTGCAGCACGCCGCAAAGATCCTGCATATCGATCACCTGCTCGATCGCAAGCCGCGCGCCTTGTCCGGTGGCCAGCGTCAACGTGTCGCCATCGGGCGTGCGATTACGCGCCAGCCGAGTGTGTTCCTGTTCGATGAACCCTTGTCCAATCTCGATGCCGCCTTGCGCGTGAAGATGCGCCTGGAGTTCTCCAAGCTGCATGACGATCTCAAGACCACCATGATTTACGTTACGCACGACCAGATCGAAGCGATGACGCTGGCTGACAAGATCGTGGTGCTCTCGGCGGGACGCATTGAGCAGGTGGGGACGCCGCAGCAGTTGTATCACCATCCCGCCAATCGTTTCGTTGCGGGTTTCATCGGCTCACCGAAGATGAATTTCATTGAGGGCGTGGTCGCCTCTCTGAGCGAAGCAGGCGTGCAAGTTCATTTGCCCGGCGGTGGACGGCAATTGGCCGCTGTCGAGGCCGGCACGCTGAAGGTCGGCGACAAGGTCACGCTGGGCATCCGTCCGGAACATTTACACATCGTCACCGACAAGCCCATGCTGCACGCGCATTTCGCAGCGATGGAATTACTGGGTGATTTCTCCTATCTGTACGCTGCCAGCGAAGCATCGGAAGAGTCCCTGATTCTGCGCGTGCCCGACAGCATGAAGATCGCTTCCGGCAGCGTAATCGGTATTGGCGCCGACGCCGGCCGCTGTCATCTGTTCCGTCAGGATGGCAGTGCGGTACCGCGCCTTGACGTGCATGCGGTTGCGGTGCATTGAAGCGCGGATACGCACGTAGTGAACAGAGAGCAAGCAGTACAGCAATAAAGCAATAGAGCAATAGAGGACAACATGACGAATCGCGATTCAAAAAACGACCTGGTCTGGCTGCATATCGGCGCCGGATCTTTTCACCGGGCGCATCAGGCAGTGTATCTGCATCGTCTGCGTGAGCGCGGCAATGACGAAGACCGCCGCTGGCAACTGGCATTGGCCAATATCCGTTCCGATATGGCGCCGCTGCTGCAGGAACTGCAAAAAAGTGAAGGCAGCTACACGCTTGAGACGGTGACCCCGCAGGGACAGCGCGCTTACGAAACCATTCGTGCGATCCGCGATATCGTGCCTTGGGACGCGCAGTTGAAGAGCCTCGTAAAAACCGGCGCCGCGCCGCGTACCCGTGTGATTTCCTTTACCGTTACCGAAGGCGGTTATTACCTGGATCATGTGCATCAGCTGGATGTACATCAGCCTGATCTGGCCGCCGATCTCGCCGGCGATCGGCGCACGATCTATGGCACCGTTACGGCAATATTGCAGGCGCGTTATAACGACAATGCCGGTGGCGTAACGCTGCTTAATTGCGACAATCTGCGTCACAACGGCGAACGTTTCTTCAGCGGTCTGCAGCAATTCCTGGCGCTGCGCGGCCACCTTCAGTTGCTGGAATGGGTGCGCAGCAATGTCACCAGCCCCAATTCCATGGTTGACCGTATCACGCCGCGTCCCACCGATGCCGTGCGCCAGCGCGTCAAGGAAGCTACCGGTGTTGACGATCCCTGTGCATTGATGGCGGAGTCCTTCATTCAATGGGTGATCGAGGATGATTTCAAAGCCGGCCGCCCGGCACTCGAAAAAGTCGGCGTGGAAATGGTCGCCTCGGTCTTGCCTTACGAAGAAGCCAAGATTCGCATCCTCAATGCCAGCCACAGCTGCATCGCCTGGGCAGGCACCTTGATCGGTCTCACATATATTCATGAAGGCACTGCGCATGAAGACATTCATCGCATGGCCTACGACTACATCACGCAAGATGTCATTCCAAGTCTGACGCCCAGTCCGCTCGATCTGGACGCCTATCGCGACACGACGCTGGCGCGTTTCGGCAATCCGGCGATTCAGGACACGAATCAGCGCGTGGCGGCGGATGGTTTTTCCAAAATCCCAGGCTTTATCCGGCCGACCATCAGCGACAGTTTCGCGCGTGGACATCAGCCGCGCGCAACGGCGCTGCTGCCGGCCTTGTTTTTCGTTTTCCTGCAGCGCTGGAAGCAGGGCGGTCTGAGTTACGAATATCAGGATGGCGTGTTTGATCCAGCAACGGTGTGCGCCATGCTGGACGCTGCCGATCCATTGCGTGCGTACTGCGCCGATGCGCTGCTGTGGGGCGAGCTGGCTGGTACCGCGCCGCTGGAGCACCTGCTGCGCGAAGCGGTCGTCGATATCAATGGCTGGTTGGCGGCTTCGACTAAAATGTCCGCATAAATACCTGTTCGCCGAATCATCTGGCAGCTGATGGAGGCTGAAGGCGAATAAGGACAAATGAGAATTCAACGAGGAGCACCATGTATCTGGGGATAGACCTTGGTACGTCGGAAGTCAAAGCGGTCGTCATCGATGCCGAAGGCAAGTTGCTGGCGCTGGCCGGTACGCCGCTGACGGTATCCCGTCCTCACCCGCGCTGGTCCGAGCAGGATCCGCAGCAATGGTGGCAAGCGACGTGTGACACCGTCGCCAAGCTGCGCGCGCAGATCGGGCCGGATCATTTCAGGAAGGTCCGCGCAATCGGCTTGTCGGGTCAGATGCACGGCGCCGTGCTGCTGGATACGCGCGACCAGGTGTTGCGGCCGGCAATTTTGTGGAGCGATTCGCGCAGCACGGAAGAATGTGCGGAACTGACACGGCGTGCCCCTGATTTGCATGCGGTGGCGGGCAATCTGGCGATGCCGGGATTCACCGCGCCCAAGCTGCTGTGGGTAGCGCGGCACGAACCGCAGTTGTTTGCGCAGGTAGCGTGTGTACTGTTGCCCAAGGACTGGCTGCGCCTGCAAATGACGGGGCAAAAAATTTCCGATCCGTCCGATGCGGCCGGCACACTCTGGCTCGACGTGGCACGGCGTGACTGGTCTGATGCCTTGCTCGCGGCCGGTGGCATGCATCGCGGGCAGATGCCTGCCTTGGTCGACGGCAGCCGTGCAGCGGGTTTTCTGCTACCGGCATTGGCGCAGGCATGGGGCTTGTCGCCGGAGGTCAAGGTAGCCGGTGGCGCCGGCGATGGCGCTGCGAGCGCGGTGGGCATTGGCGCAGTCAATCCGGGAGACGGTTTTCTCTCGCTTGGCACCTCGGGCGTCCTGTTTGTGGTCAACGATAAATTCCGTCCCAATCCTGCACGCGCGATTCACGCGTTTTGCCATACGCTGCCGCAACGCTGGCATCAGATGAGCGTGATGCTGTCGGCGGCAAGCTGCCTGCGCTGGTTTTGCCGTTTGTGCAGCGTTGATGAAAAGACCCTGCTCGAAGAAGTCGCCTTGCTGGATGACGAAGCCTTGGCCAATGCGCCTTTGTTTCTGCCGTATTTATCGGGCGAACGTACGCCGCACAATGATCCCTATGCGCTCGGTATGTTTCATGGTTTATCGCACGAACATCAACGTGCCGCGTTGGCCTATGCGGTGCTGGAAGGCGTCAGTTTCGGCATGGTGGACGGCCTGGATGCCTTGCGTGCGGCCGGCACCGGCGTGCAGCAACTATCGCTGGTCGGCGGCGGCGCGCGCAGCGGGTATTGGGCGCAACTGTTGAGCGACGCACTCAATGTCCGTATTGTCACGCACGTCGGCAGCGAAGCCGGTGGCGCTTTGGGAGCGGCGCGTCTGGCCTGGCTGGCTGATGGCGGCGAGGAAGCCGTGGTCTGCCGCAAGCCGCAGCAGCAGGACAGTTTCACGCCGCGAGGGGCGCGTCACGCTACGTTGATGCCGCGCTTGCAGCGTTACCGCGATATCTACCGGCCTTGGCCGGCATTGCCATCCGCGGAAACGGTGGCGCAATAAAAAACGGCTGGCAGCGATATGTTCGCTCCCAGCCGTTTTCTTGTACCTGCACGCTTTGTTTGCGCTTATTTGTGCTGAAACTTGAACACGGCAATCGCTTGCAGCAGGCGGCCGGTTTGTTCTTCCAGGCTGGCTGCCGCTGCGGCGGCTTGCTCTACCAGCGCGGCGTTCTGCTGCGTGCTTTCGTCCATGTCGGTCACGGCCTGATGCACTTGCGTGATGCCGGCGCTTTGCTGCTGAGTGGCGACGGTGATCTCGTTCATGATGCCGGTGACGCGTTTGACCGAGTCGACGATTTCCGTCATGGTGCTGCGGGCATCGTCCACCAGGCGATTGCCGATGTCGACCTTTTCCACCGAGTCTTCAATCAGGGTCTTGATCTCTTTCGCCGCACCTGCGGAGCGTTGCGCCAGACTGCGTACTTCGGAGGCGACCACGGCAAAACCACGGCCTTGTTCGCCGGCGCGTGCCGCTTCCACCGCAGCATTCAATGCCAGGATATTGGTCTGGAAGGCGATGCTGTCGATCAGGCTGATGATGTCGACGATCTTCTTCGACGATGCGCTGATCTCGCTCATGGTGCTGCCGGTCTTGGCGACCACGTCGCCGCCCTTGACCGCAATCGCCGAGGCCGATGCCGCCAACTGGTTGGCCTGCAGCGCGCTGTCCGCATTCTGACGCACGGTAGTGGCCAGTTGCTCCATGCTGGATGCGGTTTCTTCCAGATTGGA
>Ga0209913_1001630_pt1 | contig 11706 bp, 14 predicted proteins | sample PersoiDNA2013203_FD_185805 | JGI IMG/M metagenome (GOLD analysis project Ga0209913, IMG submission 185805) | Permafrost soil microbial communities from the Arctic, to analyse light accelerated degradation of dissolved organic matter (DOM) -... | ecosystem: Environmental > Terrestrial > Soil >... | reverse complement strand
ACTGCAGCAAGCGCTGGCGGCCAAAGCCAGTTAATCAGTTCAGCTTTGCCACTGCCGGGTGGCACCGAACACGGCGTTCGGGTACGGCACCTTGCCGCGGGAACCGTTGTACCGGCCCAGCGCCAGGAACAAGTCGCCTCGTTCGCGGTCCAGGTAGTGGCGCAGGATGACGCAGCCAAAGCGCAGATTGGTCTGCATGTGAAACAGCTTGCCGGCATCGCCATCGCCCAGCAGCCGCGTCCAGAACGGCATCACCTGCATGTAGCCGCGGGCGCCGACGCTGCTGACGGCGAACTTGCGGAAGTTGCTCTCCACTTGCACCAGGCCCAACACCAGCGCCGGGTCCAGCCCGGCACGCCGACTCTCGTACCAGAGCGTTTGCAGAAACTCGCGGCGCACGTTCCAGTCCGGCTTCTTTTTGCGCAGCCGATCACTCATGTGGCCGAGCCAGCGCAGGTAGGCAAGACGCGATTCGGTGTCCGGGAACTCCGGCACGGGCGGCGCGTGGTTGGCAATCGCGGAACTTAAAGCGCTGCGCACCGAGTCCACCAGGGGTTCCTCCATCTGGCGACCAGCCTCTGAAAGATCACAAATAAATAACAGTCCAAGCCCTGCCAGCAGGGACGAGAGGCTGTTTCTTCTTGAAATCAGGGGCGCTGACACGGGCAATATCAGGCCTTCAGTTTGGCCTGGAGCAGGCTAAATATCGCCGCCACACCGACCGTCGTGGCGGCGCTGTCGCGGCGATGCTGGTATTCCACCTCGCCCGCTTTCAGACCGCGGTCACCAATCGTGACGCGGTGCGGCACGCCAATCAACTCCCAGTCGGCAAACATGGCGCCCGGGCGCTCGCCGCGGTCGTCCAGAATCACATCGACACCGGCGGCCAGCAACTCCGCATACAGCTTGTCGGAAGCCGCCTTGACCTCAGGGAAGCGCTCCGGGCTGATCGGGCACAGCACGACGGTAAAGGGCGCCAGCGCGTCCGGCCAGATGATGCCGCGCTCGTCATGGTTTTGCTCAATGGCAGCGGCTGGCAGGCGCGTGATGCCGATGCCATAGCAGCCCATTTCCATGAACTGCGGCTTGCCGTTGACATCCAGAAAAGTCGCGTTCATGGCCTGGCTGTATTTGGTGCCGAGATAAAACACATGCCCGATTTCAATGCCGCGCTCGATCGCCAGCACGCCCTGGCCGTCAGGCGAGGCATCGCCCGCCACCACATTGCGCAAGTCAGCCACCAGCGCAGGTTCAGGCAGGTCGCGACCCCAGTTGACACCGGTGATGTGAAAGTCCGGTTCGTTGGCGCCGCAAATCCAGTCGCTCATCAGCGCCACCTCGCGGTCCACCACGAGCTGGACCGGCTGGCGCAAACCCATCGGCCCCAGGTAGCCAGGTTTGCAGCCAAAGTGCTCTTCAATTTCAGGCACCGTGGCAAAGCGGAAAGCAGCCAAGCCGGGCAACTTGCCAACCTTGACCTCGTTCATGTCGTGGTCGCCGCGCAGCAGCAACAGCCAGATTTGAGTTTTGACGATCGCGCCTTCCTTGTTCAGCGTGTCGGTGGCCAGGACCAGGGATTTGACGGTGTGTTGCAACGGCACCTGCAACAACTCGGCCACATCGGCACAGGTACTTTTGCCCGGCGTAGCGGTTTTGGCAAAGGCCTGCTTTGGAGTTGCCCGTGGCCCGCTCGGCGCCAGCGCCTCAGCCTTTTCCATGTTGGCGGCGTAATCGCTGGTGGGGCAATAGACGATGGCATCCTCGCCGGTGGCGGCAATCACCTGAAATTCTTCACTCAGGTCGCCACCAATGGCCCCACTGTCGGCGGCCACGGCACGGTAGGTCAAGCCAAAGCGGTCAAAAATGCGGCGATAGGCGGCGGCCATGACCTGGTAGCTGGCCTTGGCCGAGGCCTGGTCGCGGTCAAAACTGTAGGCATCTTTCATGATGAATTCACGCCCGCGCATCAGGCCAAAGCGAGGCCGGCGTTCGTCACGGAACTTGGTCTGGATCTGGTACAAGTTCTTTGGCAGTTGCTTGTAGCTTTTGATCTCCTGGCGCGCAATATCCGTCACCACTTCTTCGCTGGTCGGTTGCACCACGAAATCGCGGCCATGACGGTCCTTGATGCGCAGCAGTTCAGGGCCATTCGTCTCAAAGCGGCCGGTCTCCTGCCACAGTTCGGCCGGCTGTACCACCGGCATGCTCAGCTCCACCGCACCGGCGCGGTTCATTTCTTCGCGCACGATCTGCTCCACCTTGCGCACCACGCGCAGGCCCATGGGCATCAGGCTGTAGATGCCCGCGCCGAGCTTTTTGATCATGCCGGCGCGCGTCATCAGCTTGTGACTGACCACTTCGGCGTCGGCCGGGGCTTCCTTGAGGGTGGAAATAAAGAATTGAGAGGCTTTCATGGCAAAAATCCGGGAATTACTAAGGGCTTCGCCCCTTGAAGCGCAGCGCTTGCTGTGCATAATGGACGCAATTTAAAAATTGGGGTTTGATTATGCTTGACCGCGAAGGCTTTAGGCCCAACGTCGGCATCGTCCTGCTCAACCAGAAAAATCAGGTGTTTTGGGGCAAGCGAATTCGTACGCACTCCTGGCAGTTTCCGCAAGGTGGCATTGACCGGGGCGAGACGCCGGAGCAAGCCATGATTCGCGAACTGCACGAAGAAGTGGGGCTCTTTCGGGAGCACATTCGCATCGTTGCCCGCACCCGAGACTGGTTGCGTTATGAGGTGCCAGACCGCTACATTCGCCGCGATGCGCGCGGCTTTTACAAAGGCCAGAAGCAAATCTGGTTCTTGCTGCAACTGGTAGGCCACGACTGGGACTTGAACCTGCGCGCCACCGACCACCCCGAGTTCGACGCCTGGCGCTGGAACGACTACTGGGTGCCGCTGGACGCAGTAGTGGAGTTCAAGCGCGGTGTCTACGAAGTCGCCCTGACGGAGTTGGCCCGCTATTTGCCACGCAATGAGCTCAGAAACCGGTTCCTGCGCCAGGGCGTGCGCCCGCACGAGCAGGATATGGCGTTTGACGCCATACCAGGCGCCAGTTTTGAACTCCCCCCCGGTGGTTCATTCGAGCCCAATCCGCAGACCAGCCTTGGCCTTGATACCAGCGAGAAGACGCATGAAATTTAGCCAGCTTTTCTGGCTTGGCCTGACATTGTTGGCATTCGGTGCGGCCGCCCAAGTGGTGGACGACCCCGACTGGAAAGAAAGCGAGGCACCGCCACCCCCCGCGTTCAATAGCAAGCAATTGATAGCCATTGACATGCCGCGCTACGTGACATTGAAGTTTGGTGTGGATCCTTCCACATTGAGCATTACGCCAGAGGGTATCGTGCGCTACGTGATGGTGGCAACCAATGCCAGCGGCTCGGTCAGCGCCATGTATGAGGGCATTCGATGCGCCAGCGGCGAAGTCAAAACCTATGCCCGATACAGCCCCAGCGGCCATTGGTCTGCCGTCAAGAACCCGCAGTGGCAGGGACTCAACGACAACCTGCCCTCCCTCCATGCGATGGCGCTGGCCCGGCAAGGGGCCTGCCAAGGGCGCTCAACGCCCGGCAACTCAGCGGCAGACATCGTCAAGGCGCTGAAAAGCCCGATGCCCTATTAAATGCGGCACAAGGTCTGGTGGGGAAGCCAGCCGGGCTACCGGCTCAGCACCAAATTATCCCGATGCACCATCTCCGGCTCGGCGGCATAGCCCAGCAGTTTTTCAAATTCAGTGGAGGGCTTGCGACAAATAAGCCTTGCCTCCACGCTGGCGTAGTTGGCCAGGCCGCGCGCTATTTCCACGCCCTGCAAATCGCGGATGGCGATGACATCACCGCGTGAGAAATCGCCGTCCACGGCTGTCATGCCAATCGGCAGCAGGCTGCTGCCCTGACCGCGCAATTTTTGCGTCGCACCGCCATCCACCGTCACCGAGCCGCGCAGTTGCAAGTGGTCGGCAATCCATTGTTTGCGGGCCTGCGTTTTCTGGGTCTGTGCCACCAGCAGCGTCCCGATCGCTTCACCTTGGCTCAGGCGCACCAGCGCATCGGGCTCGCGGCCCCAGGCAATCACGGTCGAGGCGCCGGAGCCAGCCGCGCGCTTGGCCGCCAGTATTTTGGTGATCATGCCGCCGCGCCCGAGACTCGACCCCGCGCCACCGGCCATCGCCTCCAGTGCCGGGTCGCCCGACTTGGCCTCATGCACAAACGTGGCAGACGAATCCTTGCGCGGATCCGCCGTAAAAAGCCCTTGTTGGTCGGTCAAAATGACCAGGGCATCGGCCTCCACCAAATTGGCGACCAGCGCGCCCAGCGTGTCGTTGTCCCCAAACTTGATTTCGTCGTTGACCACCGTGTCGTTCTCGTTGATCACCGGCACCACACCCAGTTTGAGCAGAGTCAGCAGCGTAGAACGCGCGTTGAGGTAGCGCTCCCGGTCGGCCAGGTCAGCGTGCGTGAGCAGCACCTGCGCGCTGCCCAAACCGTTTTCACGCAGCTTGGTCTCGTACATGTGGGCCAGGCCCATCTGGCCGACGGCGGCGGCGGCCTGCAGCTCATGAATTAGATGCGGCCGCGTGGCCCAGCCCAGGCGCTTCATGCCCTCGGCGACGGCGCCGCTGGAGACCATGATCACTTCACGCTTATCCTGCACCAACAGGGCGATCTGGCGACACCATTCACCAATCGCGGTTTCATCCAGTCCACGCCCCTCGTTGGTGACCAGGCTGGAGCCCACCTTGACCACGATGCGCCGGGCATCGCGCAACACCACCGATGCAAAATTTTTAGTCATTTTGGCTTCTATCCCCCGTCCACACTGAGAAAGCAGCTATCTAATAAATAGCACTTTTTGTATCATTCAGCGTCCGGCGCAAAGCGCAGGTCGACCGCCTCGGGCGTCTGCTCCGCTTTCTGCTGCGCCTTCACGTGCTGGTAGATGATTTTGATCAGGGGCTCACAGCCTTCACGCGTGAGCGCTGAAATCTGAAATACTGGGCCCTTGAACTTGAAGCGTTTGACAAAGTCTTTCACCAGCGCCTCGCGATGCTCAAGCGGGATCATGTCGAGCTTGTTCAAAACCAGCCACCGCGGCTTGTTGTACAGCGCCGGATCGTATTTCTTGAGCTCATTCACAATCGCTTTGGCTTGCGCGACGGTATCAACACCTTCATCAAACGGTGCCATATCCACCACATGCAGCAACAAGCGTGTGCGCTGCAAATGACGCAGGAACAAATGGCCCAGCCCGGCACCCTCCGAGGCTCCTTCGATCAAACCCGGCAAATCGGCCACCACAAAGCTCTGCTCCGGCCCCACACGCACCACGCCCAAATTAGGATGCAAGGTGGTGAACGGATAGTCAGCAATACGGGGCCGTGCGTTGGAGATGGCAGAAATCAGCGTCGATTTGCCGGCGTTGGGCATGCCCAGCAGCCCGACATCGGCCAGCACCTTGAGTTCGAGCTTGAGATTGCGCTTTTCACCGGGCCAGCCCGGCGTTTTTTGCCGTGGCGCGCGGTTGATGGCGCTCTTGAAACGCAAGTTACCGAAACCGCCATCACCGCCTTTGGCAATGGTGATCACCTCACCGGGTGTCAGCAATTCAAACAACACTTCACCGGTTTCGGCGTCTGAGATGATGGTGCCGACCGGCATTTTGAGCGTGACGTCATCGCCTGCGGCACCAAACATGTCCGAACCCATGCCGTGCTCGCCGCGTTTGGCGTCGTGGCGCCGGGAAAAGCGAAAATCGACCAAGGTGTTCAGGTTCGGGTCGGCCACCGCAAAGACATGGCCGCCTCGCCCGCCATCGCCGCCATTGGGGCCGCCAAATTCTTTGTATTTCTCATGCCGGAACGACACGCAGCCAGCGCCACCGTCTCCGGCAGAGACGTCAATATAGGCTTCGTCGACGAATTTCATGGCTTTAATCGGTTGGGGACAGAGCAAAGTTCACTTCGTGTAACTCTTGGTCTGTCCCGCAATATCTCAGAAATAAAAAACCCCGCGGCGTGCGCAGGGTCTTAGAGGGGAGTTGGCAAGGCCTTAAGCCGTTGCAACGTTCACCGTCGGCTTGTTCATGGCGCCTTTGGTGGTAAATGCCACATGGCCGTCTACCAGCGCAAACAGCGTGTGATCCTTGCCGATACCGACATTGACGCCGGGGTGGAACTTGGTGCCACGTTGGCGCACGATGATCGCGCCTGCGCTGATCAACTCGCCACCAAATTTCTTCACACCGAGCATCTTGGGCTTGGAATCGCGCCCATTGTGCGTAGAGCCGCCGCCTTTTTTATGTGCCATGACCTTGTTCCTTATCCAGCAATACTATTCACCAACAATTCAGTGAACTGCTGACGATGCCCTTGGCGCTTTTGATAATGCTTGCGACGGCGCATTTTGAAAATGCTGACCTTGTCGTGCTTGCCGTGCGCCACAACCGTGACACTGACCGTTGCGCCGGACACCAAGGGCGTGCCAACCTTTAATTCTGCGCCGTTGCCGACTGCAAGAACCTGATCGAACACAATCTCTTGGCCTACGTCCGCAGCAATCTGTTCTACTTTAATTTTTTCGCCGGCTGCAACCCGATATTGCTTGCCGCCGGTTTTTATGACCGCGTACATGTTGACCTCTTGAATTTTTCTCTGCAAACGGATTTTCACAGAGCCCGTTACTATAACATAGGGCCCTGTCAGCAACAACAACACTATTCAGCCCCCTTTTCAGCAGCGCTACGTTTCTATAATCCGCGCACACAACGGGTCATTTGTCTTGCAAGTTAATCCATCCAGCCCCAAGCCTTCCTTGTCAGTCATTGCGCAAGACATGCGTGAAGTCGATCAAGTCATTGCACATCGACTTGACTCCGGGGTGCCGCTGGTGGGCCAAGTCGCACGCTACATCATTGCAGCGGGCGGCAAGCGCCTGCGCCCGGCCCTGCTGCTGCTGATTTGCGGTGCGCTCGGCTTCAAAGGGGCTCAACGCTTCAACCTCGCTGCCGTGGTTGAGTTCATCCACACGTCCACGTTGCTACACGACGACGTGGTGGACGATTCGTCCCTGCGGCGCGGCAACCCGACGGCCAACGAGACCTTTGGCAACCCGGCCAGTGTGTTGGTGGGCGACTTTTTGTATTCGCGCTGCTTTCAGATGATGGTCGACGCGCAAAACATGCGCATCATGCAAGTGCTGGCTGACGCCACCAACGTCATTGCCGAGGGCGAAGTGCAGCAATTGATGAACATGCACAACGCCGAACTCGATGAAGCCGGCTATCTGCAAGTGATCCGCTCCAAAACCGCAAAACTGTTTGAGGCCAGCGCCAGGGTTGGCGCCATCCTGGCGGGCAGCTCCCCTGAACTGGAAGAAATCTGCGCCGAGTATGGCCAGGCCCTGGGCACCGCTTTCCAGGTGATTGACGACGTGCTTGACTACACCGGTGAGGCGGCAGTCATGGGGAAAAACCTGGGCGATGATCTGCGCGAAGGCAAAACCACGCTGCCGCTGATTGCCGCCATGCAACGCGGCACGGCCAGTCAACGCGAACTCATCAAAATGGCGATTGAGACCGGGGGCGTGACCATGCTGGATCAAGTGGTCGACATCGTCAAAACAACCGGCGCGCTCGATGTGGCCCGCTTGGCCGCGACCCAGGAGGCGCAACGCGCCATCGCCGCAGCCAGGCAACTCCCCGCCGGTCCGCACACTGAGTGTTTGCTACAATTAGCGGCTCAGTTGCTTGAACGCCAGTCATAACGCGGCAAACAAGCCAGGTAAAAAAATTTCGGAATGTGGCGCAGCCTGGTAGCGCACTTCGTTCGGGACGAAGGGGTCGGAGGTTCGAATCCTCTCATTCCGACCAATAAAATCAATGGGCTAACTTAGTTTTTGAGTTAGCCCATTGTCTTTTTTTGGGTGGTGTTATCCCCCACTGGCATTGAATATTCGCTTTCACACTGCCAAAACGTCGACTTTAGGCACTGTTCGGATTGACTCTTTCGACCAGAACCGGTCGGTCGGACGTGGCGTTACCAAGCAGTTGGTGGTCAATGCTTTTGGCGCAGCTTGAATCCCAATATTTATTTTCCCAGGTGTGTCGGTCTTTGCGTTTTCTCAAGTTGCAGACAGTCGGGTCAAAGTCTCATCGGCGGTAACAATACGTTGACTCCAAGTGAAGGAGGCTGATATGCCTACGGTCCAAGACAGCGAAAAATGGGCAGCGATGCAAGCCGACTGGCAAGCTGTCAACCAGGAAGCGCGCACAGCACGGTTTAGAGTCACGCAAGCTTTTATAAAATCCGCTGCGGGTGAAGGTTCCGGCCCGACTACAGCTCAGCTTGATTTGGCGGAAAAGTTAGAACAAGCAGCCGACGAACAGCGACTGGCAATGGACGAGTTTGTGAAACAGGTTTTCGGCTGACATCATGTTGCAGCCCTCTCATGACGACTTGATGCAGTAACAATAGAGAAACTGCTGCGTCGTGCCAAACGGAGTCTGATGTAATTCCGTCGCACTTTCGACAAGGCTGAATGCATCGCCAAATTCACTGTGCAGGCCGTCAGCGTTATACCTGACTACGTCCAGGCCGCTGCACTGGGTGGGTCCTTCGGGCCCAAACGTTGCAACGATGACATGGCCTCCCGGCTTGACAGCATGCATCACAAGGCGCACATAGGCTCTGCGCTGCTCGTCGTCGGTCAAGAAGTGAAATACCGCCCTGTCATGCCATACGTCATACCTCGCCGCAGGGAGAGCCACCTGGGTGACGTCCCCAGCCAGCCAGGTCACGGCAGCGCCAGCCGGACCAAGCCGGCGCCTAGTTGCATCGATGGCCAGCTGCGAAATATCGAGCACACTGATGTCACGGTAGCCCGCCCTGAGCAAATCATCGACCAGGGTCGACTCGCCGCCGCCCACGTCAATGACGGACATGGCACGACTGCCGGCAGCCTTTTCTATCAACGCAAGCGAGCGCTCCAGATGAGGGCGAAACCAGCTGACCGCGTCCGCAGCCTTGTTCCGATAAACCTGCTCCCAATGGTTTTGGGGGTTCATTTTTTATCCTCCTGCGCAAAGACATTGAGCTGAAACCTGGTCGTCGACGAGCGGCAATCAGGACACTCCCCCTTGTTGGGTCTATGGCCCACAACCAGCAAGCCCTCAAGCACAGCACCCACGCTGTTCTTGCATCGGCGGGCACCTGACTGAGCCATAGGAGCAATAAACGCAGCAGTCCCCCGCTTTTGGACGCAGCAGCGCTTTGCAGTTTTCGCATTCGTAAAAGAACTGGCAAGCATCGGTTGGCATGGTTTCCAACTTGGCGTGGCCACATCGCGGACAGGTCAGGATTGATTCGAGAATGAGGGTGTTCATGCGGACTGCCTTGGGACGCGACCTTTGCCCCTTGCGCCAGGCAGAAATCGGGGCCGCGAAACGGTTTCCATGATACCCCCCCGCGTCACAATACTTGTCGCTTCTATAGAACCAATAACCTGGGGGCGGCGATGAAGAAAAGAAGTGGCACGATACGGACAAACATTCAAGGACCGAGCGGTTGCGCGGTTGTTGCCGCCAGAGAGCGCGGCAGCGGAGTTGGTAGCCAGGGAGGTTGGCGTCGGCACAGGAACGCTACAGCGCTGGCGTGAAGATGTTCAGTCCATGCCCGCCCGAGGGCGGGCATGGACTGCGGCGGCGCGGCTGCAGGCCGTGATCACCACGGCGGCGATGCCTGATACTACTTTGCGTTCAGTGATATAGATATTATCCATTTGAAGCCTGTCAAGCTTTGCATTCTGGGCGGATCCAATTCGAGAGATAGAAGCCCCTCGCTGAGCGCCTTGTCTGCCGCGTCCAGCGAACTGAAGACCGTGTTGCCGATTGAGTTCTCACGCAAGGTGTCCCAGATGTGCTCGGCTGGGTTGATCTCGGGACTGTAGGGTGGCAAGAAGACCAACCGCATGTTGGGTGGAACTTCAAGTTCACTTGCGATGTGCCATCCAGCTTGGTCCATGACCATAATGACAAACTCGTCCTCGTGGCGTTCTGAAACCATCGAGAGGAACATCGACATGGTTTCGGTATTCACCCAAGGCAGCACCAGGCTGTCCATGACGCCGTCATGTGGGCTGACCGCAGCGAACGCATAGCTGAACTTGCGTAGCAGTCGCGCACCCACACAGGGTCGAACGCCCACGGGTGCCCAGCAACGTCTGGGTTTACCCAGCAGACCGAATTGTCCCTCATCTTGGAACATCAGCCTTACTGGGCAGTCCCATTCAGCCTGGCGCTCGACCTCTTGGCGTACCACTCTGCGCAGTTTTTTTAAAGGCGGCCTGCGCTTGGAAATCTGCCTTTGGGTGACGTGGGCGAGGTACTGCTTTTCGCCAGCCGTTCCTGTCGAGCATCCGGTAGACGGTTGAGGCGGCAACCGTGGCGCCCACCCTCTCCTCGAAGGCCTTCTTGATCTCGCTGACGTGGAGCATTTCGCCACCCGTGGCCATCTTTGTGAAGGGTGCCAACAGGTCCGCCTCTTGCTCGGCACTCAAGTGCTGGTTGTGGCGTCCACCGCGACCGCGCAAGTCAAAAATGGCCTCGCCCTCCTTGGCCCAGCGCGAATGGATCACATGCACAGTGGTCGTAGCCCAGCCAAGTAACTGGGCGATCTCCTTGGCAGAACTACCCAAGGTGGCGCGGATCAGCACGCATTGGATTCGCTGGTACTCGGCGTGGGTTTGGGCGCGTTTGAGGCGATCGGCAAGGGATGCGATGGTCGCCTTGTCATTCGAGATCAGATCCTTCATGAATAACTCCCGAAAGTTCAGGAACTATTCTACTATCTACTCTATTGAATGCCAAATGGTATGAGGCTGGCAAAAGCGCTTGGTGCCGCGAGCAAGGCATCTACCCTGCTGAGTTGGAGAAATGGTGCGCAAGCGCCGCGGCCGCGCTTTGCTGCCCGCAGGATGCCCGAGCCAGCCCACAGGCCACCCGCAAAGACAGAACGCGCATCAAGGATGCTTGAGCGTGAGCTGCTGCGTAAAGATCGTGCCCTGGCCGAAACTGCAGCTTTGCTGGTTCTGTCAAAAAAAGTAACGGCGATCTTCAGCAGGGGCGAGGACGCATGATCCTCATTGAAGATCGCCGTAGTCTGGCACATGACATCGACACTGCTCACAACGCTGGTGCCCGGCTGCGACTGGCCTGTGGCATCGCCGGTATTGATGAACGCACGCTGCAGCGCTGGAAAGCACGCAAGGGTCTTGTTCAGGGCGATGGCAGGCCGCAGGCGGTGCGCCCAACACCCAGCCATGCCTTGAGCCAGACCGAGCGAGAAAAGTTGTTGAGCGTGGCCAACGAACCGCGCTTCTGTGCCGTGCCGCCGGCGCGCATCGTGCCCATGCTGGCTGACGAGGGCGTGTACCTGGCTAGCGAGTCAAGCTTTGCGCGCGTTATGCGAGCGCAGGGGCAAACCGCCCACCGTGGTCGCGCCAAAGCGCCCAAAGCAGTACGTCCTCCCACGACCCACATTGCCAGTGCAGCGCGCCAGGTCTGGTGTTGGGACATGACCTATCTGCCAGCCACCGTGATGGGGCGCTGGTTTCACCTGTACCTGATCCTGGATCTGTACAGCCGCAAGATCGTGGGCTGGGAGGTGCACGACAGCGACCATTCTGACCATGCGGTTCATTTGGTAC
>Ga0209913_1001629_pt1 | contig 11710 bp, 7 predicted proteins | sample PersoiDNA2013203_FD_185805 | JGI IMG/M metagenome (GOLD analysis project Ga0209913, IMG submission 185805) | Permafrost soil microbial communities from the Arctic, to analyse light accelerated degradation of dissolved organic matter (DOM) -... | ecosystem: Environmental > Terrestrial > Soil >... | reverse complement strand
CATACATGACCATGGTAATCACCTCATATACTCCTGCTCATAAAATAAGCAGGATACTGGTTTTACCTGGTCAAAATTCAACGCGCATAACTGCGCTTATCTGGTCAATTTTAAATGCGCGTCAACAATCCTGGGTGATGACTGTGTACCTACTGGGAATGCTTTTGCTCCACATTCTCAAGAAAATTTAGGTAAGCCAGAATATTGTCCGGTCGGCAATCCAATTAATCAAGGAACTGGTAACAAGTTTGAAGTTGAAGTAGATTACGCATCGAATGTACCAAACTTTAACTTTACAAGAATATATAACGGAGGGTGGGGACAAAAAAGTAATTTAATGGGGAGTAAATGGCGCAATAGTTTTGACTGGCGGAATTTTAATAACAGTGGCGTAATAACTGTTGTTTCTCCTGAGGGTAGATTTTACAATTACAAATCTAACACTAGTAATGTACTTACAGCAGCCAATTTGAGTAACTTAAGCACCTTAATTTACTTGTTTGATGCAGGTGGGAAGAATGTAGGAACTAAATTTTCTGACGCTACTAATAACAGTGTAATTATATTTAATGCTCAGGGACTAGTAACTAGTATTGCTGACTTTCTTGGTAGAACTATAAATGTTTTATATTCAGATACTGCTCAACCCTATGGGTACGCTTACGATGGTGCGCCAGTAGCTATAATTAATTCTTTTGGTGTTAAACTTCAATTTGATTATAGTAAAGATGGTAAGGTAAGTAAATTCATAGACCCGAGTGGTGCAGTTTACACTTATACTTATGATTCAAATGAAAATCTTATAACCATTCAGTATCCGGATAACACCCTTCGGCATTATCTTTATGAGGATATCAATAATGTTCACGTTCTTACTGGTATTACTGACGAGAACAACAGCCGCTTTGCTACATGGGGTTACGACATCAATGGTCGCGGCATTTCGTCTGAACACGCTGGAGCTGTGGAGAGGTCTACACTAGTCTACAACACCGATGCTTCTGGCAACCCGACCAGCACTGCCGTCACCGACCCTCTAGGCTCCATCCGCACCTACAACTTCACCACCATCCTAGGCGTAGTCAAAAGCACCGGTCAATCTCAACCCGCAGGTTCTGGCTGTGCAGCTGCTGCGTCTGCCATCAGTTATGATGCTAATGGTAATGTAACCACCCGCACTGACTTCAGTGGTCATACCACAAGCTACGTTTACGACCTCACCCGCAATCTGGAAACCAGCCGCACGGAAGGACTTACCAGTGCAGGAGTTGCCACTGCTGCCACTCGCACCACCACCACGACATGGCATGCTGCTTTGCGCTTACCCTTAACCGAGAATGTCTATACAGGAGCCACGGCCACAGGCACTCCGATTAAAATGACGACTTATTATTATGATAGCCACGGTAACTTAACCAGCTTATCTGAAACCGACCCTGCTTTAAGCCGTAGTCGCACCACCAGCATTAGCTATACCTATTCCACAGTGGTGCCAGGTCTGGTACTCACCAAAGTGATCGATGGCCCACGTACCGATGTCACTGACATTACGACTTATACCTACTACCCGCATGACGCCACCTGTACCCCCAGCACGGCCAGCAGCACCGTCACCAATCTGGGCTGTCGTGGACAATTACAAAGCCTGACCGATGCGCTAGGTCACATCACCCAATACACCCGCTATAATCACCATGGTCAGCTGGAACAAATGACGGATGCCAACGGCATCGTCACTACCATGACTTATGATGCCAGACAACGCCTGCTATCGCGCACGGTGGCAGGTTTAACCACGACCTTTACTTATGATGGTGTAGGCCAGCTCATTCATATGAGCCGTCCTGATGTCAGCTATGTGAATTACACCTATGATGCAGCACATCGCTTAACCGCCATCAGTGATACCTCCGGTAACAGCGTCAATTACACGCTTGATAGTGCAAGCAACATCATTCAGACCGACTACCGCAACCCGGATGGCACTACAGTAAAACATGATGCCTTCGAATACGATGCGCTCAGTCGCTTACAAACTGCCATTGACGCTGGTAATCATCTCACGACTCATGCTTACGATCCTAACGGCAACCTGACCAAGATCATTGATGGCAGAAATAAAACCACTACCTATACGCCGGACACCTTAGACCGCACGACCACAACCGTAAATGCGCTGGCAGGCAATACACAAAGTAGCTACAACGCCCTCGACCAAACCATACTGGTTAAAGCACCCAATAACGCACAAACCAGCTATGTCGTGGATGCACTGAATAATGTCACGACTGAGAACTCCGCAGATCGTGGCACCACTACCGCTGCTTACGATAATGCCGGCAACCTCAACACCATGAGTGATGCGCGCGGCGTCGTCAGCACCACTACCTGGGATGCACTCAATCGACCACTCAGCACCAGTTATCCGCAAACAGGCGAGAACCGCAGCTATACTTGGGATACCGGCACAGGCTGTAGTAATGGCATTGGCCGTTTATGTCAAATGACCGATTCCGCAGGCACGACCAAGTTCAGCTATGATGCGCACGGCAACCTGTTAAGCCAGACACGCAGCGAAGCCGGCAGCAGTCTCACCACCAGCTTCAGTTATGATGCGGCAGACCGTTTGATTGCAACCAGCGCACCCACCGGCCAAGCCGTCACTACCCAACGGGATAGCAATGGCAGAATCAAGCAAATGAACACCACCGTCGCCGGGCTGAATACCGCGATTGTGTCCAATATCCAAACCGATGCAGTGGGTAACACCACAGCACAAACCTTTGGCAATAGAGTTTCTGAAAACTACACCTTTAACCTCATGGGCTACCTGGGGAGTTTCAATAGTATCAATAGCAACACCGGCGGCGGTACAGGGTCGCCAGCGAGCAGTGCGGATAACGCAGACACACCAACGCTGCCGGAATGGGCCGCCATCATCATGGCCGCTTTACTGTTAGCGTTAAATCTACGCTATACGGGTAGACGCACACATGGCTTAGCTTTATTGCTCATGATCGGCTTGATTTCCGCTGTAACGATGAACCCGCTCAACATGCAATCAGCCTATGCCGACACCGCGCTCGGCTATGACGAAAACCACAACGTCATCACACGCACCACACCACTGGGCACCACTAATTATGGCTATGATGACCTGAATCGTTTAAACATCGAATCAGGCACCGCGGCCTCCCAAAACATAGGCTACGACGCGAATGGCAATCGCACCTCGGATGGCACGGCTAACTATACCTATACGCCCAACACTGACCGCATCGCGACGATCAGTGGCCAGACCGTCACCATGGATGCCGCAGGCAATATCACCAGTGCGCACAACTTAAGCTTTGCCTGGAATCAGGCAGGACAGCTTAAAACAGTTAGTCAAGGTACCGGCACAGGAGCAACCCTGTTAGCTACTTACTACTATGACTACCAAGGCCGGCGTAGCCGTAAAGAAACCACCAGTGCTGCGCCACAAGGCGTGACCACCACACTTTACGTTTACGACCAAGCCGACCATCTGTTGGCTGAAGTACGTCCACCCAATACGCCGCTGGCTACCTACATCTGGAAAGACGATGCCCCTGTGTCAGTGATTGTGCATAGTGCGGCTTATCACGATGCCAATCCAACCTTCACCAGTCCTGATCAGGCCATCTATCTGGAAGTGGATCAGCTCAACACACCGAGAGCGGGCCGTAACCAAGCCGGTACAGTCGTATGGAGCTGGGAGAGCGATGCCTTCGGTTCAACTGCCGCGAATAATGATCCTGACGGTGATGGCAAGAAAACCGTGATTAACTTAAGATTCCCGGGCCAATACTTTGATATTGAATCTGGCTTGCATTACAATCATCACCGGTACTATGATCCGAAGCTGGGTGGCCGGTACTTGAGTAGTGATCCGATTGGGTTGGCGGGCGGGATGAATACATATGCGTATGTAAAGGGCAATCCACTTAGCTATGAGGATCCATATGGTTTAGACACATATGTGACTAATCGTGATCTTTCAGCGCTTGGAACTTCAGTGAGGTCTTGGTCTGATCCTCTGACGCATACGTTTACGTTTTCCACAAATCCTGACGGCTCGATTGCAAACACCTATAGCTGGGGGAATTCAGCAAACTTGCAAGGCTGGAACTTAAACCAGCCAGAAGATATAAATGCAGCTAAACAGGCTCTACAAAATGGAGATGCACAACAGGTTGCACCTTCTTTCGTTGATCCCTATTATCGTAGGGCGTTTAATCAGCTTAAAAATCCTGCGAATAATCACGCTAATGGAGTGGTTGTTAATAATTGTAAGACTGAGACGGTCAAGTTGAATGACCTTGCATGGAAATTACTAATGAAAGGGAATTAAATCGTGACTACATCAAGTATTATTTCAGCTCTAAAAATTATCGCCATATTCACCGTTTTAATAGGGTTTATATATGGAGCTATCATTCCGCAGTTTTTTCCAAATTATAAAACGTACTTGATACTTGTCTTGGGGATTGCAATAGCAGCAACAATTGGGGGGCGAATAGGTTACCAAGCGCCAGCAACTAACAAAATACTCATCAAGGTTGTTTTTTGTTTTTGCTATGCGATTGTGATAGCGACCCTCATACTCTTACTATCGCTATTTATAATATTAAATATTCGCGGATCCTGACCATACATAAAGTCAATAAGGAGAGACCAATACTTATGCTTACGTTAAAGGCCAGAATACGTACAGTATTCGTTTTTTGAATTTCAGTTACTCTTCGTTTGGAATAAATAAGATGAATTAAAATGATGACTTTTAATGCGTTTGTTCAATATTTGATTCAAATTTTTGACTATTCCCGTCAATGTTCTTTACTACCTATTGATTTAACCCATTGCTTTAATTTTTGGGTTATTTCCTATGTGATTGTTATGCTTTTTTTGTTATTGGTTTTTGTACTTGCTATACGTTATGTTTTGCGTGAAAGGGCTGAATTTAAGGCTTATCAAGAGCGTAAAATTCAACGCGCTAAAATTGCTGATCCTGAAACAATGAAAAAAATACAGTGGCAACCTGATTATGATTTTGGTGACATTGATGCAAATGATTTAGCTGAAAAAATGCGTCAACAACTTAAAAATACTAAAGCACCTTAACTTTTTTGTTTTATGTAGAGTTTTTTCACAAAACTGAATTTGATATTTATAGCTGGGAGTCTTCCCGTGCTTTTGCTATCATTATTTATAATATTAAACGTCCGCCGATGGATTATTATTCAGATAGTTGTGCTTAAACGCTGACACCTTCGAGTAAGAAGCATTGAACGCCATGATTGATAAGTCCAAAATATTTTTTAATTTTGTTTCATTATCTTTGAATGTAGGCATAGTTCTGTATCCATTCATACATCAGGATGTCAATCCTGATTCACATGAGGCACAATTTTTTGCATCACTTCAAAACGACAGCAGCATCACTTACAAAACAACATGAAAATAAAAAAATTTCTTTTTCATTACCAAAATAGTTAGCTAACTCATCATTTAAAAGCCAACACTACAATTTCTAAGAAAAAATAATGACAAATTTAATAACTGCCCATACATCTGATAATGAAAACGAAGTAGATGAAAATATAGACTTCAATCCTTTTCTCGATTACCTTCAAACAGACAAAGGCCACGAACTAGCCTCTCGCACAATTGGAATAGTTGAGGATGTTAAAAAAGCAGCCCTCGAAAAATCATCAAGTCATGCAATATTTGAGAAGTGGATGCAATTTGGAGTTGTTATTGTGGTGGTTCTTGCGGCATCGATATTAAGCTACTTTGGCAAGTTTGAAACCTCTGTTGGTGTCCTTTTTGGTACCTTAGTAGGTTATATTTTTGGCAAACGCTAACTTATCTACCCCCAAGCGCTATGCCCGCGATTAGAACTGCCAACTTTGTTCTCGGAATATTTAAGCTCAAGCTAGTCCGCCTGCGAGCTGTAGGACTACGGTATCCGCGGTCAAGTTGGATTGCATCTGTAATTTCTTTGCCGTTGTGGGCCTCGGTTGCGTGGTATGTAACATCGGTATTCGATGTTGATCCTCAGCTTGGGGTACACGGGGCTGAATGCCTTCTGGCCGGAGCGATGAGTAAGCGAAACATAGTTCTCTTCATCCTCGCATTGGTCGCAGGACTTCTCTATTTCGTCGAGAGGCTAGCGGGCTCGCCTATTACTGCCAAGTTAAAGATGCGCTGGTGGTGGGCCCGTCTCACTGTGGCTTTTTCACTTACTTTCCTCGGTCTGTTCTCAGTTGTGGGTGCCATTGCCATCGGCGTTGGCATTTTTGTCGTATTCCGCGAAACACGTCCTGGAATTACGTTCTTATTACTTGGCGGATGGGCTATCTTTGTCGGAGAGTTGTTCAAGTTCTCAATCTTTCCGAGTCTGTTTCAAATGATTCCAAGGCTCCGTAGTAAGGAGCTTCTCAGGGCCGTAGTACTCATGGCTACGTGCGTTCTAATGTCTCTACTAATCGAAGGACTTGTATTCGGCACATGGCAATCTGACGCGCCTAATGTCAAAAATTGCAAACTGGTTGTGCGTTATGAATAGTTGCCGTAGGTCTAACTTTTCTTTCGAGTGGGATAGTTTCGAGCACCTCAATTTAAACGTTCATCGTCCGCTTAGTAGAAAATCAACCATTTCAAAAAAGGGCAGGGCTGTCTTAATCGCGTTAGGAGTTTGATAATTAGGCTCTTTTAGTAATTATTTAGAGTCTCTATGTAATAGGAGTTCGCAATTGGGTATCGAAAAGACTCGATTTCTGGGAGTTGGCAATGTCTCATTATTACCCCAATTTCTTTGCGATGTCTGAGGGGTTTAGGTGGGTGTAGCGTTTAAGCATGGAGAGCGTTTTATGCCCTGTCACGCTTGCTGCTTCCATTACGTTTAAGCCTTTCTCGAACAATCGACTGGCAGCCTCATGGCGGAGATCATGCAATCGAATATCTGGAATGTTCGCTGCTGTTTTTGCTGCATCCCAATCACTACGTAGCCGTCTTGCTGTTATGTCGAATACTTTTTTGGCACCAATTCCCTGTTTTCGATTTTTCAGCACTCTGAGTGCTGTTTTTGAGAGAGGGACGGCACGGGTCTCGCCATTTTTGGTGTCATTTAGTGTTGCAGAGGGTATTTTTAGATCTATGTCCTTCCATTCAAGAGCCAGTATCTCACCGCGCCGCATGGCTGTTTCAATTGCAAACTCAAATATGTTCTTGGCTTCGCCAGTGAGGTGCTTAAGTAGCTCTTCAGTCTCGTTTCCATTAAGTCGTCTATCTCGAGGCTTGCCATTGCTGGGCAGCTCTATTTTCCCACTAACTGGATTCTCAACAGCCTTGGACCAACGAGTGATAGCAATTTTGTACAGATGGGAAATCATACTGGCGTATTTACGTTTATTATTGTCACTGCCTCCAATTTCATCCATAAAAGCCAATACGTCTTTCGGTGTAACCATGTAGAAGCTTTTGCTAGCAAGTTCAGTTTTCTTGGCTTTACCTATCCTAGTCAGTTCAACTGCTGATCCTTTCTTGGCTGGAGTAACCTCTTTCTCATAGCGTTCGAGTGCCTGTTTTACGCTATATGAGCGAGATTCACGTTTTTTTGCACGAGCTTCGAAGATTCTCTTCTCATCGATATCAAGAGAGCTGCCGGCACGTTGGAGATCACGCCATGTTTTGGCTTCATCGATAAAATCGAATACTTGGGAAACTTTATGGCCGGCAACCATCATTTTTACTTGAAAGCTATATTCGCCATATTGATAGATATTTTTATCTACCTTTTTCATTTTATCTTCTGATGGTTTTTGCTTTTTAATAATAGCTGCCATAAGACATCTCTTAACTTTAAATTGATATAGTTTTTTCCATAATTTTCCAGATAATTAACTGGTAATTGTGTAAAGCCATTGTATATCAATGGTTATGTAGAAGTAAATCACTGGATTTAGGTTCCAGCGCCGTAAGGCGTGAGAGTTCGAGTCTCTCCTTTCGCACCATAAAAACCCTTATAAAACAATTAGATAAAAGTTTTATAAGGGTTTTTTTACGTCAAAATTTATTAACTAACTACTTGTTTTAAATAGGTGTTTTTAAATAGTCTTACTATTCCATTGTTATTATTCTAACAATTAATCATAAAAAACGCCTTGATTGATGTTTTTTCATGAATTACTTGGATAGCAGTTTTTCTACTTCTGCTATGACCGTCATTATTTCTTTGTGGTCAAGTTCATCTGACAAGGTGTAATCCGTCTTTTTTCTTAGTTTATGCAACCCTTGCAATAATAAACTTATGCTTAGGCTATATTATTTAATTTTGCGTAGCAAGCTCATGTATACCATAGTCTATAGAGTACTAAGGTGAAACTCCTTAGAATATGCTGCGGGTTATATGAGCTGAGAATAGTCATGCGTAAAAATTTTAATCAAGTAGCATGGTGATCTTATGTACACTTCAATGTCGTTAAACGAAATCTGCTCCATTAATCCAATTAGTGTCTCGGTAGACACGATGCTATCGGATGTGCTTGATGTCATGGGTAGCATGCGCATCAGCTGCGTGGTCATTGTTGAAGGTAATAAACGCCCCGTCGGCATCTTTACCGAACGAGATGCGCTACGCATTATCCCTGAGATACTTGCCCCAGGTACGACTAGCGTGGGCAGTCTTATGAGCGGCGATCCTGTTGTTGCGCCCAAGCATCTTGATTTATTCGAGGCATACCATCTTTGTGCTCAAAAAAATATACGTCACCTTATTGTTGTCGATGATAAAGGTGCTTTGTATGGAATAGCTACTGACACGGACTTTATGAAGGTATTGGGGTTGGACGTATTTTCAGGTCAGGAAAAAGTCCAAGACATAATGAGCTTTGACAGCAGCTCACTCACTAAGTATGCCACGCTAAACGATGCCATTATTCTAATGGTTAAGTCTAATACACGCGCTGTGGTGATAACCGAAATGGAAAAACCAATTGGCATAATCACAGAGCGAGATATGATAAGGATCAGTCGAGATCATATCGACAACAATATGCCATTGGCGGATGTAATGTCCGCTCCAGTGGTTACTATTCTAGGTAGTCGCTCAACTTATTTTGCTATCGAACAGATGCGGGAGTGTAAGATACGCGTACTTGCTGTAGTCGATGATCATGGACTATTCCAAGGGGTTGTAACTGAACACGACGTGGTGAAAAAAATTGAAAACCGCTATGTGAGTATATTAAGCTCCATTATAAAAAAACAAGCGGATGACATTGACCGTATCCTTCAGGAGCTGGATGAAAAACATGTGCTATCCGCAGTGCTACACGAATCTCTGGGCGTTAGCCTTATTATTGCAGACCCGGCTAAAAATGTACGCTACTTAAATCCAGCGGCTTCAAAACTGTTTCAACAGTCGACTGAGGGTATTGTTGGCGAACAGTTGGAATTATTATTCAATAAAATTGGCATGGCTACAGATGAGTTGAGCGTCGCACTAAATGAGGCGCAACATGGCGCCAGCTATGAGTTCGACATCACTCATCAGATAATAAATGAAACATTTCACCTGCATGTGCGGATAGCGCCGATTCAAGACGAAAATAACAAGCTGCTGGGTTTTGTACAAACCATACAGGATGAAACGGATAAAAAACACTCTGAACGCAAGCTAAAACAGGCCGCATCTATTTTTGAGAATACGATTGAAGGCATTATTATCACTGATGCGAACGCCAAAATTTTGTCTGTGAATCCAGCATTCATTAGGATTACTGGATATGAAGAAGATGAAGTCCGCGGCAAAAATCCAAGTATATTAAGCTCTGGCAGGCAGGATAGGGTATTCTATAAGCGCTTATGGGAATCACTGCAATCCAGTGGTTACTGGCAAGGCGAGTTATGGAATCGGCGTAAAAGTGGTGAGGCCTATGCTGAATGGCTTACGATTAGTGTTATTTTGGATGCTGATGGCAAAGTAAAAAACTACATTGCGGTGTTTGCTGACATCACTTCATCCAAAAGAGCGCATGACGAATTTGAGTTTTTAGCGCATCATGACCCATTAACAAAGTTGCCTAATCGCCTGCTGTTTAACGCAAGATTAACACATTCCTTATCCCGTATAAAACGTACCGGCGACAATGTAGCCGTGTTAATGATCGATCTGGATGGATTCAAACTCATTAATGACCAGTTTGGCCATCAGGCTGGCGACCGGGTGCTTGAAGTAGTTGCAGAGCGGTTAATCGCGATTACGCGTAGTGAGGATACCGTAGCCCGTTTAGGCGGTGATGAGTTTGTCGTTGTGTTGGAAGATGTTATGGCAATCTCTGGCGCTATGGATATCGCTTACAAATTGATTCAAGAAATATCGCTACCTATTTTGCTGGATACCAATACCTTGTTTGTTACCGCTAGCATTGGCATTGCGCTTTCTTCTATTATGGGTAATAAACCAAAGGCTCTGGTTCGTGGTGCGGATGATGCTTTATACAAAGCCAAGAACGCCGGTAAAAACACTGCCGTATGTGCAGAGGCCGTATCTAAAGAAAATCTGAAATTACTGGAAACAAATGCATAGATCCTTATTTGGCGTTGTGATTAGAAAAATTCGTTTAGAACATGGCTTTACACAAGAAATGTTAGCTTCGCATTCAGGCTTGGAGCGCACCTTTATTTCCATGCTAGAGCGCGGGATTAAACAACCCAGCCTTAAAACTATCAGTAGTCTTGCAAATGCTGTTGGTCTAAAGAACTATGAATTATTGCATCTGGTTGAACATGAGGTTCATTTGGCCAGCCGCGAACTGCCCCCTAATCCAGATGCGGCGGAAGACCAGCGCCGTCTGGAGGCATTGGAGTCCGAGCGTGAAAAATCGCGGATAGGCGAGATCGTTGACTCGATGCCTATTGTCTTCTTTGCCAGAACCCCAATGCCGGAGTATGCCGCAACCTTTGTCAGTAAAAATATTAGTCAATTGTTTGGCTATGATAGAGATAACTTCATGGAACATAGCGGCTTCTGGCATGCGCACATTCATGAAAATGACTTGCTCGAGGTGGTTAAACGATTGCAAAATATGAATGTAAACGAAGTGCTCAATCATAAGTACCGATTTTTAACGGAAAGCGGCGAGTGGCTTTTAGTTCGGGAAGAATTGAAATTGGTTGTAAATGAATCTGGTATGCCCAAAGAAGTGATTGGATCAATTGTAGGTGTAAGCAGAGCGTTAAGCTAGAAGCTTAAATTTAGCTCCCTTCCATTTTACGTAGAGTTAGGGGAGGCTTCTTTTTTATTCGAAAATTGTGCGTTAGGTGACCAGTCTCTTACTTCACCATACTTTAATACTCACTAATATTTTTCAGTGCCGCCATCAAAGTCTTGGTTAATCCCGCACTGGCTGACAGCCTTTCTCCCAAGTATAGGCAGTATTGCACGTTCATTAGCTAAATGTGTACACTCGGCCAGTGTGAGTTCATGGCCAAGTTATAAGTTATGCGTCCCTGCTTCTGAACCAATCAGCATGCCATAGTCCGTTTTAGAAAGTTACTTGCGAGCCAAGCTCCACTACGCGATTCGGTGGTAACTTAAATTGGTTGGTAATAGTCTCAGCTGACCTGAATAGACCAATAAAGATTTTTTTACGCCATATAGCCATTCCAGGTTTTTCACTGGCGA
>Ga0209913_1001626_pt1 | contig 11717 bp, 7 predicted proteins | sample PersoiDNA2013203_FD_185805 | JGI IMG/M metagenome (GOLD analysis project Ga0209913, IMG submission 185805) | Permafrost soil microbial communities from the Arctic, to analyse light accelerated degradation of dissolved organic matter (DOM) -... | ecosystem: Environmental > Terrestrial > Soil >... | reverse complement strand
CCCTCATTCCATCAGCACCAATCCCCATGCGCCAATACCTCGATTTCATGCGCCATGTCTACGAACATGGCACCGAAAAAACCGACCGCACCGGCACCGGTACCCGTTCTGTCTTCGGCCACCAGATGCGCTTCAACCTGCAGGAAGGCTTCCCCCTCCTGACCACCAAGAAGCTGCATATCAAGTCCATCGTCCATGAACTGATCTGGTTTCTGGCCGGCTCGACCAACATTGCTTATCTGAAAGAAAACGGCGTCAAGATCTGGGATGAATGGGCAGATCCGGAAGGCAATCTGGGGCCGATTTATGGCTACCAATGGCGCTCCTGGCCTGCACCGAACGGCGAGCATATCGACCAGATCGCGCAAGTCGTCAGCCAGATCAAGAACAACCCGGATTCGCGCCGCCTCATCGTGTCGGCGTGGAACGTGGCCGACATCCCGCAGATGAAGTTGCCGCCTTGTCATGCGTTCTTCCAGTTTTATGTAGCCGACGGCAAGCTGTCTTGCCAGCTATATCAGCGCAGCGCCGATATCTTCCTGGGCGTGCCGTTCAACATCGCGTCCTATGCGTTGCTGACGCACATGGTGGCACAACAGACCGGCCTCGATGTGGGTGACTTTGTATGGACCGGCGGTGACTGCCACCTTTACTCCAACCACATGGAACAGGTGCAGGAACAACTTGCCCGCACGCCGGGCCCGTTGCCAAAATTGCAAATCAATCGCAAGCCGGAAAGCATCTTCGACTATCAATTCGATGACTTCGAGATTACCGGTTACGAGGCCCAGGCTCACATCAAGGCGCCGGTTGCCGTCTGACGCGTCTACTTGCTCTGGCAACACGCCTGCCACGCCTGCCCATTTGCAGGCGTTTTTTTGCCTGCCAAAAATTTCGTACCAGAAACGGCATCTGCCTTCTTTAAGTCGAATCCGTACTTAGCTAAGTTGTAATAATTATTTCACTTACCGCAGCGCAGCATCTATAGTGCAATGACAGACCTTCAAAAGGATTCCGTCATGCGAAACCTTCCCAAATCAATTGTCTTGCTGACATCGCTCGTTGTCATCGCCTTGCTGGCGCTGCCGGGGTTGCCGCAGTGGGACGCCTTTGCATTTGCCGCAGCAGCAGCGATGGCGGGATTGGGATTGTTATATCCGTGGGCCTTGTCCCGGGACCACACGGGAGCCGGTCATGGCGCACGGCGCGAAATGCAAGAAGTTGATGTCGGACCGGCGACGACGACCATCCTGTTCTGAGTTTTTGTCCGGTATCTTCAGTATCGTTCGTTGTCGGATTGCCTCCTGAGAATCAGGAAGCACCTCTGAGCTTCTCCGGTGTGCCGCCGGAACCCGTTGCCGGATTGACGTTGGGCGCATCATCCTTCCATCCGCCTCCCAACGCCTTGTAGAGCGAGACCGTTGCCTGCAGACGTTGCAACTTGATCTGCCCCAACTGATTTTGCGCTTCCGAAAGTATGCGTTGCGTGTCCAGCACCACCATCAGATCTTCGGCGCCGACGCGGTAGCGAATTTCGGATAATTCAAACGCAAAACGTGCCTGATCGACTTCCTGATTCTTGAGGCGGTAGCGTTCTTCCAGACTGCGAATCGCACCCAGCGATTTTTCCACTTCCGACAAACTGCTGACAACTGCCGAACGATAGACCTGCACCAGCTCCTGCTTTTGGGCAATCGCGAGGTCGCGCTGGCTGCTCAGGCGGCCTGCATCAAAGATCGGTGCGGTCAATGATGCCCCAAGATTGGCCAGCAGATTAGGGCCGTCGAACAATGACAACAAGGCATTGCTTTGCGCGCCGGTGGATCCGGTCAGGCGAATGCTCGGGAACAAGGCCGCGCGTGCGACCGCGACGTTGGCATTGGCTTCGGCCAGACGCGCTTCGGCGCGGCGAATGTCAGGACGGCGCGTCAACAATTCTGACGGCAAACCGGGGGCGATCTTCGGCATCTGGATCGCGGCCAAACCCTTTTCTTTGACGACAAAGCTTTGCGGCGGGCGACCGAGCAAGGTCGCCAATGCAGTCTGAGCGTCGCGCTCTTGCTGCATCAGATCTGGAATCGCAGCCTGTTGATTCGCCAGCGCCGAACGCTGGCGCGCAAGATCAAGCGGCGACGCGGCGCCCGCACGGCTTTGCGACTCGACCAGCTTCAACACGCGCTGGGCGTTGGCAACGTTTTGTTGGGCGATTTGCAATCGATCACGCAGCGACAACACTTGCAGAAACGTTGAGACGATACCGCTGGTGACGGTCAGCGCGACGGTTTCGCGATCGTAGATATTGGCGCGCAACGAGGCTTCGGCGGCAGCAAGGCCGGCTTTATTCTTGCCCCAGAAATCGACTTCGTAGTTGATCTCCAACATGCCGCTGGCGGACGTTGTGGCGGTGCCACCGCTCAATGGCAGGCTGCGGTTGGCACTGGAGGCGATGTCGGCATCCGGCAACAGCGGCGCACCGGCGATACGGGCGTTGGCTTCTGCCTGGCGTATGCGCGACATGGCGGCGGCAATTTCAAAATTGTTATTCTGCCCTTCGATGACCAGGCTGCTCAACTCCGCGCTGCCGAACTGCTTCCACCAATCGGCATCGAGAGCGATCTGCTGTGCACTGTCGACCCCGGACGAAGATGGAGAAACGGAAGGATCGCTCCACTGCTTCGGCACGTCCACTTTTTGCACAGGCTCGACGTCAACCTGGGTCACGGCGCAACCGGCCAACATCACGGCCAGCACGGCGGCGCTGATTGGCTTCATCGAATAATCACCGGAGAAAAACGCCATGAAAAACCTGTAGCAAGATAAGAGCTGAGAAAACTAACCGGCCTTGTCGCCGGTACGTGTCGTGGATGCTGCTGCCGGTGATGCAGGCAACAATACCTGCTCACCCTCTGCCAACCCGGAAATAACCTGCGCCTTGTCGGCGTTGCGGATACCGATCCTGACATCGCGCGTTTCGAGCTTGCCGTCAGCATGCAGTATCTTCAGTTTTTGCATACCCTTGTTGTCCGGCTTGACCACCAGCGATGCCGGAATCGTCACCGCACGCTCCACCCGGGACAGCACGAAAAAGACATCCGCCGTCATGCCCGCCATCAATTCACGGCTGGGGTTGGCGACGTCAAACAAGACCGTGTAAAACGCTTTCTTGCCTTGCTTGCCGGAGTCGTCCGCCGGCAGCAGCATGATCTGCCGCAGCTTGCCGGCCCAGCGTTTGCCGGGATAGCCGGGTGTACTGAAATACGCGGTCATGCCCTTGTGCAGTTGGGTGACGTCTTCCTCCGCCACGCGCGCCTGCACGCTCATCTTGCTCAGATCCGAGATGCGCATGAGCACATCCTGATTTGCGGACAAGGTCTGACCGATGCGCGCCGACAAGGCCACCACTGTCCCGCTGATAGGCGCGACGATCTTGGTCTGCTTCTGCACCGCCTCGTCTTCCTTCATGGTCGCATCGAGCTGCTGGATCTGCGCGTTGATGGCATCGACTTTGGCTGCGGCGGAATACATACCCATGCGGCTGGATTCGAAGGCTTCTTCGCGAGTGGCGTTCTCGGCCTTCAATTGCGTCTGGCGCTGGAATTGCAACTGGGCGAAATCGAGCTGGGCATTTTGTCCAGCCAGTTCGGCCTTGAGGCGCGCCATCTGAGCACGGTTGTTTTCAGCACGGCCGGCTTGCACCACCGGCGAGATGGCGACCAGCAGCTTGCCTTCCTTGACCGTTTCACCGATGCCGACGTAGACATCTGAAATCTGACCGGTGACTTTGGTGCCGACGTCGACATAACTCTGCATGGCGACGTTGCCGGTGGCGTTGACGACCTGCTCGATGTCGGCGCGTTCGGCGATGACGGTTTCAAGTCTGACCGGCACCGGTTGCGGATGACGCTGACGGTAACCGTACCAGCCGATCACACCGGCAGCCACCACCAACAATAAGGCCAGCGCGCTCCAGCCGCGGCGAATCAGCTTGCGCCGACGCTGATCGGGCACTGCGACCGGATCGGCCAGGTGGCGGTTTTCTGCGGTCATATCAGACATGTCTTCCACGTCGTCTCTCCTCATTTCGCCGCCATCCAGGATGAGTGCCGCGTCGGTTGACTCCAGACCGCCAGATGCAGCTCCGACAACAGGCGCGGATCATCCAGCAACATGTGCTTCTGCTTCTCGGTCAACACGCCGGGACCGCGACGCAATGCTTGCAGCACCAGCGAATCGCCCACGCCACGGCTGACTGCCGGCATGCGCGGATGACCGTGGGCGCTGGCGCACACCAGCGCATTGACGGACGGATCAACGACCGCATCGATAAAGCCCGGCAGCGGCGCGGTCGCATTCAGATGCGAAACGGTGTCGCGCAACTCGCGTGGCGCATCGACTTCTTCCGGAATCGAGAACAGTTGGGAACGGCGGAACAGGCGACCGAAGGACACACGGCTCGACAGCACCGACAGCGGCACCGACAAGGCCAGCGAACCGGCGATCGGCATCAGCCACCAGATGAACGAGGGATTGAGCCAGTACACCACCGCACCCCACGCAACACCCAGTACCGAATGTACGCCGTGGCGACGGAAGGCTTCGCCCCAGCCGGTTTCATTATCGGCGCGCGGCGGCGACTTCCAGCTCAAGGCCCAGCCGAGGAAAGCGCCAAGCACGAAGCGTGTGTGGAACAACATGCGCACCGGCGCCAGCATCATCGAGAACAGCAGTTCGATGAGCATGCTCAATGTCACGCGCATCGCGCCGCCGTAAGCTTTTGCACCCTTGGCGATGATGAGCAGCACGCTGAGAACCTTCGGCAGGAACAAGATCGTTGCTGTGGCCGACACCAGCGCCAGAGCCTTCTCGGGATGCCACTCGGGCCAGATCGGGAACAACTGGCGCGGCTCGACGAAGTATTGCGGATCGATCAGCGTATGGGTTGCCAGCAGCACCGTCGACAGCGCCAGGAACAAGGCCCACAACGGTGCCGACAAGTAAGCCATCACGCCGGTGACAAACACGGCACGATGCACAACGTGCATGCCGCGCGCCAGGAACAGGCGGAAGTTCATCAGGTTGCCCTGGCACCAGCGGCGATCGCGGCTGAGTTCGTCGAGCAGATTCGGCGGCATTTCTTCATAGCTGCCGTCGAGGTCGTAAGCGATCCACACCGACCAGCCGGCGCGGCGCATGAGCGAGGCTTCGACAAAGTCATGCGAGAGGATCGGACCGGAAAGATTACCGTCGCCGGGCAGCGGTGCCAGCGCGCAATGCTTCATGAACGGCTCAAGGCGAATGATGGCGTTGTGGCCCCAATAATGCGACTCACCCAGTTGCCAGTAATGCAGACCGGCAGTGAACAAGGGGCCGTAGACCCGCGTCGAGAATTGCTGGATACGCGCATACAGCGTGTCGCGTCCGGCAGCGCGCGGCGCGGTCTGGATGATGCCCGCACTGGGATGCGCTTCCATCAGGCGCACCAGCGTGGACAGACACTGGCCGCTCATCACGCTGTCGGCGTCGAGCACCAGCATGTAGCGATAATCGGCGCCCCAGCGGCGGCAGAAGTCATCAATGTTGCCGCTCTTGCGTTTGACGCGGCGACGGCGATGACGATAAAAGATACGGCCGAAACCGCCGACGTCCTTGCACAGATTGGCCCAGGCTTGCGTCTCGGCGGCGCAGATATCGGACTCGCCGCTGTCGCTGAGAACGAAGAAATCGAAACGGTCGAGATCGCCGTGGCGTTCCACCGATTCATAGGTCGCGCGCAAACCGGCAAACACGCGCGCCACGTCTTCGTTGCAGATCGGCATGACGATGGCTGTGCGCGCTCCCGGCGCGATCCATTTCGGGCCGGCTTGTTCGTGCGAGATCAGATACGGATCGTCGCCACGCATGAGCACGAGGAAACCCGTCATGGCCGTCCAGAAACCCGCCGACACCCAACAGAACAGCAAGGCGAACAAGGCTAGCACCACCATCTCCAGCGGTTTCTCGCCGTGATAGGGCAAGACGTCGCTCATGAAATAGGTTGCCAGCGCGCTTTGCATCAGCATCAGGATCAGCAACACGATGCGGCGCACGTTGCCGCTGTGCGTCCAGTAGCCGCGCGGATCGGGTGAATCGGGCAAGTCCAGCGTGTCTTCGATGAAGACCGGTTCTTTTGGCGGCAGGCCCTTGCGACGGGCAGCGCGCTGCTCGAACTTGCGCGTGGCTTCTTCGACCCAGCGCGACAGCGGATTGAGCGTGCCCCAGGGGCGCGGGACCATGGATTTGCGATTGATGGGTGGTGCGACCTTGAGATCGTCGCCGGGACCGGGGACGGCGGTGCTGTTTGCAGGAACCTGTGTGGCGATGGCTTTGACAGCCGCTTGCGGATACAGCAGTTCAAGGCGCGCAGCCACTGAGCCGTGCGCCGGATTGTCGGATGCATTTTCGGACGCATCGAAAGACAAGCCGCGCTCGGCCGCCAGCAGTCCATGCAGGTCGCGCATAGCGTCGCCGGAGTCCAACTCGCCCGCACGGGCGACCAGGTCCTGGCGCTGTTCAGGCGTCAGCGGCAGGCGGTCGAGATAGCGCTCCAGTTGTTGCGACGTTTCAGAGGCTTGCCTCAGTTGGGGGGTAATATGTAGCTCCACGTTTCAGACAGGGTTGCGCCGGGACCGTTTTGCGCAGCGTTCCTCAGGAATCCACGCAGTTCGACCGGCTTGTTATCTTCATTGCGGCGCAACTTCAACTCCATGCGCCAGCCGCCGGTGACGTCATTGCGGCGGGTCGTCACGCTGACCACCTTGCCGTTGCCGTCACTCTCCACTGTCCCCTCCACCCTGGCATTGGCCGGCAGTTTCTTGAGTGCCGTGCCGTCGAAGTCTATTGACATGCCTATCGTATCGTCGCTCTTGGCGCGGTAGCCGTGACCGAAGCGCGTTTGCGCAACCCAGGCCAGCGGCGGTTTCTTTTCTGCATCTTTTTGCCAGTACATCTTGTACTCGACGTTGAACGGCTGGCCTTGCTTGGGCATGCTGTTCGGCATCCAGTAGGCAACGATGTTGTCGTTGGTCTCGTCCGGTGTCGGGATCTGCACCAGCTCAACCCGGCCCGCCCCCCATTTGCCCTTCGGCTCGATCCACGTGCTTGGACGCGCTTCGTAGTGATAGTCCAGATCTTCATAGCTGGAAAACTGGCGATCTCGTTGCATCAGACCGAAACCGAGCGGATTGTCGAGACTGAAGGCCGTCACCAGCAAGCGCTTCGGATTAACCAGGGGACGCCAGATCCATTCGCCGGTGCCGGACTGAATCGACAAGCCGTCTGAATCATGTACTTCCGGACGGAAGTCATCCGCAGGGCCATTCTGGTTCTCACCGAAGAAGAACATGCTGGTCAGCGGCGCGATGCCGAGCTTGGTGACGTTGGCGCGCAAATACAGCTGCGCCTTGACGTCAATCACCGTATCCACGCCGGGACGCAGCACGAAACGATAAGCGCCGGTCGCACGCGGCGAATCCAGCAGCGCATAGATCGTCAACTCCTTGTCACCCGGGTTCGGCCTGCTCAGCCAGAACTCGGTAAAGCGCGGAAACTCCTCGCCCGAATACAGCGCCGTATCAATCGCCAGACCGCGTGCCGAAATACCGTAACCCTGGCCCTTGCCCATGGCGCGGAAATAGCTCGCACCGAGGAAGGTCAGGACATCGTCCTTTTCCTTGGCCGAATTGACCGGATAGCGGATGCGGAATCCGGCAAAGCCGATGTTGCGCACACGGCGCGCATCGATGCGCGTATGGCTGTAATCGAACAAACCCGAATTGAAGGCGATCTCGCGCACGCCGCCTCCGACGATTTCATTGATGCGCACCGGCTCCACATAAGCGCCGCCCTGATGGACGAAGGACAATTCGAACGGCAGCTTCTCGGGACGCCAATAAGCACGATCCTGCTTGAAATGCAGCTGATTGGCCTGCTCGTAGCTGAGATCCTTGATTTCCTTCGGCAGCTTGTCGGCGGGCTTTTTGTACGACTTACCGGCAAGCGCCTTGGCGCGCACGGCAACGTCGTTGAAATCGAACGCCGCAGCATTGTTTCCATAAAAAACCAGCAGCGCGGTCAGCGCAGCCGGCAAGAGTGCTTGAACAGCCTGCCCCATGAGACGGGACGGAGACGACATGGCTGCGGCTTTCAGAGCGCCGCGCCGATACAAAGATAAAAACATTGGATTTCCGTCTGACATGCAGTTTTTCTTATCCGATAACGCCCCTCCGGCATTTCGAAAGATGGCGTAGTTTACCCAATGTTGCGCAAGTTAGCCCAAGAGTTGAGCTGAAGAACTTTCGCTACGCCCTCTTGAAATCCTCGAAACACCGCGGCGGCGCAGCATCTGACAATTTTTCAACAGTTGCCGAAAAGAACCATCTCTGGCGTAGAGCTGGCCAGGTTCTTTGCTTACCGGGGATACGTATATAAGGGCAAATCCTTCCCAGAAAGTTCCATTACCGCCGGGCTGTCCTGTAACATGACGCCCTCAGAACCTGTTCAAGGCGGTGCGGCGCAACACGATGCCCGCCAACTTCCGGCAATCCTACACAAGTATCGGCATGTCACCTACACCTTCCGCCTCCGGCGCACTGTGCGTCATCGTCGCCACCGACAGCAAACACGGCATCGGCATCAATAACACCCTGCCCTGGCATTTGCCGGAAGATCTGGCGCATTTCAAGCGCACGACCTCCGGCCATCCGATCATCATGGGCCGCAAGACCTTCGACTCCATCGGACGTCCCCTGCCGAATCGCCGTAATATCGTCATCACGCGCAATCGCGAGTGGTCGCATGCCGGCGTTGAAACAGTATCATCTTTGCAAGATGCGGCGGCATTGGTGGCAGGCACCGACGCCTTCATCATCGGCGGCGCCCAGATCTACGCCGAATCGCTGCCGCTGGCAACACGCCTGATCGTCACCGAAATCGGCAAAAGCTTCGACTGCGACGCTTTCTTTCCGGCCATCGATCCCCAACTGTGGCAAGAGGTGGCGCGTGAAACCCACCGCTCTGAAAGTCAGGAATTTGACTACGCATTTGTGACATACGAAAGACGCTGAACGCGTCAGAGCAGTTTTTGTTGTTTTTCCCTGATTTTCGGCTAAATCGGTTTTAGTTTTCGCCCCATCATTTCTCGATTTCTGCGAAAATTCGGCTTCTTTTTAGAACCTGCCCCACCCGTTGCCCAGCTGCGATCCGGCATGGCGGGGTACCCGACAGGTTCGCGAAGGTTCTGCTAGGCTGAAAGGCGCACGACATCCTCATGCCTTTCATTTTGCAGCGACATTGTTTTGACCGGTTCGCCAAGCTCATACCGACAGCAACCGTCCGAGCGCGTAAGCTTTTCGCCCAGGCGCAGTGTTAACTGAACGCATCTCTCCATCCATACGATGCGTTCTCCTGGAGAACCTATGAAATTCCGTTTCCCCATCGTCATCATCGACGAAGATTTCCGCTCTGAAAACACTTCCGGTCTGGGCATTCGCGCCCTGGCCGACGCCATCAAGGAAGAAGGCATGGAAGTGCTGGGCGTGACCAGCTACGGCGACCTGTCGCAGTTCGCGCAGCAACAATCGCGCGCGTCCGCCTTCATCCTGTCGATCGATGATGAAGAATTCGGCGCCGGCTCGTCCGAAGAAACCGATTTCGCGCTGAAATCGCTGCGCGCCTTCGTCAGCGAAATCCGCCACAAGAACGCCGACATCCCGATTTATCTGTACGGTGAAACCCGCACCTCACGCGATATCCCCAACGACATCCTGCGCGAACTGCACGGCTTCATCCACATGTTTGAAGACACGCCTGAATTCGTGGCCCGCCACATCATCCGCGAAGCCAAGTCTTACCTCGACGGCCTGGCGCCGCCGTTCTTCCGCGCGCTGGTGCACTACGCGCAGGACGGCTCCTACTCCTGGCACTGTCCCGGCCACTCGGGCGGCGTTGCCTTCCTGAAATCGCCGATCGGCCAGATGTTTCACCAATTTTTCGGTGAAAACATGCTGCGCGCCGACGTCTGCAACGCCGTGGAAGAACTCGGCCAGCTGCTCGACCACACCGGTCCGGTCGCTGATTCGGAGCGCAATGCTGCGCGTATCTTCAACGCCGATCACTGCTATTTCGTCACCAACGGCACCTCGACCTCCAACAAGATGGTCTGGCACTCGACGGTGGCGCCCGGCGACATCGTGGTCGTCGACCGCAACTGCCACAAGTCGATCCTGCATTCCATCATCATGACCGGTGCGATTCCCGTCTTCCTGATGCCGACGCGTAACCACCTCGGCATCATCGGACCGATTCCGCTGGAAGAGTTCACGATGGAAAGTATCCGCAAAAAGATCGAAGCCAACCCGTTCGCGCGCGAAGCCGTGAACAAGAAGCCGCGCATCCTGACCATCACGCAATCGACCTACGACGGCGTGGTCTACAACGTCGAGACATTAAAAGAAATGCTCGACGGCGAAATCGACACCCTGCACTTCGACGAAGCATGGCTGCCGCACGCGACCTTCCATGATTTCTACAAAGACATGCACGCCATCGGCAAGGACCGTCCACGCGCCAAGAAGTCGATGATCTTCTCGACGCAATCGACCCACAAGCTGCTGGCTGGCTTGTCCCAGGCATCGCAGATTCTGGTGCGCGAATCGGAAACCGTGCAACTGGATCAGGACGCTTTTAACGAAGCCTTCCTGATGCACACCTCAACTTCGCCGCAATACTCGATCATCGCCTCGTGCGACGTTGCTGCTGCAATGATGGAAGCGCCGGGTGGCACTGCGCTGGTGGAAGAAAGCATTCTGGAAGCGCTGGATTTCCGCCGCGCCATGAAGAAGATCGACCAGGAATTCGGTCAGGACTGGTGGTTCCAGGTGTGGGGCCCGAACAGCTTCTCCGCCGATGGCATCGGCGAGCGCGAAGACTGGGTCATCAAAGCGGAAGACGACTGGCACGGTTTCGGCAATCTGGCGCCGGGCTTCAACATGCTCGACCCGATCAAGGCGACCATCGTTACTCCCGGCCTGTCGCTCGACGGCAAATTCGGCGAGAACGGTATCCCGGCATCGATCGTCACCAAGTACCTGGCGGAACACGGCGTTATCGTCGAGAAGTGCGGTCTGTACTCCTTCTTCATCATGTTCACCATCGGCATCACCAAGGGCCGCTGGAACACGCTGGTGACGGCGCTGCAGCAGTTCAAGGACGACTACGACAAGAACCAGCCGATCTGGCGCATCCTGCCCGAGTTCGCCGCCGCGAACCAGGGCCGCAACGCCCGTTACGAGCGTCTTGGCCTGCGCGACCTGTGCCAGCAAATCCACGAAACCTATCGTGCCTACGACGTCGCACGCCTGACGACAGAGATGTACCTGTCCGACATGCAACCGGCGATGAAGCCATCCGATGCGTTCTCGAAGATGGCGCACCGCGAAATCGACCGCGTGCCGCTGGACGAACTCGAAGGCCGCGTCACCTCGATCCTGTTGACGCCGTACCCACCGGGCATCCCGCTGCTGATCCCGGGCGAAATCTTCAACAAGACCATCGTTGACTACCTGAAGTTTGCGCGTGATTTCAATGAGAAATTCCCAGGCTTCGAAACCGACGTGCACGGTCTGGTCAAGCGTGAAGTGGATGGTCGCCGCGATTACTTTGTGGATTGCGTGCGTCAATAA
>Ga0209913_1001624_pt1 | contig 11736 bp, 5 predicted proteins | sample PersoiDNA2013203_FD_185805 | JGI IMG/M metagenome (GOLD analysis project Ga0209913, IMG submission 185805) | Permafrost soil microbial communities from the Arctic, to analyse light accelerated degradation of dissolved organic matter (DOM) -... | ecosystem: Environmental > Terrestrial > Soil >... | reverse complement strand
CCACGGCAAAGAACATTTTTACCCTGGAGACGGTGTTCAAGGACAAGGACGGCAAGGAACTGGGCCGCGTCAAAAAGAGTGAATCGGTGCGCACGTGGGTGCATCTGGTGCTGATCGTGGGCATCCCGTTCCAGACGGACACGCGGGAAGTGGTCGAGGCGTTGACGCGCAGCACGCTGGATGAAGCGGTGCAACGCAAGTTGTTCTGAGGTCAAAAGTCGCTGTGAGGGCAGGCCAGCCCTCATGCTGCTCAGTGAAAAAACACAACGCTCGAAAAGCGACCTGTGGCGCGGGAGCTTGCTCCCGTTGGGCTGCGTAGCAGCCCCATTTTTTTAGGGTACCTGCGCCAACGAAGCCGGGCGACCTGAACCGCCCACCCTCCTCAGGCATTGATCACGATCGTCTTGGCCAACATATCGCCCAAGCGACGGCGCAGGCCTAACAACACAAAAAGACCGTCCAGCATACTGAACAGCAGCTTCGGAAAATTGCGCAGGAACGACTGGAACAGCGTGCAGTTCGTGGGGTACGGGTAACCCACCACCGCCGTGCGGCACACCCGCTTACCCAGGCTCTGGCCCTTGGGCAAGGCATCGCAAAATAAGTAGTACCCGAAGGCTGAAGAAAACAGCACATAGTGGAGGCCCTCAAACAATACAGGGCCTCCTGCAGAGCCCAGATAGAAATAGGCATAGCCCAGGTTTCTGCTCAAAAACAGCAGGAAAAACACCACGGCCATATCGATGAAATAGCCAAGCAGGCGCTTGCCCGGGCTGGCGAGGTTCCAGGTGCCTGCGGCCGATACTGATTCGCTCATACAGTCATTTATCCAAAAGTCGAAGAGATGTCATTGAGGCCGGAACACGTTGTACATGTCCGCTCGCGTCCATACGCTGTGGCTCCAGCGTCATGGTATTTGTGGCTGTTCTGAATGTGAACGTGCGCAGATTTGCTCCCACCCTTTCTCAATCGTGCCCGTGTATTTACCGCACGATGCGCCCTTTAACTGAGCGTCCATAAAGTCCTGCTCCGGCTCGACCCACAGCAGGCCAACCAGATAAGCCACCCCCGCCGCAAGCACCAGCAATGCCGATGTCCGAGTCAGCATAAATCGCAACGTGGCGGCGGCGGTTCGAGACCGTTCAAACACATACGCGAACAACAACCCGATGCCGCCCCAGACGAAACCCGCCGCGGCCGTGCCCAACCACGACGAGTCACGATAGAGGTAGGCCCAGGCCAGGGTGAACGCGATGGCGCTGACGCACATCAGCAGCAGGCACAGCCACTGGGCGATCCGACAGCCGATACTCGAAAGGCTCATGGAAACGTCGTCCCGATACGCGCTCGCTCATTCGAGAACCAGATCCCGGTGACCTTGCTCACCACATCCTCAACCGCGACCTGGCCCATGAAGCGGCTGTCGTTGCTGTTGTAGCGGTTGTCACCCAGCAGGTACACGTGGCCCGGTTCGACTTTTACCGGCGCAAGCGTCAGTGACTCGGGGCTTTGGACCCGGTCCGCCGGGGCGTGAAACAAGCCGAGGTTTTCGCCGTTGCGGATCAACTCGCCATTCACGATGGCCAACGTATCGCCGCCGATGCCCGCCACACGCTTGATTGCTTCGGTGCCATTCCAGCGGTACACCACGATATCGCCGACCTTGGGCGCACCGGCCTTGAGGTCGGACACGATGTAATCGCCGACCGACACCGTGGGTGCCATCGAGCCCGTCGGCACGAAGTACGTTTTAAAGCCCAGCAACGGCACACGAAGCACATCCAGCAGAACCAAGGTGATCACGATCAGCACGCCCACGTAGAGCGCATGGAACCGTTTACGCGGTATATCCAGCGGGCCGGTGTAGCGGCGAGCCAAAACAGCAGAGGTTATTGCCGAGGCCAGCTTCACCATAATGATGAAGCCCAAGAGTACATACAGCCCGACCGGTGTTGCGATCAGCCCGCAAAGGCCCATCAGGATAATGCCGATGTACAGCAGTGCCGCGACGCCGATGCCCCACTTGATGCGATCGACGTACACCAGGCCCCAGCCTGCCACCAGGCAGGACATGAGGAAGGCTTGGAGGGAGAGTTTTACGGGTTTCATTAATCGTCCTTGATAAGGTCAGGAGAAATAGGGGTCAGACCACCATTATAAGACTAAGAAAAAACAGCCTTCGGACGACACACCACTCCTCGGACAACTCTATTTTTAAAGAACCGAACAATAGCCACGGAAACTCCTTAAATGCAAAACGTGGTCTGACCCCTATTTCCTTGTTTAGCCCGCCGTTCTGGTCATATTTATCCAGTGAAAATAGGGGTCAGACCACTATTATACGACTATGAAAAAACAGCCTTCGGACGACCCGCCACTCCGCGGATAACCCTCTTACCCAAAGCATGTGAAATTTTCGAAGCGAATTTGATACCACCCAGCACATAATTTCCATTTGTAGATGTTCGGATATGGTCAATAACAGCTGGAGCAAGCTGACTTTTAAAAAGACCTTGGTACGCTTTAGCGCGTTCTAAAGCATCACGGCCTAGCTCGTTATAAATAGAATGCGGGGTGACAAGATTAGATGCCTCCTCCAATGCATTCACTTTGTAGCTACTCCAACGGTAGTCAGCTGGATGTTCAACCATGCCGGCCCTCACTGGATTTAGTTCGATGTAGCGATAACAGGCAAGTAGGTAGCTTTCTTGCTGCACCAAGCATGAACGAAACCGCCCCTCCCAAAGCGTACCCGTTCTTCGATAGGTACGATTTACATACTGAACATAACGTTGACCCAATCCTTTCATCAACAAAGCAGTTCCGAGCACACAGCTAGGAGTCAACAGTATATGAACATGATTAGTCATCAAGCACCACGCATGAACTTCACAATTATGCATATGCGCCAACGCGGCCAATGTATCAATATAAAATTGGCAATCGCCTTCAGAGAAAAAACAAGCTGATCGATTATTTCCTCGTTGGATAATATGCAGTGGAAAACCCGGCAGCAAAACTCTAGGACGACGAGGCATGAGAAATCCCTTATAAGATTAAGGCATTTCAGCTTAGCCGCCCTTAACGAGAGCAACTCAACACAATAATTGCAAAATATTTTTAAAAAAATGAACAATATCCGCGAAAACCACTTAAATGCAAAACGTGGTCTGACCCCTATTTCCTACTATTTCCTACTATTTCCTACTTCTTTCACTCCCAGCTGACTCGCGAGCATCTGGTTAGCAGCGCGAAAGTTAGAATCTCGATTTGTAGATATCAGGTCTGGGAGTCTTACCTCTTGAACGGCAACTGGAGAGAAGTCTGGGTAGCCATTTTTGTATGAGACACCATTAGGCAAGATAGTCTTTAGCTCCGGGTTATCGAACACAAAATTTGATTCACCTCTAACTCCTGACCACGCCCCTCCGTTGACTGGTGTTAATTTAATTCTGTCTTCATACCGACTGAGTTGAGGTACAAAAGGTCCCATCTCCACGTAGGCTGTATCGGTGATCCCAATTGTTGCTTTTGCACCAACTAAATTGAAACTTTAAACGATTAAAACCAAAAACCTATGCTGATCTTTACTGTAACAAACCCACCAATTTTTTTGCAATCTGCTGCGTAAGCAACTCATTTCCATCAAGCCCCATCCGCTCTATCTCAATCCAACGCAGATAACCATATACGTTACTGCTCGGCTGCCCTGCACTTAACATTTCGCATATATCCTTTATGTATAGGTTATATTCGTCCCGAGCTTCAGGTATATCTCTAACTCCAATAGGGTCCCAGTCCTGGAGTAGAACATTCCGCACATTGACCTCAAGATCACTCTTTGATCGACTCATTTTCTTGGCGCACCTGGAATGACGGTAACTACGCTTCCCGTTGACTCACTCGTAATGACTCGGACGTTATTTACCGAATCATAGTAGCCGATTGTCCCTTCTCGCGTAGGGAAAACAACCCCATTTTGAATGGTATTCTGAACAACCGATGGCGGAATTCCGCGCCCTTGCATTTGGTCAATCGCATGGGCTGAATAGTCGATCTCGTTAATTGTAGTTGCAGCGTTTGTTCCGCGAGGCACTGTCATCGGGCTTCCGCTAACACCCACGGGGGTCATTGCCCCGCTATTTGTCACATCTTTTGCACCACCTACCTCTTTTGTTGCTTTGGCGAAATCTGGACCGGCTTGCAGAACGTTTCTATCAACCAAAACGCCGAGCTCCGCGTCAGGTATTGCCCCAACCACGCTCTCATTTTTGGGTGTCATCCCCTTCGTGCTGCCTGCAACCGACTGCCCCTTAAACACGCTCGGCAACCCAGCAGCTGACGCGTTCAAAAGCCCAAGGAAAATGTTTTGGGCGCCGTCGCCCGAATCACCGTTGTAGGTCTGCACCCCACCATAAGTAGCCTGCAATACGCCACTTTCAGCCGTCACCAACCGTATCGCCAAACCCACGCCCCCGCCCAGCACATACATAGCCGGCGTACCGATTGCAGCCGCTCCTTGGTAGTTCTGTCCGATGCGCAATGTCTTTTGCGCTTCGCGGTAAAGCTGTTCGTTTTCGCTAGGAGTGCGGTTCATCTGCGCCGAAAAATCGCCGGGATAGAGCCGTTCCAGTGAAGCGTCTTTAATGGAATTCCCAGCCGCGTACGCCACATCGTTGCTTTGCCGCAGAGGACCGGGCCGCATAAGCGCGTAGATGCGACGATCAGCCTCATCCTGCCCATACGCCGCAACGAGTGCGTTTGCGTAATCCGCGAGGTACGCCTGCGCTGCGGCTTTATCGGCAGCCGACATCGAGTCTGGGTTGCGGCGCAGGCGCTCAACCAGAGCATCTGAAATCTGACCTCGCTGATCGAGCGCGATAAGCGTCTTTGCGTCCTCGACGGTGTACTTGTTGCGCTTGAACGAGTCGCGAGCCTTTTGAAGCAAAGACTCGTTGGATGGGCTCAAAAGGTTATTTTCAACAGCATTCTTCCCAACCTGCGCGGCTGCCACCGCATTCAGCGCGTCCTTGCCAACCAACGATCCGGAGAGCCCAGCCGCCAGGGTCGAGAGACTGGAAATTGTCTGCTTTTGCGCTTCGGACAGGTTTTCGTTACTGACTCCGCCATACAGACTTTCTTTGATCAGCTGTGCGGTTTTCTCCGCCACCACGGCCCCGGCCGCCCCTGCCAGCGCGGAGTTACCACCGGCCCGCGCCAGCACCGCACCCAACACTGCGTGAGCCATCAAGTTGGCGTTCGGGTCACCATCGGTCATCTTCTTGACCGTCTGCGCCAGATACGGCGCTGCCGCCCCCGCCAGAGCACCACCTACGCTGCCCCCCATCGCCGCTTGCACAACAGCCGTCACTGCCTGGCTGGCTTTCTGAAAGCTGCTCCCTACGCCATAGTCCTGCTGGGCACGTTGGTTGATCTGATCCCGCGTCGGGTTGGTAACCCCTTCCTGCACGAGCTTGTCTCGTGTCGCTTTGTTCACATCGCTGTTAGGGTCGTCGGCGGCCCTGATCCTGGCCGCAGCAATCGCATCGCCAATGCCCTTGGTCAGCTCCATCGAGCTTTTGATCAGGTCCATGCGTTCCCGCATGGCCTTTTCGTCAGGCTTGTCGAGGCGTTGGTTGGCGTTGGCCGTGTCACGGTTAAGGCCGACCAGGTCACCCGCTCCCTCAGGGTTACGCACCACGATCGTGCCTTCGCTAACCGCGCTACGCGTGTAGCTGTGGTCCGAGTCGTTGAGTGCCATGCCGTACAGGGCGCCCGGTGTGAGGGTACTCGCGCCGCCACTGTAGGAACCGGAGACGCTGACGCCGGCCGACTGGCTCTTGATCTCGCTCTTATTCTTGATGTCGCTGACCAACAGGCGATCCGTCAGCAGCAGGTTTTTGTCGGCCGTGGCGTCACTGGCAATCACCGCACCTTGCAAGGTGGTGTTCTTGGCCACGTCGATGGTGTAGCCGCCCTTACCGGCGAAGAAGCCGCTCTGGTCGGTGACGGCCTGGTAGTCGCTGTTCATTTTCGACGCCGCCAGGCTCGCGGACGCGGTTACCGGGGAGCCATAACAGATCGGCGGAATGCAAATGCTGGCACCGAAGCCCGCGCTGTTCTGCTTGCTCTTGGACATCTCGGTGTCCTGGCGCGACAGAATGTTGAGGTTGCCGCCGACGTCGGCATCAATGCGATCAGCGCGTACCTGCGCTCCGATCAGGCTGGTGTCCTGGCCACTGCGCAGCACCAGCGAGCGGGTGTCCAGCGTGGTGTTGACTTGGGTGACGGAGCCGCCCGAACCCAGGTTCTTAGCGGTTTGAGCGCCCAGGTCGATGGTGAAACCGTTTTGCTCGCCTATGTTGAAGCTGGCACCGATAGCGGTCCTGTTGCGTGAGCCGTCGTTTTTGCGGTCGGTAGTGTTCTGTGCGCTTTGCATCAGGATGTTGTTTTTCGCGGACAGCAACGTGCTGTCGGCTTTCAACGTACTGCCGGTAATCGTCAAGTCACCCACAGTGCCCGGCGCATCGCCCGAAGCGATGATCGACAGTTTGCCCCCTGCGTTGAGGTTGCTCTGGTGAGCGGTCTGCGCCGTGTATTCGCTGCTGCTTTTGGTTCGAGTGTTAGCCAGTTCGGTGCCGATCTTGATCAGCGACCCGTTGCCGGCCGAGCCACCCGTTTTGTCCTTGAAGCCGGTACTTTGTTTAGCGAGATCGCCCGCCTGGTTATTGAGGTTGTACATCGACAGTGCCGCCTGGGCGATTTTCACTGCCTTGAGGCGCGGGTCGTCGGAGCTGCGCGCAGCCTCGGCCGCGTCACGGATGCTGTTGGCGGTATCGACCACGGTGCCAGCGATCACCCGTCCAACGGCCAAGCTTTTGGAACTGTCCTTACTGGTCTGACTGGCAGTCTCCATCCCTGAAGTAACGGTGACATTCGCACCACTCAACTCCATGTTCTTGGTGCTCACCAGATCACTGGCCACCACCTTCAACTCACGCCCTGCCGTCAACGACACATTGCCCGCACTCGAGCCAATGGTGCTGCCGGTCAAGGTCATTTCATTGGCCGTGCCGTTGTGCTTCGAGCTGTTGATGTACAGCTTCTGGTTGCCGGTCATGTCATCCAGACCGAGCTTGTTGCCGGTCAACACGCCGGTCAGGTCGCGATTTTTTTCCTTGTGCATGTCGGTGCGGGCGAAGGTGTTCTGCGCCGCGTCGATGGTCAGGTCGCGGCCGGCCTGGACGGCGAGGTCGCCGGTGCTGGCCAGGGACGAGCCGGTGACGGTGGCATCGCGTTTGGCCGCGACGGTGACCGTTTCGCCGGAGACCATGCTGCCCATGGCGGTGGTGCGTTTTTCGTCGACGTTGTCCTGGACCTTGCTCGACTTCAGGCCGCCCCAGCTGCTTTTGCTTTCCTTGCGTTCGTGACGGGCGCTGTCGGCATTGCTGACGGCGAGGATATTCACGTCTTGGCCGGCGACCAGTTGGGTGGCGCCTTTTTCGGCGGTGACGGCACTGCCGGCCAGCAGCAGGTCTGCACCGGCGACGACGGTGCTGTTCGTCCCCGCACTGACCAGGCTGCCAACGTTGTTCACCACGTCGGTTTCATCCAGGCGGAATTTCTTGCCCTGGGAGGTTTTCTTGGTCTTGCTGTAGAAGCTGTAGTCCTGGTCTTCGGCGCTGCGCAGGCTGAGGTTTTTGCCGGATACCAGGTACGCCTCGTTGCCGGCTTTCACCTGGCTGGCCACCAGTTGCAGATTCTGCCCGGCGCTCAGGGTGGCGTCGCCGCCGGCCTTGATCACGCTGGACACTTGCTGCACGTGGTCTTCGATGCTTTTGATTTTTTTCGAGTTGTACGTCGAATGCTGCTCGTTGGCTGCCGCGATGGCGTTGAGGTCGCGGGTGGCAATCAGGTTGACGTCGCGCTTGGCTTCGACCTGGCTGGCGATGGCGCTGATGTCGCGCCCGGCGACCACATGCAGGTCGCGGCCGGCTTCGACCACGGAGCCTTGCTGGGCGATGGTGGTGAAGTTCGAACGGCTGCCGATGTTGCCGCTGCTCAGGGTTTGCGAGGCGCTGATGTTGACGTCGCCTTTGGCCTGGGCGGTGGTGTCGGCGCCGCTTTTGAGCACGCCGCCTACGTTGTTGATGTTGCCACCGGCTTGCAGGGTGAGGGCGTTGGCCGATTCGATGCGGGCGGCGTTGTCGACGAAGTCGCTGCGTTCGGTGCGGTAGTTGCTGGCGCTTTCGTGGGTGGTGACGGTGCGCTGGTTGAGCAGCTCGGCACCGGCGGCGAGGTTGACATCGCGACCGACGATCACGCCACCGGCGCGGTTGCTCAGGTTATTGCCGCTGAGCAGGTCGAGGCGCCCGCCGGCTTCCATCAGGCCGCTGTTGGTCAGGTTGCCGCCAGCACTGGCGAGCAGGCTGCTGGTGGCGCGCAAGGTGCCGACGTTGTTGAGGTCGGTGCCGGCCATCAGGCTGAGGTCGCTGCCGGAAATCAATGCGCCGTTGGGGGCCAGGCGGTTGTTGGCCTGGGCCAGGTACAGCACGGGCACCAGTACTGGCTGGCCGGCGACGGTAGCGTTTTCCAGCCAGACGATGTCGTGGGTCAGGGCGGCGACCTGTTCGGCGGTGAGGCTGACGCCTACCGACAGGTTGAGCGCGGTTTTGCTGCCGATGGCGTTGTCCATCAAGTGCTTGAACAAGTCGGCGTCGCTGGTCTGGCCGTCGATGAAGCGCTGGCCGGTGCGGGCAAGGACGGCTTGCTGGATCAGGCGTTGTTCGTAGAAGCCGTCGCCCAGGCGCTTTTGCGCGGTGTCGGGGTCGTAGCCGAGCTTGGTCAGCAGGTAATCCGAACCCAGGAACTGACGCATGTCGGTCAGCGCCGGGTTGGTTTCGATCAGGTACTTATGCGGGCTCGCCGTGAACTGGCTGGTGGGCAGGCCGTTGACGCCGTTGCCATCGTTGAGGTGGAACAAGCCGTTCTGCCCGGTGGGCAAACCAAAGCCGGGCAGGCCCAGCGGGTTGATCTGTTGCTGGGCAACATCCGGCGGCAATTGCGAGTTGAGGCTGATCAGGGTGGAGTAACCCGGTGCGCGGGTGTCGGCTTTGACACCGCTGCCCACGTAGGTGTAACCGCCGCGTACAACGCTGTTGTCGATACCGGCCTGGGCCCTCACATCGACCGCACCACCGGCCTGGATCACGGCGCCATAGCGCTGGTCCGAGGGTGCCAGCTCAGTCGTCTTGAGGCCGACCCATTCGCGTTCCATGGTGCCGATAAAAGCGGCCATGGCAGCTTCGACGCCGCTCATGTTCTGCGGATCGTAATTCGCGCCGCCGATCGAATAGCGCTGGGTAAAGGCAGCGGCCGGCCCGGCCCAGATTTCCGGGTGTCGACTGCGCTCGGAGGCGAAGATGCGTTCGCTGAGGGTGTCGTGGGTCACCAGGCCCACGTTGGTCAGTTGGTTGACGGTGGCGGTCAGGTTGCCGCCCGCTGCGATGCTACTGCTGCTGTTGAGCAACGCTCCACCGGTGAGCAACATGTTGGCGCCGGAGGTGATGCTCGAGGCCGCGCTGGCTTGCGTGACAATCAAGTGCTCACGCTGGGCAATCAGGTACGGGCGGTTTTCCTTGCCGCCCTCGCAGTCGCTGCCGGTGACTTTGAAGACGCAGGCCGTGGGCGTGATGGACGCGCTGTAGATACCCGATTCGCTGGTCAGAATCGTGCGGATATTCTGGATCGTGCTCGCCGCGAGGATCAGGCCGGCGTCGGTCTGGATCGAGGATGAGCTGTTGATAATGCTGCTGGCCAACCCGCCCTGGCCGTCGCGGTCCACGCGCAGGTTGCCCATGGCGTAAATGTCGGCGCCGAGGTTTTTCAGGCGGTCAACGCGCAGGCCCATGTCGCCACCGCTGAAGATCAGACCGTGGTCGTTGAGCAGGCTGGCGGCGGTGACGGTCATTGCCCGGCCGCTGCCGAGGGTGCCGAGGTTGTTGACGGCGGCAGCGCGCAGGCTGAGGTCGGTGGCGGCAGTGACGCGACCGCTGTTGTTGAGGGCCCCGCCGAACGTCAGGTCGAGACTGCCGTTACTGGCGATGACGCCAGCGGTGGTCCAGTCCTGGCCGCGGCCGATCAGGCTGCTGCTGCCGAGCAATTTGCCGCTGGCGGTCTGCTGCAGGTTGTCGACATTGACCGTCAAGCGCCCTGCCTGAATTACCGTGCTGTTGGTCCAGCTGGCTTTGTTGAGGGTCAGGTCGCCGTGAGTCACCAGGCTGCCACCGACGTCATCGAGGCTGATGCCGCTGAGGTCGAGCGCGCCCGTGCCCACATGCAGCACACTGCCGCCAGTATTCTGGAACGTGCCGGCGGCGAGGCTCAGCTCGGTGTTGGCGGTTTCCAGGCTGCCGCTGTTGTTCAGCAGGCCATCGATGGCGTAACGGGTTTTTCCGCCGGGGCCGAGTGCCCGCATCTGGCCACTGTTGGTCAGGCTGGCGGTGCCGATGTCGAGGGTCGTGGCGCTTTCTATCAAGCCACGGTTAGTGAGCGAGCCACGCAGCCTGACGTCGACGGTTTGCCCGGCGATCTGCCCGGCGTTGTCGACATTGCCGCCACGCAGGGACACGCGATTGGCGGCGAACACGGCGCCGTTGCCGTTGTTGAACTGGCTGGCGTCGATCAGCACATCACCGGCCTTGGCCGCGAGCCGCCCACCCGTGTTGTCGAGGCTGCCGAGCGTCAAGTCAAGGCCGGCTTTTTCGCTGTGGATCAAACCGTTGGTGCCGTTCTGCACCAGGCCGCTGGTAGTGAGTTTCACGCCAGCGTTGGCCGCCAGCGTACCGCTGTTCTGGTTGTCGATACTGTTGGCGAACAGGGTCAGCAGACCCTGGCTGGCGAGTTTGCCGCCCTGGTTATCGAGGTGGCCGGTACGCTGGACCAGCAGCGGCCCGCCACTCGCCAGCTTGCCGTTGCGGTTGATCAGATCACCGATCAGGTCGAGGGTGATCGCGCCGCCGCTGGTCAGGCTGCCGGTGCCGTTGTCCAGGGTTTGGCCGCGCAGCTCAATCGCGCCAGTGCTGTCGATGGAGCCGCCCTGGCTGTTGTCCAGCAAGCCGCTGACGATCAGGGTTTGCGCACCGTCGCTGGAGATCACGCCGCCATGGCTGTTGTTGAGCTGGACGCTGTTGACGGTCAGGGTGTTATCGCTGAGCAGGCGACCTTTGTTCTGGTTGTCGACGCTGTCGGCAGTGACGTTCAGCGCCTGTCGGGCACTCAAGGTACCGCCGCGGTTGTTCAGGGTTTGCGTGGCGGTGGCGGTGAGCGTGCGGTTGGCAACCACCGTGCCGGTGTTGGTGATGTGCTGAGCGTCGAGTTTGACGTCGCCATTGGTATTGCGGGTGTTGTCGGCGTTGACGCCGGCTTCGATGATGCCGTTGTTGGTCAACTGGCCGTTACTGGTCAGGGTGATGCTGTCGCGCGCGGCGAGGGTCTTGCGGTTGTTCAGCTCGCCTTTGGTTTGTACCTTGAGCGTGGTACCGGCGTACACCGGCCCGCCGGCGTCTAGGCTCGCCGCCTTGATGTCTACCGCGCCGCTGGAGGCGGCCTGCGCCATGCTCAAACGCCCATTGGCATCCAACTGAATATCCCCACCACTGGCCGCCAACGTACCGTCGAGCTTCACGCCCACGCCGGCTTCGGTGCCGACCAGTTTGATCGCGCCGGCGTACATGC